>Ga0123354_10013991_pt1 | contig 12482 bp, 8 predicted proteins | sample TergutLab28metaG_2_FD_97872 | JGI IMG/M metagenome (GOLD analysis project Ga0123354, IMG submission 97872) | Labiotermes labralis P4 segment gut microbial communities from Petit-Saut dam, French Guiana - Lab288 P4 | ecosystem: Host-associated > Arthropoda: Insects > Digestive system > Gut ... | reverse complement strand
AGTTTTTAGTACTCCTGATGATGGGTGCTGTGACACCCGAAACATGTAGAGTGACTTTGCAGTAAATAAATATCTGCATACTGTTGCATCTGGTTGGATTTTTATTAACACTGAATTATGATGCACGGAACCGTGAGCTTTAAAAAAAAGATTTTTCTCATCAATTTTCTCACACATTACATAAATTGCAGTGCTTTCAGGCGACCATAAAACCGACAGCAGATGTTTGTCAGATAAAAAAATGACTCTGTGTAATATCATAAGAAGAAAACCAGGTATATGCTTGAAGGGACTGGTTAAAAACACGGAAAACCCAGTCACAGCAGGCGATATTCTGGCTATCTTATAAGACATATGAACGCAGAATCATACAGACACAACATGGCAAAAAAAAAAAAAAGCCTCCCCCCCCCCAAAAAAAAAACAAATCAAATATACGGGTGACATTCCAAAGACATACGACAGGCGTCCGAAAACAACATGGCGTTCCTGACAGCACGCACGCACATTCGGTATTATCGCAACACAACGGAAATCAATGGAGTTGTCATAGTGACGCGGTGTATACTGAGGTCTTGTTAGAAGGAAAATCATGTATTTTCTTCGTATATACTATAGTTGAGTGTTGAATGCAGGCCTTGTGGAAGTGCTCTGTGATGGAATATAACGAATTTGACGAGAAGCCAAAAATGGGTTAATCGATAATATTACTTTACTCGAATGGACGGTGCAAAGTGCTGATTGGTCGGCCAGATAAACAAAATAAAACAGGCAATATTTATAGTTCCTTGGCCACTCAGTTAGGCAGTCAACCCTGCTCGGGGGATCAGAGCAAAGTAACGCCTTTACCTGGGCGGGGCAACATAGTAAAGGTAAAGCAGTCCCGTTACAGGCCTGGAGTGGTCCAGAAGGTTCCAGGAAGTTAAAGTTCCCAGATTTCATGACAACGGCACAGGATGGCGGTAAGGTTGTCAGCCTTACGCACCGGCCTCCTTCACCCCCAGGAAATGCTCCTGGTACTCATTTCTGTTAGAGGCTGAGTCGACCCCAGGGCCAGAGTGCGATCGGAAGGATTTTATGCCAATGAAAAATTCCAATGGCACAATCTGGGATCGAACCAGCGACCTTCCAATTTGTAGCACCTTAACCACTGTGCCACCGCGGTCACCGGTACAACATTGTAATAACGTGAAAATACAAATACGTGCAAAATGGAATTCGAAATCGTGACTCCATCCAGCTAGCAGGCTAGAAGACCGCCCGGTCACTGAATCGTACGCTCGAACAACTAAATAAGTCCGACGATGTTAAGAAACTTGAGAGATAAAATGACATCAGCACGCGCTGTCGTGTTATCACAGTATACTGTGCCCTCGAATGTCATGAACTGTATTTATTTCCCAAAATCGTAACTAGTGGGAGAGCACTGACAAATCAAACAACCTGGGGGGTGGCTCACTTGCAGCTGTTCTTTTTGGCTTCGCAACAGTGGTTGGAAATTGTGTGTTATTCGTAATAATGAAGATGTTTTGAGAACAACGAGTAGTTTCTGTGCCGGAGTGGGTGGGGGGTGGGGGGCAGAAAATTGGCGCCGGCCCGGACTAAAATATTCATCGTATTCTTCCTTCTTGCTACTTATTCCAGAGGCAAGTAAGACATTTTGAACCTAAAAATACCACCACGAAAGAAACACACAATATCTAAATCCATATTTTCTGCAACAATTTAACACCTACAGAAATAATTCTATACGCATGTTAGCTGAAGCACGATTCAAAATTAGGGCTTGCACTGGACGCAGTCGAAGTGGGGCAGATCATCTATAGTATGCTGAAATGGTGGCTCAAAATGTTGGTGAAAGCCCTTGATTCATTATGACGAACAATAATAAAAATGACAAATATTCTTTCTGACGAAGTAAGCAACAGCTGAATTCAATAAAAATGGTTTAATAGTGACGTAGGTCCTTTAAATTTCCACCTCAGAAATTTTCCTGCCACAGTCAGGATGTCTCACTCAGTATAATTAAGCTAAACACTAGACGAACGGCCTGTCCCAGTGGCCGAGCGATCTAAGCCGTAGGTCTACGGCCGCTCGCCTGCTGAGACAGTGGGTTCGACATTTGTCTGTTGTGAGTTTTGTTTGTGTGTTGTCAGGTAGAGGTCTCTGCGACGAGCTGATCACCCGTCCAGAGGAGTTCTACCGACTGTGGCGCGTCTTTATCTGTGATCTAGAAACCTCGTGAATGTGGAGGCCCTAGCCCAGTGGGGGGGGGGGGCTGTTGCGCCCAAAACAAACAAACTAGACGAACGGGGTTTGATTTCCGGTAAGGGCAGGTATTTCTCCCTTCGCCATCGCGTCCAGACTGCCCTTGGGGCCATTTCGTCCGACCTGTACAGCGGACTCTAGCCCTGGGAGTAAATAACCGAGGTATGAAGCTGATCGTTTGCTTTCATTTAAGGTCGAATTAAGCGCGCACGGTGCTATATCTCCAGTCCTCCATACGTTTTCACGGCTAAGAACTTAAAAGAAGTAGAGAAAATTTTACCTCTTACAGTTTTATTGGACTACTGGTAAACGTGGCTATTAATTTTTGGACGCAATATACAAATGAACTGCCAAGCATGAGGTATACATTATTAACAGGCAATCCACAGCGTTTGCGTGGTTACCGTGGTAACTCAATCAAACATACCGTCCTACCTAGCTACTGCGATATTTGCTGTCAACAAAGAAGCCGATCACCTCACACAACAAAGAAAGATTTGTGGTTGACACATCCACGACGGATATTAGTTCAGTATATCGACTGTCCTACCGTGTGAAAATGTGAAATTTACACAACCCGACTGGCGGCTGTGAAAATGGGTTTCCATTGCTGGTGGCTGCAGTACGGCTCACAAATTGGTGCAGAATCGGCAATTGAACGTCGTAGTCAGTAAGTTGGTTCTTATTCATTCCAGTGACAGAATATTAGAAACAAATACGACAGTCAGAACTTTAAGAGTACAATTCAGTGTTGTGGTTTAAAAACACAATTTAAATGTTCGTATATAAAACTGTAATTTTGTTGTTTTGCACTGGTGTGAAATCTTTGGCACTGAAGGAAGGATATATCGAGACAGGGTTTTTGAAAGCGACTGCTGAGAAGAGTTTTAGACCTAAACACTTGGAGGTAACGGGAGACCAGTGAAAACTTCCAGGCAATTCTTCGCGATTTATAGTATGAACTTTGTGTTGTTAAGGAGAATTTATCAAATATGAAGATACGCAGGGTAAGCAGAATGTATATTTGAAAAAATAATAAAATACCATGCTACACGTTTGTGTTAAGATGAAAACACTGTGGCGGTGTGAAATGGACAGGATGGGCTTTGGAAAGCGTTCATTGCGGGACTTATTAATATGCAACATCTCATAAATTATAGAGCGGAAGCTCGCCATTCGTCTGATGATTCTACTGATAGGCATCGGTACTCAGTAGCATGGCGAGAGAAAGTTGGAAAAGTGTTTTAACTAACGGCAATGTAAATTGCTGAGATGTAGCATCGGCTTTAGACGAATGAAACAAGAGCGTAGATCACCGGTGAAATGCCACTGGCGGACAAACCGAAGGACTAGGAGAAAAATTTGCCCAACTTCCACTCTCTCAACCACAAATCCACAACGAACTTGTAAATTTGGTGTAGTCCTTTTCATTGCAAGTAACAGAACCAGGTAATTTTTTATTTGACTTCATACACTTTATAAATTTGAATATTGTAGGTAATATAATGGCGTAATCTGGGCCGGACTAAGGGGCTGTACAGCCAGGCAGTTGCCCGGGGCGCCAACCTATAAGGGGCGCTAAGATGTCACTGGAATAATCGGATACATGGCGATAGTAAAATCAGGTTTCCACACGCGAAAGCTTTTCTGCGAAAATTATCCGCAATTTGGGTACACGCCTTCAAGAAGGTTCGCCACTCCTAAGTCGAAAAATTTTAAAGAAAATCGGTTTTAAGGGGCGCCTAATTATTATCCTGCCCGGGATGCGAACATGTCTCGGGTCAGCCCTGTCGTAACATATGATTTAATGTCAAGCGCAAAGTTGGAAAAGTCCGCTGCATGTGGCTACGTGAGACGAGAGCAGGGCTGCATGTAACAATCCCGAGTGTCTTGCGTGCAGGTCCGACGTGCTTTTCAAGACCAGTCCATCACCAGCTGTATTGTTCGCTGTTGGCTAGCTTGTACGCAGAGACGGAGTTAGGCAGTGAGATGAGCTGAACTGTGTCAATGGTTGGAAACTAGCGAGAATCAACACAAATTGGTAAGTACAAGGAATGCGTAAACGACAAAACGCACTTAACATGTTTCTCTCGCAAGAACATCTATACAAATCTACGTGTTCATTTTAAGCTCCACTTTAGTTTCTGCTACACGCATATACGTTACAAAAATCAACAGGTTCATGATTTTTGGAAGAACAACCGCGGTTTATTCCGAAATGAACGTAAAGGCCAGCAGCGTATATTAATGTACCGCACAGAATAAAGTGCAAAGCGTACAGTAGTGGGCATGAAGTGAACTTATGCGTGCATTAAGTGGGGCCTAACCCGTCCTGATTTCAAGGAGCTGTTTCAACGTAGACAGATACATCTAATCTATGTGTAGAAGGTGAGCACTTCCTCCACGGCCCTGAAAGCCTCCATACTGTGGTGACACTCTAAATGAAGTGCGAGTTGGTGGCCGGGTAAAATGTAGTGCTTAGCCTTATTGCTTCGGATATGAGAGGTATTTGCTTAACCTTTTGGTGCCGGAATTATTTTTTTAATTTTAGAACACTCTGTATATAAAATGTGAATAATACAGAAACCAAATACGTTAGAATTATGAAACAAACTGCATTTTGAAGAAAAAAAAGGAGAGTATATACCATGTTTAAAATATTCGGTACCTATATTTGTTGAATAAATATATAAAATGCAACTTCAGAGGTTAGCGGTGCGGTACGACCACTATAGTTGACGTTAGGTGTCTGAAGGTTAAACCGTGGTGGAGTTTAACTTGGGGTTTCAAGGCCTGTGTCCTGGGATGTTCCTACAAATAGGCATACTCCACTACTGCATGATTTAACATTCCTTTTGTAGCTTTTCTCTCCAGATGCGAGTTGTGACAGTGCATTAAAATAGGCTACGACTGCTTAGACACGCTGTCATGTTCTAGTCGCGACAGCTGCCTAATTCGATACTGTATCAACAGTGCAGTTGAGAAGTGATCGTTACGCAAAGCAAGTCACTAATCACACAGTGCACACAATGATGCGGGTCTCGAGGGGAAAGGAATGCTGTGGGAAGCTGAGACACAGAACAGGGGGTGCTTTCTATCGTACGCACGGTAGTCTCCTGTACAGAATCGCAGCGTGTGTCCCAAATTGTTGTAAGGACATGTCTTACCGAAAATAAACATCAGAAATTGAGAGTGCAGGCGAGCTTGAGGACCGGTGTTTATCGCTACGCGGTGCCGTTATCAGGCTACAAGTTGGACGATCCGGGGTTCGAGTCTCGGCACAGGAAAGAAATCTATCTAATCTCCAAGACGTCCAGACCGGCTCTGAGGCCCACCAACTCTCCTATTCAGTGGGTACCGCACTTCTTTCCCGGGGGTACGGCGGCCGGGGCGTGAAGTTGACCACTCACCCCCATCTATTGCTGAAGTTTAGAATGAGTGGCGCTGTGTCTGTAATCCCTTTATATGCCATCATGGTGTGGACTGATGGCAACGTTAAATTCTGTATCTCTTTTCGACACATTAATCAACACAAAATTCTACATCTGTGTTGTGGTTATAGTCTAAATGTACGGGGGAACAGCCGATTTTGTACTGCATGTGGAATGCAACACCCTGACCACTTTCCTACAGCCGGAGGTGAGTACCGTCTCATGGGAGAAAATCTCGAGTCATGTCCTGAAGTTGGCAGAGCGGGTGGGGGAGGCGGCTAGTAAGCGTTTACGGGTGCTGATAAGCGAATAGGCAGGTCATGTGGCAGTACGTGTCATTGTCGTCTCATTGCAGCTGCATGAGCTTTATGAATCATCACATTGAAAGCCATCTGGACGAGAAGAAAGTTGTGACGTTCCGCCGACGTCATGTTGCCAAGTGCATGCAAGGAAACAACGAGAAAAATCACCATATTCCTAACGAAGGAAGTAGGAACTATCTCATCCTAACGCTGTGATAACGGAGATTAAACAATTCGGGCGGTGGCTCTTGGCTTCTGACACACTGCAGTCTTGCAGGTGGCTGCTGACGTGTCGAATAAATACGTTGTCGCCATCTTCAGGGTTGAAAGATTAAGCCCAAATTGACACTGAAGGGAGCGGGGTTAGGGGGGTTTTGGGGCAGGGCCCTGTGTGGGTTCATAGAAACGGTCAACAGGAACTGTAAAAAACTAAGGGAAAAAATTGACCTTTCCTCGACTGCAGGAATCCTTACACTCTGAATAGGAAGGCAGCGACAGCATGTCATCCGAATCGACGATGTCCACCCACAGGTTTACACGGTGTCACACCCCGGAAGACCAAATTTGAATAATCCTTGTCACGAAACTGATCACTTACATGAGACCACGTATGTTCTGGACCACGGAACCTAGCGGAAAAAACAAAACTACTTGCTGATTAAAACTGAGATACCGGCCTGTGTCAAAGGATGTGGGGACAGTAAAAGCTACATCTGACAGTGTGATGTGGACCAGATTTTATTTTGGACCGTCCAAGTACTGCATGAGAAGACCTTACAGGGCCGGAGTTTCCATTTGCGTCCTCTGTAAAAAGTAAAACTAATATACCCTCATTACTTCATTTTTATGAATGCAGACTTTCAAAATGACTACTTTTGGGGTCAGTAATTTTACCCTCACAGTAAGAACAATGCTATTCAACATGATAACTGTGTATAACAGTGAAAATACGAAGTGCAGTTTGTATTTTGTAATAAACCACGGAAAGTACCGGGATAGCGTAGGCGTTATACCGACTAGGATACGTGCAAGACGGTCGGGAGTTCGAGTCCCGACAGGGGCAAGAGGTTTTACCCTTCTCCTAAATGCCTAGACCGGCTGTAGGGCCCACTCAGACTCCTATACAAAGGGTACAGGGGTTCTTTCCCGGAGGTGAAGCTGTCGGGGCTGTATGTTAACCACACGCCTGAAATTATACTGAGGGTACTTAAGAATAAGCGGAGTTTTACCTTAACTGTCCGTATATTCCTTCATGGCGTGAATAGGGCAACTTTACTACGTGATTTTACCTTCTATACAACATTGAAGAAAGGCTCTCCAAGCTCAAAAATAATATTTAGAACCAACACACTGAAACCACATCGCTGAAATCCCCTAAAACTGCATTTTTGCTATTGTATAGCTGAAAATGAAACATACATTAAGTGATATTTCCTGCATGTATGACAGGCCTGTGTTACAGGGAAGCTATTCCTGTGCCTAGGCATACAAGTGTCATGTGAGTACACCGTTTGCATTATAGCAACACAGCACGAAATGGGGCAGAGTGATTAGCTTGTTGCTTACTCGGGGAGGAAGGTGGAGCGCGGAATCGAACCCATGCCCTCCAGTTGCGGCTCCATCTGGATACGGTAAATAAACACAGATGCACAAATTTGAGATTGGTTTTGCCGTTCCACAAATGTGGTTTCTTACTTAAATTACAAGTGTCTGAAAACAAAATGCTCAGCAGAATATTGGTACATAAGTAAGCAAACAATTTGGGATATCACATAATGAGGGCCTCCATGGGTTTTACAGGTCATCTAGTGTTGGAGAAATCTATGAGGCTGCGATGGGCTGGGCATGTAGCTATAACGGAGGTGGGGAGTAAAAATGCATATAAAATTCTTGAACCTATTGGAAGCTTCAGTTGCACAGTATGGATGCACAAATCCGTTGTGAGATCTGAAGTGGAATGGACTAGCTGTGGAACGCATTCAATAGTAGCTTTTGGTATTAGTTATGTTAAACATTTGGTTGTACTACTGAGTGTGTAATATGATAGTTATGAAAATTTGCATACTGGACAGAAAAACAAATTTATGCTCAGAATATAATTTAACTTGCAGGACTACCTTGTCATACCATGGGGTCATGCTGCAGTGGTCAGGAAAGGGTTGAACCTGTTCATGAAAGAGAGGTATGGCAAGATAACGCTATCATACTGTCTAACAGTCACAGTCACATACATTGTATTAGGCAGGTGGATGTTCCTTTATTCCAAGTGGCAATTGAAGCTGACTATTTTTGCATAACAAACTGCATACATCATTTATAGAGTTTACTGTTCTGTGCCACTAAATCACTCAAGAATCCTTTTTATAAAAATTACCAGAGCACAGTATAACTTGTTTAATTTTCATAATTGCATTTACTTTGCACAAAGTGAATGAATGTAAAGCACATTATTCCAATGCTCTGTTAAAGTTAAAATTTCTAAAATTCATTGGTTGAGAAAAATACCTATATATATATATATATATACACACAGGGCGTTTCATAATGTTCTCCGTGATTACAAACATTTATAGCAAGAAAACCAAAGGACCTACGTTAATGGAATTGTTCACAGCCACAGGAAAACTGAAAAAGTTTTTTTTTTGACAACTAGAGACGTTAAATGTGTGCACCATGGGTGACACAGCACACATCGATACAATATTCAAGTTCTTGCCACACATGCGTCAACATGAGTGCATCGATATTCTTCACTGCTGCAATGATGTGCCGTTAGGTCAGCGAGGGCACATGACAATGGTGGGACCAACACCTTTGTGTACTTTGCACGAAATGCATGTTGCACAATAACCACAGACTTACTCGTGCAGTATTCCAACTCTCAAAACGACTTCTCTCCTGGAGGGGCCATTTTCTCACTACATACACTCGCATCACCTAGCAGCAGAAATATGAACTACAATGAAAAACAACTTACTGGGAAAAAAATTTTTGAGTTGTTCCTTCTATCTGTATAGGTTTCATAAATACGTGTCCTACGGTTTTCCTATAATACATTTTTGTAATCCCGGAGTGCATTATGAAACTCCCTGTATATATATATGGTTAACAGAAATTTTCATGATGAGATGAACTTAAATAAGTCTGTTTGCAGCTTGATAACATAAGTAAGGCCGAGGGAAAAGAATCTGAATTCCAAGGTCCTGTGAAGAATCGAAGCTGCACAGATATCTTCTTCTTAATTATCATGCTGCTGTTCACTATTTCACTGGTAAGTGGCCCAAAAAGCACCTTATAATCTCATAGCGCAATAAGACTGTAATGTATAATCATTACATTATACTTCAGTGACACCTCGGATTTTGGACATGAACAAAGTTATTGAATATTCATTACCAACTACATGGCGCACTATTTTTATTTGAAGAAAATTACTAACTCTGAAGTATGAAACTTGTATTCTACAGTACTAATATAGGGATTGTTCCCACCTATTTCAATTCGGTTCGGTCTGTACAACCTGTTCTCCTAAAATACATCTAATGTTTTGCTTTAATCCCTATGGTTTCCACTATAGCCCATTTTCAAATCTGGGATTTCACAAGATTATACATGCACTGACATTAGGTTACTTGAACATTAACACTATATTTTGTGTGCACTAACACACTAGTAAAAGAACCTGAAGATTCAGTGCTGTTACAAGCATTATTGTAAGCTAGTTTTAGTTCGTGTGTTCACATACTTGCCCAAGACAACTTAGTATTATCCTCCATTACTTTTATGTGTGAACTAAATAACAGTCTAGTGTTATACTCTGAACGGGCTGGGTTGTTAAAATTGTAGTTCATTATTTTCAGCTACTTCAAGTTCATATGCTGACATATTTCAATACTGTCCACTCCAAAATCTTCAGAATCAATTACACAGGGACTTTCTATAGTCCATTATGTTGCTTTTTGTGTGTTACAGGTTGTTTTGATAATATACTGTGTTAACAATAGTGACATCTACAGAATTCTTAACGGTTACGACACTTGTGGGAATGTGTGTGGCCGCTATAATGAACCCGTTGAAGAATATGATAAACGTGGAGTGTGCTTGGGAGAAAATATGAGCCAGAAGAGGTGTGTGAAAAATCTGTAACAATTAATAACAATATTAAATACTAAATTTTCTTCTATGTTATATCATGATGGGGTGGAATAATTACAAAAGATAGGAAATGTACATGCAACATAACACTGTAGTGTGTTCAGAACTTTGCACATATTTTTGCCTTAACTATCCAACACACAAAATTCACATCTACATCAAAGTTCAATCAGTCAAAAGCAAAATGTATTAAACACTGTTACTCTATGAATCTTTATCTTAATTACCTGGTATGCAAATTGAACGTACTCTGCCATATTTCTAGTAAGTATCTCATTTTTAAAAAGACAATGTGTTTGGCATGAAATGAGTGTTTTTTAATTGTCTGTACAATTTTTATGTGAAAAGTTCCTACATCCAACAACATTCAATGAGACAGAATCATAAATCTACTTAGGTCTTCATGTAAAGTGCTCAACATTTTTGTCAAATTTTAACCAAACTTGAATTTTATTGACAGGTTTTACTCAATATCAAAGTTCACAAAAATCCATTTAGTGAGAGATGAGTTGTTCATTGCATTGGCTTCCATTGTGTGTCTCTTTAGTGTATTAGCATGCATTATGCCTGCCTGGCATATTTTGTCCTAGATCACCTTTCACCTACCACAACACACAATACACTTCTTTGCCAGCAGTAAATCATTTTAATGTTGTACTTGGAGAACAAGCTGGTGATGTTACCAGGGATTGAATGCATAGAAGGTAGTATGACTATGTTAACTGGTTTTTTTTTCAATGACTGATATTTCTGTCTGAGGTGAGAGGTGCAGTGGATGTCCGTTGTGCTGCAGCCATTTGATTGGAAGGTATTTCACAACATAAACCTGGGTTACAGATATTATTCATCTCATCACTTAGTGTCAGTTCATACAGCAGTTAATTTGCCCATCTAAGGGTTATCTTGTAGCTGAACAGAGGTGAAGGGTAAACTAAGAAGCAATGACTTATCATCATCTCCATCATCACTGCAATTGGTCATGGTCGATCATCACAGCTGTCATCACTACCAGCACCAACATTTTTTTTTGGGGGGTTGGGGGGTGGGGTGGGGTAGGTGCCCGAAAAATAAGTTAGAAGTAATACTGCAGTTAGAATATCCACATTTTCTTTTTAATTCAGCATTCCTATCTAACCTCAATATTCACTGCTGGAAATACAGACTTGCTGGCAAAACATATGCATTCAGTATAATGATCTGTTATGCAAAACAAAGCTCTAATGCAGAGCATTCAGTTGAGATGGAAATAATTGTGATATTGGCAGTAGTGCAGTGGTAGTTACCAACAGCAGTTACTAGGATGCCAGTCTTTTGCTGATTATTCTGTTCACAAACACCTCAGTTATAATAGCCATGAACTTGTCAGCAATACGGGTTGTAGCATTATCTTGCTGGAAGTAATGATGTCTTTTCAGGCATCAGATGATTGAAGAAGGAATTCAGTGTATTGCATAAGTACTGATATGAATTCACAGTTTACTGAAAAATTATGGGGCTACTGGTTCACAGCACACGAGTAATTTCAGCTTACCATGCCCATATACTCCGTTATGGCACGTGTTGAATGGCATGAGGATTTCCAAGCTCCATATTTATACATTCTGTATACTGATCTGACCACTAGGATTAAACCAGTGTATCATATGTAAAAATGTAATTTGTCTTATGGCTGGGAACACAGGTCCCAGTGAAAAAGTTCCTGATATCAAGGATCTTAAAAATTTCCAAGGACCAATCTATAAATATGCATATATGTTGTGATGTTTTACTTCAGTTAAAACACTTCTCCTGAACTGTCTGTTATCACAAATTGAATCTGTATCATTTATTTTTTGATGGGAGTAGTGTGGAACTTGTTCTCTGGGTATTTACTAGGAAAATCTGAATGCACCTTTTCTGCAAGTCTTTTTAATTATGAAGGATTCAGTTATAAAAATTTCATTGCAAGAGATTTGCTAGCCTTCATTCACTAATCTCATTATGTTTGTTGACAGTGTGAATGACACAGTAACATACAGGCATGTTACACAGTGACTGTAGTCCACTGCACTGATAGGATTCCATGTTTGCTCTTCATGTGAGGTCTAGATTGGTATAAACACACATAAAATAAATGGCATCTCCTTCTTCCTCCACACCCCCCCCCCCCCCCCCCCCCAAACAAAACAAAAAAAAAAAAAAAAAAAAACAAAAAAAAAAAAAGAGGGAGGGGAAAAAAAAAAAAAAAAAAAAAAAAACACAGAGACATGTTAATTTATATCTAAAAAACACAGAAAGTATATATATATATATATATATATATATATATATATATATATATATATGT
>Ga0123354_10013989_pt1 | contig 12483 bp, 5 predicted proteins | sample TergutLab28metaG_2_FD_97872 | JGI IMG/M metagenome (GOLD analysis project Ga0123354, IMG submission 97872) | Labiotermes labralis P4 segment gut microbial communities from Petit-Saut dam, French Guiana - Lab288 P4 | ecosystem: Host-associated > Arthropoda: Insects > Digestive system > Gut ... | reverse complement strand
CGTTATGCAATCTCCTCCATTCCCCCGTTACCTCATCCCTCCTAGGTCCAAATATTCTCCTCAACACCATGTTCTCAAACACCCTCAGCTTCCTTTCCTCCCGCAATGGCAGCGACCAAGCTTCATACCCATACAAAACAACAGGCAAAATTATAGTTCAATATACCTTGATCTTTAAATTTTCAGATAGCAACCTGAAAGACAAAAGGTGCTGCACCGAATGATAGCATGCATTTCCTGCCCTCAATCTGCTCTTAATTTCTTCCGCAATAGAATTTTGATTTGTTAAAGTTGTTCCCAAATATTTAAACCCTTCCACCCTCTCGAAGGTACTATGTGACTAAAGACATGGTTTGATAAATCTGTAGATTGATTATGTCAGATTCAGTGATTATTATGCAGGTATCATCCACAACTAGAGATGGCACATTGGTTGAACTAATACTGGGAAGCAGGTTTATATTTTTAGAGTGTTTTATAATTTTGTGGTTGTGGTTTTAAAAAGAAGTAACAATATACATTATAATACACACTGAACCACTTTTAAGGGATGATGATGACAAGAAGAATGTGTCATTGGTGTGAACTGACAGATGTATGTGGGTTTAGAAATTCTGCTGGCCTCCTGTATGCTAGCAATAATTCTGACTGATGAAGGTGAATAGAGCAATTTGAATTCCAGGAACTAAGTGACCAAGAACATTATCAGAATGCACAACACAATGCACAGTATGATCATGAAGCATTTTTAGGGGAAGAAGCTAAAACATTTGATCAGTTGACGCCAGAAGAAAGCAGAAGAAGATTGGGGTAAATATATTTTTAATTCAGGGGTGCACAAATTTTCCAAAAATTCAGGAGCCACTTCATGTCATAGGTGCTAGCAGGCTGACATAAAACAAGTTTGATCCACAAGTATTAGGTGCTGCCATAAAAGAAAAGTAGATGTCACAATGAACTGGTGCCTGGGAATTGTGCACCCTTGTTTTAGTTATTAGGAGTGTTTGCATATCATTTTGTTTATGTATATGCCAACATTATGAATTTGTGTAATTTATGATAAGCTTTGTTAATGGTAGGGCAGGAGCTGTAGAAGGTTTCCAGCTTACAGTTGCACCCAGCGTGAGACAGCATGCATTGGGATCAACATACCACCTCATTGCCTCTGTTAAGGGTGGGAAGTTATTGTGGAGCTACACTTCAGACACTTTTTGCTACTGCATTTGTCTTGTAACTGAATTTAGTAGACTTTCTTGCACACTACAACTAGTTAATCTTTTGCCCCATTGTACTATCATTTTACTTCTCCAATATGGGATCATGAATTAATATATCACTTGTGATTCACACTGATGAGACTCATTAATTTCATCTACATATTAAATTACCCATAAAAGGGACTTTTGGATGAAAATATGTATGTGGTTAATAACAGTGATATTCTATATTAATGCTGCTTTCCTTTTCATTGCCCCTTTTATAGACAGGTACAGTAATACACTTCTTCCATTTCTGTAGCAGTTATCTATTCTGCAGAAGTTTCATATGTCTATGGCTCTTGCAGTTTAATTGTTGTGTGTGTATTGGCTAGGTTGAAAAAAGGCGGTTAGTTGAACTGTTTCGAAAAACCTTGCCACATTCTTATTTGTTAAGAATTATTTGCTGAATAACTTTATCTCATAATTCTGTGGTATGCAATTTCAGATTAATAGTTGACAAAATTGATAAAGATGCAGATGGTTTTGTGTCAGGAGAGGAACTAAAGGACTGGATTCAGTACACACAGAAACGGTACATTGTTGATGATGTGGAACGACAGTGGAAAGCCCACAATCCAGAAAACAAAGAGAAAATTTCATGGGAGGAGTATAAGAAGATGGTTTATGGATTCATGGATGGTAAGAATACAGTGATAACAGGTGATAAAATATTCTCCAGTACAACATTAGGGATGTTGCAGAAGACAAAAAGATTTCTAGGAGGTTATGCTTTGTCAGCTGATAGGTATTTTTTTGGCATGTTGAAGGATCAGTGCCCCATCATCAGTATAAAGTAGTGCTAGGGTTGTGAGACTTGAATCTTGCTCTTCTTTCTCTGCTGATAGCCTAAACACTGTAAATTTGGAGTAAAAGCCCACTGTTTTGGAGAAAATGTGTATCTGCTTCATCATCAGGTTATCACATCATTCTGGGCATCTGAGGGTTTATGGTTTTTAATTGTTTTATAAGAATACATTTAAGTATTGAAGTGTGTTAAAATACTATGTTTCCTGCATGAGAATTTTTGCCAGCAGACCCTTGACAAGAAGTGTCTTAAATGGGGAAATGTAAAAGTTGGCTTCATTTCTGGAGCCACTTTGTAATTTGTTCCCAAGCAGTTATATCACAATATTTCTACTGATCACAGATGTGTTTTTTCGGGACAGGATGGCTCTACTTGGAATAAGGAAAGATTCATAAAACTCAAGTCACAACGGACCACCTAAAAATTAGAAGTCCAAAATCAGTTTAGTTGGCACTGGTGCACTTTCTTCATTTAGCTCACAGTCACATTACACAGACTTCAGTCATGGCACATCATCATCTAGTACATATAAGTCTTCAAAACACCACTTGGGGTTCAAATTCTGCTGCCACATCTCTGTGATATCCTTCAGTTAATAAAAAAATGAATAACAAAAACTTTACAGCTGGAAACAAACTGGCGATTTGTCACACACAAGCGGTGAAGTGGTCCATGGTCAATTATCAAGTGTGATAAAGTCTTTTATACATCTTAAATGGATTTTCGTAAACCAGACTCCAAAGAAAATGACCTTCCGAATCAGGGAAACTTTTTACCCAAGAACATCCTGTGTGGACAGATTTAACATTACTCTTAGGGGAGTTTGGCAGGACTGCAGAAGTCTGACGTTTAACATGGGAAGACTTTGTGTGTCGTAGAAACCCATGTTTTGGCCATACCTTACTGCTGTTGTATCTGACTGACAATTTGTTTAATGACAGGTGAAATGTGGTTTGCATTCGAAAGCAGATATCGCAGGATTTGAATTAAATTTGTACATAGTTGTGTTGCTTTTGGTCATGTCTTTGACCATGCACAGCAACGTCCTATGACAGTTTCCACATTCAAGACACAATAAAAGACATACTATTACAGAGTGGTAATTACCACAAATGACAGCAGATCAAAGATATTGGTGTTAAATTGTTCATTGCTGGAGATGAGCCTTTACGCAGCACACTCATCATTGAACTGGGATATTCAGAAAGACAAAAACATAGATTAAAAATAATTATGCTGGAAAATATAAAGAAACCTGGCAGTTGGGTTATGTAGAGCCCTGGTTTAATACATATTACTTTGTGTCTTAGCTTTTTTGCTATGTATAGAACTGAGATTGGTTTGGACAAATGGGTTCATACCCTTAGAAATAAACATGTTTGTCATTACTGTCACTTCCAGAGGTATATTTATTATCATGGCACTTCGTAGAATTTTGCTCCTCACCCTCTCATGCCTCAATGTAGTGTTGTGTAGGTACAGAGACAGCTTCAGCTTTACTTGTTTCTCCGTATTCTGATAAGTTACGAAGTCATTAAATGTACCATATCTAAATAAAATAAATTCTCCACTACATTACAGGAAATCATAAGAATTATGTTGGTTATAATTCCAACAATTTGTACTTTTAGTTTCACTGAAGTCTAGAAATTTTTAAGATCCACAGTCTCTGCATCTCAGCCTTCGTATCTGCATTTGTACTTGGGTTGCCCCAAAATACATTGTAATGACACATCTATTACTGCACTGATATCACAGCCAACATATCATGCTTTAGATTGTTTGCAGTTTGTTGCTCCAAGTGCTGTTGTTGGAAACAGAAAGCTTCTAAGTTCTATTTATTGTGACTCTTCTTCTTCATTTCCAGCCTCTTAGGCACACTGTAAATTCTCAGTGTCTCCTGAAATTGCAGTTTTAAGTTTTGCTGTATGTGTATAATCATGTGACTGTCATTTTAGGCATGTTTACATCCCTCTGGAGTGCATAGTAAAATTGCCCTGTCAACCTATTTGCGAAGAACAACTCTAGAACTCCTGGATGGATCTTCATGATATTTAAAAGTGGAAAATTTTGCAAGATGTTATTAATGTGTTTTAATTGTGATTCAAATTGGGCAATTGTAATTGTCACTTTACAATGCAACTTTCATGCATTTCAGAGAACATCTCTTATTTACATAGGCCTATCCATCATTCCATGCAAGAAAACAGAGAACGTTTGTATGGCCCATCCCATCATCCTGTATGAGAAACAAAAGAACACCTTTATTGCATTAAGAGTGTTTTTCAAATAGGTTTTTGTTGAATTCTTTTCATGCAGTGATGTATTAGAATGTGATTTTAAAGCTTCACTCCTCTTTGCTATTACATACACTATAAGTTTCTATAAGATTTCTCAGAATTCTGGCAGCAGCACTACAGTCAAACATGATGAGTTGCAGTACCCTTGCTAAGATAGAGACAACACATGTCTTACATAAAAAGTGCAAATACACATTTAAAATACTGGAATTTAACAATGTTGTGCATGCAGTTATCAAATGCTGGAGGTATTATCAGAGCAGACATGCCATAATTATTCTATAAGTATACATTTCACAACTTGTTTTATGTGTTTGTTGTTGGTAGTGTTTAATATCCCTTGTCATTATTGGATTCTGCCAAAGCGTCAGTCCTTTTCTTAGCTTCTTAGTGCTTTCATATCTGCCTCTTCAGTTGGAGCTCTAATGTTAAATTCGTTTGAAAGCAGTGATGAGCCACTTTTTCTGCTTGAGAACCAAATTAAACCTTCAACACACTGCTTGCGTTGCAAGCCTAGGGATAGCAATGGCAGCTGTATTTTTTAACAGAATTTTCCCGTAGTCTTTTAAGTAACAACACATACTAGGACTGATGCAGTTAAAAATATTTTTAATGTCTGTAGTTGTCAGAATATTATTTCAAAGGACAGAAGAATATGAGTGAAGGGTTTGTTTCTTTGCCATTAAATTTTCAGTAGTGGGGGGTTCATGTCTTATGAGATGTAACATTGTGTTGTCAGGTTAATGTTTCCTGACATAGTGGAATGTCAGAAAACAATAACCCAGCAACACAGTGTCTCATCCCAGAAGATCTGAATTCTCAACAATGCTGCTGTGGAAACACCAAATCTTGCAACTTCTGAATATCCTGATACATGTCAGAAATAGCAACTCAGAGGCAGCTTTCTAATGTTTCATACTGAAGTTGATTTCTAGATGAGAATTCTAAAGTGTAATTTAATGGGACTGTTTTAGATATGGATCCCAGTGAACTGGAGAAAGAAGAAGAAGGATTTTCATACCAGAATATGCTGCGCCGTGACAGGCGACGGTGGAGTGTAGCTGATCAGGACGGAGATGATGCACTTACAAAGGATGAGTTTTCAGGATTTCTTCATCCTGAAGAAACTGGCCATATGAGGGACATAGTAGTTTTAGAAACGATGGAGGACATAGATAAAGATAAAGATGGTCGTATATCACTGCGTGAATATATTGGAGACATGTATCGAGGCACAGAAGGTGAACCCGAGCCTGATTGGGTAAAGAATGAGAGAGAACAGTTTTCTCAGTTCCGAGATAAAGATAAAGACGGGTTTATGGATCAGGAAGAGGTAAGGTTTTACTGCTACTGTATAGGGTTTTGATAACATATTACGTTTGTAACTACTTCTGTCTAGTGTTGCAGAAGTGTAAGAAAGTCAACACAGCACTTTTGAAATGATAATCTGGTCCCAGAGATTTGAGAATAGCTTGTTTTAACAGGCCTAACTGAGTAAATGCCTGTCGGTCTTTCTTACCTGAGAATGGAAACAGATGTGTTGTGTTTCATTTTTGTATTTTTGGAACACTAGACAATGGACAAAGTTCGAAAGTTAAGTAGTCTTAAAATTTTTAGGGATTTAAGAATAGTAGAAAACTATACTTTAATTAGGAGTATATGTTATCCAAATGAAGAGCCAGGATAGCATAGTGGGTGTAATGACTAGGCTATGCATTTGATGTTCTGAGTTTAGTTTTTCATCTGCAGAACATCTGTTCTGGCTCAGGGGCCCACTTGATGCTCTTCACTGGTTACCAGGACTTCTTTTCCCAAGTATAATGCACCCAGAGTGTCGAGATAACTACTCATTTCAGTCTAGTGTTAAGGTTAAGAATGAGTGGAACTATAACCCTACCATCCCTCTCTGTCTTCATGGCATGTATATGAACAACTGTACCCAAAATTCTTCTGGTATTCAAATGAGTTCTGTGCAGTTTTGCTTACCTCATTGGTCTTTGTATTAATTGATTTGAAGATTCAAATCAGTTCTGGCAAAAGTACTCACGTCTACATATAGACAAAAAATATTTTCCTTTTATTTCATTAGATAGTAACCATAGTAAAATAAGCTTTAAGTTGTCATCTTCCAAAGGTGGCACCTTTTAGTCATGTAGATATTTACCGGTGAAAATGGAGGCAACTTATCTTCCAAAATATTATTAATGACATGACTCTGCATTGTTGCAACTGCCATGAAAACCTCAAACTTTGTATAAGAAAGTACAAGTATGACTTATCTACATGAAATCTGTATCATATATTATCACTGATTTTTGTGTAATGAACTTTCAAGAGGAAAAAAGTGTCTTAACACAAGTTGTACTGAAATTTAAACTCCTCATTTCCAAACAAATTTTTAGTAAAGTAAATGCAGAATATATTTTTAAAAATATAAGTACAATTTTTAGAATGTTTAATGCATGGCATGTTTTGTACAGAGTATAAATTGATATTAGCCTATGTGTTTCCACAAAAACTTGTGTAATTATATCACTGATGGTGGTCTACTAGACCACACCATGTAATCTTGTTAAAAAATATCATTTCAACGTATAAGCATACTTTCATGAGCAGTATTTGATGTTGAATCAACTTAACATTAAGATCATATTTTATAGACATTTTTTGTTATAATTCTTTGTTCTTTTAAGTTGTGGAATCTTAGTAGGAATTTATCACTAATGGAGTAGACATTATGATAGAAATAATTTGAGTATGCATATTTGATAAGGACAATAAAAAAGTCTTATTAATAGGGAATATTTGTGATTAAATTTCATGGTAAGCTTTCTGAGATGTCTTTGTTCCTTGCAGGTTAAGAACTGGATCATCCCACCAGATTTTGATCATGCTGAAGCAGAAGCCCGACATCTTATCTATGAATCTGATGTAGATGCTGATAATAAATTGACCAAGGAAGAAATACTTGCAAAATATGACCTGTTTGTTGGGTCACAGGCGACTGACTTTGGAGAAGCCTTAGCACGACATGATGAGTTCTGATCATCCCCCCCCCCCCCTCCTTTATGTTTTTTTTTTAATATATATAAATAATTATATGCCTGTTACATGCAGGTTTATTTTGGAATACATGAAAAAGATACTGAAATGTTTATATATAGATACTGGAAGTTCTGCTTCCATTATTTCTCGTATTTAAAATTTGTACCTCTTGAACCAGTCTAAATAGCATATGCAAAATTAATCCTGCCTGTGTTATTTACAGATTATTCTGCGGGTTAACATTTCTGTCCCATATTGTTTAGACTGTAGTGTGTTCACTTGATGAGATATGTTATGGCTGGAATATTCTGCAGGCATTCACTAACAGGGTGATTATATTACATTTATTTGAGATTAAAGGTATGAGACTGGATGCCAGAGAAATACTGAATTTGAACAAAGATAAAAAAAATATTGGTTGGCTTCTGGTATTGCAACATGGGAAGGATTAGTTAATGAATATTTTGTACCAGATATTTTTGCATTATTCTCATACTAAAAAGTTTTCTTAGAATAGTGTTATGATACCAAGAACCTCATATGACCATCATATGCTTAACATACCATAATAATGTCAGTTGCTGTGGAGCCACCATTTCTCTTGTGACCAGACATATAATTACATAGTGTTTAATTTGGTGAAGCAGTACCTGTTAACTATAGCTTCCTACATCCTGTATCTAAATTTGTTTCCCACTTTTTTGTGTGGGATATATGACATGCAAGGTTCTAAATTGTGATTCTTCCATTTCTGCAGTTTCAGTAGCTTGTATTTCAAACCTGTAATGGGGGTTCTAAACAGCTTGAGCAGTTGTCATAGCATATTTGAGTAAGTATTTCAAGATTTGAGGAAACTTCACAATGTGGACATTTGAATGTCATTAGATTTAATTTTGGTGCAATGTATGAATGTGTATAATGTCCATGGGTTAAAGTATGAACAGATGGAGCATGTTGCTATGGAGTTGTCATATTCTGTCTTATTGGCATTACTAAGGATCATTGCATTCACTAGCCACTATATAAAATTTCAGTGCTAGGACTGAAGGTGGAATAAACTGCCCCCTTTTGATGATAGGAATGTGTGTGACAATCCATTATTTGCCACCATGATTATAATCATTGCCAAAATAGCAGTGTTATGCATGAAGTAGGAAATGGCAGTGTTGCAATTTGACTGATTGTCAGTGAGCTTTCATTGTTTTAGTCTGCTTATGTATCATTGTTTCTGTTTACATTTTTGTTCAGTCAGGGAAGTGATTCTCATATAATTAAAACCATAACATAACAATGTATAGTCATTATTTCAATTTTGGGATCTAGAAATGAAAGTTAATAGTTAATAGGTATCCAAAAATGCAAGTTTACCGAAGCATAATATTGTATATGAATTACAAAGAACCGTATTAAATTTATTTATGTAATTTATTCACAACATTGAACATATGACTGTCAAATTTTAGTGAAACATTATTCAGGGCACAGCTTTATTGCCCTTTCTCCATACAGTTTGTCATCACAGTACACAGTAACTATGTTGTATGTACAAGCAGAGGTGTTCAAATGTAACATTCATGAAGTGGGTCATTCTTGTGAGAGGAACAATATTTTCCATGCAGTTTTGCATTTATAATTTAGTAATTTTGTTCATATTACCTGCTTAAAGTTGGATATGTCAGAGCCCAGTGACAATAATAGCCAGTAGCACAGTGATATGGACAGCTGAAGAAATATGCCCTTCAGAAGTTGTATATCATCTGTTAGAAGATCAGGAGAGAATATTATACATGTATTTTATTCATAAGTTTGTAGCTTAGTTTTGTAAAGAAAGAATGTCTACTTAAAATTCTTGTAATATGGCAGCACAAAATGGATTCTGTATGTCTGGTAATATGTATTATCAGTTCAAGATACCCTGGAGTAGTATGTATAACTACAGAGTTGAAGATGTGGAATGTAGCATGTTTAGTGCTGTTTACATATATAATTTAGAACATTTACTTCCTGTAAATGCGTCTGTAAAGGGTACTTTCATATTAAGTAATTTATTTGTTTTATGGTGCTTAGTATTCAGTGTACATTACAAGATGCAGGTAAACATGAGAGAAGGAATAATTCTGTTAACATTAGTTTCAGGATTTATATATATTCAGTACAATCCAACATTTTAATCCTGAATGTAAAGAGGTTCTCTTTTCATGTGGATGTTGCAAATAAGCAAGGCAGTATCTGTTTTTATTATCAGAGGGAACACATCGCTTGGAACACTGCATTCATCTGCTACAACTTGGTTCAGCTATCATCAGGTAAAATTACGGTAATATAAACAAAAATGTACTGAAGTGGAGGCCTCCCCTTCATAGTTATGCGTTAAAATACATCAGTTGACTATTCCCTGTAGAGGAGTAATATTAAAATGTGTACAGTGGTAGGTAAAACTGATTAAAATGCAGTTATTATTGAATTGTAGATGGAAGAGATTTCTTTATTTTCCTTCATGTAATGTGTAATGGATTTGGCCTATATAATTGGCAGTGTTTGACATGATCCTAACTGTTCACAGCCTGAGTATTTCTGTATAATATATGGTATAAATTTTCTAGACGTTCGCACTTTGCTATCTTGCCTATGGAACACCTTGTGTTGACAGTGGAGGTTACTGAACCAAGTGACTTGCTGTATTGTATATATCTATGTGTTTGTCATAGAGTGGTGATATATAAAGTTTGCAGTCGGAGGAGTGTCACAGTCATGCACAGCCTCCACAAGTGGAGATATCTCTTGTCTCTGCAGAGCAGACCTCTTCAGAGTAAAGTCATAAAGTTGAGACACCCACCCTTCAAGATCTGCAACCAGAACTATATCCCAAATATTTTGGAGAGCTTATTCCAGTTTTGGGGGCTGTGCATCATCATGGCACTGCCCCAAGTTTAATATTTACTTATCACTACTACGGAATTGGCGAATATACAGATATATACAGTAAAGCAAGTGATGGGATTCGGTAACCTCCATTGTCAGCACAGGATGTTCCATAAGCAATATAGCTAAGTACAAACATTTGCAAAATTTTTGCCATATATTATAAAGGAATACTGAGCCTTTCAACAGTTAGGATTGCGTAAAACATTGCCAGTTAGGTGGGCCATGTCTGCTGCACACTAACATGAAGGAAAATTAAAAAAATAAAGAACTCTTCCATCTGCAGTTTTTTAATAATTGCTTTTTAATAAATTGTAACTGCCATTATGTATGTTTCAATATTATTCCTGTATAGGGAATAATATTCAACTTATGTGTTCTAATACACAGCTGTGAAGGGAAGGCCTTCACCTCAGCATACTTTTCTGTTTATGTCATTGTAATTCTACCGGATGATGGCTGAAACATGTTGTAGTATATGAATGCATAGTGTTCAAAGGGTTGTGTTCACTGTGATAATAAAAACACATACTGATTAATAGACACAACAGGATGATGATACCAAACAAAATAGGCATAACCTTTTTATTCCTACATGTTGCAGCTACAGTAACAATATTTTTGGTGTTGCATAAGCCCTTTGCATATTCAATTTTATCTCTGAACTGAATTTCATTCCATATAATGTCTTCTGAATCTCGGAATAATATTTAAGATAGTCACACAACATATAGTATGAGTGAGCAAAGGGGTGATACAGCAGAGAGGTAGTGAGTATTCAGTGGACTGGTGATTGGAACTATGACCCACAGAGTCATTGTGCTATGCCATGCAAACAAGGAAGTAAAATGGATCTGTGGAGGCCAAGAATGTTTGGGTCTGTACCCCCATTCATGGTATGATACTTAGATATTGATTACCTTAGAAACTGGATATGCCCGACAGTAAAAACTGTTGTGGAAATTTTGTGTTTTGATACATGTATGAAGTTTTAGAACTGTGATTTGAATGAAAAATTGAGACATTTTTTTGCTTTCATGAAATCAGCATGTGAATATTTCTTTTAACAGTATTTTCATGTTTTTTATAATTGAGAAAATGGTGTAAATGTGATCTAATTAATAAGTTTCCATGATGTATTTATAACCATTCATATATATATATAGCATAACAATGCACTGCCACTGGCCCCAAGACTGTGAATATGCAAGCTTAGCAAATGCCAAGTATCAGCCAGCATCTAATATATCTACTGCTGTAGATATTCTGTCTCATAGCTTGTAATAGTGACTGAATTAATGATATAATATGTATGTGTCCGTAAATAACTTTAAATGTATTGCACATGACACATCTCATAATCGAATCTGTGCAATCTGATCAAGACCAGCGTAAATGTCAGTAAAGAAATGGAATGCCAGTTTGCTTCACAGAGTTTTCTTTAGTAGGTGGTGTATTTCAAACACCATGTTGCTTTAACTTTTCATGTGCCAAAGTAAATAATTGGCATTCCATTGATTTCTGATTAACAGTTCATTTAGTGCAATTTGAAGATTTGTTTTTTTCAGTTCAGAGGCTGTAAAGTGAGGATAAAGAACAAGATCTGAAAATTATCTATATTGTTATCTTTGTTTTAACATTTTATTTGGAGCTATGTACTGGAATGTATTTGTGTGAATGTGTGAAGTACACATTTTTATAACACTATTTCCTACTACGGAAAGGAATGAAAATCATTGATTGGGAACAGGTTTTTTTGTACACCGTAGAATAGTATCAGCAGTGAAGAGCGTAGAGTTTGTTAGCGATAGGTTGTCATATATAGTGCTGAGAGGTCGCTGGCGTAATATCATTGTTGTAAATGTGCATGCACCAAGTGAGGAAAAAAGTGATGAGTCAAAAGATAGTTCTTATGAGGAATTAGAGCAGGTGTTCGATCATTTCCCGAAATATCATACGAAAATGTTACCAGGAGACCTTAATGCAAAAGTGGGCAGAGAGAATATTTTCAAGCCAACAACTGGACAGGAGAGTCCCCATCAGGATAGTAATGATAATGGGGTTAGACTAGTTAACTTCGCCACATCAAAAAATCTGGTGGTTAAGAGCACGATGTTACCTCACCGGAACATTCATAAATACACCTGGACCT
>Ga0123354_10013988_pt1 | contig 12483 bp, 10 predicted proteins | sample TergutLab28metaG_2_FD_97872 | JGI IMG/M metagenome (GOLD analysis project Ga0123354, IMG submission 97872) | Labiotermes labralis P4 segment gut microbial communities from Petit-Saut dam, French Guiana - Lab288 P4 | ecosystem: Host-associated > Arthropoda: Insects > Digestive system > Gut ... | reverse complement strand
CGTGTCCGCCGCCGTAAAGCGTCCGGAAGCCGGGTCGTAGTACCGTGCCCTTAGATACTGAAGATTTGTAAGGGAGTCAAAGTTTTCCCCGTTATAGCCGTAGAACGAGGCTTGCACACCGGAGTCCCCTCCTGCGCCGACATTTGCTGTCTCAGTTTCGCCGAACGGCCCGTAGGAATAACTCGCAAGCGCTGTACCCGCATTCGACAAGAGCGTCTGTACGGAGTTCTGCCCGTTTGAGATATAGGAGGCGGGAACCGTCTGGCCTACGACGCCTTCCGCCGCGGCATTGCTCGTGGAGAGGCGCCCGTTTCCGTAGGTGCAGTCCGCTTTGAGCGCACTTGAACCCGCATATTCGGCAAGGACTTCCGGGTTCTGCTGATTCACGTCGTTGACATAGTTTGTCAGTTCATATATTCCTATGCGAACAGCAAAATATGGCTTGAAACGGGGGCGTTTAGCAGATAAACTCCACGTCAGGACGCCACACAAAACCGTCCTGACGTAAGAGTTTTGCGTACCTTGTTGCCTTCAAGATTATGGAGTTTTCAACGTACAGAAGCTCGCCACCCTAATGACTCATTCAAAGGAGGAGCTCATATGCAACTTTGCAGGCACGCACAGAATCGCCTCTTGCAATGAGAATATTATTCCTCTGAAATTTTGTTGTCAAGAGATTTTTTGCGGATTTCCGTATTACGGGGGTGTCACGCGTGCGGCGCCCAACCGGGCGCGTAGTCGAAATCGCAGGTCGCCACGACGGAAAAGCGCTCTCCTTCCTTCGCCGCCGCATCGAGCGCCTGCTGCGCGCGCCGCTTGGCTTCCTCGAACGATTTTTCCGGCGCGTCGTGCGATACGACGATATCGAAAATCACGTTTGTGCGTCCGGCGCCGGGTATAACGCGCAGATCGTGAAAGCCCCGAAAGCCGGGCGAGCCGGCGAGCGCAACGCTCAACATCCCGCGCAACTCGCTCAGTTTCGGATTGTTCGTGTCGATCGGATCCATATGGCCGACAAGCAGGATTCCATAGCGCTCCATCGCCTCCTGCTCGATACCGTCAATCATTTCGTGCAGTTCAAAGATATTTTGCGAAGCGTCCACTTCAATGTGGACGGACGCGAAAGTATTCCCGGGGCCGTAGTCATGCACGATGAGATCATGAAACGCGAGCACGTTCGGCTTGCTTCGGATCAAATTTATAAGCTCCTCGACGATCTTCGGGTCGGCGCTTTGGCCAAGCAGCGGCGCGGCGGTTTCCTTCACCATGCCGATGCCGGCGAAAATAACAAAAACGCCGACCGCTACGCCGACATATCCGTCGATTTGGATCCCCGTAAAGCGCCAGAGGAGCAGCGACACAATGATGCCTGTCGTGACGATCATATCGTTGCGGCTGTCAATCGACGCCGCCTTCAGCGAAGCGCTGCCGATCAGGCGCGAAAGTTTCCGGTTGAAGAGGAAAAGCCAGAAATCCACAAACAGCAGCACTACCAGGAGAATAAGGGTCACCGGCGAAACGGACAGCGTCTCGGGATGGATGATTTTTGGGTAGGATTGGAGGATAAGCACGCCGCCGATAATAATGATGATAATGGAGACGATGATGCCTGTCATATATTCCATGCGCGCGTGCCCGAAAGGATGCTCGTCATCACTCTTCTGCGCGGCGAGCGAAAAGCCGACCAGCGTGACGGTGGACGTGGCGGCGTCCGTAAGGTTGTTTATCGCGTCGGCCATGACCGCAACGCTGCCGGACATGAGCCCGACAAACAGTTTGAGGGCGCCCATCACGAGTTTCAGACAGATGCCGACCGTACCGGACAGCCGGCCGCAGAGCAACCGCTGCGCGCTTCCGTCCCCGCCGCATTTTTCAAGCACAAATTTATTGATCAGCGTATTCATGTCACCACAGCCGTTCGGGGTACAGTCCCCTGTCCTTCATTGCGCGCATTGCGTCCCGGACGCCCGCGAGGTCCTCTTTGTAGGTCACGCCGAACCAGCGCTCGTCCGTCGGCAGCACGCGAACCCGGGCCTTGCCGGTTCGGATCAGTTCGTCTACTTTGCGCGGCAGCAGATACTCGCCTTTCAACGGATTTTCCGCAAGCGTTTTCTCCAGGAACGCCGGGAAACCTTCCTCCATCTCGCGCAGCAGCGAAGGCGTGAACCCCCAGAGGTTCATCGAAACCGTCGCGTCCGGCGCCACGTCATGCCATTCGCCGCCTTCTTCGTATTCGACGCCGTCCCCGTCCTTTTCCCAGCCGATCTTCAGCCGTTCGTCGACGCCCGCAAGCGTCCCGTCCGGCGCCAGCCGGCATACGCCGCGCGCCACATAACCGTTTTCCGTCAGCGTATTGGCAAGCCTGTAGCCGGCGAGCGAATAATCATATTTGTCCTCATCCCGCGCCTTTTCCAAAGCGCCGAAGACGAGAGGCAGCGCACCCGAACCATAATAATCGTCCGCGTTGACGACGGCGAAATTCCCCTCGATCAGATCCCGCGCCGCGAGGATCGCGTGGCAGGTGCCCCATGGTTTCACGCGCCCCTCGGGCACGGAGAAACCAGGCGGCAGATCCGAAAGTTCCTGAAATGCGTAACGGATGTTCAGGTGTTTCCCCGCGCCGCCGTCGACGCGCGCGCGTATATCCGCTTCGATTTCCTTCTTGATGATGAAAACGACGTCCTCAAAGCCCGCAAGCATCGCGTCGTAGAGTGTGAAATCGATGATGATCTCGCCTTCGCCCGTGACCGGCTCGATCTGTTTGAGCCCGCCATAGCGGCTGCCCATACCGGCCGCCATGACGGCCAATACCGGTTTTGCCATAATTCGTACCCTATCCTTTCCGTTTGATTATCCCCAATATCTTAACATTATTCCTCATTCCTTGTGATAGAATAGTTTCATGAATATTTGGAACGCGCTGAGACTTGGCGCTTTTATTCTGACAACCCTCGTACCGATCCGGCGCAACGCCCGCGAAATAGACCGCGCGCGCGCGGAGGGCGACGACGCGCGCGAACAAGAATGGATCCTGCGCTCGCTGAACTATTGGGGACCGTGTCTCTTCCGGCACTACAAGGTGCGCGCGGAAGTCAGCGGCGACCTCGATCTGCCGGACGGCGGCGTGCTTTTCGTCTCCAACCACGAGGGCTTCGGGGATATCCCCCTGTTTATGGAGGCGATCCGTACCAAACAATTCGGGTTTGTTGCGAAAGAGGAGCTGTCCCGGATTCCGGTCTTCAATAAATGGATCACACGTATCCGCAGCCTGATGCTTGTGCGCGGCGATACAAAGGAAACGCTGCGCGTTTTCGCCGAAGGAGAGGATATGCTGCGGCGCAGGTTCTCGCTCGTGATTTTTCCGGAGGGACACCGGTCGCGGGGCGGCCCCATGCAGCCGTTCCAAAAGGGCAGCTTACGGCTTGCGCTGAGAGCCCGTGTGCCCATCGTGCCGGTTTCGCTCAAAGGCTCCTGGGAGCGCTTTGAAGCGCACGGCTTCCCCAGGGCCGGCGTTATCCGCTTTCACGTGCATCCCGCGATCGAAACGAAGGATGTCGCGAAATCCGAAGAGGGCGCGCTTGCGGAACGCGTAGAAACCATTATTCGCAGCAAATTAGCAGAATGGAGTTGAGGAATGAAAGACCGTTTGGCGCCGCTTGGCGCAAAGAAAAATCATTTGATATTGTTCGGGGTACTGCTTATCTGTTTCATCGTAATCACCGCGCTTGTCGCCGGTGGCAGGACTGCGGGTTTTGACACCGTGTTTCAAAATGCCTTCTTTGACCTCAGGAACGTCCCCGCAGGCAAGGGTTTCGCCTATTTTTTCGGCGGCGTCACCTTCTTCGGGGATTCAAAGACCGTCGTTGTAATCTGTGTCCTGCTTTTCTTCGCGCCGCTTCTCGGAGCGCTGCTCGTGAAATATTTCGGAAAACGAAACCGCCGCAGTCAGGCGGAAAGCAGCGTGCCCCGGGGCGGCAGGGCACAGCGCCACAAAGGTTCGCCGCTCGCAAAAGCGCTGCTTCGTTTCTTTTTTGAAATCGGCGGCCCTGTCGCGATTGCCACGGGCGTCGGATCCATTGTCCAAACGCTGCTCAAATACGCCATCGCCCGCCCGCGCCCCGACGAGGCGCTTTGGCTCGTGCAGGAGAGCGGCTACAGTTTTCCAAGCGGGCATGCCACAGGCAGTCTGATTCTCTATATATTTCTCGCTATCCTTGTCGGCCGTCTGTTGATCCTGCATGCGAGGCCCATCTCCGCGACGGTACTGCGCATTGTACTCGCCGTCCTCGTCGTCCTCATCGGCCTCTCCCGTATTTTCCTCGGCGTCCACTATCCGACCGACGTCATCGGCGGCTGGCTGCTTGGCGCCGCGGTGCTGACTTTGTTCGTCACCTTATATGACACCTATTGGTCAAAACGCATGGAACGCCCTTTAAAATCCACCGATTAAATCTTTCTAAGCGGTTCCATAAAAAACCCCCAGGAGAACTGGGGATTTTTTAGCTTCCGGATGAAGCTGTATCCCGACGCGCGTCTTCCCGAGTAGAGGGAGAGATGGGGAGAGCATGTACGGACATTTGTAAAATCGCTGTCCTGCGATCCGCCTGAGGGAGTAAACCAGCAAAAATCCGGACTGCGATATAGACTATTTTGTTCTGTGATTATTATGATAAAGAATTAAGTAACTTTAAGGTCAAGTACTTTTGTAGAAATTTTATGAAAATTTTGCGAAATTTTTTTTACAGTCGAATGAATTATTTTCGCTCCAAAGGAGCGATCATTTTCGCAGGGTCCACAAGTTCGGAGAACTCTGTGTCATTGAGGATCCCGCGCCCCACAGTGGCTTCACGCAGAGTGACGCCGTGCTCGTGCGCGTATTTCGCAATCTCCGCGGCCTTGTCGTAGCCGAGCTTCGGCGAGAGCGCCGTGACGAGCATCAGCGAATCTTCAAGATGGCGCGCGATCACCGCTTCGTTCGGGCGGATGCCGCGCGCGCAGTGTTCGTCAAAGGAGCGGACCGCGTCCGCGAGCAGCCGGACGCTTTGAAGCGCGGTATGCGCAATCACCGGCAGATAGACATTGAGTTGGAAATTTCCCTGGCTCGCTGCGAACGCGACGGTCGTTTCATTACCGAACACGCGCGCGCAGACCATCGACAGCGCCTCGCACTGCGTCGGGTTGACCTTGCCGGGCATGATGCTGCTTCCCGGTTCGTTTGCGGGGATCGTGATCTCGCCGATGCCGCAGCGCGGCCCCGATGCGAGCAGACGCACGTCATTCGCGATTTTCAGAAGGTCTCCGGCGAGCGCGGCTAAGAGGCCGTGCAACGCCGCCTCCGCGTTCCGGCTTGTCAGCGCCTCGAATTTGTTCGGCGCGCTCACAAAGGGAATGCCCGTAAGCGCCGAAATATTCTCCGCAGCCTTTTCCGCAAAACCGGGATGCGTCCCCATCCCGGTGCCGACAGCGGTGCCGCCGAGCGCCAGTTCAAGCAAGCCGCCGTTCTCGAGGAAAGCGCCCAAATTATCGTAGGATCGATGGAGCATCGCCGCCCAGGCGGAGATCTCCTGCCCGAGCGTAAGCGGCGTCGCGTCCATCAAATGCGTGCGCCCGATCTTCACGATTCCGGCGTATTCTTCCGAAAGGGCAGTGAAGGTACCCTCAAGTTCTTTTAAAGAAATCATCAGCGTTTCGGCGGTTTCCTGGCAGAGCGCAATGCGCAGCGCCGTCGGGAAAGTGTCGTTGCTGCTCTGTCCCCGGTTCACATCGTCATTGGGGTGCAGTCCCGTGAGGCGCGCAATCACTTCGTTGATATTCATATTGGTCTGCGTGCCGCTGCCCGTCTGCCAGACCGAGAGAGGAAATTCCGCATCGTATTTGCCGGCGAGAATCTCCTCGCAGACGTGCGTGATCGCCACCGCTTTCTCCGGCTCCAGCACGCCGAGCCATGCGTTGGCTTCCGCCGACGCATGCTTCAATATCGCAAACGCGCGGATGATCGCCGGCGGCATTTTTTCCTCACCGATACGAAAATGCTCCAGGCTGCGTTGTGTCTGCGCGCCCCAGAGCCGCTCCGCGGGGACTTCGACCTCGCCCATTGTATCTTTTTCTGTGCGGGTGTTCATTTTATGCGGGTATTTATTGCGCGGCCGTCGTACCGGACGCTCCCGAACTGCCGGCGGCCGGAGCCGGAGCCGGCGGTGCGTAAATATCATGCATCATCTGCTGGATCGTCGCCGAATCCGCAGGCATATAGAACGACAGCCCGCCGATCATCTGGGGTACGCCGGGCAGAATCGTCGAGTGCACATTGTCCATTGACATGCCCTGAGAAGCCTGCACGAGATACCGCACATTGTTCAGCGTGATGCGCGAATCGACGTTGTTTACCACTGCGTTCGCCACCGGCAGGATATTGTTGATCTTCATCGCCTGCTTGATCGTAGCTTTTACAAAAGCCTGCTGCGCCTGAACGCGTCCGATGTCCCCGTTCGTGTACCCTTCGCGGAAGCGCAGATACTGCACCGCATGGTCGCCGTCAAGCACCTGCTGGCCGGCTTTCAGATGGATATAGAGGTTTTGGCTCACAGAGACATAGTCCATATCCATCGGCACGTCATACGGTACGCCGCCCATTGAATTTATAATCGCTGAAACGCCGTCATAGCTGCAGACCGCGTAATAATTGATCGGACAACCGCCAAGAATATCGCTGACCGCCTGACAGGAAGCCATCGGATCCCCCTTGCCCGTCTTTATATCCTTGAAAACCGCGTTGAGCTTGAGCCAGCTCGCGCCATAGCCTTCCCGCGGATAATAGGTGTCGCGCGGCACTGAGATGATATCGACGCGCTTGCTTTCGGGATCGATGCTGAGGAGCATGATCGTATCGGTAAGTACCTCGTCCGTATTGCCCAGAAGCAGGATGTTGACGCGTTTGCTGTCCGCGAATTCCGTTTGGTACATGCCGCTGGCCGGCACGAGGATCTCCATATTTTCCGCCGTTACCGGCAGTGGGTCCGTCACGCCGATCAGCCCGCCGTTGCTTTTGTCCATAATCGGTTTGTTCAAATAGTTGTCAACCAGGATTATCCCGACTGTACCCGCGATAATCGCAATCACCAAAGTGAGCACGAAAACTTTCAGAAAGCTGCTTTTTTTCTGCCCTCTTTTTCTTCTTGCCGCTACCGCGGTTCCGTCTGCCATAATACCCCTTTCTCTCCGCCCTTCTAATTATAAACGAAGAATCCTTCTCCGCTCTTGCGTCCGAGCTTGCCCCCGCGCACCATTTTCTTGAGAAGCGGATGCGGCCTGTATTTCGGATCGCCTGTTTCGCTGTAAAGTGTCTCCATGATTGCGAGGCAGACATCAAGCCCCACAAGATCGCCGAGCGCAAGCGGCCCCATCGGATGGTTCGCGCCGAGTTTCATCGCCTCGTCGATATCTTCCGCCGTCGCAACGCCTTCCGCGTAGATTCCGATGCCTTCGTTGACCATCGGGATCAGAATGCGGTTCACGACGAAGCCGGGCGCTTCCTGCACCTTTACGGCGGTCTTGCCCATCTGCGCCGCCGCCGCCATAACGGCAGCCTCCGTATCGGCGCTGGTCTTCAGTCCCCGAATCACCTCCACGAGTTTCATCATTGGCGCCGGGTTGAAAAAATGCATCCCGATAACCTTGTCGGGCCGGCTTGTCGCATTCGCGATCTCCGTGATGGAAAAAGCGCTCGTATTGGAGCAGAGGATCGTGTCCGGACCCGTCAGCTTATCGAGATCCGCAAAGAGCTGCTTTTTGACGTCAAGATTTTCGTAGATAGCTTCGATAATGAGATCTGCGTCCTTTACGACAGAAAGTTCTTTGTCGTGATGGATGCGGCCGAGCGTCTGGCCCTTATCCGCCGCCGTGATCTTTCCCTTTTCGACGAGTTTGGACAGGTTCTTTTCAATCAGCGCGTAGCCTTTTTCAATCGCCGCTTCAAACAGATCCGTATAGACAACATCGTAGCCGCCTTGCGCGACGACTTGAATAATTCCCGCGCCCATTGTTCCGGCGCCAATCACTCCGATTTTTTTAATCATCATTTTCTCCATTTCTGATTCCTGTTTCGCCTTCCTGCCGGAAAGTACTGAATCTAAATCCCGCAGGACTTTTTATTGTACCATCACCGGATGAAATAATCCATAAAATCTTTCACATCCAAAGCAACCGTCATTTGGCGGCTGCCAGGTATTCCAACATCCCTTTTTTGTACGCTTCGACGCCCGGCTGATCAAAGGGATTGACCCCCATAAGCAGGCCTGTAACGGCACAGCAGAGCTCAAAGACATAGACGAGCTGACCGAAAGCATACGCGCTGTTTTGAGGGATCAGCACGCGGATGATCGGGATCTGCGCGGCGCGGTGCGCGCGCGTCACCCCTTCGAGCACGGCGCGGTTAAACTCACTGTAGCTGCGGCCCGACACGTCCGCCGCATCCTCGTTTTGGATCGTGATGTCAAGCGTCGGATTTTCCACGAAAAGCATCGTTTCATAAAAGATCTGGCGACCGTCCTGGAAAAACTGTCCGAGCGAATGCAGGTCGCGGCTGAACGAAACGGCGACGGGCAGCGCGCCGCGGCCGTCTTTGCCCTCGCTCTCCCCGAAGAGCTGCTGCGCCCAGCCGGCGAAATCCTCGACCGACGGATCAAAATAGGCAAAGGTCTCCACAACCTTCTCCTGTTCCAGCGCCGCGCGCACACAAGCGAACTCCTTCGCGAACGCCCGGAGTTCCGGCGCCTCCGCGCCGGCCGCGCCCGCGAGCATCTGCCGGATATCGATGCCGGCTGCCGCGATCGGAAGCAAACCGACCGGCGAGAGCACCGAATAGCGTCCGCCGATATCCGACGGCAGCACAAAGGATTCGTAGCCGTTTTGATCGGCTTCCGCTTTGAGCTTGCCGGATTTGGCGTCGGTGACGGCATAGATGCGGCGGCACGCTTCTTCACGCCCGTATTTTTCGATAAGAAGGCCCTTGAACACAGCGAAAGCAGCGCTCGGCTCGAGCGTGCCGCCAGACTTGCTGATCACGATCACGCAGAGCTCTCTGTTCCGAAGTTCCCGAAGCAGCCGCTGATGATAGGTTCCCGAAAGATTGAAACCCGCAAAGAAAGCTTCCGGCCAAACGCCGGGGCTTTTGGAATCCTCCCGGTCGATGAACGAAAGAGCGGCCCGCGCGCCTAAATAGGAGCCGCCGATGCCGATCACCACAAGGGCGTCGCATTTTCCCGCGATCTCTGCGGCGGTCTTTTCGATGCGTGAAAGTTCCGCCTCCGGAAACCGCGCCGCATAATTCACCCAGCCCGTAAAATCCAATCCGCCTTCGTAGAGCCGCGCCGCCGCATCGTCCGCCGCGCCGGAAAGCGCCTTGGCGCGTGCCATAAGCGCGCTGTCCGTTTCATATTCGATCCGCAGCTTTTCCATCTTCGTTTCTCCTCTCAATCCGTATATTGTTATAATTATCTTATTTTATTTTTCTTTACTTATTCTCTATAGAGGCACGGGGCTTTAATCAGCGCTTCCTCATTCGTTTTCGATCTTTATGCCGCGCGTCGCGGATCCGGGCGGCTGCGGTCCGCCGTGGGCCGGAAAGATGCGTCCGAGCAGCGCTACGACTGCCGCGTCGTCCATCGCCGCCGGGTTTTGGTACCAACGTTCCGGCCAGGGCGGAAGCTGCCCGATCTCCTGCGTCTGCCGCCACAGCCGGTCCGACACCGGCGCAAGCTGTCCCGGGCTCAAATCTTCGAAGAGACGTTCGCCCGGCCTGAGCTGCGTGATAACAATATCGATATCTTCATAGGGGATCGCGCCGGAAAAGCGAATCATCGCTTCCGCAAGCGTATGAATGCCGACCGGTTCGCCCGGCCCGATCTCAAAGACTTCGCCGCCTTCCGCGACAGCCGCGGCCTGAAGCGTCAGGAGCGCCGTCTCCTCAGCGCTTACAAATTCGCGCGTCAGATCTTTATCGCTGATTGTAAGCGGCCCGCCGGCGGCGATCTGCTTTGCAAACACGGCAATCACATTGCCGCGCGCTTCGATCAAATTGGGGAAACGCACCGCCGCAAAAGCCGCGCGGGATTTCTCGTTTTTTTCGAGGATATACATTTCCGCAGTGCGTTTGCAGGCAGCCGTGACGCCGACAGGCGAACGGGCCCGCCTCGTTGAAGCAAGCAGAAATTTGCGTGCCGCAAACTCTTCGGCGAGATCTGCGCAAATCTGCATCCCCACCACATCCGTCAAAAAAGTTTCACGAGGATTTGTCTGCCCGAGTGATATCTGTTTGAGCTCCGCCGCGTGAAAGACGAGATGCGGTCGGAATGCCGAGAATACGCGCCGCATCGTTTCCGCGTCACGGATATTCGCAATCACAGCGCGAAACTCGGGATCTCCCGGCTCATGCGGCGAAACGGAAATCTGGTCGATCTCGGAAGCGAGCAGCGTCAGCGCGTCTTCGTCGGCGTCAAGCGCGATCAGGCGGCGCGGTTTGTAACGTATGATTTGCCGGCAGAGTTCCGAACCGTACGCGCCTGCGCCTCCGGTCACGAGCACAACGCGTCCGCGTATCTGCTCCCCGATTTCCTTTTGGTCGACATGAGGCCGGTCCCGTCCGAAAAAATCCGAAATATCCGGCCGGACAAAATCGTCGATCCGGATCTGCTGCTCCTCGCGGCCCCGGAGCCCGCGCCCCCGTCCCGTCGGAAGCTGCCGCAGACGGCACCGGGTCTTCACGCATTCGCGCAGTACCGCCGCAGTCTGCTGCCGGCCTGCGCCGGGATTTGCGATCAAAATCTCGTCGATTTGACGGCGCCTCGCCAAAATCCGGATATCCCTGCGTCCGTGGACCGTCTCGACGCCGAGCAGCATGGCGCCTTCATGCTCGCTGTTTTCGTCCACAAAAATCTCCGGGCGCATCCGCAAGCTTTCGTCTTTTTGCATTTCATCGATCAGCTCAGCCGCGGCCGCCGCTGTCCCGACAATCATCACGCGCCGAACCGGCCGGCGGACGGTCGGACGAAAACGGCCGGCGGCGGTCCGCCCGCTTCGGGGTGAAAGTACCTGCGCGATGCGCACGCCAAAAATAAATACAAAATCAAAGAGAAAAGAGAAGAGTACAAACAAACCGGAGACAGCGGGCGAAAACCCAAAGAGCGCCGCGCCCGTAACGGCGGCTAAGGTCGCACAGGCAACCGCGTAGGCAATCCGGCGGTAATCCCGCCGATCCGCATATTCAAACAGGATACGGTAAACGGACGCCGCAAAAAAGACGGCGATTTTCAATAAAATCAGGATCAGAAATCCTCTCGGAAAATCGGAAAAATAGCGCAGCATAGCGCTGCCGGCATTTGCGGCGCCCGGCGCCGCCACGTCCGCAAGCAGGAACGCGAACAGGTAGGAGAGGTTGAACGCGATAAAATCCGCGATCAGATATTTGATAATCGACTTTGCCACGAAATTATTGTATTTCGTCTGCTTTCATCCTTTCAACGAAATTCGGCAAATGTCATAAAAGCGCAAGCAAAACGTCAACGAACTTGAGTATTGACGATTGTTTTGATAAAATAATAGCAATACATTTGTCCGTTACAGTTTTATAACTATGGAGGTATATAAATATTATGAAGGATTTAAAAGGCACAAAAACAGAAAAGAATTTGATGGATGCGTTCGCGGGAGAGTCACAGGCGCGCAACAAATACACGTTCTACTCGTCGCAGGCGGCGTCGGAAGGCTATCGGCAGATATCCAATATCTTTGCGGAGACAGCAGGCAACGAGAAAGAGCATGCGGAACTTTGGTTCAAACATTTCCACGGCGTCGGCACGACGACAGAAAATCTCACCGATGCGGCGGCCGGAGAGCATTTTGAGTGGACCGATATGTACGCGCGCATGGCGAAGGAAGCCCATGAAGAAGGTTTTGATGAGATTGCGCTTCAATTTGAAAATGTGGGCAAGATCGAAAAGAGCCACGAAGAACGTTATCTGAAACTCAAAGAAAATATCGAGACCGGCGCGGTCTTTGAACGCAGCGAGCCCGTCGTCTGGAAATGCAGCAACTGCGGTTTCAAATACACGGGTACGAAAGCCGTAAAGGAATGCCCGGCTTGCAAGCACCCGCAAGCGTTTTTCGAAATTGACGCGATCACATACTGATGTGAAGACAGCTTTTCGGGGATTCCGCCCGGTTTCCCCGAAAAGTTTTCACTTTTCTTAAAAGGCGGCCTCACCGGACCGCCTTTTGTTGTGCGGTGTCACAGTGCCACAACAATATCATTCTTCTCCGGATGCTCCGCGAACCATTTGATCGCATAGGGACAGGTCAGGACGGCTTTTCGGCCATCTGTCTTCAGCATCGCGTAAGCCTCTTCCATGAGTTTTCCGGCAATCCCCTGCCCGCGCAGCGAATCGTCCACAAAGGTGTGGTTGATGGTGACGATATCGTCCCGATAGG
>Ga0123354_10013987_pt1 | contig 12483 bp, 11 predicted proteins | sample TergutLab28metaG_2_FD_97872 | JGI IMG/M metagenome (GOLD analysis project Ga0123354, IMG submission 97872) | Labiotermes labralis P4 segment gut microbial communities from Petit-Saut dam, French Guiana - Lab288 P4 | ecosystem: Host-associated > Arthropoda: Insects > Digestive system > Gut ... | reverse complement strand
GGCTTCATACAGGACTTCTTTTTCCGCTTCGGTGACCGGCTGAAAACCGTCCATCGTCGCGATATTGTCTTTGCGCTGTCCCATTTCATTCATGCCGCTGAGGACCGTGACGACATTCGGCAGCGACGCCGCGTAGCGAATGCCCCAGCTCGCCAGGCTTGCGCCTGGCCTGGCCTTTTTCAGCAGCGCGGCCGCGTCTTCGCTCAGCGTCGCCATCGTGCCGCCGCGCAGGGGCTCCATAACGACGACCGGGATATTGTGCTCTGTCAATATTTCGTATTGACGCTTTGCGTCTGTGGTTATCCAGTCGATATAGTTCACTTGAACCTGGGAAAAATCCCATTCATACCGGTCGACAAGCCGCAGAAGCAGATCTGCCGTGCCGTGAAAAGAGAAGCCGATATTCCGGATTTTTCCCTCGGCCTTTTTCCGTTTCAGCATCTCATGCATACCGAGCCGGACGAAGCTTTCAAAATATTCCTCGTTTCCCGCCGCCCGCCTGGACTCCTGCGCCATATTGTGAACCAGGTAAAAATCAAAATAACCGGTCCTGCAGCGCGCGAGTTGTTCCGCAAAAATACGCTCGAAATCATCGGTGTTTTTGATCTTCCACGGCGGGCATTTTGTGGCGAGACAGTAAGTGTCGCGCGAATAATTTGAAAGCGCGCAGCCCGCAAAAGCCTCGCTTCCGTCGTAGGTATAGGCTGTGTCAAAATAGTTGATACCGTTCGCGATCGCAAAATCCACAAGCTTCGAAGAAGCCTCAAGGTCGATATCGGACGGGTTGCCCGGTTTTCTCGGCAGGCGCATAAGCCCGAACCCCAGCAAAGAGATGTCCCTGCCGTTGAAATTTCTTTTTTCCATGACGTGTCACTCCTATTCCATGCGTGTGGATTCATAAATCATTGTACTTATTTACAATACTCTGATTGCCGCCGCGGATCAATGCGCATATAATAATTTATGGGAATACGTTTATTCGGCGCTTCCCCCAAAAAATATATTGCGCGCGGAAGGGAGAACGGTTATGTCAAAAGAAATTCTTACGGTAAAGGTGAATGACGTGGATTTTTATTGCGAGCGGAGAGGCTCCGGCCCGGCGCTGGTGCTTGTGCCCGACGGGGTCAACGATTGCGAGCATTACAGCAAAGTCGGGGATATGCTCGCGGACGAATTCACGGTGCTGACGTTTGATATGCGCGGCGGGACCCGGTCCATGCCGAAGGAAAACCAGCACGTCACGCCCAAAATGATCGCCTCGGACGTGGCGGAAATCATTAAAGCGCTGGACATGGCGCCGGCCTCCATCTACGGGTGCAGTTCCGGCGGGCAGGCGGTGCTGGCTATCGGCAAATATTTTCCGGAAGTTGCGCGGAACCTGATCGCCCATGAGGCCGCTTTGATGAATGATACGCCGATCCCCAAAACCGGGTTTGATTTCTTTGACGCGATCTACGGGACGTTCGGCCCTATGTGCAAGGGCTTCTCGCCGCGGGACGTGTCCTTTATCTGCAATTGGGACAACTGGAAGGCCTTCGGGGAGGATTTCCTCAAACGGGTCGAAGCCAACAACGAGTACTGGGCCGAATACTATTTGGGCACGGTGGATATGGATTCCTATACAAAAGAAGAGCTTGAGAAAATGCCCAATCTGGAATTCAGCATCGGGGCGTGGACACCGTACTGGATGGCCTACGCAAATATGACGACGGCCGAACGCGGCGGACGTCCGTGGACCCTGCTGCCTTGCGGGCACTATCCGCAGGTTGTCTGCTTGGAGGAATTCGTTGAATTTGTCCGGAAGACCTGCAAAAAATATCTGTAGTTTGCGCCTGCTCTGCCGATAGTATAGAGGTGTACCATGCTTGAATCTTCGGTTATTATCGGAAACGGTTTAGCCTCTGCGGAATGTGTCAAAGCCGCAAGAGGAGCGGGTTACCGCGGTGCGTTATATGTGGTTTCCGATACGAGCCTGCCGGCCTTTAATCCGATGCTTGCCACGTATTTTGCATCCGGGAAAATCGAATACAAAGAACTGTTTCCGTATGGCGACGGGTTTGATTTTTATGATCAATATGGCGTCACCCGTCTCTTCGGATCATCCGTGACAAGCCTTGACGCCGAAAACCGGGTTGTGAAAACGGCCGGCGGGCAGGAGATAAGCTATGACAAATGCGTCATTGCTGCCGGGGCCGCCCCGATGCTGCCGGGCGTATTTCAATCTCTGAAAGACTCCGTCTGCATGCTGCGGACGGCGGATGACGCCGTAAGATTCAAGGAAATTCTCGGCTCGGACAGAAAACGCGCTCTGGTGGTCGGCGCTTCGATGATCGGCGTGAAGGCCGTCGAAGCTCTTGCGGACGCCGGTTTTGCGGTGACGCTGACGGATTTCGCAAAGAGCATTTTCCCTTTGGCCGCACACGAAAACTGCTCGGAAATAATCCACCGGATCCTTGAAGAAAAAGGTATACGCTTGGTATTTGGCGCTTTGGCGGAAAAAGCCGAAAAGAACGGAAACAGCTTTTCCGTTCGCTTTTCCGGAAGTCAGGCGGAAGAGGTTTTTGATCATATTGTTGTCTGCGCGGGCGCAGGCCCGAATATCTCGTTTGTCAACCCCGGGCAAATAAAGACAGACAAAGGCATTCTCGTGAACGAATATCTGGAAACGAGCGCGGAAGGGGTCTATGCTGCCGGAGACGTCTGCCGGGCGCCGGGCGCGGGCGGAGAGGCGCAGATGCTCGGGCTTGTGAGCGCCGCGCGTTTGCAGGGCAGGATTGCGGGGCAAAATCTCGCGGGAAGAAGAGCCAGGTATTCCGGCACAATCCCTCACAATTTCACGCATTTTTTTGGTCACGATTTTGCGGGGGCGGGCGATGTCAATAACGGGGATGAGATATACGAAGAAGCGGACAGAGCGAACAGCCGCTATATACGGCTCGTCTTCACAGATCGAAAACTGACGGGAATCAACCTGTTCGATATCCCGGAAATTTCCGGCATTTTGAAATACCATCTGACAAAAGGCCTGTTGGCCAAAGATGCGCTGCGCGGATTCACGGACGAAAGCCCGGCCATGAACAGGCTTTATGAAAAATTTCCGGGTATTGAAAAAACTTTTTCGGAAATGAGGTGACCAATGGACACGGAGAAACTGATCAAAGGCAAAATTGCCTGTGAAGAGACGGGGATTGAAATAAAAAAATCGATTTGTTCGATATGCAATCCCCATTCCCACTGCGGCCTTGATCTGTACGTCAAGGACGGGGAAATCATCAAAGTGGAGGGGACGCTGGAACACAAAAACAGCGGCGGCACGCTCTGTTCAAAGGGCGCCTCCACGAGGCAGTATGTCTACAGCCCCGACCGGATAAAACACCCTATGAAGCGTGTGGGTGAAAAAGGTACAGGTCGGTTTGAAGAGATATCCTGGGAAGAAGCCTATTCCGTTATAGCGGATAAATTTAATAAACTGAAAAAAGAGGAAGGGCCCGAGGAAGCTGCCTTTTTTGTGGGTTATACAAAGTGGATCCGCCCGTTCGTCCAGCGGCTGGCGTATGCTTACGGGTCTCCGAACTATTGTACCGAGTCCTGCACCTGTTTCAAGGCGATGTATATGTCCTGGCTGCTCGACTACGGTTCATTTGCCTATCCGGACCTCCCGAATACAAATTGCCTGCTCGTTTGGAGCAGCAACCCGTTTTATACGAACTCGACGCAGGCGCGCGCGATTCTTGATAAAAAAGAAAACGGGATGAAGATGATCGTTGTCGACCCGAGAGTAACGCCGATGGCCGCGCACGCCGACATCCATCTGAAGCTGAAACCCGGTACGGACGGCGCTCTGGCGCTCGCCATGGCCCGCGTGATCATCAGCGAAGAATTGTACGATAAAGATTTTGTCAGCAGGTACGTTCATGGGTTTGACGAATACAGGGAATATGCCCTGACGTTTACGCCGGAAAAAGCGGAGGAAATCACAGGCGTTCCGGCCGAGCGGATCCTGGAAGCGGCCCGGATGTACGCGGAGACAAAACCTGCCGCTTTTATGCCGAGTTCGGCTCCTGTCGTACACCATACAAACGGGCTCCAAAATTACAGGGCGGCCATGCTGCTGATCGCCCTGACAGGCAATATCGACGTCAAAGGCGGGAATGTGTTCAAGGACACTACATGGCTTGAAACAGCTTCCGGCTTTCCTACCCGTACGAAGGAGTATCAGACGCCTCCAAAACCGCTGTCCGAATACGCGCCGCGCCTCGGGGCCGAAGAATTCCCCGTATGGATGGAGCTGACCGATGACGCGCACGGCGGGAGGCTGCACGGACAGATACTGGACGAAAAGCCCTATCCGATCAAATACCTGATGGCTTTCGGGATCAACCATCGAATGTGGCCGGATACGGAGAGGACGGCCAACGCGCTGAAGAAGCTCGAGTTTTTTGTTGATGTTGACATCTTCTTTACCGAGACGTGCAAATACGCGGATATCGTCCTCCCCGCCTGCACTTCCGTGGAGAGGGGCGAGCTGAAGACCTATCCGAACGGGTATGTGCTCTATACCACCCCGGCGATCGCGCCGCTGTACGAATCAAAATCCGATACAGACGTGATATTTGAGCTGGCAAAGCGGCTGGATATCGGCGACGATCTTATGAGAAAAGGCTATGAACACAATCTCGACTGGATACTGGAGCCGAGCGGCATAACGCTGTCCGAACTGAAGGGACTTCCGTCAGGGGTGATGGCGCCGCAAACCCCGCTGAAATTCAAAAAATACGAGGAAGAAGGCTTTCACACCCCCAGCGGCAAAGTCGAATGCGTTTCGGAAGTCATTAAAAAATTGCAGCCGTCCTGCTCGCCGCTGCCTGTATACAAACCCTCGAAAATGAGTGAAACGGCTCAGCCCGAACTCGCGAAGAAATATCCGTTTATCCTGAATACAGGCTCCAGGCTGCCGATGTATCAACACAGCGAAATGTTCCGGCTTCCCTGGATCCAAAGTTTGAGGCCCATGCCGAGCGCGGATATAAACAAAGATGACGCGGCCGGTCTGGGCGTCGGCCAGGGCGATGAAATCAGCATTTCCACGCCGAAAGGGCGGATAAAGGTAAAGGCAAATATCAGCGAACTGGTGCAGACGGGCGTCGTGTCGATCTATCACGATTATGCGGGCGCCGACGTAAACACACTGATCGAAGCGGATTACCTTGACCCCATATCGGGGTTCCCGGGATTTAAATCGCTTCTTTGCAAGGTCGAAAAGGCAGGTGGCAGGGAATGAGTACGGAATATAAAGTGTTTGATTTTGATCTTGAACGGTGTTCGGGCTGCTTCGCTTGCGTTGTCGCGTGCATGGATCAAAACGATATCGACACGGAGACGGACCGCGGGCTTCGGGAGGTTTCCCCTGTCAAGCCGCTTTGGTCCGTCACGAAGAAGCTGGGCTATATATCCCTCGCGTGCATGCATTGCGATGACGCGCCTTGCATCGCGGGCTGCCCCACGGGCTGCCTCGGGAAGGACGAAAACGGGCTGGTGGTTGCGGAGGTTTCGCTCTGCATAGGCTGCCATTCGTGCATCATGAACTGTCCGAACGGCGCGCCGAAATTTGGCGCCGACGGAAAGATCAGCAAATGCAACGGCTGCGCCGAAAGGGTAGAAAGCGGATTGATTCCCGCCTGCGTGAGAGTGTGCCCCACTAAGGCTCTGAAATACGACCTGCAGGAAAATATCGAGCAGTCAAAAAAAGATAAGATGCTCAGAAAACTGATAACATACCAAACGGAATGAAAGGGGATTCTTAGCCGATCGGGCAACAGAATCCCCGGATTTTCTTATGGGGGCTCACTCCATCAGGAGTTTATCCTGCCTCAGTTTCTTCACCTGCAGCCTCGTGCGGTTAAAGGGGAAAAACAGGACGATACCGATACAGACACAGACGACCCCGATCACAAAATTGGCCGGCGCCCCGTCATGGATTCCATCACGAAACTGCAGGCCTATGTTTATGTTTGAGAGTCCGATCACGATCTCCATACACATGATTATGAAAAAGAGCCACATAATCCGGTTGAAATGCGCAATTTTGCTCTCTATATCGCTGTATAATTCAAACACCCCCTCCGCGGCTTTTTTCCGGAAATATATCCATCTGAACCAATTTGCGACCGGCTCTGCGCCGGTTTCGGACATAAAGCTCAAATACTGCTGGCTCTCCGGATTGCGGAAAGAATTTTCCAAAAGCTCGATCCGATAGATGTACTCGCCCGGCTTGCAGTCCGAGAACACATAACGGGCAAAAGAATAATCCTCGAACGCGAGGCCTTTGGCCGCCATATCATTCAGCCATTTTTCTTCTTTTTCATAATCCACAAACAATTTCCAAACAACTTTCCTCATGACTTTTTCGTTCCTTTCATTTCAAGCCGGGTTCTTTCTCCGTTTCGAATCAACTCTTTAAGCCTGCCGAGTTCTCCGTCGAACACCGACCGGCCAAGCTCCGTGATGACATACTCTTTTTTCCGGGAATCTTTCTCCGCGGACAGGGCTTCGATCCACCTTTTTTGCACGAGCGCGTTGATCGCGCCGTACAGCGTACCTGGGCCAAGCGCAACACGGCCGCCTGTCAATCTTTCAATGTTTTGCATGATAGCGTAACCATGCATGGGTTCATGCAGCGAAAGGAGGATATAGAAGACCGCTTCCGTCAATGCCCCTCTTTCAATACTTTCCGGCATCCTCTCTCCTTATTACGTCAGATGATATATCGGCTACCGTAATAATAATATATCGGCTTCCGTAGTATTGTCAAGTAGTGAATCGCAAATGCGAGCACTCCAAAGCTGATTTATGGCTTAATAATCATGTTTAGGACAGAAATATAGCAGGTTTGTAGCACAAAATGACGGTTATGTAAGAGTTTTCTGTTGAATTCCCATGTTATTACTCGATTTTCAGCCTTTTTGATCGAATAATCTTACATAACCGTCGATTTGTACTATAATTCCGGAGATTCTCGGAATTTCCGCTACTCGCCTCAAAGCGCCGGCATCATGATCCACAATGCAGAAGAGTTATTCCTTCACATACGTGATCGGCAGGGTCAGGAACGACGCGTGCTCTCCGTCGAAATAAATCGTATCTTTCCCGACGGCGAGGCCGTAGTAGTGTCCGCCGTGGTCGAGCGCATTTGAGTCGTAGTTCGCGACCTCCAGGCGCAGCCTGTGGCCCTTCTTGAAATAACAGCTCGTGCCGAGTATCTCGATCTCGTATTTGTAAATCTTTCCTTCCTCGATCTCGCGCGGCGTTTCATGCGTATAGTACGGCCGGTAGGGCCGGGTGAGCTCCTCATCCTTGTCAAAGGCGTAGCAGCTCTTGAGCCGGCCCTGGGTCATGAGCATGGCCTTCAGTGGATACTCCGGATCCTGCATGGCGTCGGGGAACTGATCCCAGAGGCGACAGAGGAATTTCGTTTCCTTGTATTCGGGGAATTCGATCTTTGAGGAAGCGAAGAGGGTGAGCGTGATATTTCCGCAGACCTCGGTTTCCTTTTCGAACGGGTCGGTCGTGAACGTGAGGATCTCCCGGTACGGATAAACCATCCCGTGTTCGATCAGGGCGCTGCCGGGGCCGCCGAAATTGGTCCAGTTTTTCTGCGGATAGGAATAGGTGACGGAGGCCGGGCCGCTCTTTTGAGGCTCCGGCAGCAGCTTGCCGTCGTTCAGCGAATCCACGGCGCCGCTCTTCTGGCCGGAAAGATAGTAGTTCGTATAGCTTGTGCGCGGGAGAGGCCATTTTTCCTCAAACCGGAACTCGTCCTTGCCGCGGATATAGAGGCAGACTTCCGGCTCCTCCATCATGCCGGTGTCGTTGTCCTTCAGCCAGTGATCGTACCACCGGAGCATCAGCAGGCGCATTTCCGGCGTATTGAAGACCGCCATCTCGTCGCCATCCGTCTCGCCCTGGCAGACCATCAGCTTCTTGGGCGTCTCCAGTTCCTCATAGCCTCTCAGATTGCCGCGCAGGTGCAGGCCGCTCTTATGCCATTCGCCGATGCTGTATACAGGAACTTTGATCTTCTTGATATCGGATCTGCGGAGTTTCCAGAAGTCGTCGAAAGTCTGGTGGTTGATGCACTCCCACGCGAAGTCGAATTTGCCCTGGTTCGGTTTGCTGTTGTGTTTCCCCCGCACGGGCCCGTAGCCCATATGATAATGCGCGCGGACCTCCCAGTTGTACCATACGGACGGGAAGCCGATACTCATCACGCCGCCGTGGTAGGCCACGTCGCGGTAGATGTCGGCGCCGCCGTCAAACGGGATGATGGTGCAGAGGTGCGGCGGCTGGTGCTGGGCCGCAAGCCACTGTGCCCAGGAGAGCAGGGATTCGCCAATCATGCCGACCTTGCCGGTGCACCAGGGCTGTAACGCGATCCATTCGATGCAATCGTAGAAGTCCAGCTGCTCCTGCAGGCTGAAAAATCCGAAATCCCCGTCGGAATCGCCCGTCCCCCGCATATCCTGGACTACATAGACATAACCTCTTTCCACAAACCAGTCGATCTTGTTTACTTCGACCATGTGAAACGTCGGGACCACTGGCAGATGCTGCAGGTTCTTCTGATATGCCGTCGTGGCGTAAAGAGCCGGGAATTTTTCATCCGAGTCCGGCCGGTAAATATCGCAAGCCACCTTCACGCCGTCGCGCATGGTGATGAAGACATTGTGCTCCACGATCATTTTGTATTTGGGTTGGCTGAGTTTGTCGGCCGGGAAATTTTCCGGCAGGACGCCTTTCATGACTTCCGGATCAACTGCGGTTGTGAACATTTGAACACCTTATACGCCGAAGCCGTTTCTTTATATCAGGCTATTCCGGCGCCCTTTCCATACAGCTTAGAAGAATATTTTCGTATATAAATTATACACCGTTAAATCGTTATTTATTTCGGAATGCCGCGGGGCGCTTTTCCAGGAACGCGCTCATGCCCTCAAGGCGGTCCTCCGAACCGAACGGCGAGGCGCTCGCTTCGGCTTCGAAATTCACACCGGTAGGCAGATCGACGTTCACGCCGTTGTTGATTGCGGCTTTTGAAAGCGCGACGGCAATCGGGGCTTTTGACAGGATCATCTCCGCGAGTTTCATCGCTTCTTCCATCAGCGTTTCCGGCGCGTAGACCTTTTCAACGAGGCCGATGGCCTTCGCCTCGTCCGCGCCGATCATCTCCGCGCTGAAAATCAGGTATTTCGCCATGCCTTTGCCGACCAGGCGCGGCAGGCGCTGGGTGCCGCCGAAGCCGGGAATGATACCGAGCCCGACTTCCGGCTGGCCGAATTTCGCCTTTTCCGACGCAAGCCGGATATCGCATGCCATCGCAAGCTCGCAGCCGCCGCCGAGCGCGAATCCGTTTACCGCCGCGATGACGGGTTTTGGCAGCGTCTCGATCTGCTGCATGACCGCCTGCCCTTTCAGCATAAAGGCGCGGCCTTCGAGCGCGCTCATCTCCCGCATGGCAGCGATGTCCGCGCCCGCGACAAAGGAGCGCCCCTCGCCGGTCAGGATGACTGCGCCGACCGAATTGTCCCGCGCGATCTCGTCAAAGATCGACGCCAGTTCTGTCAGCACTTCCGCGTTCAGCGCGTTCAGCGCATCCGGCCGGTTTACCTTTACGACGCCTGTCGCACCGTTCTGTTCAAACAGCAATGTTTTGTACGTTTTCATTTTTTTCTCCTTCATTATGGCAATGGCGCAAATCCATTATTATAAATAATGCATAATTTATGATACAATGAATAATAAATTCTGACAAACTTCGCGGTGCGTTCGCAGCGCGCCGCTGCGAAATACGCAAAGATGATCCGATATTGCCAGGCAAGAGACGCCGAAAGGAGCCCCTTAGTTCGCTGACTGTAAACGACGTATGAGCCATGTTTTGACCGAAAAACTGAAGGAATCGCTGGGATCTCTGCTCCCGATCATCCTCATCGTGCTTGCGCTGAATTTCACGTTCGCGCCGATGCCGTTTGCGGTGCGCGGGATGTTCCTGCTCGGCGCGGCCTTCCTCCTGATAGGTATGGTGCTCTTCACACTCGGCCAGCATCTTGCGATGATGCCGATCGGCGAGCATCTCGGTCAATACCTCTCAAAATCGCGCAAAATCTGGCTGATTGTGATCGCCGCATTGCTCATGGGCACGATGGTCACGATCGCCGAACCGGATCTCCAGATCCTCGCGCGGCAGGTGCCGGGCATACCGAATATGGCCCTCACCGTCACGGTCGCGGTCGGCCTCGGCGTTTTCCTGGTGCTTGCGATGCTGCGCATCCTCTATCAGATCAGTATGGCCAAACTCCTGGCCGTCTCCTATATCGGCGCGCTGGTACTCGGCCTCTTTGTCCCCCAGGAATATTTTGCGGTCGCTTTTGACGCGGGCGGCGTTACGACGGGACCGTTCGCGATCCCCTTCATCCTGGCCCTCGGCGTAGGCGTCAGTTCCGTCCGCGGCGGGAAGAGCAGCCGTGACGACAGCTTCGGACTCGCGGCGCTCTGCAGTATCGGGCCGATCTACGCCGTTATGATTTTGTCGTTCTTCTATGAGCCGCAGCAGTCCGACCTCCATACGGAAGCGCTGCAAAATATCGGGAACGTGCCCGAACTTTTCAACGCCTTCCTGCACGCTTTTCCGGCGCACTTCCAGGAGATCGCTTTCGCGGTGCTTCCGCTCATCCTGCTGTTTCTTGTCTTCCAGTTCACGGTGCTCAAGCTGCCGGTCAGCACGCTTATCAAGATCGGCATCGGCCTTGTTTACACCTATCTGGGGCTTGTGGTCTTTCTGACCGGCGTCAGCACCGGCTTTATGCCGGCGGGCGTATATATCGGCAAATATATCGGCGCCCTGCCGCACGCTTGGATCCTCATTCCGCTCGGCGCGCTTATGGGGTATTTTATCGTGCTCGCGGAGCCGGCGGTACGCGTCCTGATCGAGGAGGCGGAGGATTTGACCGGCGGCGCGATCACGAGAAAGGTGATGCAGCGCGCTTTTTCTATCAGTATCGCGATTGCGCTTACGCTCGCGATGATCCGCGTGCTCACCCATATTTCGATCTGGTGGATCATCCTGCCCGGTTACGCGCTCTCGATCATCCTTTCGCGGTTTTCTCCGAAGATTTTTACGGCGGTCGCGTTCGATTCGGGCGCGGTTGCGTCCGGGCCCATGACGGCAACCTTCGTACTGCCGTTTACGATGGGGGTTTGCGAGGCTTCGGGCGGCAATATCATGACGGACGCCTTTGGCGTGGTTGCGCTTGTCGCGATGACGCCGCTGTTCACGGTGCAGATTGTCGGCCTCATCTACAAGAGAAAGATGGCGGACACGCAAGGCGCGGAAGAAGGCAGCTTGGAAACGATCACACATCAACTGGAGACGCAGCGTGTGACCGAGCGCTGGGGCGCGGCGGAATATTCGGATGAACAAAGCCGGTTTGACGCGGATGTCGATATGGACTACGCGGCGAGTCCCGAATGGATCGAAGAAGTGAGCGCCGCTTCGATGGTTAGGCGCATCGCGTCGGATAACGACTATATCGATTTCGAGGATTATGATTATGAACATATCCAAAGCCTTGTGACGGCGGAGGATTTCTTTGGAGAAGAAGGTGAGGTGTTATGACGGAAAAATCTTACGAGCGCGTCAATCTGCTGTTTACAGCCTGCCGGCGCGGCGTCACCGACAGGATCATCCATGATCTGCGTGAATTGGGCATAACGTATAACATGGCGATGGTCGGCGAAAGCCGCGGCGCGCACGGCGTCCTGGACTATCTGGGCCTTGACGACGAGGAATTCGGGCTGCTCTTCAGCGTCGTCAGCGATTCGAAGGTCGAGCGCGCGCTGGCGCTCATCGAATACGGGTACTCGGAGGCGGCGGACGGCGACGCGATAGCGGCGCTTGTCCCGATGGAAGGCGTAAGCGGCCCGCTGGCGCTTGAATATATTTCCGGCCCCGCGGACAAGGAGGAATGAAATGGCGGAAAATAAAAATATTATATATAGCTTGATCGTAACAATCGTAAACCGGGGGTACGCGGACGTCGTGATCACGGCCGCGCGGGAAGCGGGCGCACGCGGAAGCACCGTGCTCTACGCGCGCGGCAGCGGGATTCGGGCGGACAAGACATTTATCGGCATCACAATCCAGCCCGAAAAGGAAGTCGTGCTGACGCTCATCAAGAAAGAATTTGTGAAAGATGTCATTAACGTGATCACGGATAAAGCGGGGCTGACGGAGGAAGGCCGCGGCATCAGTTTTGTAATGCCGGTCACACGGACCGCCGGTATTCCGGGTGGCGATCAAGACTTCGGGCAAGTGTAAAAAACTATGTTAGAATACGCACTATGAATATTTTAGTTGTCAACGACGACGGCATCAAAGCTGTCGGCGTCCACAAACTCGCGGAAGCACTGGCCGGTATCGGAACAGTCTAT
>Ga0123354_10013986_pt1 | contig 12484 bp, 6 predicted proteins | sample TergutLab28metaG_2_FD_97872 | JGI IMG/M metagenome (GOLD analysis project Ga0123354, IMG submission 97872) | Labiotermes labralis P4 segment gut microbial communities from Petit-Saut dam, French Guiana - Lab288 P4 | ecosystem: Host-associated > Arthropoda: Insects > Digestive system > Gut ... | reverse complement strand
TATAATTCGTAGATACAATTAGAATTATTATAAAATATTTAAAATTGCTCCAACATGTTTCGGATCACAAGGGATCCATCATCACCAGCTCTATACAGTGCTTGGCTAAAATTACAGTAATGGTTCTATCGTGTCCGTTGACATGGACGTAGTCGGTGTTATGGCAGCATACTTGCCCGTGGTGCGTGTGTGTACTGCACAGTCTAGAGAGGCACTGTGCAGTACACACACGCACCACGGGTAAATATGCTGCCATAACACCGACTACGTCCATATCAACGGACACGATAGAACCATTACTGTAAATTTGGTCAAGCGCTGTATAAAGCTCCCTTACGATGGATCCCTTGTGATCCGAAACATGATGGAGCAATTTTAAATAGTTTGAAATATTTTATAATAATTCTAATTGCATCTACGAATTATATATTTGTGCATCTGTTGGACAATGAAGTGTTTTAATCGTCATTTATGCACGGCACAAACATGAAGGTTACATAAGATGTTAAATTCAGAGAAAGGACTGCACTTTGTATGTAAACATTTTTAATTTCGTATCGTATCTCACAGAGAACGCAGTATGCAGTCGTGAACAAAAGTTAATCAGCGAACGCTGCACAGGGAAACAATCAAACGGAACACACAAATGTAATACGCGGACAAAGTGCAGAGTTTTTTTTTTGTGTGTTCAACCTGGCGGTTACGTCCACAGACGTCATATTTCAACACATGTCCATGAAAACTCGCATCGTCGCAACGTTTTGTGATATTAGCGTAATAAGACTTACTTGAACACATCGCACTGCTGTGAGTTTTGTTAACATGTCGATTGACACCGACCTTTAGGAGCGGATTGCCGTAAAAACCTGAAGCCTGTATTAATGACGTCTATGAAGAATAACCACTGTCACTCCGGACACTCGAACACTGTGCCTTCAGTCCTGAGAATGGAAGCATCACTTTCCTCCGAAACATCCGTGTAAACCTGCTACACTACCACGCTGCCAAAACGCAGTAGATAGTAGTCCGAAAAATACATGCAATGGAAGCCTGAAAACATACAGTCTATTTCACACGCGATTGCTAGAAATGTCTACGATATACTGTACTAGCAATACTTGTTCCTAAGACAGTACCAAGTTCTATATGTCTACAGCGGTCAATTAAGCAGCCAGCTAAGGCCAAACGCGAGCTGTTGTCACATTTTCACTTTCGACTTTAACTCAAACTACAGGTATAGGTAAAAGGTAAGGTTCACCTTAGAACAGGCCGCGAAGGTCCAGAGGGGGAGTACAGGTATAGCTCTACTCTTTCTTTAACCTCGGCCCTAGATGATGATGGGTGGTCTCGGCAGCTTTACCCCCAAATACGCGGTACACAATGTAAAGGGGGGTGGCGTAAGCCCTAGTGCCGGTCTGGACGGGTGCGTAAAATCTCGCCCACACTGGGATTCGAACCCCGGACCTTCCAGCTCGTAGCCAGTCGCTATACCGACTGAGCTATCCTGGCCCCTTAATGCAAGGTACACCTCTATGAATAACAATATTATCGAGTGTAGGTGTAGAAGTCGGTGTCGCGGCCACCCCAGAAGTTTGTAAAAAAAAAAAAAATTCCTTGTCATATTACGCCCGCTTACACCGATCACAAAATCGTTAACATTGTAATACTTGCAACATGCTTAGTGTGATCACGGGATTTCATAACGCTGTTGTGAAATGCTGCCACTTCAAAGTATTCAAATGGGAAGTGGCATAGTCAAACTGAGTTCCCTCTTGTTGGCTGAATTACAGCGCTCGTTACATAACTTGCTATTGTAAACAATGCAGCAGCGTGATTTAAAACTGACGGCCCTCTTGTCTTCTATATTACTGTAAAGCACGATGAAACGTTTGATTTACCGCTGACTGAAACATCAGTTGAAACACACTTACGTCATTAGCGAATACACCATTTAACAGAGGCCGCTATTCGGCTACTGAATCCCTGCAATGTATTGTTTCATTTTTACAACAAAAGGACAATGTTTATTGATGGCCTTAATTGGGTATAATTTATTAACTTTGCCCTGCTGTACACTTGCAAGAAATAAATTAGCCGCTTCGGGTTCTGTCTTTCGGAGCACAATGAATTATGATGGAGGGGTTACATCGGCGAGACAGCCGTGGAGCTTTGAAATGACCCACATTTCGATATGATTGGACGCCACGGGCTAGAAATTCATATCCTCCGCGTGTACGTCTCATCAACGTGTCTGAGGTTCAAGCACTAAGACATAGCTGCAGTTTCAATGATACTGCAGAACGAAATGTGGTGAACACGTCACTGAAGTTACAAAAGTAATAGCTGAAGTGTGACAGCAGTGACTGTGAATGTGTCGGCTTTCTGGTATGTAAAAGTAAAGGTAAAGTGCACCCTTGTACAGACACTGAGACTCTGTACAGGCCGTACGGCCCATAGAGGGAGTAGAGGTACAGATCTACTCTTTCTTGACCACGGCACTAGAAGGGGGTGAGGGGTCAGCGTCACGCCCCGGCCGCTCTTTACCCCCGGGAAAGACTCGGTACCCATTGTACAGGAAACTGTGTGGGACCCAGTGCCGGTCTGGACAGATGCGGAAAATCTCGCCCCCACCGGGATTCGATCCCCGGATCGTCCAGCCCGTAGCCAGTCGCTATACCGACTGAGCTACCCGGCCCACTTTCCGGTATATGACGTCCTACAATTCGGTAGAAAGGTACCGTGCCATCTTCAGGGTAGGGGAGAAGCGCAGTGTAGTCTTCCGAAAAGCTATTGCCTACCCACGAAATTACACGGCGTCACATTCCGAAAACATCAGTCTTATATTCTTCTGTTTATCATATTATTCTCCTTTTTCTTTTTCCTCTTCCTATACTTCTTATATTCCTCATATCCTATTTTATTATTGTTAGGTGTGCTAGCAAAATTGTGAACAGCGACCATTAGCTTCGTCATAGACGCCTGTCCTGTCACAAGGAACAATTCGACCCCCACTAGACAAATTTTCATAAAATCTGTCATTTTAGTATGTTTCGGAAAAGCTGACGAGAAAATCCAAGTTTCACTAAAATCTGAAAAGAATGACTGGTACTTTACATACTGACCTATGTACACTTATAATAATATCTCATTGAATTCTTCTCAGAGTGAGAAACGTTTGAGACAGAATTTGTAGAGAAAACTAAAAAACACGCATTTTACTTTCAATAACTTTCTTTTTCCGAAAATCTTGCTGTTAGTGAGATAAGGCGCAAAAATGTGGTAGAGGCCGACAGGTCACAGATGACAAAATAATATGGCGCATGCGCTTTTTATGCTGGTTAACTGCGGCTACAAACATACACTCAGAACACGTAATACTTAGGCTATCGATTTTCCACGATGAGAATGGTTACGCGAACGCTCCTCAATGTCACCTTCATAGTACATTGGTTGTATTGTTTTTCTCCTCATCGTTAATCTTTATGAAGCCCGAGATGCAGTAATGTAACAAAGAAGCAGACACGTGCAAGGATTCAGACTACGAGTTGTGATGATATGACAACATATGAACAATTGAAAAGGTCACAGAAACCTGTCGTATTGGAAGTGAAGCTATTTAATCTTCAAGTAATAACCACAGACCAAAGGTACATTGCTAAAAATATCATTGGTCATAATCCACATTAAAAATAAACCATATTCCTCACGTAATTTGAGAGATGTAACACGATTATTGACAGATATTCAGAAAACATATTTTTTTAAATTACTGTCACTAAAAAAATTCCACGTGCAGAATATGCATATTCTAACCCCTCTTGTCACTCCTTATTCACTGCAGATTTACTCAATACATTTTGGGCCGTACCCACATAAAATTATCAACATAACACAGATTTGTAATTCAGCCGACTTATTCCGACAAATGAAAGTATATCCAAATCTCCAAACAGTTGCATTAATTCTGATTTATATCGCTCTCCAATTTTGATTTACTTAAATTCCCCCAAACATTCCTCTTAAAACTTTCCTTTCAATAGTAGCCAACCGTTTAGCAATATCTTCATTCAGTATCCAATATTCTGCTCTCCGTATGCTGCCACCGGTCTTATTAATGTATTAAAGATTTTTATTGTATTTTTTTTTATTTATTTTTTAATTTTTGCTCTGAGTACTGATTGGCTCTTCACACAGCACCAGTCACAACACATAACAGACTACTTCACTCTCCATTAAATCCCTCCTAAATCATCTTCCATGGTGTGGTCGATTCTTCTCTAGTTTTTTGTTTAATGTTTGTACCGTGCATCAATAATAATTAAACATTTTATTATCCAACTAATGCAAAAATTTATAATTCGTAGATACAATTAAAATTATAATATATTTAAAATTACTCCAACATGTTTCGGATCACAGACGATCCATCATCAGGGAACCTTGTACAGTGCTTGGATAAAAATTACAAGAGTGATTCTATCGTGTCCGTTGACATGGACATGGTCGGTGTTATGACAGCATATTCTGACCCGTTGTGCGTGTGTGTAGCTCACTGTATATGAAGTCTGCCGTAACACCGACCTTGTCCATGTCAAAGGACACGATAGAATCATTCTTGTAATTTTTAGCCAAGCACTGTACAAGGTTCCCTGATGATGGATCCTCTGTGATCCGAAACATGCTGGAGCACGTTTAAATATATTATAATTTTAATTGTATCTACGAATTATATATTTGTTCATTAGTTGGATAATAAAGTGTTTAATCTTCTCTGGTCTATTAAGAATGACGTACAATTTTCATAAATTAAATAGCATCCGGTTCGATGAAGGAGAGTGGTGACAATCCGCGTTGAAATGGAGGGAAATATGGAAAAGCGGTCGTGTCTTTGGTAGATTCCTGCTTCGTACAAGGGAGTTACCGCGCTGTAGTTATTTCTTTGGGTGTTATTTCTTAATTCATTAAAGACGCCATCTAAATTAGATTGGTGTCGAAAGAGCGGCTGGTCATGAACCGTACATTCCGAAGGAAGTGCCAGTTGGCGGCTTGTGGGACGCTGTGAGGCACACTTACGTATCTTCCTGAACGGAAGGCGGAAGACCATAAAATTAGGATTGTTGACCTAAGAGTCGGGGTCCGAACCAGGGGCCTTCGACGATGTAGCATGAATACCAACCATTATTCAACGATGTTCAGTCATTTGTTTAAAGAATCTAGAGCAAACCGCGTCAAATTTATCATGATAGTCGGTATCCAACCATGACTCGACATGGGCGTCTCCCGTATTGTCTTTTTCAACTTACTCCTTAGATTCAATCCATTTCATAAAACTAAGATGTTGAATAAAGCATTCTGCATCTCTGGTGTGAAAAGTTGTGAAATAACACAAAAGACATAGAGCTAATCTCATCTGAACGAATACTGGATCGTATCAAGTCTTGAATTATTCTTCGAGCCATTTATCCTTCGTTCTTAAGCTTGCAGAACACTTGGAACGCTGCCACTACCGTCCAAACATCTCTCTCGCATTTTATAAGAATTCGTTTTCTGGACGTTTTAAAATCCTATGCTAAACTTATTTTTCAAAGTGTACATCAAGTTCACTTCACATGGATACAGTACATTTCGCAGTCGGAGATTGCTATGGCATGTAACAAATTATGAACTGGAGAAACAGGTTTCTGAAAACCTCTTTGATTTTCAGTTGCTTTCTGTCCCATTTTTCAAAACCAAAATTACTTCAAAAACGTGTTTCACACTGTAGATCTCGTTTAAAACAAGACTCTCCTAGCAATCTGTGTCACACTTCTTCCAACATCTTCTGACAACTGGAGGTTAGGATAACAAAATTTACGAGGTTAGGACAGCAAAATTTACGATTTTATCTTTGCCTATATAGCAGAAGTCCGTATTTTGTTAGATGCTACAGAAACAAACAGTAAAACTCTTCTTTTACGTCGTGTCTCGTTGAAGTTATTTAACACCACAAAGCATTAATCAAAAAGGCCACTAATCAGTCTAGAGTGTAACTCTGCCTCAGGGAGTCCAAGAAGAATAGCAACTTACAACAATACTAAAACCCCTCAGAACAAAACTGAGACCTCAATTTTTAATCCAACTTCACAGATTAATACAATAATATAAATAGCGAACTGGATGCAACAATAATAGTTTTATTAATAATTTCAATCAGCTCAACACGTTTCGGGCGATAATTTCGTCCATCATCAGGAGCACTAGACTGTGTTTACAGCTTGTGGTATAATGCACCGACGATGCGGCCTGCTGGTGACCAGGGTGAGGTGGAACTGCAGTCACCAGCAGGCAGCATCGTCGGTGCATTATACCACAAGCTGTAAACACAGTCTATTGCTCCTGAGGATGGGCGAAATTATCGCCTGAAACATGTTGGGTTGATTGAAATTATTATTAAAACTATTATTTTTGCATTCAGTTGGCTGTTTATATTATTGCATCATGATGCACGGTCACACAAACATCAAATTCACAGATTTAACCAAAGACACGCAGAGGATTCCGTCAAAAAGTAGTATCTGCTCAAAAGAAACATGCAACTTATTCAAACGCAAAAACGTAACTCAAAATAGCAGAAAATGGTGCTGCAGAGATTCGAAAACGAACGTGGCACGCCTTTCCGTGTTAAAATAATACCAGAAGAAAATAACAATTTCAAATTATGAGCCAATCACGGCGGTAGAATCTGCTTCCATTAACTCATCAACTCTATTTACAAAATAACAGGCCTACTAACTCACACACTGGAAACATGACTCCTTGATCTACGTAACGTAAGCTAGAGTAATGGTGAGTGTCCAGAAGTAACGTATCATTGAAACTTATCAATGCCACTAAACGAACAGTAACAGAAGCTACAGCCAGTCGCAGAAGTTAATTAGTTAAGCTCTTAAATGAAGGAACGAAGACTGTTGTGGGTGCCAGAAACACCTCCATTCCTGACAGGACTGTATCGTATGTCGGAGGAAAGCGAAGTGGTGACACAGAAGACAGCTAGACAGACAAGACACTCACTCAGACAGACATGGACTTGCCTGACGGCGTCACATTCGTCAGCGCCGACAAGGGACAAGAGAACCAGCACCTGCCAGCCGTCCGTCACTTTGTCCTGACAGCAAATATGCACCTACTCGCCTTACAGGACGAGCAGCAGGCACTGGGACCTGTGGGTGGCCTTTGGACTGACACTCACAGGGGTGTCCGATGTGACTATGTATATCTCAATCACTAAAGTGACCGGCGTTCGATTCCCAGCAAGAGCAGCGATTTTTCTCGTACCTCTAAAGTCCAGACAGTCTTTCAAGCTCATCAAGTCTCGAGGTCAGCGGATTTAGAAGGAATGATGCAAGAGGTCAAATGTGTCCAAAATAGAAAGGTTATCTCAGTCAGTACACCTACTGCGATTCGACTGAAGAACAAGTAATTTTTCTGCGTCACGATTTCGACAGCCTCTCTGGTAGGGTAGACGACACTTCGAAAAACCCAAATGCCACACACTGCCGAAGGAAAAAGAAATTACAGGCAAAGTACGACAGAACAGGTTATAATAAGGTAGGATTTTAAGATTAAAATATAATGGACATAACAACAATAATAATAATAATAATAAAACTAAAAAGGTAAAAAGTAAATTAACTCCAGAACAGGCCACGAAGGCCCACAGGGGGAGTAGATGTATAGCTCTACTCTTTCTTTAACCTCGGCGCTAAATGGGGTGGTTGGTCAACGTCACGACCCGGCCGCTTTACCCCCGGGATAAACATTCGGTACCCGTTGTACCATTGTATAGGAGGCTTGGCGGCCCCCACGACCGGTATGGATGTGTGCAGAAAATCTCGCACCCACTGGTATTCGATCCCCGAACCGTCTAGCCCGTAGTTAGTCGTTCTACCGACTACGCTATCCCAGCCCACATGATAAAACCACTACAGAAATTTATTTAAACAGATGTATAATATAAATTGACATTTTACGATCATATACTTAGCTAAACATGTTCGACACTGTGCAAGAGAAGCAAGACCACAGACGACCGGATCAGAAAACTGGACTGTACAAGCAGAACAACGATAGAGCTGCGCCAATGTAAGAACTATTACATTCTAAAGCAGGACTAACACAAATAAAGCTGCAATCATTCCTAACGACAGCACTAGAGTAATAAGCTTCACACTCCAGCTGATTTACCCCAGAAGACAGCCTCGGTGCGTGTACGATACAAGAAAATAAGTTGACGGAAAGAATTCCGCACTTTCAGGGAATGGTACCCACGACATCCAGACAATACGGCGAAAGCTTATTCTAACCGCGAACTCTGTTGTCTTTCCACGTCTCGCCAGACCATCAGGAAGTTATTTTAAAAGTCGGTACTAACTTCGTGGTCACATAATTGACCGAGACAGGGAAGTTCAGTCACTCTCGTTTTCTCTGTGCCTGTGACATAGCGCCATTACACTCCATGGTTCGACGTGCTTCAGTTACACAGGTAAACATGAATTTTGTCACGAGAAAAATAATTTGTGTTCCTTACGTATTTTTCCACGCTGAATTCAAATACGTTATTAGAATTTCTCTATCACCCACAGTTTTTGTGTGGCAGGATTTTTTATAATGCAATTTTAGCTAATCTGATCTTTAATGTCATTCTACCTGTATGTTTCAAGTATGGATGAGGCACCTTATATTTTAAACGAAGTGTGGGGACGAAAACTTAATCATAACAAAGACAGTAGGCATGTGAGCCCACTCACAGACAGCCAGACTGTGCAAGCCCAAACATGTGATTCATTGGGACCTGACACTAACAGTACGTTCTGCTGGAGGAACACTGCACTGCTAGTGGTGTGCCCAACTTCGTTGTGGTAAGTTGCAAGTGTTGCATGTTCCTTTTCGTGAAGTGTTTTGTATAAATGGGTTGTATTTATTATATTTTCATCGTGCCGAGGAAGTGTTTAAATTATCCTTGACACCTACTGTTGCGTGTGTGTGGTAAACTGACCTTCATATCTTTACATGCGAAATTTTAACCCGCTCATTAAGAAATTTTGAGTTTTTTTTTTTTTTTGGGGGGGGGGGGTGTAAAGTGGGTAACCAAAATAAAAGTTGGGTCCTTCATATTTACTGTGTAATGTGGGTAAGGCTTCTCACAGGTTGAGTAAATTTTCCGCGCCAAATGCCGTTCGCTGTTCCCATGGCTTATCGGGAACCAAAAGACCACTCATCCAATTGTTACTGTAACCGATCATTTTCAATATCTTTGTTTCCTAGGATTGCTGGCGTCAGTTACGGATGGTTCATGGCATGCGTTGTAAGTTAATATGTCAACGTATATTCAGGACCGTCGGTGATAGATAGGAGGGGAGAGATTTAAATGAGTAAACGTTAGCAGCGGACAACGGACGCTAGCAATCCAGTGCGAATTCAGTCGTGTATGAGTGTGGTTTAAGTAGGAGTACAGAGAAGTGAATGTGTCAGTTTCCTAGATATGATCTAGTTGTTTCACTGGATATAGCGCTCCATTATTTTATATCAAGAATAAATTGAGTAAATAAAACAACAAGTAAAAAAGAAATAATTAAAACTATATGTGATTCGGTGAACCACACCCGTTTCCCGTAAGGGGATCACCTACCAGACTGAGCGCGTCGGGACAACAAAGATACGAAGGGTGATCTGTAGGTTACTTTTGTTTAACAAACATGAAAGATATAACCTCCAAATCCAAACACACTGCAAAATACCCAAATTTGCTGTCTATAATGAGAACTGTACCACACAGCGAAGAGTTGCCTGTACCAAGCCTCCGGAAAATCAGACTTTTAGCGATGAGAACTCCGATTCTGGTGAAAATGACGGACAGCACGAAGGGGACAATGTTGACTGCGATCCGACACTTGAAGCAACCTGTTCCTCATCTGAAACCCATTTATTAACACAAGGATATCTTAACGACCTCGCTATGATTTGAAATTGTCTAAACAACACGCTAAATTCTTGGACAAATAAAAGATTATGTCAAGGTAATGGATCAAAACAGCGCTGAAATTATATATGTGAAAAATAATTTTCCCAGGATACGTGATGCTAAAATCGAATAAGGGGTACTTGGTGTACCTCAAATAAGGAAGTTAATACAGGAAGTAAAATTTGAAGACCAGCTGACTGAAGTGGAAAGAAAATGGAAATCATTAAAAAATGTCAGGTACCAAGGCAAGTGGATTTCTATTACGCTGAGTGTTTATTGATGGACATTTAGAAGATACATTCCACAGGCACAATATAGCAGAAAGTCATCCAGTGGTACTTTTTAGCTAATGTATAGACTCTCTGTAATGCCAAAGTAAATACAGTTTTTCTTCAAACTTCAACCGCGCGTCACATAAAAACCTTGCGTCATAGAAAAAAATAACAACATGTTTGAATTCAGCGCAAAAATGTTATTAAGTGCCGAGAATATGAATACGTGGAACTATACCTCCACTCTCCTATGTGCCTTCTTGGCGTATTACTTAACTCAGCACAAGGAAAACTTTCTAAACAAAAATACGTCCTCCATTTTCCAACGTGTACCATCAAATGTGGGCCGATTATAAAACGGAAGTGTAGATAAACATGCCAAATAGCAGCACCTCGAAACTAAATATCAACACATAGTTTTGACTTATTAATAAGGTATCCACACGGAGAAACACAACGACATTGAACAAAACGCGTTGCTAGATCTTCAGTACGAGGAAGGCAATCCTCCAACAGCTTTGGAGACTAAATTCCACAGAGCCCAATGCTACCAGAAACATACAATTAGGCCAAGGGTTCTTAGCGTACGGGATTTGACACTAAAATGTATCGCCATGTCGTTAACGGTGGGTATCGGCTGTCTGGCCGAAAACAAGGCGGACAAATGTTAAAAACTGCAAGTGACATTTTGTGAGGAATAATTCTTAATCGATATTGCAGATGGTGCCTAGCATTACGAAAAAGTAAGAAAATACATAATTATTTAAGCAAATTTGTAAATGGGACAGACATTTACTGAGAGGACTGGATAACCCATGTTGACAGAAAGAAGAGTTTACCATCGGGATAACTTTCTCTTGAATGAAAGGCAGATCGCTCAACCAAAAGGATGAATTCGGAGGAGTACTGTTCGAAAGCAGGTTGGCAGACAATCAACGTTATCTGTCGACAGGACACGGAGAAAAGGGGAAAGACATATCGAAACACCAGAGGAAAGTGTAATCAGCAGAAAGAAAGAATGAGGAGTAAAACAAGAATGCCAAGATTATTAAACATTAGAACGATTAATAAAATTAGTCTCGCGGCAACAGCGTGGCGTTACACAAAATAAAGCACAAGCGTCGGTGTTACAGTTCATTATCAGAGTATCATCCATCTGTGATGACGTTAACGTAGCAGAAACTTAGGACGTACCAATCAGAGACGGTTGGACATTCCTCGCGCTGTGACTTCGGTCGGCAGATGACGCCAAGGCACTGTAGTACGGCGGTCGGCCGCAAGCCTGTACCTTCTCCCTTCCCTTATAACAACATCGAATTTTGCTTGTTTCGTACTTCTCACCTTACTTTGCTTTGCTCAGTGGCGGACTCTCGGTCAGCTGTCACACTATACTGCCTAATCGGAATACCTGAACTAAACTGCGCCAAAATTATATTCCGTGGTCCGAGCAGCATAGTTGGCTGGAACAAGAATGTGTGGATGTGAAGTGTGGCAAGTGGATACAAAGGTATGATCTCCCCATTATGATTTCATTTACTGTGACCAACGATAAATAAAAATAATGGAATTCTGACCAAACTTACTGTCTTCAAGAAAATAACCTTGACGAGGGAATTTAATGACATTATGGAGGGACGAGGAGTTTCCTTCAGGGTACAATCAGTGGCGTACCCAGGAATTTTGTTCGGGGGGGGGGGGTGTTCACCAAATTCAGTTGTGGACAGAGGACAGAGAGAACGGGGATCTGGGGGCGGTAGCCCCCTAATCAGGAGTTCTGTAGGCAGCTGTAATTTGGTACAAGAAATTTCATTTTATATAGTAAAATTTTCTTAATTTTTGGTACTTTAAGACTATTTACGATGACAACCAATTTATTTGTCACCGCTAATGTAAAACAATTGCGAACCTAGATAGTTCTAGAATTTTACTGCCTTTTTTCCGAACATCTTGGTATGTTGGCGTCCTAAATTCAGCAATTTTTAACAGTTTCCACAATCGGGTTTGATTTTGGCACGATTTTGTAGAACCTTCGGAATTTCGGGGGGTTTTGAACACCCCAACCTCCCCCCCCCCTCCCGGTACACCACTGGGTAGAATACAATGAAGATGCAGACAGTACTGTCTTCCGAAACGCCATGAGAGTTCTACAGGGCCGTATCGCGTCATATCCAAAACAGTGGCAGTCTTCAATTCCCCCCCCCCCCCCCCCCCC
>Ga0123354_10013985_pt1 | contig 12484 bp, 7 predicted proteins | sample TergutLab28metaG_2_FD_97872 | JGI IMG/M metagenome (GOLD analysis project Ga0123354, IMG submission 97872) | Labiotermes labralis P4 segment gut microbial communities from Petit-Saut dam, French Guiana - Lab288 P4 | ecosystem: Host-associated > Arthropoda: Insects > Digestive system > Gut ... | reverse complement strand
TGGTAAGCTACCATATATTTGTGGTCATATAGTGAAAGTAAGTGTGAGCTTTATTATGGTAAGCTACCATATATTTGTGGTCATATAGTGAAAGTAAGTGTGAGCTTTATTATGGTAAGCTACAGTATATTTTGTTTTGCTTCTCTAAGTCATTCTGTTGTACATCTTTATGCAAAGGTTAGTCAAGAAATAACATTTACATTGCGTGTATGTTGTGGGGTCTTTATTGTTAGCTCTAATAAGTGCAGGTGGTAAATCTTTAGCTTTGCCACAGTAAATCTGAACACATCCAACCACACACACAGCGAGAGTGACAATGATCATGATGAAGGTGGTGGTGGTTGAATTCTCATTTATCATCATACTGGTCTTACTGTGCATTGGCCAATTACAGAACCAGCACAGTGTATATATATATATATATATATATACAGCAAAACTACATTAAAGACACATACACCAACTGCCCAACATAAAAAAAACAACAAAAAGTTAACATTTTAGCAGATTTAATGTCAAAATTAAATATTTCAACAGTATTGCATGAACAAGTTTTTGCATAAAACAGAAACCATAATGGCAGAAAACGCAAGTAATAATAGAATAGATTGGAACTCTAAATCATGAAGAAAATACCTGAATAACATACCTGGAAAGTAAGACATCAAGGAACTACAGAAAACAGTCGTACTGAGCACTGTGCACATACTTCATAAAGTACTAATGTAAAATGTAAAAAGGTTTATCATGGGGAATAACATCACATGTATTGCAACCACAGAAGAGCTGCAGCATTATTTACTCTAGAGACATGGTTTGTGTCAGATATAAATTGTAAATACAGACTAGCTGCAAACGTGTGTACCCTAGAAACTTGTTTGCTTCAGGTATATAATTGTAAATATTCTGCATAAATTTGATAACAACAACAACAAAAATAATTGTAATAATTCCTCTTTCAGGGTCCCTTATCTCAACGTGTCAGAAATATCTACAACTTCAAGGCTACCAGCTGGCTTCGCACACACCATGTCAAGGCATTCTATGCACAAGTGGATGAAATAACCTTCGAAGAAGGAGCTAAGGCCTTACTTCAAGCATCAGGTGTTGGCAAGCTCCGACCAAACATCTTGCTCATGGGCTTCAAGGGTGACTGGCGCGATTGTGAGAGGGACGATCTTGCCATGTATTTCGAAGTGATGCAGTAAGTGTACATAAATTGGTTTGATGAGGCATCTTGCTCTAACTATCTGATTTATAATGTTTCTTGATGTAAATCCCCCTGTTTTTAATGTATTAAAGCAGGGCCATTGACCTAGATTCCGTGTGAATTTGTGTATAAATTCTGACATCAAGCTCAGCATTGCATAATAAGTTTTTGTCACTGCCAGTGAAAAGTTTAAATAAGTCACTTTTTTTTTTTTAAATCAAAATATGCATGTTGTTTGCAGTAAAGCATTTGACATGTACATGGGAGTTGCCATTCTAAGGCTACAAGAGGGCCTTGATTACTCCAAAGTTATAGCAGATGAAGAAGATCTTGTGAATGGAATCAGTCCTACAGCAGCAGCAGGAGAGAAAGGCAACATACGTACCAGACAGAACTCTCAGGAATCACTGCCCCGAAATCAGTCCTTCTCGCAAATGTCCCAAGGTGAGTTGGGAACTTAACGTTACAATTTACACTTAAGTAAGAACTGCAGGTAAGGAGTTGCACATTTAGAAACTATAATAGAATTTTTTTGGTGGTGTGAAGTTATACAGATTATCCACCCCCCACCTCCCCCCCCCCTTTTTTTTTGTTTTGTTTTGTTGGGGGTTATGGTTGATACCATTGTGTTGAAATATTGTGATTTGCAAGTGCATCAGGGTGCAGTGAATAACAGCAGATATAGTTCTTGTTTGTTTTACTGTGAAAATGTGGAGGAAAATTTTTAATCTTGCAGGTTGGGTCTGTGTGTAGGACATGTGTAGAGCATTTGGTCCCATTAAATTAAAGTTCCTGAAACATGAACAGAAACAGCGATTTTATTGCTCATAAACTCAGTATACCTAAACCCCAGAATATATGTCAAGCTTTGTTCACAGTCTATGCCAAATAACTATTTTACCTGCTGTCCTTTATCTTATGGATGTACTTGGAGTATCTTTATGTTGTAACTGGCATTTTGTAGAAGGTGAAAGCCAAAAAATATATTTAGTATTACTTTTAAGTCTATAATAATAAAACATTAACAAATATGCAAATGACTTCAAAAGGGAATTAGTTTGTATTGCATTATATCTGAGAGATCTATGATTTCTGTTGTTTGGTAAGTAAAGAGTGTATCTTTATATATGTAAAGTCCCAAGAAATTAATTATGTGTCAGCTAACTAAAGCTGCTAAATTACTTACTGGTATCTTTGTACGTTTATGTGCTCTGGGTGCCAAAGCTATTGAATTGTTGTCTTGTATTTAATTTGCAACTACTGCTGTAGCTATTAATGCTGTTCTTATATAAAAGTTGCATCTTGATGACTTTGCAAGTACGCATCACTTGCAATTCTCAAAGCTGCAAGGTGATAGAAGTGTTTGAAGAAAGGACAAACAGTTTTGTCCTGACATTACATAGTAGGCAAAATAAGAGCCAGTCTTTTGCATTTTTAAACAAGGTTTTCTGTTATATCATACGCCTTGCAAATGTACTGAAAGACAGATTCTTAACCACAAAAGTTTAAATTTGATTGGAGTTGATTCTGTAATTTCTTAAATTTCCTGATTTGTATCAGAGAACCATATGTTTATGCAGCTGTTGACTGTATTTGCAAGATTTTCTTATATATAAATATATGTATTCTTATATATTAACCTTAATCTTACTAAACTTGATGGTCAATGTGCAGATTTCTGGACATATTCAAATTTTAGTCTTTCAGTTGACTTGCATTTATGTAAGGTTAAATACTCAAATTTTTTCAGTACAGCAGATATGAGGATAATGCTTTTGAAAAATACCATGTTTGCCAACGCCAGAGATTGCTTGCCTAAGGCAGTCTAGACACTTGGGAATTGGTTAAACCACATTTGCTCTTAGCATTTGTCAAGTTACAAAATAATTTTAATTAAAAGACCCAAAGGGAGGAGATTATTTGAATGAGCTGCTAGGTGCAGTTGAGAAGATAATATTAAAATTAATTTTAAATCTTATAAATTCAAGGCTCCTCACACTTGTCATTAGAAGCTGTGTCTAAAGATAGTAGTGTTTAGGGATAAAACCTGTGGTAAAATTGTCTTCTCCTATAGACACATTTCCAAAGAGAAATTTTGATGGTTGTGTGATAAATGGTGGACATATAATGAAACTGCAAACATGAAATGTAAAAGAAGGGTTGTGAGGCTTTTAAACCCCAGAATGTTTTGATGACTATTTTTTGAGGCGGTAAAATCTCACAATTCTCATTAGAGCTTGGTTTACAGAAACTTGTAGGAAATGTGTGGGACCTTGTTCTGTCAGAAATCATGATACCAACTGCAGTAGCACCACTGCTATGCTCAGTAATTTGTGACTACATGATATTATTTTTTGGTTCTATTAATACAATGTGAAAGTCCACAAAAAAATTCTTCCTGATTTTATTATGAATAACAATATTAATAAGATATTTTGACTATTTTTTTCTTTTTATCTTTCCCACAAACAAATGCAGAACTGTACAAATATCTCACTGTAGGAATCCGTCAAATTACTAGGGGTAAGTTGCATAATACAAAATGTTTACAAAGGTTTTAGTATATTAATTTCAGTCTGATTGTCTTTTTCTATAATTTCCTAACACGTATAAACAGTTTTGTGGGATACATTCCCATAAGCATGCTTTTTGGTCATCTTAAGGTAAATCTGAAACTGTGGCACCACATTATTTTGCCTAGAGTTTTGTTTTTTTTATTTGTTCACACTGAAGATGTTGGAGTAGACGTTAGAAGCTTCAGTAACTAATGCTGTAATAATGTTTGGAACATGCACTGTCTGCAGTTGAAATGAATAATGAGTATGGTACATAACATTTGCTGAGCATGGCAATGACCACTCACCTATCTGGTGTTGAGGTTAGAACCGTTTGTGTCTGCATGGCACATTAGGGGGGAGACCTTTACCTCCACATAACATTTGCTACTGCTTATAACTGCACGTAGGAGGAACGTCAGTACTGTTTGTAGTTTCAGAATAGATTGTGTCTACATGTACCATATTACAAGTTTGAAATTGACTGCAAGATATTCAGTCATGTAAATGAAACTCCTTTGTAGTGTACTGAGAAAAGTGGCTTACAGCCCAACATCTACACTGCAGTTCTGCATGAATCACACGAAAGTAACATAGTAGTCTTATTTCTTCAAATACCTGTTTGGTTATAAATTTCAATACAAACTGTAAAATCCTTAATTTCCATTTGTCGTGTTTGAACTGCAGGGTTCATGAATTGTGAGAGAAGGTGCTCTGTGTGTTAGTGACTCATTAATTAAACTGAAATTTAGAAAGTGAAGTAATAGGAGAAACAACATTAACTTATTGTTATTAGTGTTAAATGAATATTTTTATGACAAAGTGAAAAGCTGTCACAAATGATTACTTGGTTTCTGGTGAAAGATTATATTTTAAACTATTTTTTTTATGTATGCCTTGTAAGTAATATGGGATCCTGTAGTACATGATATTATGCAATGACTGAACCTCATATCTGTGAATGCTGGCCTGAAGACAGTCTAATAAGATAGAAACATGTTGCCACAATAAAATACTAATATTTATACACTGTTGTTGTGTTTTGATGGTAACTTTAAAATATTTCGGTTTTACTTTCGAATTCAAACAGAGTGGGGATGTCCTCGATTAAAATAAAACAAAATAAAAAAGAAAGATTATATATTTCAGAAATTGTATCTGTTTGTGTCCTCAAGTGTGGGGGAAATATCCTCTCAGGTTCATCCGGTAGGCAAGAACTATTCCCAGTCTTTGTACCATATATTGCAAATGACTCATATGCACTGCTTCAGAGTCTCAGCTGCTCTGTGTGTAGGGAAAGGAGTTTCTACCCCCTTTATTTCTAGTTTATTTTCTGTATATTTTCTTTTGCTTTACAAAGTTCCTTTTAACAGATACTTCAGAATCCACATTTGTGACTTCAACCACAATATTATTGTCATATTCCTGAACCGTCTTTTCCTTTTCTTATTCTGCAGATTAAAACTGCTTTATTAAAACAGCTGGATGCACAGACATCATAGTACCTTTCCTGGAGAACCTTCATTTTGTTCTTTGTTTCTTTTTTATATTCATGTAAACAAGTTCATGCATGTATGATTCCATGTACTTTAAGGCAGCAGGTGTCAGGTGGGATTTGCTGGTCACCTGTCCACAAGAAGCTGATTTTCAGGCTCTGGCCCATTTTTTTTGTGTCAGATGCTCTCAAATACAGAAGAAACAATCCTGAAGTGGTCCATACATTCCTGCTGATTTGTAGTTGCATGGCATGATTTTGATGTACTTGAAGCACGTTTCCTTGGCATTCTTACCTGTGACTAAGATCTTACAACTTGTCTGAATTCCACAGACTTATGTGCTTTGCTTTTTTTTCTGTCGTGGCAGGATTCTTCTCAAATGACACGCATTATGTTAGGAAGTAATGAATGAAGCATTTCTGATTCATCTGTGTTCAATACATAATTCAAATCTCAACCATCAAGATGCCTCAGCAGTCGTTCTACTTCCAATAATTCACTGTTTTTGGATAAGCGCTTTGATTTTCTCCGTTGTCAATTGTACCTTTATTGTGGCAATCCATTCAACTACTTGAAGCACAAAATTGCTGATGTCTAAGTCTGTGGCAACCTTCATGAGACTTTGCCATCAACCACTACTCCCTCCAAACGTTTGTGTTGAACTGCACCACTAACATGTTTTCTGTTTCTTAGTATGGAGGAAGATCTGATTTTCCTTATCTTCTTTGTTTCTTCCCCCCACTTTTGGGATGCTTTTTCCTGTGCCTCTTTCTTACTTATGATGGAGTTAAGTAAGGAAACAGGCATCTGGGATTTTTGTACCAGTTCGTGTCTTTTTGTGCCAAGGTTCTTTTGAAATTTATGTCTTTTGAGATCTGCACTCTTCTGGGATATAATGTAGCGTGTAGTGGCAATTCCTAATTGACATTTTGGGACAACCCATCATTCCCATCTTCAACAGTTGAGAATCCTGACCCTGGCAGATGGGAACAATACGTTGTCCCGAAAGATCGGTAAGGAATTACCACTACACACTGCGTAATATCCCGTAAGAGTGCAGATCTTATCTACTCCTCAGCAGAAGCCTGAAGTAATGCATTTATCACTTGGTTTTATATGTGAATAAAGCACTTTTCTCTTCAGCCCCATGAACATATGCCATTACATTTCTCTGGCACTTCACATTTTACATATTTATGAGTGTTTCAAATGCACAGCGCGCACCAAGTGCACGCTGGATTTGGAGTGTGGAGGTTGTTTGAGGAGTCACAGAAGCTAGCTGAGGGACTGAGTTAAGGTCTTTCTGCTTATGAGGGAACCCTGTGGTAGTATTATTCTATGTAAAAGTGCGACAGTTATGATTATGACAGTAGCATGAATATGTTGTAGTGTAACTGAGTGCTGAAACTTGTGTGCCCATACCAATACCAATGGGGACCCCGGTAGCACAGTGGTTAAGGTGTTGTGCTACAAATTGGAAGGTCGCTGGTTCAATTCCAGATGGTGTCATGGAATTTTTCATTGACATAATCCTTCCGATCGCACTATGGCCCTGGGGTTGACTCAACCTCTAACAGAAATGAGTACCAGGAGAATTTCCTGGGAGTAAAGGCGGCTGGTGCGTAAGGCTGACAACCTTACCACCATCCTGTGCCGTTGTCATGAAATCTGGGAACCTTAACTTCCTGTAACACTCTGGGCCACTCCAGGACTGTAACGGGGCTACTTTTACCAATACCAATACCAATAAGAAATTGGAAAATGAGTTTCGTCAACATGACTTCACATATTAACAAGCTACACAATATGTACAACATGCAATTTGCAAGCATGAGTAGTTCAGGTTGTAACTCAAGCACCAGTTACATTTAAGACAAATTTTGGAGTTCATTGTGTTTGTATATTCATGCAAACTTACCCTTAAATTAACCTGGATTTCCTGTATTTTGAGGATTTATAATTATTGTTGCTGGTTGAAATGTGTGTGCTGCTTACATGTCTAGTATTTGTGTCTCGTGTGGAAACAAAATTGCTGATTTGACTGTATTTTCAGGTAGTAGTGCAAGTGATCTGTCTGCTCCTGCAACACCAAACTTGAACAGTGCCCGAGTAAATGAAAGTCCTAATGTGGATGTCCAATCTGCAGCAGTAACAATTGTGGATACTGATTGCCAAGAAAGTAAGACTAATGCTACCTACAGTACAAACATTCAGAAGGAAAAGAGGAAACGAGAATCTAGAGCAGACCTCTACCGGTAAGCAGTGAAATGAGGTTTATGCTGTTATTATTGTACAGTGCTCTGCTGCCAATAAATATGCCCTTCACAGCCTAGCATCCCGGTACTTTCTTACTGCTATTGATAAACCCACTCATAACCCAGCATCCTAGAACATGTAACCCTCGTGCAACATGCCACTTGTTGTACATGTCTTTGTTTTAAGCTCCTTGCCATTATGCAATATATCTTCATTTATGCCCTCTCATTTTTGGTTTAACAACTTTTGGCTGGCTGCAGTCTATTGTGCTAACCACTACCTATTTCATTTTTTTGTGGGAATATCATTTTTTTGTTACACCTCTTTTATTTAACCCCACTTCTTCGGGAACGCAGCTAAGGTGTAACAAAAGGGCTTGGTGTACTAGTTACTGGTACTGCCTAAGCAACTCTAGGGCCCAATAACCAAGTGTTTCTTACTACTATCAACACAGCCACTTATATCCCATCATCTCAGGACTTGTGACTTCTGACGCTTCTACAGCAGTGTGGTTGAGAAATCGTTTCTTCTGGGATATGAATTGTGTCACTTAGAAATTGGTTCCTAACTTTGTAAAGGACCTTAGTGCCTTTATCTTTAGGGTCCTGGAATTCTAGATCCTCAAAGATGAAGATACTACATTCCTTCGATACATCTGATACACATTGTCCAGTGACACAGCATTGTATTTTTGAAAAGTAAAACCCTCATCTTAGTACCTATTAGTTATAATAGTCCTGTCAGTCATAGCCCAGCATAAACTGTAGCTTCCACTTCCACTGACCATACAGATCTGAGGATAGCACCTGCTAGGATATAGACCTTCGTGGGAGTTATTCTTCAGCACTGAAATCCTCCCCTAGTGTGGATGGATGCTCTGCCCTGTACTGATCTTCCACACAAGTCATTCTGAGCAATGAGAAGACCTGGAGGAATACATTTCTAATCCAAAATTTCTCATTTTCCTACAGGGGACCAGGAGGAAGCATACTTCCAAAGGATGTACTCAATAACCTGACACAATTTGAGAGGAAACAAAAGAAAGGAACTATTGATGTGTGGTGGCTTTATGATGATGGAGGTAAGACCCACCTCTGTAATAAATGGAGACGTTTCTTAATACCTAATACTTTTAGAATAATGAATTTTGTTTATTTGTTATTGTGTTAACAAGGACATATATCATACTCATGAATGTTAGTAGTTAACATCTTACCATACCAGTCACATGTTTAAAATGGCATTCACTACATTTAATTAAGAAGTCTATATTATAGAAACATAGTCTTCTAGGAATTTCTGTTTTATGCAAAGAGATACTATATTGATTCTGGTATTCTTGTAATACCATCCAATGACATTTAGTGAAACATTTTGAATTGTCAATATCAAAGCAAAAGAGCATTGTTCTGGGACAGTGTTAAACAAGGTCTGCTTGCATTCTTTGAGCACCTGAAACAGTGAAACCACCACAAAATATCTGCCTCCTACACCCCACTTATTTATTGGTCAGTCTTTGTTATTTGAGACTAGATTCTTCTATGTTAAATTCCAACTGTTAAGTTTCTGTTCAGTTTTTGACATTCAAATGATCAAGTGAAACCACAATCCTGTGCATCATCTCAGCAGCACTCCTCTCTTCCTCTTCTTAACCACAACACTTAAGGTCACAACTTCATGGCCTATGCCTGAAATTCCAACTCTAATATTTTCTACTGTCTGCATCTAGAATTCCTGGTTGTTGTGTCCCATGTCTTTTCCAACTCGAATCTTCGATGCATTTTTATGTTTATTGGACGCATCATCTTGATAGTTGAATAAAGAGAGACCAACTTGATGTCACTTGCTCTATTATTGAGTAGTGTTTCAGCCTGCATATGGATACCACACCACCCCAGCCGAACCACACCGTAACACCAACACACAACGAGTCAGAACAATACAACCCATGTAATAACGCATCAAATAAGTCGCAAGCTCCTGAGGATGGATATATTAACATCCGAAACATGTTGAGCAGTAAATGAGGAAATAATAAAGCAAGTGACATCAAGTTGGTCTCTCTTTATTCAACTTCTATGCATTTCTTGTTGCCATATGTGTGCTACATGTCACTTGTCATATTCTTGTGTGAAGAGTCGAAACTATACCTTACATATTCATTGGCATTCCCCTGTTACTTTGTCAGCATAAGACGTGAAGTTTCGTGTCCATAAGAGACACCAAATGAGATCGTACCATTCACGAAACAGCAATTTGTTGTAACCCACACAATTCGTCAGACTTCAATACCTGCATTACTAGACAGTTGAGTTACAAACACACCTTCCATCAAATGTTGTGTCCACAAACAAATTGTTTTTCCCTAAATTTTTGTAAAATCAAGACATATGTAAGTGTTGGTCGTTAGAGGATTTATCAAGTTTGTTATGTCTCCTGTAAAATTGTGTATCCTAGGTTGATGACAAATTGCTGTTTCATGGCAATATTGTTTTAATATTTAGGTTGTTAGATAGGTGAAACAGACGGATGTTTTTTTCTTTCATAATGAGATGTTCTTTTGCAAGTGTTTATTTATTCAGGGCTGTATGGGAAATGGGGCTTGTGGGCCTGTAACCCTGTGGCCCAGCATGATGCTTTGTTAATATTTGACATTAACTGATGCACAGTTGGTGTTCGATGTTGCATCTGGAGATCCACTCACTTCACAATTGAATGTTTCAGGACTGACGCTTCTTCTGCCGTACATCGTCTCTACAAGGCGGAACTGGTCAGCCAGCAAGCTTCGTGTTTTTGCACTTGCTAATAAGAAAGATCAACTAGAATTTGAGCAGCGCAAGTATGTGTCAGGATTTTATTGCTTTTGTTTTAATGTGGGTAAAGAGTTAAGTTTATTCAGTTTGATATCAGATTATTGCTTTCTGGTTTCTACATGTAAAATGACACCAGGATTCATGCCCTGACAGGGCCACATTCTTTTCATATTCACATCGTCCACACTTACTGTGGGTTGCCATTAATCTTGATGTGAGTGTAAAGCAGCTGGGGCATGAAACTAACCTCCCCCCACCCAGTGCTGAGGACAAGAATACGTGGGCCAGCTATACTTTCAGTCCTTCACGTGTTTTCATGGCATGGTGCTTAATTAAGTACATGGATGTCTTTACCATTTTATGTTAAATTTAAGCACAATTGAAAGAGGAGGGAGGTTGAAGTGGCAGTCAAGTATGATACGGAGTTTGTAATTAGACCTCCTCACCCTTCCATGTCTGCCACATACATGTGCATTTTGGTCACAACTAAGTATGCTGAAATTTAAGTGATCCCCACTATGTACAAGCTTGAGTAGATAGTTTACCAGAAACCCCTGATTTGTATCATTTTTTTAATGAAATATAATGTAACACTATGTATTTGTTACTGTGATTTATCTTAATTGCCATTGTTATGATGGATTTTTATTATATTAGACTAATGAATGTTATCCTGTGGATGAATTTTAACAACGTGTTATGATTTGCAGCATGGCAAGTTTACTTGCAAAATTTCGCATTGACTACTCAGATTTGAAAGTGATACCAGATATCACAAAGAAGCCACGTGAAAGTTCAGTGTCATTCTTCGATAGTCTCATTTCTGAGTTCAAGCAAACAGAAGGAACTGATGGTGAATCATCTGCTCATGAAAGTAAGACATGCTGAATATACTTTGAAACTTGTGTGTGGTTTCTTGTTGAATAAGGTTCAAAGACACAAAGGAGCAATTTTGAACTCAAAGTTGTAACAATTCTACCTAATATTTTCTTTCCTTCTTTCTGTCTTTATTTATTTATTCTTTCTTTTCTTCTTCTTGTTCAGCAACCAAAATTTTTTTAATATCAGTGTTATGAAATCTGAGACTGAGGAGCAATTCTTTGATGACATTTTCTGTAATGCACATTTCTGGTACAAAGGAAATCTTGGGTTCTGGCTAGGTAGAATAAAAACACATGATCTTGTACTTATTATTGAAGTTCCACAGCGTCATTTTGCACAAGCACGTATTCAACAATTTAGGAAGTTATGAAGAAATAAGTAATCATTTAGGGAAGTCGGTTGGTATCAAGAGAAGAGAATGATATTAAAAAATAGTTCTGCATGTGCTACATTTGAGATGTTAACTTACTGGATGAAAATTTAGATAAAATACTACAAAGTTGTCATCGTTGTCATCATCACCACTGTTGTCATTGCACCTATCATTTTTCAGAGAATGAATGAGGGATACTAGGTGGTGGGACTGAAGTAGATTATATCAAGATGACACGCGAAAGTGTTCTGTCATAATAATATCCACATGTTCTCAGGAGGATTTTTCACAAAATTTGATTCATTCGGTATTGACATGCATATATAAAAAACTTTCAAGTCAGGAAGATACCGCACCAGATATTATTAGGGTGATCCATTTGAGGAGATAGTTGGGCATGGCATTTGACATATATGGGGAGAAGAGAAATGCATACTGTATTCTTGATTTCAAACTTTCGCTGTGTTCTGAATGTTGTGTGATTTCTTCTGAGTAATTCCCCGGTGTCAGAACTTTATATGCCGACGTTTCAGAACACTGTCTGTTCCATCTTCATAGGCAGGTAGGTATGAAGTATGACTGGATTTGAGAAAAGTTGGAGTATTTATACAGGAAAAGGTTTGACTCGAAAATAGCCTGAGCCAAACCTTTTCATGTATAAATACTCCAACTTTTCTCAAATTCAGTCATACTTCATACCTACCTGCCTATGAAGATGGAACAGACAGACTGTTCCGAAATGTCGGCATATGATGATGATGATGATGATGATAATAATAATATATTTATTTATTTATTTATTTACTCCAATTGGGTTGTTACCCGATGGCAGTGGTTATTTTACATGTATACAAAATATGAAATTGGTTACTACTAAATTTAAGTCGGGAGGGCTACAT
>Ga0123354_10013984_pt1 | contig 12484 bp, 11 predicted proteins | sample TergutLab28metaG_2_FD_97872 | JGI IMG/M metagenome (GOLD analysis project Ga0123354, IMG submission 97872) | Labiotermes labralis P4 segment gut microbial communities from Petit-Saut dam, French Guiana - Lab288 P4 | ecosystem: Host-associated > Arthropoda: Insects > Digestive system > Gut ... | reverse complement strand
TGTATCACATTATGCCTGATCACAGATGGTACAGGTATACTGCATCACACTGTGCCTGATCACAGATAGTACAGCTATACTGTATCACATTATGCCTGATCACAGATGGTACAGGTATACTGCATCACACTGTGCCTGATTACAGATACAAGGGTGATCTCAAAAGTAAGGTCTCCAAGTTTTTTAGAAATAGAAAGAAACATTTATTTTCAATAATTGATACATCATTTTAAAGTTTGAACATTCCTCTATTTTTTTACATAATCGCCATTTCGATCGATGCATTTTTGTAGGCGCAGAGGCAGTTTATGTATGTCCACGTCATACCAGCTCACCGCCATGTCGTTGAGGAAACATTGGACCGCAACTTTCACGTCGTCATCGTCGCTGAAGTGCCTTCTGGCCAAATGTTCTTTCAACTTAAGAAACAAGTGGTAGTCACAGGGTGCTAAGCCCAGACTATAGGGTGGGTGGGTGATGATGTCCCATCCAAACATCCAGGAGAGCAACGGTTTGACGGGCGACGTGGGGTTGAGCGTTGTCGTGGAGAAGGCATACACCCTTGGTCAGCATTCCTCTTCTCCAGTTCTGAATCGCCCGTCTGAGTTTTTTGAGTGTCTCACAATACCTGTCAGCGTTTATTGTGGTCCCATGAGCCATGAAGTCGACCACCAATACCCCCTTTCGATCCCAAAACACAGTTGCCATGACTTTGCCGGCAGACTGTGTTGTTTTGAATTTTTGCGGCTTGGGCAAAGAGGAATGCCGCCACTAACGTGATTGTTGTTTGGTCTCAGGTGTGAAGTGGAACGCCCAGGTTTCGTCACCCGTGACAATCGAATCCAAAAAGTTGTCATTTTCTTCTGCATAGCGCTGAAGAAATTCGCGTGAGGAGTCAATGTGTTGCCGTTGGTGGTTTTCTGTGAGCATGTGTGGGACCCATCTTGCGCACACCTTCCGATATTCCAACTTTTCAGTTAAAGTCCTACAATGGTGCTTCGAAAAACCTCAGGAACCAAAATGCAGAGATCATCGAGAGTGATCCTCCGATCTTGACGCATGATTTTTTCAACCTTCGCGACTGTCTTGTCGGAAATTGACGGTCTCCCGCTTCTTTCTTCATCATGAATTTCCATGTGACCAGCTGTAAACTCCCTACACCACTTACGGACGTTTTTGACATCCATGCATGACTCTCCATACACTTTCGTATATTGGTGATGAATTTCGATAGGTTTAACGCCTTTTGCGTTCAAAAACCGAATTACAGCTCGAACTTCGCACCTGGCGGGAGCAGCAAGCAGAAGCTCCATTACAAACAGCTGCCGAGCCAAGACTGAGCGTCCTAGCGGGCTGAGCGATGGCTTGTTTGGGAGTGGGGGAACCAACAAACACAGCGGTGTGGCCAACAGTCACGCAAACAGTTTCCCTGCAGCCCCAGAATTATGGAGACCTTACTTTTTGGATCACCCTCGTAGTACAGTTATACTGCATTGCACTGTGCCTGATCACAGATAGTACAGTTATACTGCACTACACTGTGCCTGATCACAGATAGTAGTTATACTGCACTGCACTGTGCCTGATCACAGTTTTCCAACATGAAGTGTTTGAACTTGCATTTGCATACCACTGAGCTATATTAAGAAGTGGCTCTTTGTGAGATGTTAGGTTCTCACAGCACTGTAGTGTACAGTGGGTCAGGGGGATGGCAGTGCATCACCTTCAGCAGTAAGACCCCTGAACTGCTGGACTTTGAAGATGAAGGCACCACAACCCTTTGGAATATGCTCACACACCAGCAAACACACAGGTGTGAGAATTCAAGTGGTTGTTCCCTGTGTGCGTTTGTGCAGCTGACTCAGATGGGGGGAATTCGTTGTTGCTGAGCTTATCATGTAAATAAATGTTATGCCTTTTTTGGGGCATGAGGTTCTTTCAACATCCAGTAGTGTCTGTCACTAGGACCTGTGGTCATCATACTCCCACATAATGGTGGTTGTGGATAAATTGAGGAATTACCACAATATTTACTTAGTAGAGAATGAGAAGAGTGCAGCAATCGTCAGTTCTGATATGCAGGCTCTAAGTCCACATTTGAACCCGGAACTTACCAGGTATGAAGGCCATGCCCTCCAATGCTATTTCTCTAATGTCAGTTTGAATGCCATCCTCCCACATGTACCTAGGTTTTCCAAGTGGTCTCTTTCCCTCAGATCTCCCTACCAAAACTCTGTATGCACCTCTACTCTGCCCTATTTTTATTACTGTTGCATGTCTGTGAATGCTTGTAGTTACATCTTTCTTCAACTGAAAATGTATTGGTACAGTTAATTTTGTTGATTTATTTTCTCATTTACAGAAACTGGCCTAATCTTTGAAGAGAATCTTGTCTGTTTATATCTGGATATTTATGCAGCTTTATGTGATGCCAGTGTGTACAGTTGGACTGACCAAACTGATTGTCTTCATTGTGATATTGATACACCTGGGTAGTGTAGTGGTGCCACCTGTGTTTCTGCAGTATTTTGACTGCACCTCTTTGTCTGACGCCATCTTCCAGCAACAAGTGGCTTGTGCTGTTTTTAGACTTTCAGCAACTGCTGCCAACGGATCAGTAAACATTTTTTACTTTTGCCATGGATATGGGTCTTCTGCACTGGCATCCATCATGGAAGCTTCCAGTTTCCTGGAATTTTTCTCTCTATTTGTCCTTTGCACTATATATGATTGGGGCATGTTCTAGAGGCTTCTGATTGAATTCCTCAGCGATATGTCTGTAATATCTTGATATTATTAAAATTTTTTTTATCTCTTCACCAACTCATGCACTACTGAGTTGTCTTAAAAAACAGTACTAAAATTTACATTAAACCATCTCCAACATGTTTTGGTGTTACAGTTACACCATCGTCAGGGAGTGCATTAACTCATGCTTACTACAGTTACAGTTATTAAAATAGTTCATTAAAATACATCGGTGTGTGGTTAAAACGGTGGTAGTGTGGCTGCATATATTGGGTCCTTATTGGTGTCCTGTATGTTGCACTGTTCAGCAAGAATTAATGCGCTCCCTAATGATGGTGTAACTATAACACTGATACATGTTGGAGCTGTTTTAATGTAAATTTTAATATTATTTTTTTAAGACAACTCACTGGTGCATCAGTTGGTGAATAAATAAAAAATTTTAATACTCTCTCCTCTGTTTATTTTGATAAGAATTTGAATATCATAGGTGCTACAGACTGGCTAGAAATTCAGTGCACTGGTGTTGTAACACTGTGATATTGCAGTGCAATGCCATGTGGACCAAAGGTGTGTTGTTGCAGTAATGTAACGCATATTTTATGAAGGGTAACACAAAACTGTAAATGGTTCCGAAACAAGTTAGTGTTTTTATTCTTCTGTTTTAGATTACCTGATAGAAACTTCCTGGCACAAGCTTTGGATCTGCAGGAGAAATGTGAAGCAGGATCTTCAGATGCTAAAAGTGGTCCAAAGTATGGTAAATCACATAACGAAGCCAAGTGCAATTCTGAACTTCCTTCAGCTCAGATAGCCGACAGTAAGGATGGAATACATCAAGTTTGTTGCTCACATGTGTGTGGCAAAGTTTGTGCTAAGAATGGAGAAGAAAAGAAATCAAGTGTAAAAAGACAAGGTGCAGCTCAGGCAAATGGAACACCTGAGAAGAAAGGTGGGATAAGAAGACGCAAGAATTCATCCACACCAGTTCGTACGTCTCCAAAAAAACGGAGGGGTGCAAAGAAGAAAGAGAATGTTGATGAGTACGTTGTGAAAGAAGAGGATGTGAAGCAAGAGGAATTGATCGATCTCCCCCCACTTGATGGATTTGGGGTGATTGATGATGATGACATGATTGAAGCTTTGCCGATGATCCAGGAGAAGGAACGGTTTGTATGCAACGAGTGTGGTAATGTTTTTGCTCAGAAGAGTGGTCTGTTGAAGCACCTGCGAACACATACAGGAGAAAAACCTTTCTGTTGTTCGATGTGTGGCAAAACGTTCCGACAGAGCGGTAATCTTACTTTGCACATAAGGACACATACAGGTGAGAAACCCTTTTCATGCACTCAATGTGGAGAAAGTTTTGGTCAGAGCAGTACTTTGACCCGTCATATGAGGACACACACGGGTGAGAAACCGTTTTGTTGTCAGGTTTGCGGTAAAAGCTTCGGTCTTCGCAATACTCTTACGTTGCATGAAAGGTCACACATGGATGACAAACCTTTTAACTGTACTGTCTGTGGGAAGCGGTTTCTTCGCAGCAGTAACCTCAATGAGCATATGCGTACGCACACCGGAGAAAAGCCGTTCTCATGTACGGAGTGCGGGAAGAGTTTTGTACGCCGTTGCGATCACAAGATCCACATGAGAATGCATTCTGGAGAGAAACAGTTTGCTTGTACCGAATGCGGAAAGAGCTTCCTTCGCAGCACTGAACTGAAGATTCATATGCGTTTACACACAGGTGAAAAGCCATATTCATGTCAGGACTGTGGTAAAAGGTTCATTAGAAGTAATCAATTAAAGAGACATAAGAAAACACATATGATTGTAAAACCATTTTAAATTTGCATATATTTAGTACTCTGTCAGTTTTTAGGTAAAGTTATGCTGAGGATGTTCAAATGAAAAAAAAAATCATTGGATGTGTTTTGTATATAAATGGTAGCAACTGATTTGTGTGACTGTAACGAACTTTTGCACACAGCAAACAATTTGTGATCGTTCGAAGGTGCAGTGAGGTGTATGTTCATAGGCAGTGATGCCAATAGCAAGAACTGCCTTTTAACTGTTTGTGAAATAGTAAGAACTGTAATTTTCAGGTACCAAAAGTAGATCTCAGCTAGATTATTGCTTTCATAACCTTTGTTTTTCATGGAGTTTGTAACTTCCCTACCTGATGTCAGCACAGTACAGTGCAACAGATCACCAGTTCTTCCCTCAAGTACCATATCTACCCATCATCCATTTACCTGTCTTGTTCTGTCCTTTACATGGTGCAACCTAAAAATTCTGGTATAAAAGCAGAGAGTTTTTTGAACACAGAATTGAGGTCTGTTGTGCAGCCAACTCCATCTGTTGCTGTGCGCTGATTGACGTCATCTGCTCTACAGTGTGCAGGTCTGCATTACAGTGGCACTGACAGAACTGAGTACCGCACGGCAGACAGCATTATCGGTTGCTGTGCAGGAGTGCGGCTGTGAGCAAGTTTCTGTGTTCTGTGAGCGGGTTCCAGTGTGAGCTGTGCACCCTGTGCAAGGATGAGGTAATTTCGTATAAACAGTACTGTATAGTCATCTCCTTTCTGAGTTACAGCTGTCTTTTTTTCTGAGTTCTGATACTGCACCATAATGTTGTAAGTTCCTCTCAATGCTTGGACTGACGGTAGCAGTGAAAGTGACAGGAACAAAGTGGTGTAGTGTTGGTGCCACACAGTACCACTGTCAGATACAGTACAAGGTACTGTTCAATGCCCATACTACCAGTGCTGTTTGTGATATGTCCTTATTCCTGTGCCCTCTCCTGTGAATTTCTTGTGAGTGTTGGCAAATGTATGATATTAAATCTCTGAAATCTAAATTAAACTGAATTATATGAAAGATTCAGCGCATAGCACGCAGAAAGCACACTCCATCTGGGTTATCAAACCATTAACTACACCAGTATAGGGAAATGATCACTCTTTGTTCTGAGATCAATACAAAACACATGACAGCACTGTATGGGCAGGATTTTTTAATGTTGAACTTGGTGGTGCATAGAGTTACCACTGGGCTTTAAAGGTTGAAACTCTGTGGGTAGATTGATGCTGAAAATTAAATCTATAGATTGTGGTGTGTAAAAATGAAGTGGATGTTCGTTCATTCATTCATTCCAAGAAAGAGAGCCTATACATTTGTTTTATTTATGTGTAGGTAATAGGAGGCTGTCCGTCCGTCTCTTCCGCTCTTCCAGCATGTTTCTCACAACACATTTTTTTGAATGATTGAACATTTCATAACATGGTCACTTGTCACAGCCCTATTTTAGATATGGATATTCCGGACAGCAGTGAATATAATCTGCTTCCAGTGCCAGAAGGAGATGTGCCATGTCTCAGGTTGTTATTTGCTGGTCTGTCACTGTGGGGGATAATAGCAACTGAGTTGTGACATGGCTCGGGTGGTTAGTTGTTGGTCTGTCACCATGTAGGGTAATAGCAACTGAGCTGTGCCATGACTTAGGTTGTTAATCACTCTGCTGCCAATGTGGAAGCCCATTTTCTTGGCCCAGGACTTCAGCTGTTCCCTGTCTGATCCATTCCACCACTGCTTCATACTGATTCATTGTATATAGCACATGCACTATAAAATCTTTGCAACTGACAACAACATTCAGTAGCACATTTTAGGATCGGTGGAACAGGTATGGCACGTGAACATGGAGAGCATTTCTGTATCTGCTGCCATCTGCAGCATGTTTGAGGTCTCGGTGAAACTGATCTCCCAGCATGAGAGGCATTATGTGAGTGGATTTGCAGCAGTGTGTGTGGTTAATCACGATTTTGGGTCTGTCTGCAGATGAAGTAGGGTTCACCAATGTTGGTCTGTTAATGTTCCACAAAGTCATAACCAGAGAAAAATTTCTCAGCTCTCATTCAAACTAGGCATCATTAATAGTCCAGTATTTATGTGTGGGCCAGCACTGTAGGCAGTATTTAGACAGGCCTGTGCATTATACTGCAAAAAGTAACCAAACTGCTACCGGGATTTGTTGGAAGGTGTTTGTCATTTGTTATTCCGTTAAGGTAAGAACATAGCTTTATGGTGTTCAAAAGAAGGGTGGTGAGGAAGATACTTGGGCCCAACAGGGAGGATGGAAGAGGAGGCTGGGGGAAACTGCATAATGAGGAGTTTCGTGATTGGTGCTGCTCACCAAATATTGTCTGGGTGATGAAATGACGGAGGATGAGGTAGGCAGGGCGTGTGGCACGTATGGGGAGGACAGAAATATATACTGGGTTTTGGTTGGGAAATCTGAAGGAAAGAGGCCACTTGAAAGACGTAGGCATAAATGGGAGGATAATATTGAAATTGATCATACAGAAATAGGATGGGAGGGCATGGACTGGATTTGTCTGTCTCAGGATACAGACTAACAGCAGACTGTTGTAAACACGGTAACGAACCGTCAGGTTCCATGACATGGAGAACCGCTTGACTGTTTGATGAACAAGTATTTGCTTGCCAAGAAAGACTCTGGTCTGTTGAGTTAGTTAGTTTGTTAGATGATCTGTAAATGGTCTGAACACATCTGTGACTGCTCCACTATATTTCAGACTTAAAACTATATTGTTGACATACACCTGCCCAGTGGGTACACTGCGCACAATTTGCTGTGTGGACGTATTGCTTGTTTGATTGCAACCAATCTGATATTTTTGTCTGTAGACTTTGAAGCTTAGTTTATGTGACTGCAGTGAATATGGTCACGTTTTCAGAAAATCAACACACCAGAAATTTTGGAGTATTAAATTTGAGATTCTTTTGGGATGTAAGAACTCTGTTGTTGGGTGAGTAGTTACAAACATTTTGAAAGATAGTAGTTCCATCATGTCCGGGGTCAAGCAGTCCAAGAAGACCTAAAGGCATATACACTGTGATCATTTGGAATGTTGTTGGGACATGAAGATGAAAGCACTACAGTCTGTCAAACTGTCGCAAATTATTCCCCCATTGACAAGCGTCACACCCCAGAATACTTCAGTTCACAAGTCTGAAAACAGGACACCATCACTGCAGTATGAAAGCTCACTGAGGATGTTTTGAGCACTCAGAAATTTCCACTCCAAGCACAAAGATAATGTGATGGCAGTATGACACTGTGTCACTAATGTGATGGCAGTATGATACTGTGTCACTAATGTGATGGCAGTATGATACTGTGTCACTGATTTCAGGAAGCAAAAGAGTTCTGTGGCTTATGAAGGATGACTGTTTGGCACAGGTTCATATGAAATTTGTTTATTGTTTCTCTGTATGGAACTGATCCTTTATTTGTGCCACAACTTTGTGTTACACTGTTCATTGCGAATCAATTAATGGAAGAAATAGCATGTAATACAATTGATTTACCAGGCATTAGAACATGTGCCTTTACTGCTTCCCCAATTAAATCCCGACATTGCTCTAGGCTGTCAGCCGCAGTGGGCCAGCTAATAGTACTGTTGCTGTAGCTTACAAGACATGTTGGACCTTTAAAGCGTAGCTGTTTGAAATATTTATATAATCATGTTATCCACTTCAGGATGTAATGATAATGGTTTCAGAAAGAATATACTGCATGAAGAAATAATATAAATTAATCATCTCATTAGTAAGTAAACTTGTTATGGAACAATTTTGATGTATTTGGTAGTTCTATTAAAACTTGTGCAGAAATGTACATATTTGTACGTTCATGTGAAGGAGCAATACATTTGGTGAACTGTGGCTCCTTATTCTCTTTGGTAAATACATAGTGAAGCTAACAGAAACTTGGTGACTGTTTTGAAATTCACTTAAACACTGAAAAGGAAGCACTTCTATATTACGTAGTTTAGGTTGAAGACTAACCATCTCCATACCAACTAGGCACAGAGCTGGTTTGTAAATTTGTAGGTTTGTGTGTGTGTTGCTTTTCTAAATATGTAACTACATGACTATTCAAGAAAATGCAAGTTTAGCAGTTTACCATCAGAATGACCCAGAGACCTTCAGCATGGAAGTTCTGAGCAACTTGAGAGCAGTGAAAAACATGCCACCTTAAATTTAATAACCACGAAGTCTCCAGAACGATTAGTAGAGAAACGCTGGGAAGGACTTTCATGTAATGAAACTGTGGCTGTGTGTTCTCTCTTTTTTTTTATGGTGATGTAGTGGAAAAATGCCCCATTTTCTTGAGATTGATATAGGTAACCCCTATGTACCCCATACCCCCAACTGGCAGTACTGCAGTTCTACATTCTAGCGCACAGCGAAGGCCAGCCCGAGACTTGGACTCGCGAGGCAGGTTAATAATTTGGTGCCACGAGTGGGTTAGTAATTTGGCGCCCCTTGAAACCGATATTCTTTAAAGTTTTCGGCCTACGACAGGGCTGGTGAACATTTTTGAGAGTGCGTAACCAAATTGCGGATAATTTTCGGAGGTATTCTTTCGCGTGTGCCAAACTTTGTCTAATAGCACAACATTTCCGGTTACTTGAGTGACATCCTGGCGCAATTTGTAGGTGCGCGCTCTGGCTAGCCCGCCCCCTAGTCCAGCCCAACGTAGAGCGCTATATGAACTGTGGGCACAGCTTCTCCGACATTCGCACGACAGTTTTCTTCTTTCCAACAGCCAAATATAACGCAAGACATAGCACATGGTATTAGCGAATTGCCAAAGGAAAATTAAAAACTGGCAGCGTCCACATCACGGATCATATCGACAAGTTGCCTACTCCGTTAAACTGCAGATTAAGGAACATGTCACAGCACACTGCTTACGGCAGAGCACTGTATTTTTATCGGATAACTGTGGAATTTTCGCCTCGGAATGAATGTCTCATAAAAGATTACCTGTGCACGGCACTGTGGTCCTATATATTTTACTGACTTGTGTGAATGTATGGTCTTGACCCATGATGGCGGTAGTGTTGGCAACCCTGATGACATGCACTGTGAGGTCAACAGTGCTGTCGTTGAGTAAGTAATTTTGACGTATGTTGATTTGACTGTCTTCTTGTAACACCGACTGGTTGTAAATACAACTCCATTTCTAAGAGTGAAGGCATTCAAAGCCTCGCAGTTAATATATTTTAAAGAGAACGTAACCTCAAATATTAAAGTGAATCTTTGAACTTTATTTGTGAATGGAAGCCTTGTCAAAGTTCTGGTTAGACATAATGAAGTTAAAATCATTGGCTTATTAGTTCCCACCTGATTATGTTTTGATACAGAAAGAGAGGAACTTGTAGTAAAGTTTGAAATTCGGAAACATTCTACAGAGTAGAAGCCCTCCACCTCATTCCTTTACTTTGTGCAGTTCACAGCTGTCCAAGCTCTGATGCATGTTTTCTACCCAGCGTGGTTTATCAAAGCATATTGTAATAAGCAGTATTACCAACACTCATTACTTAAATGCAGCATGAACTCTGGTGTGATGTTAGGGTTAGTATAGCGTATAGGTTTAGTATAAAGTTTTTTCTGTGCATTTGTACAAATAATGATCTCCAGCAATAGCAGTGTACTGTGGCTCAAACCTTTATTATCTGAACCATTATTTTACTTTCGCAGCTATGCCGGCCGCAGCATAGCTGCTGGTAGGGCCATGCATGTCAGGTTTTGAACAAGGTGCCAGAAAAAGAGAAAAACCCTGGCCCTCCAGTTTGGGGTTTGTTTGTGGTGCTGTCATCTTCACCTTGTTAGAACTTGGCTGCCTTGAAACCTTGGCAGTAGGAAGGCCACGGCCTAAAAATGGGCTGAAGCATCTTAAAAGCTATCTGAACCGTCTGCCAAGTGACATGTATAATTACTTCTTGGTGTAATGAATGAGATGAACCTCTACAGTTGTATGTCTTCTGATAGATCATAAGGGATTTTGTATGAATTATTGAAAATATAAAGTAGCATGTTGTTGTCATGAATTTTCAAGCAAATGTGACTGTTGGGAATCCGCAGGCTCTGAGGCCCTTGTGTGTGTCATACAATTTTCACATTTTCTTGACAATTAATGTGTGGTCGATTATAAACGATTTTCAGTGTGTATTGGATGTCCTTTTCTTTGTAGTCTAATACTGTTCCTGTAATGTTTCAGGCCTGTAAAATGCCAGCAAATGATACCCAGAACCATCTACTGTATGAGCAGGCAGCTGCTGCATTACATTTGTCACACGTAAGTCACACTTTTTGCTGTGCTGCTACTGGGTCTTTGATCTTTCACATATTGTCTTCTTGTAATGCTGCTATTTAAATGTTGGATACACAACTGTTCATGTGTGCACTATGATTGTCTCACTGTACTTATCATCTGCTTAATCATTCTGCGGAAAGGCACATGACGGAACTTGGGAAACTCCTCATTGCGTATTTTCGTCATTGTTCAGTTTCTTTAGTCCTCCTACGTATTCGCACACTCTGAAAATTAGATATCTAGCATGTAGATGCCATGACAGTTTCTGCAATTCATAAGAGCATGTCAGAAGGGCACCCAGTCCAAAAATGAAAACCCATATTTGTACTGACTATGATGTTCTGCAGTGTGACAATATTTGTAACTGTCTGTGCGCCGGAGCCTGTGGAGGTGTGTCGGACCTAATTCTGATTGCAGGTGATGCCATGGAGACTGTCATGTTCCATTTGCTTGCCCATTACCTATTGCCTTTTTTATGCACCATTGGTGACATACAATAATCCTGCCTCGTGTCCTGGTAACTGATCATTCCCCAGTTTATCTCATGGTTGGCCACATGTATCCTACCTGGCATGTTAATGCTTACATTTAGCACAGCAGCTCCTCGCCTCCTACAGTAATATTTCTGTAGCTGTCTCACCACTGTCTAGAGTTTATTGAAATCCTGTCTTACTGGGTGAGATCCATCCAATCTCCATGGCAATTGACCCCCTAGTTTTGATGTAACTTCCATTGTGTGTGTTCAGTAAATTGAAATATGGAGGTTGAGAGGGCCTTTCTGACTACCTTAATATGCAAGAAGGTGAAGAGCCTGAGACATACATCATGTACACCTGTACAGTGCCCAGATATCACATGGAACATTGACATGGCAGTAACATTGTGACATGTTATTGCTGGATATTTAGACCTGTATGTTTGTATGCAATTTTACAATTCGTGTAGAGTGGGGAAGGTGGGCAGTTGTTTCTGTGGTAGGTGCATAATTCATAGTTTACTCTTGTTGTGGGACTTGCTATTATGTTTGTGACTTGCATTGAAATTCTAGAAGGTTAACTCATGTAGTACTGTCTGAGACCAGTTCATGGTCAGTGTCACATTCCTCATACAGGCCAGAAGATTCTGTTTTCTTTGCCCCTGTTCCCAGTGGCAGGCTAATGCTGATGGTTCAGGATGAAGGACATGTTTGTCAAAGCTTCTACATACCTGTTCAATCACAAAGTCAAATTAATAAGACGACGAAACTCTCCCTTGAACAGTGGGCCCATACAAGTCTATTTGTAGTGTCACCCCACACAGAGTACAAATAGCACTTGTGGTGTAGCTGGAAAAGTGAAGAATGAAGTGCATTTCGGTAGCAAAGATGTCTGCAGTACAAAGTGAACATACATACTGTTGGTGTCCACTTAATATTGAGAGACACACCTCTGTAACTGCCCCCTGGGAAACTAACAAGAGAGTGGATGGCCTACTGATGATGAAGTCCACTCTGCAATGAGTAACAGTGCATTTTGGAAGTACACAGACTTACCTGTCAGGGGGA
>Ga0123354_10013982_pt1 | contig 12485 bp, 11 predicted proteins | sample TergutLab28metaG_2_FD_97872 | JGI IMG/M metagenome (GOLD analysis project Ga0123354, IMG submission 97872) | Labiotermes labralis P4 segment gut microbial communities from Petit-Saut dam, French Guiana - Lab288 P4 | ecosystem: Host-associated > Arthropoda: Insects > Digestive system > Gut ... | reverse complement strand
TCACGGCGCCATATTTTTTTAAATTTGCTTCTCTTACATTGAGTATATCACGCTTAATTTCGTTGGAGTAAGAAACGATAGCACCTTCAAAAAACTGTGAACACCCGGGTAGCGACGTGATAAGGTGTGAAAGATAGCCGCCGGTGCAACTCTCTGCTACCGCCAATTTTTTTTTGCTGTTTTTCAGCAATTTAGAAACCACCTCTACTAAGGGTTCGCCTTCTGTAGATACAAGGTAAGGGTTTATGATTTTTGTTAAGCCGGGAACCTGTTCTGCTAATTTTTTTTCTGCTAATTCTTCATTTTTGGCACGGGCAGTGAGGCGTAGTAACACTTGTCCGGGAGAAGGTAAATAAGCCAGTGAAAGATCTTTTGGCAGAGCTTTCTCCCACTCTTCAATTTTTTGAGCTAACATGCTCTCCCCTACTCCTGAAGTAAGAATATTTTTATGCGCTACTGCATGTGCGCCTTTATATTTCTGTTTCAACAAAGGAATTACCGATTCTAAAAGAATTGCTTGCATCTCGAAAGGCACGCCTTGCAAGGCGATTAATGTTTTACCGTTTTTCTCTATCCAAAGCCCCGGTGCAGTACCATTCTCATTAGGCAGAACAAGAGCGCCCACCGGAATCTCTGCCTGTTTTTTATTGATTCCGCTTGCTTCCAAACCTCTATCAGAAAACATCTTAATTACAGTTTCCAAAGTAGGCTGGTGTACTTCAAAGCCAACTTCAAAATACCGGGCAATCACATTTTTGGTCATATCATCTTTGGTAGGACCAAGCCCACCGGTAGTAATTATCCAATCGGTCTCTTTAAAACACTCCGATATGGTTCTTAAAATTACATCGGGATCGTCTGGAATTACAACCGACTTTTTTACTTCAATCCCTTTTTCTGTTAGTGTTTCAGCAATAAATGCAGCATTAGTATTGATGGTTTTGCCGAAAAGGAGTTCGTTTCCGATGTTAATGATGTGCATGTTTTTTTGGTGGCAAAAATATATGAATTTACTACTTGAAATAATTCACCGGTTGTAACGAATATTGATATCATACTTTTTCTATTTTTGTGCCTTAATTTTAAACCAAATTTATGAATAAGTATTTATTTTTTTTAGCGACACTCCTACTGCCGAGTGTGTATGTTTTTGCGCAAGACATCATTGTTACCAAAGATTCAAAACGTGTTGATGCAAAAGTATTTGAAGTTAATATTAATGATGTAAAGTACAAAGATTGGGATAATTTGGATGGACCGCTTTACACCATTTTAAAGTCCGATATTGCATCCATCCTTTATCAGAACGGAAAAGTGGAAACTTTTTCAAATGTTAGCCAACCAACATTACAAGAGAAGAGATCCGGTGATGCGCCGCAAGGAATGACACTTTCAAAGTTTAAGTCCATGAGCGACAATGAACAGAAAGAATATTTTGAAAAGTATGTAGGAGGCAATATCTATGAAACTTTTTATGCGGGTGTTAAATTATCTCGTGCCGGAAAAGGGCTGCTCATCCCGGGAGTTGTCATTAGTACAGCAGGATTCTTGTGTACTGTGTTAGGAGCTGCGTTTTCCGAATCTTACACGTATTACCATAACGGGCACTATTATACTAGTTATAACTATGATGCTGAAAATGCATTTTTAGCCGGTCTGATCATGATGCCAATCGGTCAGGCGATAGTCATTGCGAGTATTCCTGTAAGTGCTATCGGAGGTGCAAAAAAGAGATCCGCTCAAAATAAGTTTATTAATACCTATTTTAACACAGCATCTATTGAACCTTCTTTAGATTTTGGGGTTACTAAAAGCGGAGGTGTTGGGTTAACACTCAAGTTTTAAGGAATTAGAAACATGTTTTTGTCGAAAAAAACAAAATGAACCTCTTCGTTCTTTCCAAAGCGCTTCTAAAATCCGAGCAAAGCAATTACTCCAAACCTATTGTTAAAATTACCATAGCAGGGGTCGCTTTGGGTATAACCCTTATGCTTTTGGCGCTTTTTATTACAGCAGGTTACAAAAAAGAGATACGCAACAAAATGGTAAGTTTGGGAGCGCATATCAGAATTTCAAGTGTAGAACAAAACTACTCTTTCGATCTACTGCCATTCGATAAGAATCAACCTTTTGTCAATGCGTTATCAAAAAATCCTCATATTAAAAATATGCAGTTTTATGCCACTAAAGTGGGAATTTTGAAAACCCAAAACCAAGTGGAAGGGATTGTACTGAAAGGAATTGATTCTACTTTTTCTTGGGAATTGTTTCAAACACACATTATTGAAGGAAATCCATTAAATTACAATCCCGATTCTGTTAACAACAAAATACTTATATCTCAAACACTGGCTTCTAAATTGCAGTTGCAGACAGGCGATAAAGTGGGCGCCTATTTTGTGCAGGAACCGCCCCGCCAACGCAGTTTTATGGTGGAAGGGATTTACCAAACCGATCTCCCCGAAATGGATATGCGCTTTGTATTGACTGACCTGAGGCACGTGCAAAAACTGAACGACTGGGATGCCTCGCAAATAAGCGGCATCGAAATACTTATTGATGACTACAACCAATTAGATGCTCTAAACGAATATATACACCATGAGATCCCTTATTATCTGAAAGCAGAAACTATTAAACAACTATATCCCAATATTTTTGACTGGTTAGAACTCTCCGACACCAATGCCATCGTTTTGCTTGTGATTACGATTATTGTTTGTATCATTACCATGATCTCCACATTTTTTATCATCGTTTTAGAGCAAACAAAAAATATCGGCATCTTAAAAACAATGGGACTCAATCACAAGCAAATTGTAAAACTGTTTTTGGTCATTGCTTCGTGGTTGATCTTTCGCGGTTTACTTTGGGGAAATATTATCGGTTTGGGAGTAGGCATTTTGCAAACAACGCTGCATCTTATACCTTTAAACCCTGCCACATATTATGTTTCTTATATTCCCATAGTAATTTATCCCTTAACCATTTTATGGGTAAATCTGCTTGTTTTCGCAACGTGCTTGCTCACATTGCTGTTGCCGGCTTACTATATTTCAAAAAAGATCTCACCCATTGAGGCAATAAAATCTTCCTGTTAATATCTCCAACCTCCTTTAGGTTTGTTATATTTTTTACTTCGGTAAAACTCGAATTTGTTTTTGAAAACGATATATGGCATATCTTCAACGGGAATCTCTATCTCCACATCACTGTTTTGCAAAAAGAATTGAAATTGTTTATGAGATGCTTTCACTTGAATAGTTAGAGTTCCTTCTTGCTGTGGATCATTACCACAAAAATTATTAAAAATCTCCATTATTTTTTTCTCATCCATCCAGAAAAAAGCGTCATATCTTTTTTTGCCGTCGCTCCAGTGCAGGGCAATTTTAGAGGGTTTAGCCCGCATAAGATAAGAAGTATGTTCACCGGTATTCAGCGTGTTTAATTCGCCGTTGAAGTAATTGATTTCAATGTTTTCAAATTGGGCTACATTTTCAAATTCCGTTGTAATGCGGTAGTTGAATTTTTGCATGTATTGTTCAAAAAGCATAGGATCGGGCAAGCCATTTTTTCGAAATCTTTCAAAGGCTTCTTTGCATTCACCAAGCGCCTGTTTTGCATACTCTTCCTTACTAAGATTTGAATCTGGGGCAAAATCCTTCATCTCAACAGAGATCTCTTTTCCTTGCAGCCATGCCACTTCGGTGGTAATACCATTTCCCGACAGCCATACTGCCAATTTTCCGCAAGGCGCCATACCGGCAACAATTGTATTGTATTTCGGATCTTTTGTTTTCTCATTTTTTTCTGCCAACAGGGCTTCAATCTGTTCTTTGGGCAACTCATCGGCAACGGCGTAGAATTTGCCCTCTACAATTGAGAACCATATTATTAAGATAAATTTTGGCGCCGGGTGGTGGTTATCGAGCAACAGGTGCATGGAAACAGGGTTTCCCCATGCGGTTGCAAAAGGATAGGATTCGGGAATATTCAATATCGTTAAATCTTCAAACATAAAACTTCCGTTCATCAATTCTGTGGGAAACAATAACGGTGCGTTGCCGGAAGCAAACCATTCAAATTTGTTGTTATTTTTTGGAGCATTCATTAGATTTACGATTTTAATTTATTCTTATTATAATTTGTTTAATTGGTTACGAAACCGCAACTTGGTATCAGAATTCATATTATCCATAACTTCATTACGGGAATGAAATTCTTCATATAATCCCGTATAGTCTATTGAAATTTCAGTTATATTTTGGTTTTTCTTCAATTCATCTTCTATTTGTTGTATAAAGTTATTTACAGCAATATCTTTTTTATAACCGAAAATATCGAAATGTACAGATTGTTTGCCTGCGAATAATGTATTGGTTATCTCACCCATAACCTTACCAATAGCTTTTGTTGCACACTCATTACGTCTATTTTCGTCCATGGGTTCCGGGGTCAATGAATCTACTTTTTGTTCAGCCATACCCATACCCATGTCAAGTCCCGAATCAATAGCATCTTTAGCATATTGCTTACGATTATTATCATCTTTTTTCGATTTTTCTTTCTCATCTTTTTCTTCTTCCGGTTCTTTTTGTTGGAGTTCCTGATTGGTAATAGCGCCTGTAGTATAAATTCTATGATTAAAATTGACCACCGGAGTCTCTTCGGCGCCTGAATCGGAGGATAAACTGAAACCTGCTAATTGATTTCCACAGCCTATATAGCTCGGTTCCATTTTAGAAATAATTGACCGAGACCCAAGTATCTTATCTCCCAATCCTTTGGTGCTTCTACCTTCTTCATCTTCCCCTTCTTCTTCAACCTCTTCAACAACTTCTTCTTCAACTTCTTCTTTTTTGTCATCATTACTATCAGTACTGAAACTTTTACCAAAAGATGTAGGTATATCGGGCATTTTAGGTATTGCGGGCGCTTTGTCCATCAGGGTGTTGGTCAGTTTGTCTATCGGGTCATCTGCCAACGTTGACAAGTCATCAATTTTATCATTCATTCTATTTCCAAAGCCCATCGCATCATCTACTAAGTTTTCTCCCGATTGTTTAGCGCCTAATCCTGTCTTGATAAGATTAGAAACAGGATTATCGGGAAGTATATCGGTTGCCAATTTTGCCCACGCAGCCACTTCATCTACCTTTTTATAAATAGAGCTTTCTCTGACTTCGCTTATAAACTCCTCTCCTTTTCTCAAATATTCTCCACGATTGAAAAATTGTCCTAATACACTCTCATCCATAGCGTCGAAGAAAACGCCGAAATAAACGTGCACTAATTTCTCCTGGTTCTCCGATACAGGCGACTGGTCTAAACTGCTTGCATTTGCATCTTCCATAATTTTATTTTAGGTTTTTAAATTTTTAAATCTTAAACTTTAAATCTTAAATTTATCCTCTGCCTTTAACAGTTTTATTAACGGCATAATTTATTTCAATTTTCCCTCCCCACATACACATCAATATACTATTTTCGGTCAATACGGGCCACCCCAATGCGTTCACATCTACGCTTCCGCCAATCCATTTGAGGGGGATTTGTGGCACACACGGCATAGGCTGCAACTTTCCCCAGTTGGCAGCCGTTGCCGCAGCTACTTGTGGATTGAGAATAGATTGGCATTGCCCGAATGGGAATATATTCTTCATGGGTTTGCAATCACAAACCGTAGCGATATCTTTTCCTTGTAGAAATAGCCTGACCAAACCCTTAGGCTGTACGCTTAAATTCGATGTAGAATCTCCCATCGAGCATTTGAGTTGCGATCCGCCACAAACATAGTATGACATAATATTTGATTTAAAGATTTAAGGTTTAAAGATTTAAGATTTAAGGTTTAAAGATTTAAGGTTTAAAGTTTAAGGTTTTAGGTTTTCAGTTTTCAGTTATTAGTTCTTTTAATTTTTAATTTTCTACTAAGGTGGCTTTTAAATATAAGGGTTCAATGAATATCTCTTAATTATCAATTATCAATTATCAATTATCAATTCTTAACTACTTTCCGTACAACTTCGCCTGCTTCGGTGGCTATTTTCAGGAAATAGATGCCTGTTGCCAAGTGCGAAATATTAATAGAGGTGCGAGGTGCGAGGTGCGAGGTGTTAAATGATATTTTTTTGCCATAAACATCAAAAACCTCAACACTCTTAATTCCTAATTCTTCCACCCCCTTGCCCCCGCCAGCGGGGGATATTGTTAACTGACCGCTTGTGGGATTGGGATAAATTTTCAATTGTCCATTGTCAATTGTCAATTCTTCAACGCCAACGCCTTCCACCGTTACGCCTTCAATTTGGATAAAACCGATGTTTTCTTCATTGGCAACCGAGATACCGCCTTTGCCGCTCTGTTTTGCCCATACTGCCGTTGCTGTTGCGGGAAGTTTAAAAATATCATCGCTTGTGCCGGCATCGTAGGTGGTTGTGCCTGCCGCTTCATCCCATGCCACTATTACTGCGTTGCCCGACATATCATAACTTCCGGGGATGACGTCCGTAATATTTTCCCCATAGGCAAACAGGATGCCGCCGCTGATGGTTATTGTTCCTTCGCTACTACTTCCAACAGCGTAGCCGGTTGTTGCCGAAACCATGCCGCCGCTGATGGATACTGTTCCATCAATGATGTCAACAGCGTAGCCGGTAGTTGTCGAAACCATACCACCGCTGATGTTTATTGTTCCTTTACGGGTTGCAACAACCGTACCCTTAACTACTGAAACTGTACCACCGCTGATGTTTATTGTTCCATCTATGTTTTCAACAGATCTTCCGGTAGTTGACGAAACCGTACCGCCGCTGATGGTTATTGTTCCTTTATTGGTGTAAACCGCGTAGCCGATAGCCGAAACCGTACCACCGCTCATCTCTATCGCACCGTAAGACTCTTTGCGAATTGCTAAGCCATTGGCTGTGTTTTCTATTCTGCCGCCGGTAATTTCAAGACAAACATCAGTCTCCGTACCGGAGTTTTTAAAATAAATTGCGCCTCCATCGATGTTTATGGATGCCGAGGTTATTAGCGCCGTTCCCGATATGGTAATTTTGCCAGTGGAGTTGTTGTTAATGGCTGTGCCGGTGGTTGTCGAAACCGTGCCGCCGCTGATGTTTATAGCACAGGGAGAGTCGTTGCAAATTGCCATACCATCGGGGGCTGTGTTTTCTACGGTTCCGCCGGTAATTTCAAGGCAGGTTCCGGAAGCGCCTTCGCTATCCATGATTAAAATGGTGCCCGGTGTAAATTCGTTGATGTTGCTTGAGGTAATTCCTGCATTGCCCGAAACAGTGATTTTTCCTTTGGAAGAAGTAACAACCGCTACTGCGTTTGCTCCTCTTGCTTCCACCACTCCGCCGCTGATATGTACCTGTCCGGGTCCATTACCAATAGCCATACCGAAATCGTTATTCAGCAAAACTGTTCCGCCGCTAATGGTTAGTGTTCCGGTGGAATTGTTGCGAAGCGTTATGTTCATGTCGCTCGTTGAGGTGCTTGTAATGTCTGCCTGACTGTTTATGGATACTCCATTGGTCATATATACGACTCCGTTTGTATAGCCGCTACTCGCTGAGGTCAATTTCCCTGTAAGGGTAACCAATCCCCAGTCTTTACCGATAGATCCGCCGTCGAAGGTGATGTTGGCGGTTCCGGTGTTTAAGGTTGCGACGGTTCCAAACTGAATGGTACAGTCATCGCCCGACGCATCAAGTTTAATGGCGTCAATAACGGTTTGAATGGGCTGGTTGTTCGACACTGTTGCCCCATCTTTGGTGGCAGTAAATTGTGTGCCGCTTCCGGTAATTACGTATGTGCTTTGTGCAAATACGCTACTCATGCTCAAGCCCAAAAAGGCGAGCAAAATCAAAATTGTAGATAGATTTTTCATAAAAATATATTTAAAGTGGTTAATGGTTAATGGTTAACGGTTAATGGTTAACGGTTAATGGTTAATGGTTAACGGTTAATGGTTAATGGTTAATGGTTAATGTTTAATATTCTCTTAATTTTTAATTTTTAATTGTTAATTGTCAATTGTTAATTGTTTAGTTCATTCTAATACCCTTTGCATACAAATCAAATAGTTTTCCGCCGTCGAATTTCAGGGTATTTTCGGCTCTTTGTTCAATTTCATTGCCATAGATTTCAAATTTACCGGTAGCCTCTTCTCTAATAGTTTCTGCGGTAAGTTGGTATTTCTCGGCAATATCTTCCTCTTTATTAGCTCCAATTTCAATGGTTTGGTTGCTGCTCACATACAAGGTATCGTTATTGCCCACGTTTGTAAACCGGTCATTGCCGGCGCTCATATTCATATCTTTACCTGCGCCGATAATTACATTCTTTCCGGCTATTTCGTCAATATTTTCTCCGGCGCTTTGGCTCAAATCCATTCCTGCCTTTATTTTAATATTGTTTCCGGCGTCAATAATAATGTCGTTTTCGGCACACAACTCAATGTTTCCGGACGATTGCAATCTTATCAATTGCTGATCGGTAGAAAAGGTAAGTATGTAGTTTGCTTTTTCGTGGTCGTAAATGGTAATGAAACCGCCTTCCCCCTTATCATGAATTTCAATGGTGTGTCCATTCTTAGTTCGTATCGCTTTTACTTCGTTTTCATCTGTGTACCAATTTTCTCCGGGCTGTTGTTGCCCGTGATACAATGTTCCTATTACGTAAGGTTTTTCTGCGTTTTCGTTTTCAAACCCCACCATTACCTCCTCTTCAATTTCCGGGATAAAATAGAAACCTTTATTATCTCCCCCGTGAGGTTGCGCAATTCTAATCCATGGGGTAATCATCTCTTCATCCTGTTCTTTTTGCCAAAGGAACTGAACGCGAACTCTGCCGAGTTTTTCGGGGTCTTTGTTATCCATTACTACAGCACGTTGTGTGGCGGATTTGGGATAGTAGTCGCCGTAAGTGTAAGGAGGAAACTCGCATCCGGCAGGAAGCGCCATAAATTGGTTCTCATAGTTGCTCACGCCATCCGAAGTGTGAACAATTTTGTAAATCATAAGTTCATCGTGATAACATTTGGTTTTATCTCCATTCTCTTTTTGAAACACTTCCTCTATTTTAATCACGCTGCCTATTCTTAAATCGGCGCGAAGAGTGCTTCCATAGCAGGTCAACATCTGTGCTTTTTCTCCTAAACTCTGTACTTTTGCAGAAAATTCGGCTTCATCTAAACCCGATTCCGGCGCGGAACCTCTTAAATGCCTGAAAGTCTCTTTCTCATACAACTCTTTGGAACTATCGTAAGCAATATCCGTAAGATTGTGTAATGCGTCATCGGTTGTATCGTAAGCGCTATTTGCACTATTACCGTATTCTAAATAATTGTGATGGGCATGCGAGAAATTCAGATGCTCTATATGTAAACGATAGTGGTATTCATTCACATCAATGCCAAGCGTTAAGGTAACGGCATCTTTTTTCTCTATGTTTCCAAACACCAATTTCTCGCCGTCGAAATAGAACCATTCGCCATACCGAGAAGACAAGCGTCGCAAAAAATCGTAATTGGTTTCGTTGTACTGCACCGTGTAGGGAAGTTCGTCCTGTTGGGCAGGACTGTTAACCAATTCTATTTCAAATGGATCTAACGTTTTCGAAACAATATCTTTCAGTTTTTCATTTTCGTATGAAAAACAATGGGGATGGTCAAACAGAAAATAGTCGAGACTGTAAGCCGTTATTTCAATAATAGCGCCGTCCCACATACTTTTCTTTAAGATATTAACATTGAAAATAGTACCTACAAATGTCAACGTATCGTTTTCTATTTTTTTCTCTTTATTTTCCCGAACCGTATGAATAAGAAGTTCCACCTTTTTACCTAATAATGGTTCGGTAAGGGAAAAACGGATCTCGTTTTCGTCTTGCACCAAATCATCTTTATGCATACAGAAAGTCAATTCGTTTGGTTTTTGCAATTCTTGCACTAATTTAATATTGGAGTATTTATAATTTTTAATTTTTTCTCCATTAATTTGAACTTCAATTTTGTCTGCTAAAATAGGCATAAGTAAGATTTAAGGTTTAAAAATTTAATGATTTAAAAATTTAAAATGTGTAGAAATATTTCACTCATCACCAAAAATTACGTCATCACTTTCTCCGAAAGTAATTTTTTGTGCATATAAAGTAACTTCAATGAGCATTTGCACCTCTTTTTCTTTAATGTATTCTCGCAAGTGAATACAATAGGCGTGATAAAAGTTCATGGTTTTAGTGGAAGAATCTCCCATATCAACCACAGAAAATTTGAAAGTACCGTCTTTATTTTCGGTAGGACTTGCCATCCATTCGTGGAAAAAGAGATCGTTGTTGTCGGGCGCAACCATAACGAATGATATTTTGCCACAAGTTGGATTGCCCGCCGGTTGCCCGTTATCATTCATCGGTTGATTAAATTCGTAGTTTACTTCAAAAAGATTATATTCTTTTTTTTGAATGCATAGTTTTGCAGTATGTGCCATGATCTTATGATTTAAGGTTTATAAAAAATTGCTGCAGTTAATAAATTGGTTTATAATTTGCCTGAATAAATTTTCGAGTTTCTTATAGATCGAAATGAGACATTTTCTAATCAATTTTGAGGCACAAAAATAGAAAAAAAATAGTTCCTTGGTAACTTATTAACAAAAAATTCCAAATACTGCGCTTCCGCTACCGGTCATGGCTGCATACACCGCGCCTCTACTATAAAATTCGTTTTTTATATCTTTTAATAAAGGATGTTGTTTAAATATGACCTCCTCAAAATCGTTCACAAGAAATTCTTTCCATGTTTCAATAGGAGATTGAACAATTTGAAATAAAGGTTTTATTGGTTTTTTTGGAGTAATAGCGCTGTAGGCTTGGGCAGTAGAGATGGCAATGTTGGGGCAAATAATCTCAATATTATATTTTGACAATTCTAATTTAATGGGTTTCAAAAGGTCTCCTTTTCCGGTGGCATACATTGGAGTATCGTATAAGAAAAAGGGAACATCGCTGCCTAATTGTGCGGCAAATTCATGAAGTTGCTTTGTGCTAATTGCTAATTCAAAAAGTTGGTTCAGCATTTTCAATGTTAAAGCAGCGTCGGCAGAGCCGCCGCCCAGTCCGGCTCCCGACGGGATGCGCTTGGTAAGTTTAATATTTACAGGAGGAATATCATATTGGGTTTGCAACAGCCGGAAGGCTTTTACACACAAATTGGCTTCCGTATCGCAATCAAAATCTGCATTTTCTATAGTGAAAGCGCATTGAGATGAGGGAGTAATCTCAATAGTATCCTCAAAATTTCTGCAAGGATAGAACAGGGTCTCCAATTCATGATACCCGGAGGGCAGTTTTTCAATAACATGCAATCCGAGATTAATTTTGTGATGGACAGATGCTAACATGTTTTAAAACTGATAATAGACACTAAAAGCAAAGGTTTGATTGAATTGCCCGCCTAAGAGGTAAATAGAATCAGATGCTTTGGGTTTTCGTACCGGCAAAAGCGATCCTTCAAATCTAAGATTCACACCCAAATGGTTGAAAAAGAGATACCCTATTCCAATAATACCAGAAATTTCATAACGCACAAAAGGGGGCATACCTTTATTGTCTTCTCCATTTACTTTTTCAACATCAGTATTTTTAAATAAGATACCGAAAGCGGGACCCGCCTCTAACTCAAACCCCTTTAAAAAACGCCATTTGAGAAAAAGAGGGATTTGTCCATACATCAATTCAAGCTTATAAGAGATTCCGTTCTCGTTCATCTTTGGGGTATGTTTACAGCCCTTCATGATAAAGTTCAATTCGGGTTGAATGAGCCACTTCCCGTTTTTAGAAACAGGAAAATTGACAAACACCCCGGCATACCCCCCAAATTTATTAAAACCCTGAAACGGAAAGCCATCTTTGGTAATTTGCGATCCGGTAAAACCGGCTCTAATCCCGCCATGAAAATTGCTTTTCCCTTTTTGAGCGCCTTCAGATTGGGTAGGCTTAAAATCGTTGTTTTGTGCGTATATTGAAAAGAGGAAAACAAATGAAAGTACTATAAGTATTCCCTTCTTCATTCTACGCTTTTGAAAATTCTGTTTTGTCCACTCCGCACAATGGACATGTCCAACTGTCGGGAATGGCTTCAAATGTGGTTCCGGGGGCAACACCGTTATCGGGATCGCCTTGTGCGGGATGATATTCATACCCGCAAACATCGCAAATGTAAATGTCTTGGTTCATAATTTAAAATTTAAGGTTTTAAGTTTTCAGTTATTAGTTAACTATCTAATTATAGTTTAATTATTTTCTTAGTGATTTCTCCTGCTTCGGTGGAGATTTTTACGAAATAGATGCCGGGGTGCAGGTGGGAAATGTTTAGCGTGACAAGTGACGAGTGACGAGTGACAAGTGACGAGTGACATTTTCTGCCGTAAATATCAAAAACTTCAATGCTGTTAATTGTCACTTGTCGCTCGTCACTT
>Ga0123354_10013981_pt1 | contig 12485 bp, 2 predicted proteins | sample TergutLab28metaG_2_FD_97872 | JGI IMG/M metagenome (GOLD analysis project Ga0123354, IMG submission 97872) | Labiotermes labralis P4 segment gut microbial communities from Petit-Saut dam, French Guiana - Lab288 P4 | ecosystem: Host-associated > Arthropoda: Insects > Digestive system > Gut ... | reverse complement strand
TATATATATATATATATATATATATATATATATATATATATATATATATTGGTGAACAGTTACAAAAGTCAGACTGCCGTAGGTTCAGTGTTATTAACATCTAACAAGAACGCAGGATGCAGAGACACGAACGCGCCTCAATGTTAAGTTATACGTACATTTCCCATGTTGTTAGGATCTACTAATGCCTTGAATGAATGCTAGAGGATGTGCGAAGATGCGGTACTTGAGAGAAAAATCGCCTACGTATGTTTAATGCTGTCTGCCTTTTGCTTTTGACAAGCGTCACATAAAGCAGTTTAACTAAATTATTGTACTGACTCGAGATAGATTACGTTAGCGAGTAAAATTATATTACAATTTGAAGCCTGGCAGGTTGCGGGTTTTCTCTATTTGCCATAACTTACAGACTAGCTGTGGGGTGCATTCATTCTTGTATCCAGCGCGTAGCGGATGATTATTTGCCATCGGATGAAGGAGCTGGAGAGCGAAGCTGATCGATATTCTGTATACCAGCATGGGGTTTAAAAATGTGGAGCTTACCTCCATGGCTACGGGAACAATTTTATCTTTGTTATTATAAGCTTTATTCAGTTGTTGTTCAGCGCTTTGAATCGTGGGTTGAATGTATCGTTCAAAACATATACGGAATTAATTTTTTGTTGTGTGACCGTGAACCACAATTCTGCCAGTTCAGTGATATTTGAATATATATTGCTGATAGGTATTGTGACAGATGTGGAATATGGTCTGTTTCTATGATGACGGAACACAAATGGCATTTGCTGGGAAGAAATGTGCCCAGGAAAATTTGCGTTGTTACGAAGGGTGAAGCAGAATATAAAAGAATAAATGATTGATCTGTATGGCACAACCAGTAATTTCTTGATTCATGCAGGCCGTCAAGAATTGTAAAAAAAAAATCAGGAAGCAACTGTAATAACGGTATGGAGAAAGGATAATGAATGCTGAGATTTTACAGCGATACCTCGAAGTAAATATGCAAGTGAAGAATCGAGGTGTTGGTTGGCCATACAATTGAAGTATTGGAGGGGGTTACGAAACTGGGAGGGTGGGAACAAACAGATTCGCACCTTGTCAAATGTGCTGGCCGGTGTCGAACCTACAGTTTTGTTGCCACAGTCCTAATAAATATTAATTATCTTTGATTATCAATATTGACATAGCCTGCACTGCCATCATTATTCTTGTTATGAGCTTTTCTATTATTACGCCTTACTGATGTAACACGGCTTCTGTACGATACTTTTGGGCGTGATTCTGCAGGTCTTTGTCATAACCATGTCTGTCCTCTGGCCTGACTGTTTATCGGTGTTCAGAACGAGTGGCGGAGGGCCTCCTTCATCAGCAGTCACTACAGTTTATCATCTTCCTATGCTGCGGCCAACGAAGCGTTGCACTCGTTTCGCACTGCTAAGATAGAGGAGATTTGCGGATAGTGGCACTACATAGTCATCGGGAAGGATGTATGCGGGTTGCCTATATCACTGAAGTGGAAATTAGAAATTTCAGGGGATTATGAGAGTTTATTGGCCGTTGAACTGGTAATAATGACTAGACGCTTAGTGAAAGATAGTTATTGACTTGAAAGAGTTTAAGTACGAGTCTACAAATGAAATCCAAGGTAAAGGATGCCAAAGAAACTTTACAGACTTCATTGCATTGTTGATTATAAGGCTTATGTTGTCGGATAGGTTAATTGTTGGGGTCAAAAAAATGTGGAATATAGAAAAGTAATGAGTGACAGTTTGTCTGACGCACACGCTCTCATCCTTACTATGACAAAATTTCTCCTTCGAGTTCAGTCTTCGTCCTTGCTACTGAATAGTGCAATCGGTATAGTGAATAGGCTACGGGCTGGATGACCCAAGAATTGCGCTTAATTTCCCGTTAATGGCAAGATATTGTTTCGCGAACGTGACCAGACCGGCCCTGAGGCCCACTCGGCTTCATATGCAGTGTGTATCTGGGCCTGTCTCGGTGGGTAAAGTGGTCGGGCGTGAAGCGGGCCAGTCATCTGCATCTGATGCCGAGTTGAAGAATAAATAAAGCTATTCCTCTAGTCCGCCATACAGCTTCATGGTTTGCATGTGAGCAGCTGTCTTTACATTTATTTCACTATCGTGTTGCTGTGGGTCACGTAGTGATAATGAGTGCATTAAATTTAAAGACATAGATTTTTAAGTGCTTGAAGCTGCCAGATATGCGTCAGGTCGTAACAATATTGATTAAATATTTGTTTCACATATATGTAAATAATTTCTTTATTTCTGTTTTCCTTAGATGATTTTAATGTACATTTTCGATACTTGCTTATGGAGCGCTAGAAACAATAGGGATGAGGCTATTTAGAATAATTAATATCAAAAAAACAGGCTATAACTAGTCCAGTTCAAAATTCATTTATTTCTTTCGTAGCATGTAAGAGTGCCAACAGACTTGGATCTAGGTTATTTGAAGACACTGTATCGGCTAGTGTCATTGTATTGCTTCGACTGATTTGAAAGATTATCACGTTGGAAAGATTTTAATGTTGATAAAAATTTCGTAGCTTATTTCATGACATTTTCTTGTTACCTGCCTGGAGGAACTACTCAGAGGTCTCAGAATTGTTGAGTATCGCGGCCGGGGTTCGCACAGAATATTTCTTTAGTTCAAGTCAGGGCAGTTAACATTTCAGCTGCCTGTCCCTCTATCCAAATATAACGCATTGTCATTTCGTGAAATTTCCTTTTCCGAAAAAAGGTACTAATTCTGTTCGTGGCAGGAAGGTTTCCAGTTTGTCGCATGGCTGCGGTCGACAGGCGATTCTAAAGTGGCCCCACACAAACAGCGATGAGTTGCTTGCGCTTTGCAGTTTTAAGTGTGTAACTTCATGAAGCCGTACAATACAGAACGGAAAAACATGCCTTTTTAACACTACACAGATTCTCAGAGTGTAGGAACTACAGCAGTTGAGGCACATTCAAATCCCTATATCTCAGGGGTACAACAATTTTCAAACATCTAGGAACCACCTCCAAATTCTAGGCCCCATAAGAGTGACGAAGAAAGTTTTAAACTGACAACTCAGAGTTCTGGAGTGACCTTTGAACCTTACTGTAATTTGAAGCCTCATACTTGGATGTGTGTGAAGTGATACACAATTTTGTACTTGAGAAAAGCTGCAGAAATTATGCTGGAAATGTTAGGTGCCACCGTGCAAAATTTAATCACGCCGGCGATCGGACGCCCTAAACTTTTGTACCTCTGCTGAATCTATTTTGCGAATTAGGCTTTACTAAACCTAACCAAAGTACGGCACCATTATACACGCACACGCACAGAGGCGTGATGCAGTCAGCCGTGCTGTGCCGTACATTAAAATACGAAAATCTTCTTCACTGCCATTAGCCCCACAAAATATAATTTCATTTTTCAACGTGACGTATATAATCCCTTCCAATTAAAGGTTCATTTGCCACCCTCCGTACCAGTTGGGCTGAAAATGTCGAATTACGGCTTCAGAACTGAAAAGAGCGTATTAGATTAGCGAAATTGAATAGCTGGCCTTCAATCAATTTCGTGTGCCCTATAACTGGCACTTCATGTGTCACTGTTTGTTAGTATCCTCAGACACAATCCTTCAGTTTCATTTACTTTTTCAAGTTTAAACACTGAAAGCTGTCTCTGTTAATTTTCGGTTTCCCATATTTTCATCACGAAGTGCAGACAGGTGAGTCCTAACTAAAAATGACAACCATTCTGACAAAAAAAGACACCATTGAATTCCGGAAGAAAGTAATTTAAAATTGCCCCCTTAAAACCGCCGTTCAACAGCAATCAGTTCAATGATAAACTACGAAATGAAAGACTGTCCCTTTTGCTTTGACGTAGTTGTGCGACTTGGTCCAATCCCCTGAAGGAGCTACATTGTTTTAGCTTATCTGACAATAGGTTGCTTCGAAGAATATCTCAAGCACGGAGACAGGAAGTAACTGGAATAAATAGTACTGAGAAGTTAATAGACGTATTTGTCCAGATAGCCAAGAAATTCTTCGCCTTTTTCGGAATCCGACGTTTCATTAGTGTTCAGAAACATATTAACCCAGTCTTAAATCGGTACATCATTCATCTTTCATTTGGGTTTATACTTCTTCACTCAGTGCCAATGCAAGTACACAGTGTTTTACGGAGAACAAGCTTAAGGTTACTGTTCCACCTAATTATTTCGTCAGGCTAGGCGATCATTAAGATAAGCATGTACAGTAAGAATTAGAAATAACTTGAATATTGCATTATAAACTCTTGTCTCAAGTCAGTTACCCTATGACATAGTATAATTTAAATGCACATATTAAACAATTTTATATATTTTATATTTCCATTCTCTTATAAGATTGATTTGCGACAGACTGAACAAAACGTCGAAAGACTTTTCTAGAGGATGCCAGGTATATCACCTAATAACCCACAATCCCCTATGCTATTAATATCCTCGTTATGGGATAATATTTTGGGTCAGATTAAAATGCCGTTAAACAAATAAAATCTTTAAAAATGGATGGATAATGTCCTTGAACATTTCAGTATATGTTAAAATAAACTGGAGTATAATCTTTCTTGGACTGCTTTACTCTAATGTTGAATGCGCTACGGCCCTTTAAGGCGCCAAGAACCCCCTCTTCGAAATTATCAATAACTTACCCAATACGCACGCTCAGTACACCCATGCATGTTGGAAGGTTTCCTCCATTTTATTATCGAGACCAACAAATGCTCAATATTAAAATAGTTCGCTACATTATTCTGCCTGCTTAATGTCATATCACCTGCTCCAAGTAGCCGCTTCTGCAGTTTTGCAACCGTGAAGTTGTGTTTCATTATAGTCTACATCTCTGAAATGTACAGGTAATCATTTACGCAAACCTTTTAACAACACGTTACTTTCTGCTTTTGGAAATTTCATCTCATGTCACTGTTATGGAAATCAAAACTTGCACCCTTCATTACTTTCCGTCATTGGAATCCGCTTACATTCAGATACCCTTATAACGAGTAAATATGTTAGATCTGACTTGATTAGTTATTTATCATAATTACAGGACATGCTTCCCTGCCGCACCATTTTGACTGTTTAACGTTTGTGTAAATTCATCGCTTTGTTAACCTTTAACCTTTTGACGCCTAATGTAAACTACAGTGGTCGTACCGCACCGCTAACCTCTAAAGTTGCATTTTATATATTTATTCAACAAGTATAGGTACTGAATATTTTAAACATGGTATATACTCTCCGTTTCTTTCTCTTTAAAATGCAGTTTATTTCATAATTCTAACATATTTGGTTCCTGTATTATTCACATTTTATATACAGGGTGTGCTAAATTTTAAAAAAATAATTCCGGCGCCAAAAGTTTAATTACAGTCACATGCAGATTGTTATTTTCTTCATAAAAACTCTTTCACCGTCCGTATCTTCCAGACTACCATCACTTCAGAACCAAAATATCGTAAGACTTTTAAAGAGCGATATAAAACAACACACTGCATGGGTACATTTGAACAAAGGCTTCGCGTCCCTTACTTCCACCGTGTTCTTCGAAGCACCATCGTTGTTAACTGCGGATGGCAGAAGAGGAAACCTTGACGCTTGCAGAGCTTTTTAAAGATACGACCAATTTCTATGGACATTCAACATACATTTTGCCATTTTAGTATTTTAAGTGTTGGTATATTTTTAAATTAAACTTTAACTTTATGATCAATAACGATTATAGACCACGAGACAAGCCTACCTTCGGCATAAACTAATGTAAAGTAGATTGGGGATATTTGAACTATATTAATGACAGTTACACAAGCTGGATCCAGATAACAGTTTTTAATGCAATACTCAAGCAATTTCTATTTCATATTCTACATAATGTGAGAAATGAAGAATTATTACGTAAGAGTCAAGGAGCAGAGGAATATCCTATATGAAATAAGTAAACGGATGGCTAACTGGTTTGGTCACGTTTTGCATTGAAACTGCCTTCTACAACAGGTTACTAAATGAATGATAAAATGGGGATAGAAGTGACAGGAAGACGAGGAAGAAGACATAGGAAGCTACTGGATGACCGTAAGGAAAGGAGAGGATACTCTCACTTGAAGGAGGAAGCTCTAGATCTTACCATGTGGAGAGCTCGCTTTGGAAGATTCTTTGGACCTGTCGTAAGACAGACTACTAAACGAATGAATTCTACATGCTCTCTGATTGTGTTCCAGTGTGGCCGAAACATGTAGCAGTCACATTATATTCAAATTTGTTCTCCAAAACTATTGCGTATTGTGTTGGTCTTATTGCAGTAACAGGTAAGTCCAGTTCACATCATAACAAAATGTTTTGATTATCCACGTCATGAAGGCATACAAGGGGGAGCAACGGTATAGCTCCACTTATTCTTAACCTCTGCCTTGGATGGAGATGAGCGATTAACTTAACATCCCAGCCGCTTTAACTCTGGGAAAGAACCCCAGTACTAATTAAATAGGAGGTTGTGTGCGTCGCACAGCCAATATGGACGTTCTGGAGAAGAGAAACATCTCTTTCATCTACCGGGATTCGAACCCACGATTGTCCAGTCCGTAGCTAGCCGCTATACCGCCTGTGCTACTCCGGCTTCGCGTTAATTCCGTAACGCCTCATTTTAAAATATTTATTCATTACTGTCCTCTCCTACACACATATGTTTAACAGAGAACCTCATCCCTTGTCATATCCCGAATAAAATATTGTAAATCAGTACCACTATTCCATGCGTGCTACATGCGCATTCCACATAATCCTTCGTCACTTAGTATTAACCTTTTGGCGCCAGAATTATTTTTTTAAATTTTAGCACACCCTGTATATAAAATGTGAATAATACAGGAACCAAATACATTATAATTATGAAACAAACTGCATTTTGAAGAGAAAAAAGACGGAGAGTATATACCATGTTTAAAATATTCAGTACCTATATTTGTTGAATAAATATATAAAATTCAACTTTAGAGGTTAGCGGTGCGGTACTACCACTATAGTTGACATTAGGCGTCAAAAGGTTAATAATATTCATATTCGGTTACCTCATTATGCGATTTTTTACACTTATCTATCACCTTTCTGTTAATGCAAAGACGTGCTAACGTCTGCGATATGCTAAACCTCAACTCATTTCATCACAAGAAGGTAGGACGGAGCAGGGTCTTGCTGAATTCTAATCACCGATGCTCTTATACACGATAGTGGTTCCGGAAACGAGCCTTGCTTTCAATTTCCGACCTCAAAACTGAAGTCAAGTCATGCGCTATTTACGTAGATTTCGTGTCAGGCTATCTTCTGCGGTTGTCCTGTGAATATCACGTCAAGCCCCCTTCCCGCTGCTAACAACACACAGCCAGTACTGTCAACGCATGTAATTAGCTGCACAGAGACTGCAGAGACTTTGCCAGACAAATATAACGTTCTAAGACTTACAGAGACTTGGAAATGGGTAACATTCAGTTCCGAAATTACTTTATTGAAACATCGATTTTATCAGTTGAGTGAATTAATTGACGTATTAAATTAAAACCAATAATTTCCGTAAGAAATTATGTGAATAGAAATAAAAATTATATTACAAGGCGCCGAAAACTTTTTGTAATACATTTTTAAACGTGTATTCCAATGGTGTATGATAATGTAAGCAATGAAGTACAGAATTCCGCATCATAAATGCATTTAGTTTTCAGTCCCTTGTTAAAAATAACAGCTAACTTAATTATTTAACGAGAATAGTGGTAGCAAAACCCAAAGTTGCTGCAACATCGCCACAATAAATCCGACATTTTATAAGGAATAATCACGATGTGCTTATAAATGTAATATAATACTAAATAGTGTACGTCAACACAATTACTCTATTACTCAAGCTAATTATACAGGCTACATGTTTCGACTATAGATTAGTAATCTTCAGGCTTATTTTTGCCAGTTGAGTCACAAGATGCTATGCATACTTTGGGATCCCATAGTATTTACATCCATGGAATACATATAATTAAATCATTTGTCTCAGAGGGTGTGACGTGACACGTCACATCCTGTATAATTAGCTTGAGTAATAAAGTGGTTGTGCTGACGTACACTATTTAGTATTATATTACGTTTTATAAGGTCCTGCATCCACAATTCTAGCGACCTGGCGAAAATCCATATTAATATTATCTTCCGATATGCTTTCTGGTCTCCATAGCGATTGTCTCAAGATTATTTCTTATAAAATTTACTGTGCATATATATTTTTAATTTGATGCATTTTATGAAAGACGTGAAGGTGAAAACGTATTGAAACAAACGCAGACCTACACATCTACTCCCCAAATTTAGTTCCTGTAAGTATAAATCTAATGTGTGTATTTTTTTTCCAAAGTATGTGGCACCCTGTTTAGTTGTGCTAAGGGACCGAGGTATGAAAATCGTGTAAAGAAAAACCAACTTGATACACAACTTATTCTTAATGTATTTCGTCAACATCTACACGTTTCGGGCGTATCTAGTCCCATCATCAGGAGGTACAACCTTATGTATACAACAATTTGTGATTATTATTCTTTTTAGATGACTGTCTGTTGTCCTGGACAACATACAGTCATCTAAAAACAATAATAAGTACCAATTTTTGTATACATAAGGTTGTACCTCCTGATGATGAGCCTAGATACGCCCGAAACATGTAGAGGTTGACGAAATACACTAAGAATAAGTTGTGTATCAAGTTGGTTTTTCTTTACAATATAATATCGAGATGAATGGTCAATAAAACATAAAAAAAATATGAAAATCTCTCATCATGTACAAATTTAATTTAATGTTTCATTACACATGCAGAACAATAAAATGTAATTATCTGTGATTAATGTATATGTACACATACATATTCCCAGTTAACAACATGGAATCAGTCATTTATTTTTCCCCTTCAGAAAAAAAGCATTGGACACGCTTGTACAGGCCATGGAGTTGAGATTCGTAGAGACGAATGTGCCTCTCACCCTTTGTTAGATCTATATACGTGAAGCCCTTCTTCGTGCATGTAGCATATAATCCTACATATATCTTTCGCAGCTTAAAGCGATGTTCCGTAAAAAGCATTTACACAGTGGGGAAATGCATTGATAAAGCTCTGGTAGACACACTCAATTGCGTAGTTGTGCAGTACGTGTTGACCTGTAACACTCAATTGAACTGTGGTCAGGTCATACCTCTTTTTGATGGTCAGCAGATACACACGACAACATTACAGTGTAACGTTTACAATCGCGGCATGTTATAAAATTTATTAGCGCTTTACTGGTTTTCACTGTAGCCAGTATAAATTAGAGATAAAATGGGATACTTTTTGCCCACTGGCAACAGACAATTAGCCACCGTTTAACCAGGGTGATATTAAATCTTGCTTTGCACAATACACACATTTCATCGTCTACTAGTTTTCTCACAGATTTAGAGCAACTAGAACTACGGTGGGCGTAAATAAGATGGCGACATTCAGTCAATCGTGCCGCAGCTGCGCGAAAACCAGCAGGAGTCACGTTCCTGACTTTATTTGCGATTGCCGCTGCGGCTTGAGATCAGGAGCTGACAGTTTGTGTCTGAAAGCAATTTAGCCGCGCCACACCTAAGCAGTTGCAGAATATAATATTCAAACAGAGCTATCAAATTACACATACATTTTATAATAACACCTGCATATTTTATTTCCCTGCATATCTCTGTTTAGTTACGAACCATCAACAGGGAGACTGGAGTCTGTAGTGCAGAATCATTGGATTCAAATGGCTTACAAATAGTAAAATCTTCAAGTTAGTGTTTTTTGAGTTCTTACAACAAAAGACATATTTTGTGTAGTTATGAGATTAATTTTCTGTTGTACAAAACCTTATCCTATTTAATTATTATAATATGTAAAATAACTAATATTGTTAAACATGTGACATATGGAAGAAGGTAAACTAGTGGTTTAATTATCTACACGCTTGCTATTTTCTGCTGAAGATTATAATATTTGAACCTCTGATTACTGAACATAACAACAGAACCAGTTTTTATAATGTGTCACCCTACTCTCTTTGGTTGCCATATTTACGTATAATATTGCGTGTCTCTGTTCTTGTAGGCCATATTGATTATACCTTGTTTTTATTGTATGGTGCTTGCTTCTTGCGTCGTATCGAGCGAACGGTCTGTGGAGTACAGCTGCTCTGCTCCTGAGAGGTATCCAATAGTTACTACCTCTCACAAACAGACCAGCTGTACCCCACAGACTGTGTCGGTCGGTATGATGCAAGAAGCAACCAAAATGCAAGAAAAAAACAAGCACTCTAGTCAGCAAGGCACACCAGACCATAGTCACGCAATATAATATACTAATAGGTGCGCCAATAAGAATGAAATGCTATATAAGGCAACACATTATGAACACGGATTCTATTGCTGTGCACACTATTCAGAGGTACCAGTGTTATATAGTAGGAGGAAAACTTCTTAAGTGTAGATAAAGCAGACACTGGTTGCTACTGTTTTCATATTTTTAACAATTGCAATTCTTTCACATGCCATTCATTCATTCATTCATTTAGTAGTCTGTCTTACGACAGGTCCAAAGCCTTTTCCATAGCGAGCTGTCCACATAGTGCGATCTAGAGCTTCCTCCTTCAAATGAGGGTATCGTCTCCTTTCCTTACGGTCATCCAGTAGCTCACATACCATCACAGTTGATACAGTATTGTACTACTTTGGAAAATCAATCACAGACTCCGCAAAATACGTATTTTGCCGCCGGGACGCATGTTTCTGATTGCTTAATCCGTCATCAGGACTTGTACAAGTTAAACAACAAGAATGCAGTAGTGACATGACCGCACTTTATTCATCCTGCTTATTTTGTACAAAGGTCTGGTGATAGATCAATTATTTCTTATAATAAACCCAACTAGATGCACTAATTTCTCAAATTTATTTTTGGAATGAAACTCTACATGTTTCGGAGAGTTCCTCTGCCCGAAATATGTAGTTTTATTCCAAAAAATAAATTTGAGGAAATTAGTGCATCTAGTTGGTTTTATTATAAGAATTTATCACGATGCACGGTCACCTGAACGTCAAATAGATTAATTAAATAATCCGAAATATGTATCCTGTGTCTCTGAATTCAATATATGTTGCGTTTGACTGAACACTTACCGTTTTCCCTCTATACCTGTGTTATTATAAGTATACTGAATGTATACTGTGATTATTGTTCGTTTTATGTGAGTTGTCGGATACACTGACGAGGTGAATCGTTTCAGATATTCAAAATTATCCAAGTGTTTTTCAAGTGCACTTAATTAAAGCCTGATTGCCTTAATACGTCAACAAAGAACGGAATTGAATATTTATTAATCTGCAGTATGTGCTATGCTCTATGTGTTTGAAAGTAATGAAGGAAATTGGGCGAATATAATCGTGTTATTATCAGTGGAATTACAGTTAGGCCAGTCGGGTTTACCTTGTGTTTCCTGTTTTCTCTCAGAATGTGTAACTAATGTTTATTGCAGCGGTTCATTGTTTGTGGTTACCGGTGCAAAGGCCTCACGCTACGATCCATTGCATGACGTCAAAAGTATGGACCGAATTCTCAGCTACTTCTGTATAAAGAATAGGCCAGTGTGGTGGTGCAGTCGACACAGACATGAATACCCACTGGGCGTCTTCAAAATACCCTTTCCGATAGATGCTGGACGCTTTCCAGTTCGCAGACCCACTCAGTATAATGAAAGTGAACTTTGTGGACAGAGAAATTTGCGTTCTACGTTTAGTTTTGTCTTTGTTTTATATAATGGCCTGTAAATTTGGAACTTAAAAGCCCGTGAGAGTCTGTGAAGTTAATAGGCATTAACGTACCAGTTCGTCCTGCAATAATTACCAGTATTCGTAATTTCCAGACGTGATGACGTATGAATGGATATGTACAAGTGTAGGTGTGTGCCTATGCGTAACCGGAATGGGCCCAGCCTTGGTGAGGACGATATCAATTCGAACAAGCCTAAGAGTGCAAAAGGTATTGTACAATTTTACAAGCATTTTATTACGATTTGATGTAAGTGAAAATATAATTGTGAAGATTACAACCTCTGAACGGAGTTGCAGAAATTCTTCAAAGCTGCTGTAACATATATTAGTGAAAAGGCACTGAATCTTTAAAAACTGTAAGAACAGAAATGTGTATATGTGTGTGTGGGGGGGAGGTGTGTGGGGTGTGTGTGTGTGTGTGTGTGTGGTGTGTGTGTGTGTGTGGGTGTGCGTGTGGGTGGTGTGTGTGTGTGGTGTGGGGTGGGGTGTGTGTGGGGGGGTGGGGGGGTGTGGGGGGTGTGGGTGTTTGGGTGTGTGTGTGGGGGGGGTGGGGTGGGGTGTGTGTGGGGTGGGG
>Ga0123354_10013978_pt1 | contig 12486 bp, 9 predicted proteins | sample TergutLab28metaG_2_FD_97872 | JGI IMG/M metagenome (GOLD analysis project Ga0123354, IMG submission 97872) | Labiotermes labralis P4 segment gut microbial communities from Petit-Saut dam, French Guiana - Lab288 P4 | ecosystem: Host-associated > Arthropoda: Insects > Digestive system > Gut ... | reverse complement strand
GAAATAACTCAACAAATAAGTCGCAAGCTCCTGAGGATGGATGTATTAACATCCGAAACATGTTGAGCATTAAATAATTAAATAATAAAGCAAGTGACATCAAGTTGGTCTCTCTTTATTCAACCAATACAGATGTTTCCCTTGTGATTTTTTGGGATTATTCGGGATATTTATTACTTCCATACCTGTCGAAAAAATTATTGAAAGTAAGTAATATTATTGAAAGTAAGTACTATTATTCCTAGCACGAACCTGCTATTGATGTTTTCAAAACTAAAAACGAAACTTTTCGTAAAATATGTGATAGCTGTGTCCATGTTTCAGCCCGATGTTGAAGTATAGGCCACGGAATTGTTAGCATTGAAATAAATGTAGAAGTTTATTTGACTGTGTAACCGAATGCTTTATCAAGACTTAACTAAAAGAGGAAGCTTTGAGTTTTGGCCGTGGACTGTACAGAGTAGCCACAATCGGTGGAAACTGTAACTGTTACGTTTTGTTGCTCGCCTATCCTGATGGCTGCTTAGTGGTGCGAACCGAACACAAATCCAAGGATTTCTCAAAGCCCACCCATTGCCAGGAGAAAGTGGCCAGCCATGTAACACCGAGTTTCAACTCGGAACTGGTCTCATCTTTATCAAAGGATTTATTGTAAGATTTATATGGTATGGGGCGGCATTTTTTGCCTGTGAATTTCGTGATAGAACGTGCTCTGTTTTGTTAGTAAAACTACACAGATAATTTATAGAAGAGTCTTCTTAGCTGAAGGATGTTTCATAGATTCCAGAGATATCAAATGGTAAGTGTCTGCAAATTTTTACTGCAATTGATCAGTATAATAAAGAAAATAATTGTTCAGTTTATTAGAAAGTAAAGGAAAAATGCGTTTTAATACACTACTATATAAATACTAAATAAAATGTATTACTTCAATTTGGCCGTTGAAGTCCAGAATGATGACTCAAATTTCGATTTTACCCCACACTTTGTTTGAAATATTATTTTTATAGCACGAAAGATGTGGCTACAGTGTGTGGATATAAAATCCACTCATTATAACGTTTTTATCTAATGATACGACATGCTTATGTCAATAACTTTGTATAAATCACAGTCCTATATGTGGTGATAAATTTATCTCTATTCTACGAAGCGTATTATAATAACGTAGTCAACATTACTCATTAGAAAATGTCTGTGGGGTTTTATGACTTTTCAATCCAGTGGCTTTTAATTACCGTTCTCCACAATATCTGAGATTCTCGATTATCCAAACTAAACGGGACCGATATGTGGCCAGACTGGGGAGAAAACGGATAATGCGTACAATCATCGAATAACTGGCATCCGTAAATTCTTGGATCCAGCCATGCCTTCATATTTCTGTTATACGATACTTGTATAGTGGCAGGATACATGTTTTTGAAAGCTCGTTTTTTAACCTCTCCAATAAACGAGCCTCTCATTTGATGCGTGCGCGTGCAGCACAAAATTATAAACAGCACTTCGGGCGGCAATGGCAGATAACCGTCAGTCTTTTCGTGTGATCGGAACTATACCGCCTGTAGATTTTGTTCTTTGTTTTTATTCCAGCAGGTTTCGATCACAGTGGCTGCGCAGTCTAAGGCGTGGATCTGCGCCCGTTCGCTTGCTGGGATTGCGGGTTCGAATCAAGCCGGGGGCATGGATGTTTGTCTCTTGTGAGTGTTGTATGTTGTCAAATACAGGTCTCTGCGTCGGGCTGATCACTCGTTCAGAGGAGTCCAACCGAGTGTGGTGTGTCTGAGTGTGATCATGAATCCTCAGTAATGAGGAGGCCATGGTCCACTAGGTACTCTTGCACCATGGTAAAGAAAACAGTGACCTGTGCGTATCTGTGCAGCACCATTACAGTTCAAGAGACAAGGGCGTCGATTACTTACGTCGTGTAGAAGCAAAATCCGTGTAGCAGGCTTCAGCCTGCTAAACGGATACCACCCCAACCCAGCCATACCGAAACTCCAACACACATCGAAACAAGAACACACGACCAATGTGGTGATACAATAGAAAAGTCGCAGGCTCCTGATGATGGATGTATTAATGTGAAAAACATGTTGAGCATAGAAGAAGTGAAATGAAACTTAATAACTAGTGACATCAAGTTGGTCTCTTATTCTTCAACTAAACCTCCTTTGTTTGTTCAGATTAAAGATAATCCCTGTGGAGTAATCGTAGACGTGTAAACTCATGTTAGTATAAACAAAATAAGATGTAGTAACTAATGAAGGCTGTGACGAGGCTGTATTGCGAGGTTCTGGGCTGCAGGTCACAAATTTGGGCGTATCTTGATGTCCGCATTAAATTCTGTACCACTACCGTTCAATCTGTCGAGAGGGAAAGAGACAATATTGTCCTGTACGGGATATATATACACAGTAGGGCTATATATACTTTAGGTTTGTGAGAAAAATTGTAACATACCATTGACTATATACATATATATATATATTTATTTATTTCAATAATTTTGTCAATTTGCATGGTTACAGTATAGTTTGGTTGTTGAACTGCATCGATAAGAAATAAGTCTTTTATCTGAGTAAGTAACCTTTAGCAGTCGGCTGTTGATATCAAGCAGGAAAATTTGGTGTTACAGCCTAATGGTGCTGTATTTGGTAAGTAACCAAGCTTAATTGAAATAATAACGAGTGATGTTAACACGTTGAAAGTTTGTACCGGGGGCTGTCTTTAAATATTTGTTACTTTCATGGCGTAAATATTCTCTGAATAAGTATTAAGATGTGTGGCATTCAAAGAGTGCCGATGCTTCTGTCGACCTTGCAGTGCTTTACTTCGCTGATAAAACACTACACAGGGTGTCTTAAAATCTTTTCGAACTCACGGTGTGAATATTCAGTGAAAGTTTGACTTTCAGTATCTCTGTGTGGCTATATTTACTAAAGGATTGTCTGAGCAGATCACAAACAGAGACAGAAAATGTCAGGAGTTCTTTTTAAAATTTGAATGGGCTTTATATTACTCTCTCTCTCTATATATATATATGTATATATCTACCTAATAAATAGGTATGTGTGTATATGAAGATACATTCTTTTCCGACCGACTCTATTAGGAATGATTCCTTTTATTTTTTTGCGGAAATTGTAGCAATTTGTTTTTTTTCCACGTGATCGGGACACTTGTCTGACTTATAACTCCCTAACTTATAACTCCCTAACTCCGAGAAACCACTGGCTCCTTGACATTTTTTTTAAGTTCCCCGACTCTCCTTGCAGCTGACAGAGTAATCTCAGGCCACGCTAATTCACCGCTGTCAAACAAGGCCAAGCACAAAACAGTGTTGCTTTCACAACTGTAGTAACATATACATAAATGTTTTTTATTAGCACAGGTCCGTTATATCCTGCATCCCTAAAACCCTAACCAGCCACATCTGAACACATTTCCCTGACATTACCTTTATTAGTCTGATAGCAGGGCACATGGTACACATTGCAGGGAAGATAAATACCAAGAGAGATTTGATAGAAAGATTGAAAGTAATGGATCACCTGGATCACCTGGGTGAGGATAATACTATATTGGACGTTAAGGGTATTCGTGTAAGGTTGTGGTCTGGGTTCATCTGGTTTTACACAGGGGTCGACTGGCAGGATCTTTCGAAGACATTGATTAAAATTTCTATTGCAAGTACTAACGAAATTGAGCAATATTAGCTTATTAACAATGTCTCTAGTCCGTGTGGTTAGTTAATTTAGACGCCAAATACAAATGCAGAAAATATGATATAATTTTGCGGGGTCAGTTCACTAAGAGATATAACGTGCTTTATTTCAGGAATGAAACAAATTTGAAACAGGTAACTGAAAACAAGAAACATTTTCACAATGATAGTTTGCTCTGTTCTACTCTGCTGTTGTGTAAGTGACAAATAAAATTACTGGACTCGCACTTTGCTGTATTCTGCACATTTAAAGAACTTTGGCCCAAGATTACGGACTGTTTGATCTTGAAAATGAGGGCCCTACTCTTCTTCGAAATGTATGTGACGGTTCACCAGTGGACAAGGCGCAATATCCAAAATAATTGCATCTTTGTCAATATCGCAAATGTTCACGTTTTGAAGTTGGGAAGAATTTCTGTGTCTTGATGTAATATAGGACAAAAAAACTTATAGCAGAAGCTACGAAGAGTTAATTAAAATTTAATGTAAATTTGTTTAATATTTAACTGGCTGGTTGTGCCGTGTTACGTAGCCTGTAAACGTGCATACCCCAGAGGATATAAGTATGATGGAAAAGGGTAGGGTTTGTGATATATTAGAACACATGCTGAAGCGGTTTCCTCTCACTGTACCACCGAATCTTGTGCAAAGTTCTTGCTACCAACTCATTCTAGTAGAATTCCCATGCATACATTTTACTATCACACAAGAGACGAAAAATATCAAAAATTTAACTTCATTCTGCAGAATTATTTTAGTCGCTTCAGAAGTTAATGCTTTATTCACGCCACTGGAAACTGCAGAAAACAAGGTAATGGAATTCTACAACGGTCGTATGGCTAATTATAAGTCTTCTTCTCGTTTCTCCTCTGTATTTTGGAAGTGCAGGTCTATGGAGCTTGCTTCGAATCTCATTTCTCATCCACTTATTCTCTCAAGTCTCCAGACATTTCTTATTCTTCTTCGAGATCTGTGGTGTATTTTTGTCTTAGGCAGTTTATTTTCCTCCGTCATTTACATGTGGGTTGTCCATTGTCTTATATAATGTAATTATCCTTTACGAAGTACACTATTTTATTGCACCTGCGTTATTTTATTGTATGTCCATCCTGAGGACTTCCAGCTGCTTCGCCTTGAACTTCACCTTATCCTTAGCTGCTAAATCTGTATTTCAGATCTTAAAGTAACAGCAGAATTCACCGTTACTTTATAAAGAGCCTAATTGCTGTAACTTTAAAGTGCTTCTATAGAAAATTAATTCTATTTTAATCGTAAATTTATAACGCCCACAGACTGTCTTTTCCAAACATCGAAACAAGACTTACTGTTACTTTACGAAGTACGTAATTTAACATCCTTTGAAAAGTTTCACTCTCTTTGTATTTTCTTTTTATTTTATTTCTCACGAAGATTTTCTTCCATCAAGTTAAAGGTATTGAATCTTAGAATGAAGCAACTTATTTAAATCTTTTCTGTTAAATCCCTAGTCTGAATACGTACAATTATATAACCGTTATTTATATACACAGTTTAACCCATAATTGTAAAAATATATTTCGTGTTTCGGATAAATAACAAAGGATGTTCCATATTGCATCTAGAATTATGTCGTTGAATGTAATGTACTGAAGTATCGAACTGTGCACGTATTGACTGCTAGTGAATTGACTGCTAGTAAATTGACTGCTAGTGAATTGACTGTTAGTGTATTGACTGCTAGTGTATTGAATACTAGTGTACTTTCCGGCAGTCTATTAGTTACTCGTATTTTCACTCTACTCCATTATCCCTTCCAAATTACTAATTAGTTAAGAGATCTTCTAAATCTGTATCAGCTCAATTAGAGAGAATCAGTGCACCTTTATTCAATATTGTGCACAGGAGACGGAAAAGGTGAATGCACGTTAATTGCAATTAATATTTCTCCTTTGTAATACTCAACACATTAGGTGGAATGTCGCAGCCAGTATAACGATTCGCTACGGGCTTGAAGGTCCATGGTTCGAAACCTGGCGAAAGCGATATTATAAGCCCTTCCAGACCGACCCCGAGAACCACGCAAGCTCCTGTACAGCGGGTAACACGTCGTTTTCCAGCGGACAAAGCGGACGGGGTGTGGCGTTGACCACACACCCCGTTCCAGCATCGAATTTATCAATGGGTAGAGTTGTACTTTCGCCTACTTATGTGCTTTCGTGAAATATTATAGGCTGACTTTACCTTTAGTTTTGCTTACTCTGTAGGCATCATATTGCTCGCAATGTAGGGGCTCTGATCCGCACCATGTGGCAGATACGATCCGTGAATTTTTATACGTGTTAGGACGTCTTGTTTCTGCGTATTGGCTTGTCAAATTAATATTTTAATATCGTAGGATGCAATAGATTGTATGGGTTTCATCATACACACCCAAGTCTTGTTTATAAAAACCGGATGTCTGGAAGTTAGGCACTTAAAGTGAATATGTATGTCTCGATATGTATTCATTGAATGGACGTACTGTTTGTACCATTACCAAGGCAAATTCCCAGAATTATTTCTTGACCACTACTTACCGTAACAAATTTTATTATGAGCATCCCTGGTGACAGGACTTAGTGTACCCAGACGATATTCGACATCCCTGTCCACGTGTTTCGAAGCACGCTGGGGGTTACCGTGGCCAGAACTTCCCTTACGGGGACTTTCAACTCTCGAAGACCCTTGTTTATGACCAAGTAGAGAAGAAGAAATCTGAATCATAGGATGCCTGGAGGATGGATCGGCAGGAAAGCGCCAATTGCTGACCACCAAATCAATAGTCTAGACCACACTGGATTTTATCGTGAGGAGTTGTGTGAAGAACCTCCTCTGCGAAGTCAGAAACAACTATTTTCAGCATTTGAAAGCCCGCATAAGGAAACCTATGGTTGAGGAAACACAAATCTTTCTTCAAAACACGTGGATGGACGTCTAGTATTTTCTGGATAATTTTTGTGCCAGAAGTCGAGTATTGTCTGGAAAATTTTCGTGCTATCAAAGGCTCCCACGTCGAAGTTTTCGAGGGTAAATAGCTGTAAGGAAAAACTTTGAGATTTCTTTTGTAATGGTGCAAACCGGACTTCTGTGTGTTGAACAGATATGAGAAATAAATTTTTAATTCCGGATGCCTATCATCTGGACACTCTGTATTTGCGAAATATTAGCGACGACACTACCAGATCAGAGAGTATGGTCGAATATTCGGGTGAGTAGGGAGTGGTTAATTGAAATGCATGTGGCGTAGTTTGTGGTACAAACAGGGAGTTTGCCTGGAGGCACCGAATAAGACCACGAAAATCCATACGCGTTTGAACCCGAGGCCCTCCGAAAGCGAAACAGAAGTGCTAAGGACCTAACGGTAAGAGTCTGGTTCGTGAATACCTTAACACCACTGCCGAGGAATTTAATATTGACCTCAGGTGAAAAATTTTCCAAATTAGCAAATTTGTTCTACAACTAATTTTGAAGCTCAGTATAGTTTCTGTGGGCCGGGATAGCGGAGTTAGTACAGAGACTCTCTAAGGGTCGGCCGGTCCGGGGATCGAATCCCAGTGCGGAAGAGATTTTTCGCACTCGTCCAGACCGGTCCTGGGGTCACCGCAGCCGATTCAACGGATACCGGGACCCTTTCCTGGTGGTAAAGCGGCCGGAGAGTGGCATGGTTTTGACCACCCACCGCCATCTAGCGCTAAGGTAAAAGAAAGATTAGGGCTATACCTCAGCTCTCGCTTTGGGTCTTCTTGGCCTCTTCTAGGGTGAACTTTACCTTTTCAGTAAAGCTTCTGTCTTTATATCACAGTAAACAACCAGCGGTCACAAAATGCAAAATACAGATTGTGATATCTTTCGATCCTAATAATATTTAATGCAGAATAGAAGATGAAATATTCTAAACTGAAAAATATTTATGCCAATTTCGTGTTAATTAGCATTGCTTACAGTCGTAACACAAAGACATACGGAATTAGATTGTTTAGTTTGATCCGCCTATGTCTTGTTTCGATTATATGGTCAGAATTATAACCATGAATGTGGAATGTGACGGTATAACTGTTACATCTACCATAAAGAAAATTACATTGTGATATGCACGTTAAGTAAAGCTTACTCTTTATGTTCTGGCTAATTTATTGGAGTTTTGATGTATTGGTACTTGCAGATAATTTGCGCAGTTCTGCCGCAGTTAGTAAATGCAGTCAGTGTGAGCAGCACAAAAGAAAATTCCTTGAAAAGCAACAAATTAATAAAATACCGGAGTGTACATTGCTGGCTGAAGTAGAGAATGCAGAACCCATTGCTTTTTAGTTGTGGCTCAGGTTAATAAATGTAATGTTTATAAGGATAACCATACCGGTTTATTTATATCGCAGTCACATTTTACGTCAGTAAAGGTACACCCTGCAATAAGGCTCATATGAGAATGTTGTGGATGCCAGAAAGAGCCCTTAAGGTTTAATGTGGGTCATCCTTAGTAAATGCCGTTAAAACATTCGCAATAACATGAAGGGGAGGGAAGCTCTGATATCTGGTATAAATGGCGTACCATGCAAACGATCTGGTGGGACCAGCAACCGACCGTAATCCTTGTAAACAGTACACGGAGATGGATCGGACACGTGGTGTGAAGGTCCCTTCATTAGAATCCACGCAGACAATATGAACTGGTGATGGTGGTATTTGCAGAGTGCTATATCGTGGTCATAACAAACATCAAAATGGATTCTGGTGGCATTCTGTCTGATATGGCATTCGGTTCGTTGTGAATTTAAGGGAAGCCTTCTGCGAAATCCTTTCACCACTGCTACATAAGTCAACAAACAGCCGTGCGAGATGTGATGCTGTGGCTGTGTTGCGATGTGAAGCTGCGTCAACTGATGAAAAAGGACGTTTCGGTAGAGGGTGCTCTCTTCATCTCAGTGGCTTAGCCGTCTACGGAAAGTGGTGGAAGCAAGACATTTGTCTGAATTGTTTGTTAATATTTGCTGGAAGAAACGGCGTGTCATTCTAAGAGACTTAAGTCTCTTAGTAAAGGCGCGCATGTGACATTGTTGGAAAGTTTCGTAATTACGTAACCATTTCATTCAAGATTAAGATTCATCTGAAAATTATTTAGAGTCAGATCGTACCGCGCAGTGAACACAATCCGTCTTTCTTAGTAATTGACCAACTTAATGCACAAATTCTTGTTTTGTAATAAGTTTATTATATTCCTGTGCATGTTTCGAGCACTGTTGTGCTCGAAACATGTACAGGAATATAATAAACTTATTATAAAACAAGAATTTGTGCATTAAGTTGGTCAATTGCTAAAATTTTACTGAGATACACGGTCAGCAAAACATCAAAACAATCCATCTTTTTCTTTTTAAAAGAATCGCGTAATTCTGTACATGGAAATGGTCACTGCTTGTTTTGAAAACTATGCAAAACAACAATATGGCAAATAAGTGTATCCTGTGAGCAGAATACACAAGAGAGGCTGTGTATATATAACTAGAAATGGAGGCGCTTGGGTGCAACCACTGTTGCAGTGGACAAGCAATAATAATTTCACATTCTGAATGTGTATTTGTAGCGTTAGGTATCCAGCACGCGATGTGCATGCGCCATATTTTCATTGTAACCTGCCTGGTTCTACAATGTTTTGCCACATTATCTCATACACGGCAAGTTTAAATAAAAGTTATTGAACACAAAATGTGTGTTTTGGCTTTCTCTTCAACCTTTATTTCTGAAATATTTCTCATTCTAAGAAGTTGTGAGCGAGACGAGATCAAAAATATATATCTGTCATCATGTAAATTGCGCGTTATTATTGTCAGATTTTAATGAAGGTTGAATTATCTCGCCAGATTTTCGAAAAAAAATTCAATTACTAAATTTCATGAAAATCCGTATGTTGTAAGCAGAATTGTTCCATGCTGACAGATCTACAGACATGACGAAACTAATAGTCATTTTTCGCAATTTTGCGAAAGTGCCTAAACATTTCTGAATTTTACACCCGGTGCTCTACAGAGCCACCACCAGGTTTTAAAGTGTTTTACTGTACCTTTAGTTGGTTCTTGTATGGTTTATTTGAAGACCCTCGATGTTTCGTAGGCTCGATGTTATCGAGTGCACAGTAACTTATAATAAGACTTCAAAGGAATTCGAAAGGAAATCGCTTTAACATTTTTTGAGGCGCTGTACCAAATTGTGTCTGCAAGGCCTGTGTACATAAATGAAAACTAGATCTTCATTGTTCCGCAGTGTTAGACAGCTTTTATTGGCAGTTAGTTACCGACGGTTAGGGACAATCTATCGGTACCACCTACAAAAACAAAGCTTGAACTTTGAAAGTGGGACAGATAGACTGCCCCGAAACGTCGGCAACTAACTACCAATAAACGCTGCCTTTCACCCCATAATAGCGAAGACTTTATTTACACCGCGGTGGAAGCCTGAAATCATGCAAGGGGAACTATTACTAAACTATTACTAAGTCTCTGTCCAGACGGCTATAAAAGGCGGATCATCGTGGGTACAAGTCAGAAGCGATGATGACTGAAACACTTGAGTCGCAATTACCTGTTGTTATAAGCTCAGAATTTCGTAACAAATTACCCGCCCTTCGATATTCGGCTCTATCTTTTTCAGTCGGGTGCCTATAGTGCCTGCTATCTCTGTGATGTCCAGATTTAACACCACCACTCTGTGTGCGTTATAAACATCCTCCAGCATACTTTTATACACAGTTATTTCAGTAATTTGACGTTCAGTTGACCATGCGTCGTAATAAATTCTTATAATAAAACCAACTAGATTCATGAATTTCTCAAATTTATTTATTTTTAAATAAATCTACTGTTGTATCCGTTGCGGACCCGATGAGGAACGTATCTTGGATGTTGTTGCCAGGAGGGACGGAGCTCGGAACTCGGGTTAAGACGGGGAGTCGGACAGGCCGCACACACTCAATAATCCCCAAGTAGAGTGTACTGGAGTTTTATTGCGTGTAAGTAGGGAATAACTGCATTTACAACTGAACTGTATTGGTGACAAATCTCGCCAGCGAGCTCTTCATTACCGTTAACACTCACTGACTTTCTTCTGTCTCTGTTGCTCAGTCACTGTTCGAGATACACAGCAGACTGCTGCTGCTGCTGCAGAACAAGGCTTCTATTGTTACATGCGTTACTCCACACACTGCTCGCGCGATAAACGCTTAGCTCGTCCAGTTATAAACAAAAAGAAATAGAAGGAAATTATATTCCTCCCATGCCTGGTCTAAGAGAGGCGAGAACTAAGCATGATAAAATTAAGCTTATGACTAATGTAGAGTACATACAGTACATGCAGTACATAAAAGAATGCTAGAAAGAAAAGGAAGAAACCCAGAACAACAAAAACTAATGTGTGTCAACTACACAACACTACATGTTTCGGACAGTTCCTCTGTCCATCATCAGGAGTTTTTCACTGTACACACAGCAATGATATATGTCATACAGGTTTGCTGACAGCTTGCAAGCAGGATCAGGACGGTTCCTTTCTGATCCTGCTCGCAAGCTGTCAGCAAACCTGTATGACATACCATTGCTGTGTGTACAGTGAAAAACTCCTGATGATGGACAGAGGAACTGTCCGAAACATGTAGATTTTTATTCCAAAAATAAATTTCAGAAATTAGTGCATCTACTTGGTTTCATTATAAGAATTTATTTCAGTAAGTCCATGTAGAATGTTTCTTCTCCCATGACCTCTTTCGTTCAACATTACAATATGTCACTCGAACTGCCGACTTCGGCACTTTCATGTAAAGGTGATGATGAAAATTAAAGTCAAGTGAAATATTTCGCATTAATATCATAACATTGGAGAGGGTTGTGGCGTTTTCTGATGTCACGTTGTGTATAGGGTGACTTAACATTACCGACGTTTCGAAGGAACCTAATCCCTTCTTCTTGAAATGGTGTTGTTTTTATTGTTATGGAATTGTTGCCTTATATATGCCGGTCAGTACTCCATATGTGTAATTTATACGTACATCAGGAAAGACAGGCACTGCAGCACAACATAAAATAAATTCTTGCAGATATTAAGGTGACTTGACTGGGAAATGATACGTGACATAACGTGACTATACGCACAGATACAAGCACATTGGTACAAAATGGAGTGTAATTAGTGTGGCGGGTATGTCGCTGTATTTTGTAATTTGGAGTGGCACTGTAAATGCACTAGCCGGTTCCAAATGACGTTACATTCATTATAAAGCACTCCTCTGTCGAAATTCGTTTGTTGGACCGAGGGATTGCCAAATATTCCATGAACATAACCTTCGTTGCGACATCACTGTATTCACCAGAACACATACATAAGGTATTAAATATTTTTTAAAATTTAATATCTGTATGTGGATTAAAAATTTCTGTAATATTTAGGTATACCTTTCATTTTTATTGCCCCGCCCTTAAGGTAGCCACATGATTGGTCCACACATGTAGAAGATACACGTCGTGTATAATATACTTCCATATCTTATGTTTATTGGACCGTGCATCATCTAGATAGTTGAATAAAGAGAGACCAACTTGATGTCACTTGCTTTATTATTTCATTACTTACTGCTGAACATGTTTCGGATGTTAATACATCCATCCTCAGGAGCTTGCGACTTATTTGATGAGTTATTTCATGGGTTGTATTGTTCTGGTTCGATGTGTGTTGGTGTTACGTTGTGGTTTGGCTGGGGT
>Ga0123354_10013977_pt1 | contig 12487 bp, 8 predicted proteins | sample TergutLab28metaG_2_FD_97872 | JGI IMG/M metagenome (GOLD analysis project Ga0123354, IMG submission 97872) | Labiotermes labralis P4 segment gut microbial communities from Petit-Saut dam, French Guiana - Lab288 P4 | ecosystem: Host-associated > Arthropoda: Insects > Digestive system > Gut ... | reverse complement strand
TTCTAAAAAAAAAAAATTTCAAAAAAAAAATTTTAAAAAAAACAAAACCCCGGTTTATTTTTTAAAAACCTCCCCCACCCCCCCCCGAAAATCGTGACTTTTTAGATAACGTGGAAAAATGTGGTAGAGCCAGCAGGTAACAGGCGACAAATGATATGACGCAGGTAAAATGCTGTTTGCATGCCGGATAACTACGGCAAGAATGCACAAACACTTAATATTTAATACTTGTTTCTGTTCCACGGCATCAATGGTCACGCGAACGCGTTCAATTTTTACGTTATACGTACATTTCCTGTCCTGTCTATTCTTACAAGCTCATCTTTGCAGTGCAGTAGTGTGTGCCTGTCGTTGGGGAAGCAAATTAAAAAGTGTCGGGCTTAATAATTTTGTGTTAAAATGCCCACATTGTGATGGCATTCATATTCCGTCTTGGAAGTACTGTAAAATTGTTTTGAAATCACATGAAGCCCTTGTTCAAGGAATGCCGTAGTAAGCTGCTGATATGCTCGTGTGATGCGCGTTTGTCGCTGCCGTCTGTATAAACCCGCGTCCCCACGACTGGTGTATTCGACAGATACTCAAATAATTGTGCATTGTACAAGGAACCATGTGAATAATTGTCTTACCGTTTCCACGACTATGGTATCTAGCAAGCACAACAAATACTGCTTATCATATAGCTGACGGAACAAAACGACCAAACTTTTAAGCAAGTCTATTTACTTTGATTAGTCACATACATCAACAGTTGGCTGGAAACGGACAAGTGGCCAATATTCCTACTAATGCACAATTCCCGTGGCGTGGCAAATATTTAGAAGTTAATATATATATATATATAATATTTTTTTTTGGTGGTGCTGCGGCCCAACGCGGGCCATGGCCTCCTCATTCATGAGGTTTCTATATCACACACAACAACGCACCACAGTCAGTAGGATTCCCCTGGACGAGTGATCGGCTCGTCGCAGAGACTTCTACCTGACAACACACAACACTCACAACAAACATCCATCCCCCTGGCGGGATTCGAACCCACGATCTCAGCAGGCGAGCGGCCGCAGACCTACGCCTTAGACCACACGGCTACTGGGATCGGCATTTAGGAGTTATATATTAGTCTGATATACCAGTCATGGGAAGACCTGTATAGAGAAATGGGGGCATGTGGTTGAGGCACTGCGCTACTAGCCGTAATATCGCTGGTTCGATTCCCGATTGTGTCATTGAAATTTTTCATCCTTCCGGCAGCACTGTGGCTCTGGGGTCGACTCAGCCTCTAACGGAAATGAGTACCAAGAAATTTCCTGGGGGTGGGGGGGAGGGGGTAAAGGCGGTCGGTGCCGAGGGCTGACGACTTCTCACCTTCATGTGTCGATTGTCATGAAATTCTGGGAGCCTCAACCTCCTGGAACCCTCAGGAACTGTCCAAGCCTGTACAGGGATTGCACTACCTTTATATAGAGAGTTTGTTGGTGTAGTTGGAGACTGCTGAGGATGAGTAGAAGACTCAAGAAAAGAGCCTGGCGTTGAGTGAATGGGAGGAAATGATGTCATAGTCATTCAAGGCTCTATTGTGTAGGGAGCTCGGAGCAGAGTAACTTTTCGAACGTAGGCTGTATTCTGCCTCGTGTGATCTAAAGCGGATATCAAGAGTGATTTAGAAGCTTTTCAGGTGTAAAAATTATCTTCCTTCAAACAAGTAAAGGGGCTTTTTTTGTCACACTGGTTTTGAAATCGCCTGAATTATCACTTCAGGCATCTGTATTCTCGTACATCACATCGCGGTCAATAATATTAAGCGGTAGGGCTTCCGAACGTATTGCATGGAAACGCACAGGTAGTAATTTCTGTAAGACATAGCTGTGAACCGTACCTCGAAAACGTGCGGTCCAATGAGGCTATTGCCTAATACTCCACGCCACACATGAACTGAAAATCGCTGTTGAAAATGATACTGTGTTACCTGGTGTGAGTTTTCCTGTGCCCAAGAGTGTGAATTCCTTGTGTTTTAATACCATCCCAGGTAAATCGTGCCTCCTCCGTGAACAGAATGTCAGACAGAATTTGTAGCTGTGGTTGTGGCTATTTGCAGAATCCTACACGGTTGACTTGATCTTCCAGTAGAAGGTGTTGTACTCTTTACAGGTGACATGGATAGAAACCATCATGATGCAAAATTCTCTATACCTGTGTTTGTGCTACACCAGTCATTCTGGAAATTCTGCGCGCACTTATACTTGGGCTTCGCTGCACTGCATTCAGACCATCATCTTCCGCACGCCGTTGCTGTTCACGGTCTGCATTCTCACGTGGGAAGGAACCAGTTGCCCTCAGAGTTCTGTGCACGGTTTGAAATGTTTTACGTTGTGAGCAACGGTCGGTATTCCGCAGCAACAGCTCTACCACTGTCATTGCAGAAATCGTTTACGAAACGCATGTCGGCACATTCTTCATTTGTAAACGTGTTAGGCATTTTGACTACAGCACTGTATAACAACACAGCCACACAGCTACAGCCACTAACCGAGACAGTATACAAGCAGGAACTGAATCAAGGTACAGTGTAGCAGTGCTAGCTGGCGTTTCAGCTAACCATCCCCTTTTTATCCAGTGACAGGACTTCATCTGTTGGTTTGGACAACTGCTGCTTAACACAGTCAATCTAATGTCAACTTGCCGTAGTGTCTTTAGTGCTGACGGAAACTGAACCGTTTTGTTCGTTACAATAGTATGGCCGTGATGCTGCAAGCCAGTGAGGCGCAGGGCTTCCCTTCTTTCGGGTTTATGAATCTTGTTCTTATACTTTGGGTAGAATTTCTTGTACTTGGGGTGGTCCTGTCGTAAGACCCTTGTGTAACAGTAGATGGGACAACAGAAGACACTCATTTGTTCCTTGAGTGGAATTTGAAAGTCCGATCCCAGTTTTCGAGAAGTAGAAAAAATTCCCCACCTCAATCCGAGTGGCCATTGTGATCCACTATTAGATGGTCTGGATGCAAATAAAGGCACGTTGTTGTTGATGGGTAACGTATCATGTGAGAAAGATCGTTGATGTATTGTCAGGTCAGATAAGTTTTATTAATGGACTCCATCGTTATGCAACTCTGTGTTATTGCAAACATGTTTGCCCCACGTCTGCAGTTAGAATTGTGATTAATGCAGTTAAACCTACGGTCAGGCGCAGTCGGTGTCCGTACATTTTTACGTTCTAGGTGGCGAGCTCTGTTTCAGATAAGCAGTTGGAACGTTGATGTGAGTGAAGCTATGTCGCCCAAAATAGTGCTGGGAATTCTGCTTCTATGAAGGGAAGTACAGAACTTTCAAGTCTAATTTCGAAAACCTGATATGTAAATTAAGACAGGACTCTAATATGAGCTAAATCATAGGCTATAACACTTGTCCATGTGCTCTTCATTGAAGAACGATGGTGTTAGTTATCAGTGCATATCATGCTGCGGTCCCTGAACGTTGCGCTTGACCAAAGTTAGGGTTCTACCATCGGTAAGGTACATACAGACTAAGTAGAAGGCGTGGGGCTATCATAGTTAGCCAGCTTCCTAGTACAGTGTGTGTAGAACCCGTACGTAGTTCAACCACTTAGAGACCAAAACTAACTTAGATTACAGTTAAAATAAGCAGTTTGTACCGCACAGTAAATATAAAATTGCTCGAATTTTACAGTGTCTGTACTGTGCATTTCTGTCAAGTTATTTTCAACAAATTGGTCCAACACTGTGCACGTACTTAAACAGTGAAGCAAAATTCCTGACATGTTTCCATGGCGGCCACAACCATCATCAGGGCAGCCAACATCACAGACCAAAACACACAGTACATACGTGGGAGGTGTGACATAAACAGTTCTGTGTTGAAGGGGGGACGCGAATTATAGCGATGTGTGCATAACAAGTAGACACCTTCTAATAGTGTTTTTTGGGTTGTGTAGTTGTCTTCCCTGATTATGATGGTGGCCGCCACCGAAACACGTCGGAATTTAGCTTGACTCTTTAAGTGTGCCTTGACAGCGTGAGTAAGTGCATAGTGTTGGACCAACTTGTAGACAATGCAATGTCTCGGTTATGAAACCCACTAAGTGAATGCTGTATGGTGAAATTATTGTCATTTCGTGAGATCCATACAAAACACAGAAATACACTCTCGGCCGAATGTGGAATTTCTGCATGTTAAAACTGGTGGTACATAGAGTAACCGCTCATCTCAGTGGCCGTGCGGTCTGATGCGTCGGTCTGCGGCCTCTCGCTTGCTGGGATTACGGGTTCGAATGCCGTTGGGGGCATGGATGCCTGTCTGTTGTGAGTGCTGTGTGTTGTCAGGTTCAGGTCTCTACGTCGGACAGATCACTTGCCCATAGGATTCCTACGGAGTGTGGTGCGTCTTGAGTGTGATCGTGAAGCATGGATGGCGAAAAGGCCCTGGCCTACTCGGGGATGTTGCGCCCAGGTAAAAAAAAACATAAAATAACCAAGAGGCTGTAAAGAGTTAATGGTTCGTTAAACATCAAAGTGGATGTATTTGGGAACTTTATGAATGATACAGCAACCTCAGAGCAGAGATTCGATTTCCTCAGCGATTTGCCACGCGGCCAATCCTATTAGCTGATCTGAACGAACTGTATTTAAATATTTTACTTTACTTTGCACTCAAGCAAAGAACAGTTGCGCCTCCTTTGTTCACCTCACGCGGCGAAGATGAAGCGTGTTTAAGGTACTTCGATTGCAGCTGTTAATGATTTTATGCGGTGATCTCCCTGTTCCTCGTCTTATGGTAGTCTTATTGTTGAAGTTGATGCATAGGTCCCTGCAGTGAATTCTTTGGCGAGCGCGAACTGTGACAATCGGACGCTCCTGTCTGTAGGGCTCCATGTGTCCTTCTTTCGTCCCATAATGGAGAATCATGTTCCATGTCTAGGTAATTCTTATTTTCCTGCTGTTGAGATGAGGTGTATTGCACGACGAGAACTGTAATTTGGTCGATTTCTATCGCTTTCTATCTGTAATGATACTGGTAATGCGTGTTTCTACATGTATTTGAACCTACAGTGCTGTGATAAAACTGAATGCTCGTCAGTGTGACAAGATAGTTCGGTTGTGAACATGTGAAACAATAGGTATTTTTGTTAGTGTAATCCGTGAACGTACGGTATCGTCATGGAGTTAACCGTAATTTTGTCATGCTGTTTCAATTGCTGGGTGTCCGAAGTTACGGACGGTTTGTCTTTTAAGGTGCTTGTTACGAAGTTGGCCGGGAGTGACAGTGAAAGTCGCAGCCATTTACATTACCGTCAACCTTAGCGAAATGCATTACTTTACATTTTTCTGCCTTCGAGGATAGAAGAAAATGTTCACGACTTGCAGCAAACTGGAAGTTTCACGTTACCTGGATTTAAATTCATAATATTGTGAAGAGGAAACAAACTTCATCAAAGTGTGTCGGTGATGTTTCCCAATGTGGTCAAATCTAAGTGCTGTGTGTTTATAAACCGCAGTGTAACTGCCGTGAAGTGACTGTAGGTGCTCAACTCCCACCAAAGGCTGTGGTCATGGATCATCGGAGCCTCAACTGTATTGGTCGGATGTCGAGCCAGCAGCAGCGCAGTGAAGAGGATGCCAGTGACAGTAGCCCCAGCAAGAGGCGTCCCCACAGCTGGCACAGTTCCACCCAGACGCTTTGTCGCGCCGGTATGTATGTGTACGGCGCCTGAAACTTCTCTACACATCTGACTCATTTCATTCTCAAAACATTAACCACAAAAACAGATTCCGAGAACCTTGCCCCTGCTGTAAACTGCAACACATCCATCGTATATCCATTTCTGACTTCAGTAAGAGTACCCAAAAATTATTTTCTAAAGAACATGCTTTGATTCGCCTATTATCTCCAATGAAGCTCTTCATTGTCAGCGGTCAGCCATTAAACGTTATTTGATACCCCCAAGAGGTAAACTTTATTGCTGTCGTGTTCAGTGAAGCCGCTGAAATCCGCCCCAGTGACGGTAAGGATGGATGTGATATTGGCCTTTCCCATTTACTTGCCAGTGCATTCCTGTCCAACCCCCGCTGACGTACGTCACACGGCCCACGGCAATTGTTGCTAAGTCCAGTCAACTGAAGTGGGTGGTGACAGCGATGCTCGAGGCTTCCCCATGTACTGCATCCCGTTCCTTTCCCTTTCCAGCCCTCTCCGGCCAAAGACAGCAGTCCCAAAGCACGTATCGCCTCCGAATTTTACCACATAGTTGTCACTACCAACAACAGATACAGTATATTAGTGAAGGGAAATATGCTGCCGGTCCAAGCAAAACAGCTGTGGGGAAGTGTGGAGGGGATCGATCCATGTGACTGTTTTCCTTGGCTTCATCTGTCAGGCGATAGCCGGTGGGGCGGTGATACATGTGTATGGAGTTGTTTTGCAGAAATAATTGGCGAAGAGAAGAGACATAAGGTTCTCCGAGAGGAACTGTTGTCGCAGTGCCCAGTGTAAAACCACATGAAATGCGTTGGGGTTGGACCCCGCTTTCGGCATTCGGATATACGAGCCTAACCGCCAGGGTTATGACTTGAACTTCCATGTTTCATACCGTGGCTATGACTGTCATTTGCTAACGTACATCTTATTATACTTGTAGAAGCAGTTTTAGTAGGAAAGGTATATAATTAGAGAACATGCTGAAGTCGGAATTGTGATTTGGAATTGAAAAATAGTGAGTGCTTTCTTATATCTCCGTTATAATATTGTTTCCCATCGACGCCTATGTATCCTCCTTGTGGTCTCTTCTCTTCGCCTTTTATCACAAAAATGTATATGCTTTTTTATCTCAGCATAAACAAAAAATTCAAGGCTGTACATTAAGTGGCACTAGTATCGCTCCCACATCAGTATTTTTCACTGTCGCCTTGTTTTTATTAATGTTAGGAAGTCAAAAATTACAAATTTTAGGTGGTCTCTAGTGGATACCTAAGGTACTCAGGGATATTCCTGAAGATTTGGGTCTTTTGAGGTGTTACGCCGTGTCGATTGGTAAATAGTCACAGATATTCTGAAGGATCGTAATTGCTTCATCGTCGGCCTCAAGCAGTCACAGGACTGTATAGCAATGGACACGCGTAACGCTCCAGAAGACACGCATCTTCAACACTGAACCATGCGCGTTGATCCAAACGTTACGAGGGACGGACAGACACACGTTCATAACGCCGAGGTATTCCTTTCCCTATAAATTAAAGGAAGTGGGGTAATGAAGCGCAGTTTGTGTATAAAATTCTTTTTCATGCGCGTTTTTCATTAAGCTGTAATGGCTTCTTTCAGATTTCTTATTATACATACATAACTTCTGTGCGAGCGGTCGTATATCTGCTCTTACTTTCAGTCGCAAGCGAGTCTTTTCATTCTGTTTTCTGCGTTCAGTAACAGTCGTGATTATATTACTTGTTTTTTTTCTCTCCTTAATTAGTAAACGGGTCGGCAACGAGGTTGCTGTGCCCGTGTGAACGTACTGAATTTGAAACTGCTTCATTGTAATTAGATAAACTGGAAGTGGACGGATTTTTCTGGCGTTCCGAGTGACGTTTCAAGGACAGAAGAACTTGTACGAAATTGTTAGAATATGTGAACACAAAGTGTACGTAGCCGAGTGTGTGAACACGAATGTGTAGCAAATTGTTAGAATGTGTGAACATCAAGTTAGCAGATTATTAGAATCCGCGGACACATTGTAGCAGAGTATCACAGTCTGTGGTCACAAACGTAGTAGACTGTTATAATCTGTGGGCAAAAATGTAGCAGATTGTTATAATCTTTGGACACAAATGTTGCGGATTGTTATAATCTGTGTACAAAAATGTACCAGATTGTTATCTGTGGACACAATTGTAACGGATTGTTATAATCTGTGGACCCAAATTTAACAGATTGTTATTATCTGTGAACACAAATGTAGCAGATTGTTATAATCCATGAACACAAACAAAGAAATTATTGGCATACACTATCATTGCACATAAGATCATGCGCAAAACATACAACTGAACCGACCTACATGTTTCGGCAATAAATTTCATTCCTCCTGCAGGCGTAATCTCAAAGGATAATGTAATACCAACACACCAGTCTCACATACACAATGTTAAAATATATAAAATATAAAAAGTAGGAGATATAATTATAATAACATGGGTGCTAAGTCTCTTACGATGCTAAATCGTTCCTGCAAAAAAATGCATACGCCACTGTTCGTAATGTGTATACAGAAATCTAATGTCGGCGTTTTCGATCCCGTGGAATCAAGTCCCTGTGGCATGGTATGGTGTGTCCTGTGTAGGAAGGTGTTGTACAGTACAAGACAAGACGTACGAGCGAAGCAGAGTAATGTGATCGACGAATACATTTAACGTTACGAAGTCAACGTTCTATCTTTGGAGGTCAGCCATTCTGTCATTAGATCCACTGAGCTCGGTAATACGAAGCGGCAGTGCCCAATCCTTCAACGGAACTATTCGGTTTAGAATTTACTGCAGTGAAACTTTGCATGTCATTTGTACGATCAACGAAACGAAAAGTATGTACTTATTTTATCTGACAGCTATTCCGTGTCACTTGTTGGCGGTCGGATGATGGGCCACGTTATGCGGCAAGCGACCGGAGAGGAAGCGATAGACGATTAGGTATAGGTATGTGCGTTGTGTGTGCCACCCAAGGGTACGTGACTCTGATCTGAAGACATGTAGGTAATAGACCACTTTGAATGCCTAGGTGTTGATGGGGGAATGATATTAGAATGAATGTTAAAGCAGTAGGATGTCGTCGTGCGTACTGAAGTGATCTGGCTGGGGGTTAGGACCGTACTTACATACATACATACATACATACACACATTCCATGGATCCATTAGTATGTCATGAAGACAGCAGTTTGTGTAACAAGTTATAAATACACAAATATACAAATTTACAGTGTAAAATACTACAAACATTTTACAAAAACATTAGTATATATCATCTTTACACATGAAAATATTCATCTACAGGGTGAGAGGAATGTGCATATACGTATTTTCTGAAGACTCCTTTAAGTATTGTCTTGTCATTCTTGAGGATCGTCACACTAGATGGCGAACTGTTGAAAATAGGCGTAACTTGTCTGATAACACTGTGTGTATGTGTGTGTGTGTGTGTGGGGGGGGGGGTTCACAATCGATCATGGGGGTTAGGAACTTTCATTTACGAAGGACCCAAGTTAGTAAGATGGAGAAAATTTGTTTGAACGCCGGTTTTTCATTTTTTCCTCTATTTGCACCACCCAAACAATCATTTAGAATATATTTCAATTTTTTATTTACCCCTCTTCAATTCAGAAGAAAAAAATTGTATTCTTAGATGGAAATTTATTGGAAGGGCATATGCCCCTCCTTGCACCCCCGACCTTACGGCTATGGTTAGGTCTAGTGGCGGGCTCTGGTAACACGATGAGTAAGAGCCTGGTTCCATACAAGACAGAATTTCTTGATTAAATGAGTGGCTGTTCGCTGTTCAAGAGTAACCGTATTCTCTGGTGTTAGTTATGGAAGGGGTTTGTGTGTGTGTGTTTGTGTTGTGGAAGTCTCTGTAATTGTGGAGTGTGAGGATGCCGACTTTGATGGTGAGATAGAGCAGAGAGACTCGTGCACTCGTCGAGAATATTTTGCTGCTATAAATAATGCATTCATCACTGTGCTAGTAACAGCCCTATAGACGACTGCTGCGGACAGGCGGGAAGTGGCTCTTACCTCTTGTTGTTTACTCTCAACACGGAGGCCATGAGGGTTAACGCAGCGATATTTGACGTGTTCTGCTACAGCAGTATTTTCAGCCTAAAACTTTTTTTTTTAATATGGAAATACGGAACTTTGCTCACGTGGCCCCTCCTCATACTAAATTTTGAACCGAATGACAGATTTTCGTGAAAAGCGTTTGAAAAGTAATTTATTTAAAGTTAATGGTCAATAAATGACCATCAGTATAAGCAATCAATACATAACACGGAAGAGATGGACCAGTTTTCAGTTTTAGTGTACCTCAGCAGCATCGTTCACAGCAATAAAAAGATAATGGACTACAAGGATGCGAACCTTCCTCATTTGCAAGTAGTTGGATTTCATTGTCTTTGATTAGTACTCCATTGATGCATAGAGAAAATATCGTGAATATGGAATATGCGAAAAATGTGGGATACCAAGTTTTCACTACGGACCACTCTAATGTGTTGTCGGGCGACAAATTACACCGTAGTTTATGTCAATTCCGGCTGGGTTGCAGCGTCACTTAGACGGTACTTAACAGGAACTATGCTGTTGTTTGGCCATAACTGCGAAGTGTTTTGAGATGGTGTTGTTCTTGTGGTAACAGAGGTAACCGTTTGCAGGTGAACGAATGCCAACGATGCAAGGTGATGCCAAATTCTGCCTGTTTTTTTCCCCCAAGGCGCGACAGCCCCTAGTGGTCCAGACTCTCCTTTGCCGAGGCTTCACGATCGCACTCGGACACACCCTTCTCATTAGGAATCCTCTGGACGAGTGATCAGTCCGTCGCAGAGACTTCTTTCTACCTGACAACACACAGCACTCTAAGAGACAGACAGCCATGCCGACGGTGGGCTTCGAACACGTAATCCTAGCAATCGAGCTGCCGCAGACCCATGCCTTAGATCGCTCGGGCACTGGGATCGGCTAACTAGGCGTGTTTAGTAAAACTAAATCGTGTTTGATTCTTTGGCACGTGTTGCTAGTAGTGTGGAATATCATAGTTATTACGGATTCGGACTACGATAGATCAATTCGGCATTTCTTCATAGGCGACGATGATTATGGTGGTGGGGGCAGCGGCAGCGTTGGTTATGATGATCGTGATTACTACTACGACGACGACGCCTGTCTCGGAACAAATTTTGACGGTTCGTTATGCATGGAGGAAATCATCGGTCCAAACCGCCTTCAGACGAGAACACCGAGTTCATTTTACACAACTGGATGTTTGCAGAGGATGAAGAAAGGGAAGAATGGGAACAGTGCTTGTCATATAAATTGTGGTTTCATATAGACTGTACTGAGCATGTTGGAGGAAGTAGATTTCAGATGTTAAATAGTTTGATATTATGCAAGACTTGAGTTTTTACAGTGGCAGTGACGAAGATTCCAGTTTTATGAGATGTGACGCCTTGTAGATTTGTATGTGTATGCCTATGTTTCGGAATAGCTCACTGCCCTTGTCTTCAGGGTAGTCCATGGTACCTATACACCATTTTACGCTGTGTTGTTTACAGAATTTGGATGTTCGTAATTTGGTAATCTGAAACATCAATCGGTTATTCAAAATTAATAGCATTTTTGAAACCGCTCGAGATTCCACGTTGACATATTCACAGTACGTTCAAGAACTCCCGCTGGTTGCCCGTAATGTGTTAATGCACGGCGCTTCTGCAACTTGTTCAGTTACATTTTGGCTGTCTATACTCAGCGCAAGTGTTGTGGAGCTGAAAGTGTAATTGATATTACATGGTTATCAGATTTCGTGTACTAAAATGGACTCTTCAATATTTGATTCATTTCTGTGGTCAGAGAGTGTAGAAACTGGTGAAATTTAAGGAAGTAAGACGCTTCGGTGTGACGGTAATTGTAGGTCCCGGTGGAAAGATTCATAGATTGCCGAGTGAGTGTTGCTGGTAGTGCGCATTGTGGTTGGCCGTCGACTGTGAAATGTTTATAGGACAAGGATGAGATCTCTTAGATGCATCCGTCACAGCCGAAGAATCTGACTTTATTAAAAAGTCTCTGAAAAATGTGTCTTTTTCGGCGTGCGACCCAACCGACATTATTTTATTCGGATAGATTCTCGAAACTTACGGATCTTTATACCAAATGGATTTACAGGCAAGACAGTTACGTAGGAAAATAAGATATGTTTATGCGTGATATGAAGCTTCTGCCGCGAAGTAGATGAGAAATGCGCGTTTCTGGGCTATTACACGGCGAGTTTTGGTAATTCATTACCGACGTTTCGGGAGTAGACCTTGAAGATGGGACCGATAGGTTGTCCCTCTACATCGGTAAGGAATCACAATTGCATGTTGCGTAATAGCCCAGAAGAGCGCATTTCTTAAGATACTGTTAACTTCCACGTAGTTGCGTTATCAAATTTATGAGTTGCGTACGTCAGTATTATTATTATTATTATTATTATTGTTGTACAATATGTATGTCTCCTGTCACAGGCATTTCTTCCTGGTACTTCTCTTGAACCAGCGGTGATCCCCACCGCTCAGGCTTCAAGCTTCACACTGCAGTACATTCCGTATTATGTGTGATGTCCCAAGTATAGCTGTCTTTTGTAGTGAATCTATCGAGTGTTTTCCTGGTATAGTTTCCAAATTTTTCTTTAAACTTCTCGTTACTATTCCAGTGGCTCCAATTATTACTGGTACAATCGTACAT
>Ga0123354_10013976_pt1 | contig 12487 bp, 6 predicted proteins | sample TergutLab28metaG_2_FD_97872 | JGI IMG/M metagenome (GOLD analysis project Ga0123354, IMG submission 97872) | Labiotermes labralis P4 segment gut microbial communities from Petit-Saut dam, French Guiana - Lab288 P4 | ecosystem: Host-associated > Arthropoda: Insects > Digestive system > Gut ... | reverse complement strand
GTCCCGGGTTCGATCCCCGGCGCTACCAGATTTTCTGAGTAGTAGTGGGTCTGGAACGGGGTCCACTCAGTCTCGTGAGCCTCGTGAGGTCAATTGAGGAGCTACTTGAATGAAAAAAGTAGCAGCTCCAGGTCTAGAAAAGAGAGATTAACGGCTGTGGGGACCCGTTGCGCTGACTACGTAACACCCCTCTATCCGCAAAAGTTGGCACTAACTTCGCCGACCTGCGGCGGCCGCTCTGTCGGTATAGTTCGCGTGCGGACTAAGGCCACGGAGTTTAGTTTAGTTTATGTTTCGAAAATTAGTCACAGAACAGTCAAAACGAAATCTGAGCATAAATCATCGCTTGAAAAAAGAAACTAGCATCGCTGCTTGGATATGAGGAAAATCCCGTAGGAAGAAGCCCGAATTGGAGCTGTTGCTAGGACACAACAAACACACGATGGTAGGTGAAAATACAGAGTAGAACCGTTGGTGCGATACGAATAAACAGCACTCTGGAAGAACCCATCCATCACAAACAAGAGCCGTTATTAGGAAAAAGGGAAGACCCAGTTAGGAAAACTAAATCGCTCCGTAGGACCCCAGTTTACAGCCGTTGCTGGAATAATGAATTCGCGAGAATTTACAACCTGAACGGTTTTCGGTGCATTCGGCGCCAACCTCCCAGCACTTTAGATTAATAAATATGTAAGTACTGCACTGCTTAACTTCTAACAAATCAGCCATTATGATAAATAAATAATATATAAACTATCGAAAATGAAACAAACGATACATTAATGTAGCTGTGTTACCAAGAACACAAATCATCATCATCTTCCACCATGGATTAGGTCTTTTGACCTGTTCCGGCATCGACGCATTGCCATCGTTTCCTGAGGAGTCCACGGTCTCTTCTTCCTCGATGTTTGTAGTTGAGGGCGTGTTTCGGGAGTCTGGTGTTGTCCATTCTTTCAAGGTAGTTGATCAAGTTTTGCATGTATTTGAGTCTTACGTCTTGTAGAACTTAAATCACTTCCCTAATTTCCTTATACGCCGCGTCCAAAAAGAATGGTGCGGTTTGTAAAGGCTCCAACTGGAACTACCCAAGCGATATCGCATCAATCGTCGCACACTTAAATTCTCCCACTTAAACAGTTTCAAGGACGGCAGCCAAAGTTCCGATATTTTCCGGGTTTAGTTTCGTGTGGTCGTCCGACAGTGCTCATTCCACAAGAAAAGGCGCACTGTGTTCTTTTGTTGGCCGAGCAAAAATCGGCTATTGCAGGCACGAATTTAATTAGAAACCATTTGTCTTACGCTCTAATTTCGCAGATTTTAATTAACTGGACGTCTTTATCATTCTCCAAATACTTGCTCTCGATATCCCACCACTCTTTTACGGACACTCGGCTCAGTAAATTTATGTAATTCGTAAATCTTCTGAAACTTTTCTATATTCATATTTTCGAGATTTCAAAATGACAACTGACAGTGACAAGGAATAATGACATCCAAGAACGTAAGTTTTTCAGTAGCTATAACGTGCTGCGCATGTTGCTAGAGCTATAAACTGCATTAGATTATTACAATTTATGAGTATTAAATAACATTTGGTTCACAATTCTGGGCTACAGAACGTCCGATAGCATAACTGTATCTTTTCTTAAACATGATCGCAGCACAACCAAGGAAAGCTACAATTAAAGAATGCAGGTAAGTTGACACAAAACGTGGTAGCAGTTTCAAAACCTTTATGCGATGCTGCACCTTAGTAAAACGCACCAACTCTGCCACTATGTTGCAGACAGGCAAGCGATTCCGTTATGTACAGCAGCAAGTGTGAAAACTCCATTAAAACATTCAGCGAACATGATAGTACTGACGAAACGTAAGGGAAGGAAAGAAGCTTTACCTCATTCTAAGGGGGCCTTTCAGAGAAGAAACAAACCTAAAATCAGGTATGAAATTTGACAGGCGAGGCTCTTCAATTTATAGTATGGAGAAGAAAGATACAAGAAGAGACTAATTAAGTCAGATAATAAAAGTCAAATATCCTTCAGATTCTACATACATTTCTTAGCAAAACCCCGCAAGTAGCAGGTCTGCTGGCAGCTTGAATAACTAGTCGAATTCCAAGGTACTGTAAAGGTAAATTGATCCCGTTACAGGCCCGGTGTGACCCAGAGGGTGGGTAGAGGTATAGCTCTACTCTTCCATGACCTCGGCACTGGAAGGGGGTGAGTGGTCAGCAGTAAGCACCGGCCGCACTTTACCCCCGGGAAAGACTCGTTACCGATTTTACAGGAGGCTAGGTGGGCCCCAGGGCCTGTCTGGACGGGCGGAAAATCTCGTCCCCACAGGGATTCAATTCCGAATCGTCCAGCCCATAGGCAGTCGCTATACCAACTGATCTACCCGGCCCACCCAAGGTACTGTAGCTGACTAAATTGCTTTTGTAAGAAAAATCTGGTACGTGTTTGTAGTTAATAATGTGAACAACGGAGGTTTTTTACAATAGTGATACGTTCTGAAAGTTGACGGTATATGTACGAGGACTTCGAAAGGTAATTTGAATCATTTCTCTATACATATAACAACGCACAGCCAAAAATACATCTAAACGTGTAACCGGTTATTTTGGAAGAGCCTTCAGTATGAAAAACAGAATAAAACGAGAAGAAAATGTGCATTTGAAGGTGTATGGTAGGGATAGCGTAGCCGGTACAGATACTTGATACGGACTGGGCGGTACCGGGTATTAACATCGATGGGTGCAAGAGCTTTATTCTTCCGCAGAATGTCCAGACCGCCCCTGGGGGCCACCAAACCTCCCACTTTCAGTGATTACTAGGGCTCGTTCCGGGAAGCGAAAGCGGACGGACGTGGCGTTTACCACCCACCCTATCTAGCGCCGAGGTTAAGAACGAGTATAGCTATTTTACTCCCCTGACTGTCTCGTTATGACTTGTTACGACGAGACCTGTACTTTTACCTTCACGTTTACCTTTTTCCCACGGAAGTCAAATGCTCTCAAGTGACTACATGATCATATATTAAGCAATAACATTCATCTGCAGCTCACAGAAAACTCTTAAAGACAACAACAGATGCAAACCCAGCATGTCCCTTCGTCCCTTCTCCGAAATGCCCCCTGGCTAAATCGGCTGCAGATGCATTCTCTCGGCTTCTTCATCTGAACACAATAAGGTCTATTGTGCTTAAAACCAATTTAAGCTAGGTTTATATCATCTTTGTTATCAAAGTCAACATGACTGTATAGTTGAAAATCATGGTCCCCTGGAGCACTGCACCATTTCCTTTGCTAAATAGCTGCTGACGTTTTGGCGGAGCTTTCCGCCTCGATATTTACGGTCTGAGCGGGGCAGTTGGACTTCTGGGGGCCTCGAGATGGAGGGAGTAGGAGCTTTCCTCAAACGTCGGTAGAAATTTACCAACTGACACACCGTTGTGAAAATCTCCAATCTCCACCGTGTCTTTCATATTCGTTAACATTTGTTCTCCAGCGACAGAAATATTATACAATATTTCTTAAATATTGTTGTTGTTAGTTTAATTCACATTTTAGTATTGTTTCTGAACTACTGTATCAATATCATACGGCTTAAGAATTGTGTTTGTGTTTACCTCAGTTGTTGATGCAAAACTGAGATGCCTGTGTAGATAATATTCACAACGCAACAATTACTTCCCGAAAGGGTGAAACTTTACAGTGATTCTTCAATATAACTTATACATTCTTAAGGCCTACTCTGCATTCTGCAACAAAGAGTTCCGACTACAGTTTATTTTAGCTGTGTGTGTGTGTGTGTGTGTGTGTGTGTGTGTGTGAGTGGAATACTGAAATGATCTACAATTAATAATAACTGGTATGAATAAGAAATTACAATCAGTTCGTCAACTGTACTAATATTATACCAGAATTCTCTGATGACTGCTATTTTTAATTTGGAGGTGACCTATAATGCCAACAGCTAATTTTATTTTTAACCACTTGAAAATTAGACCTAATTGACGGTTATGAATAAATGGCGTCCCTTTACTTTACGCACCAGGCAAGAGTTGCACAGTAACTCAGTGGCGGACTCTTGTGGACGCGGCAATAAAATGTAAGTTCCATAACGAAAGGCATATTTCTTGACCAGCTGAGAAACTATCGGCTCCTCGTAAAGGATCATGGAGTTAAGATTTGTTTGTAAAGACTATGATAATATAAAATTCTCACTAAGCTTAGGTACTAATGGACACGCACACATCGTAAAGGAAAGGGAATGTTTTCTTAGTACGTGTATGAGTTACATTAGCTCCAGTTCAGTCCCTCAAAATACGCACCTGAGAGTCAAACCTACGCTTTGTGCTCATCTCTGAAGTGAATAATAACAGACACGGGAAGAGAAATTAAGAGGAGAAATTTTGGGGAGGAGGGAATAAAAACTTTTCAGGAATTCTATGCGGTGAAATGTTGCTAGATTTTGCTAAAGACTTTTCGCCCTACAGACTTAAACTGCAGCCTACAGAATCCAGTGACAGTCTGTCCTTTAATCTGACGTTCAAACATCTGTAACACTATTAAGAAGTAATAACAACTTACTGTAGTAGAGCCGTATCAGTTTATTTCCGTATTTCACTCTGCTGACACTGCTTCAGTAACACCAAGCTGTGTGAGTATGTCCTCAGTTCCCCATTCTTCCGGCTGACTACCTTTTCTTCCCATTTACGTATTAGGCGGAGGAGAAGCATCTTCATTTACAGAACCACATCTCTTAATTTGTCTTCTTCTTCATTAGCTCTTGTTCGCCTCGGCAACGGAACGGTAACGTGGTTGACTCAGTCAGCGTCCATCCTGGTTTCTATCCCGTATGAACTGCTCGCCGGAACGTACGCTTACATTGAGATCTATATCCTTTTTAGTGCCATGTTCATCCTTGTCTTCACCTCCAACATTGTGCAGTCTCAGTTTCCTTAAAACAGTTACTTTTTATTATCCTGGATGTAAATTCTGTATTCCTAATACTGAGGAACTATCTTTTAAATTTGAAGATTAAATACCGTACTTGCAATGCGTTTTTTTTCTTTCTTTCTGAGTATTAACGCTAAAACCAACCCTTCTTAGTTTTATGGCCTACATAACTTACAATTACTACAGTTTCATTTGTTGTAACTTACGTATGAGAAATGTTATTCGTATCAATTTACCAGGAAAATCAGCATCTACAGCAGCTGCACAGTGACTACTGATTTCTGCGACACATAAAAAAATCTCATTTCACTTGCCTGAAGTTTGATTTTAGTCAAATTCATACACCAACAAATCGTGTTGTTACATCTCAAAACGTGTTTTTGGAAATGAAAGCACGGAAATAAGAAATCTGCTGAGTAAAACGGCTTCAATGAAAGGGAAAAGACGGATTTACCAGAATTATATGAAACAAGCGAGATAGGTAAGAGTGAGAGAGACTTCCCAAGACACGTGCACAGCAAACCAGAGTAGCTGCGAATGAAAGCTCAAAAATGCGTTGAACCACGTAACAAGAACAGCAAGTGAATGTATGTATAAGAATATGGCTGTAATAAATATCCTAATCTAGAGACAATCAGCTTAGGTGACACTGCAAGCAATGAATGAATAAATATGAAAAGCTGTAGATCAAGGAGGAAGTATGAGTTAACAAATTATAGACAAACTCGCCCAGTGTGAATATAAAAATTAAGAAATATACGAAGTAAATAGCAAGGTAAAACAATTCCTGGACAGGACCTGAGGGTTCCAGAAGGTTGAGGCTCTCAAATTTCATGACAATCGGCACATGAAATTGACGTTGTCAGCCCTATGCACCGCAACCCTGGTACCCAATGAGTTGACCCCAGGGCCATATGGCGGCCGGATGGTTTATGTAAATGAAAAATTCTAATGACACCATCGGCAATCGAACCCCCGACTTTCCGGCTTGTAGCGCAGTGCCTCAATCAACTGGGCCACCGCGTGGGCTTCACGTATATAAGGTAAAGGTCTTGATTTCGAGCCTCGAACTGATATCGGCACTCCTATGTGAGAATCTTCAGTGTTTCCTCAGCCCATTCGAAAATAACTGTCAGAAATGCCACTACCGCTTTCTTACACCCCTTTAAAAATTTATCACTCCCAGATATTTTGTTTTATTTCATTATAATCTGATACTAGATGACGGTTAGGATATAAAATCACTCAACAGAAGAAATACAGCAATGACTAGAGGTATTCGCTTACTCCTCTCACACCCAACAGAAAGAACGGCAGATACCAAACTCCGCTAAGGAGAAAAGAGAACGACCCGGTCTAGTTATCTGTCTTTAGCAAACACAAAGTTTTATTTCGTTCATTGTATCATTGATGAAGACCGACCTATCCCTTCTAACACTGTGTCAGCCGTGGTGCTACCAACTTCAGTTGGGAGGTGGTATACATTGTTCATTGTCATTTCCGTTTGTCCATTTACCCACCCGCTCGAAGGACAAGCTGACTGGTACCTAACCGTGTTCCAGTAGATTGCTCATAAAGAATAGAATTTCATAGAGGGAAAGAAACGTAACAACCAGAGCCGTTAAGTGTGACGCGACTTTCAGAATGTTAAAATCATCACATGCAACTACAAAAGTAGATTTTTGTGGTTACTGTTCACGTAATTTTTTGTTCGCTTGTATTATAATTTGTACTGCAGTAACATTTCCTACTAACCCACTATGGACACATTTTGTCGGTTTGTGATATCTTTAAATGCTTCTGAACCTGAAATAATCAGTTAATGTGACAGAAACAACATCATGTGCCCTTTTTCTGCGAACCCCACAATGCTATAACTCGAATGAAATCATTTTCCTTGTTTTGAATAAATCACCGTAAAGGATTACATTATTTTCCTTCCATCCAACAGCACTTCGATCAAATCATTAAAGGCTACAATGTCTGAAGTAAGGGAGATTTTCATTTCCTGCAGTCAGATATTTGAAACGTATTTTAATACGACGTAACTCTATTCTTATGCCGGTCCCAACGGCCGCGCGGTCTAAGGCGTGGGTTTGCGGCCTGCTGAGATTGTGGGTTCGAATCCCGCAGGGGACACGCACGTCTATCGTGAGTGTTGTGTGTTGTCAAGTAGAGGTCTGTATGACTAGCTGATCACGCGTCGTTGTGTGGGATCTAGAAAACTCGTGAATGAGGAGACTATGGGGCGCGTTGGGCCGCAGCGCCAAAAGTAAAGAAAAATTCTATTTACATCATCAATTTTAAATTCACCCCTGGGGTAAATGTGTAAAGGTTAAATTCCTGCACCGTACTCGAGGATGTCTCGGTTCACATCTAGACCAAAAACGTGGATACATTTACTGACAACTTTTTTCATTAACCTTATTAATCGCTCAACCACAATGCTGAACAGTACCATAAAATATGCTATATATTCTTCCTAAATAACAAAGCATATTCATGTCGTTTCTCAGCTTAATGCCTACAAACGCAAGCAGTTGATGTGCCGTTTTAAGGAAATAAAGAAACAACAAATATAGTCGCACTTACAGCTGATAATTCTCCCACAGTTTATCACATCACACTTCTAGACGACGTACGTGACCTTAAAATATGTAATCAGGTGTTCAAGTAGGTAACTTCGCTAACGGCTAACACATTATGTCAAACGGGAACACTGAAGTATTTGTCTTGCTGGAAGTGACACCATGGAGTCTGGTAGGCATGTACCGAAAATTCAGTGAAACCTGCAGTATACCATCGTCTACCATGACGTCAAAGACTAGACGACATCTTCACAATCACCGATGTGAGAACATCAAGGTTGATGTAACAGAATAAGGTTAATGCAGATGGTTACGCAATATCTGTATCACTTCACAGACGCAATAATGACTGAAATGAAGGAAAGTTATCTACTTGTTCTGTGGCCCTCAGCGTATCTGCATCATTAATTGGAATCAAATCGACGCAGTACCCTAACAACATTGTACCGCATGGTATAATAGCAGATACCTCCTGTTGTTGTTTTGGGGAGAGGTATTGCTGAACCATAAATGTGAAAACAGCCTAAATAAAAAAAAAATCCCCTAGCAGTCTGGATGCAGTGCAGTCATGTGCACAATAATTCTGTTGAATGAACACCTCGATGTACGTTAGACAGACGTACGTACGTACGTGTGTGTTTGTGTAAATATATAAATAAAAATAAATAAATACATGGTTATTCGAAATGATTGTCGGGGTTTTAACAACTTGTCATACACAATACAATTGAGATAGCAGTATATGCCTTTTTTTATTTAATAGAACAACACTCCATGTTTTTGTTACATACCGTACAGATGCTCTATATGTGCACCCTTTGTGATTCTACAAACATCAACACGATAATGAAATGTAAGCACACAAAACGCCTTCTCACTGCCGTTCGCCACCATCTTAGTAAACTGCACTCCAAGCGGAGAAATGCATAACTACTGCACAGCGCACATCATAAAAGAAAACTGAGAATTTCTAGATCCATCGGTGCAACTACATACTACTATCTCAAGTGCATTGTTTATGACAAGTTTTTAAAACCCCGACAATCATTTCGAATAACCCTGTACATTCTACATATAGACAGGCAGACAAATGGGATGGGCAGGCTGACAGACATTGTATACATATATAACAACCGTTCACCATTCACTTCAAATTGTCCCCGAATATTTCCTCTTTCTTTCTTTGTGCTTATAATTTTTATGGTCTTCATGGTCACATAAGTAACGCCGTTACGTCGGCTACTTCCAATCTTCCCTCCACACGAATGAATTTCGTGAAATTGTAATTTTATTGAACAGTCTCTCTCTTCCACGCCGCTTGTGCCGTACGTTCATGAATGGCAAAAAAGAAAAATGTTTATGTGAACTGAGCATAATTTACACGAATTTTAGGAGGGACGCCCACATCAGAGAAAATATAACTGCTGTTACGCTGTCAGAACACGCATATCAAGCACCACCAACAATGCGTCAAATGAGACTAATATTGTTGGGTCCACACAAGGGTCTCTTAGGAAAATTACATTTCTGATAGTACTGTTTCACAACAACCAGAATTTTTTCCGAGTTTCTAATAAAAAATGGATCAGTTTTTTTCTTTGCAAATCATCTATTTTTAATGCGGTGTGTATAGGTGTATACCTACATGTTTTTGTTGTATCGAACCCCTATCCTTTTCCGAGTAGACTGTTTCGCCTCTCAACCATTATGGGACGGATAAGCTTTCGATCAAATAGGTCCAAATATTTCCAGAACGAAGGAAAATTATTGAAACAGAACACTATATAGGTCTTAGAGGAATAAAACGAGACAAAACAACAAGGTTTTTAAAATTATTTTAAAGCAAGCCAAATATAAGGTCACATCTTCGATGCGGATCGAAAAGGAACGATGAGATTTATGATTTAGTCGCCCCTTAGGCGGGGGCTAGATCTGACCAGTCTGCCAGCACAGTGCCACACCCTCGATCTACAGTTTGCATGCTTCACCTCCGACCCGACACTTGACTGTTCACAGAGTTGGAAAGCTCTGTATTCAGAACTAAGACCCAGACTTAAAAAATGCAGGCTGTCACTCAAGGTTTCTTTTCAAGAAATCTGACAAAACTAACAGCTAAAAAAAAGCTGCTTAACATTCGTAACAATTTTTTCATGTTTTGCTGACCGTGCATCTCAGCATAATCTTAGTAATTAACCAACTTAATGCACAAAATCTTGTTTTATAATAAGTTTATTATATGCCTCTACATGTTTCGAGCACTATGTGATCATCGTCAGGGGGTCAAAGTTTATTATACAGCATCTGGTATCATCACACTTGTAGGTGGCCGTCCGGTGCACAGGTTGAGAGACAGGACTGCAGATGTGATGATACCAGATGCTGTATAATACAATTCTGACCTCCTGATGATGAGCACATAGTGCTCGAAACATGTAGAAGCATATAATAAACTTATTATAAAAGAAGATTTTGTGCAATAAGTTGGTTAATTACTAATATTCGTAACCTTATTTCTGCTCCACCATTATCTGATTCGGTACTATCACAAATTACTGTTGATACAGATATGAGAGCAGTAAGCCCTACAACTCATTGCAATACCATCAAAATCCGTCAATGGAAGTCTAGATCGTTAAGCAACGATAATGCAAACATTCACATCAAAGTGACAGTCTGTGGTACGTTTATCCTTCAATCGTACTGCCTCCCTGTGACGAGATAAATGGCTGAGCAGAGTAAAAATAGCTGCCGACAACCGATAGAGGTCAAAGGTGAGAGGAGTCTGGTGGTGTTTGTACACCTATCTCTTACAAACCAAGCTCCATTCAATCATAAAGAGATCATCTGGATCACACCCCCCCCCCCCCCCCCATCATCCAGCACAAACTGGCCGCTCCCAGACACCAGTGGCGTTGTAGCAAACTCAATTAGGACTATAAAGTTTCCTTATGTTTCTCTTATTCTCGACCTTCAACACACAACGCCTAGGCTATAGAGAGAGAGCACAATGGGGATGTAACGTCATTCTGTCTGCAGGTTTCTTTTCCCATGCAACTAGACAAATTCTATGTCATTGTCTTAGTTGTTGCACAGGCCTATATAAATATGATTTTGGTTTGGAGATGACTCAGGAAATTGGATTCGAATTTGTTATAGCGTAAGTTCTTGTTTATGATTATAGCAACACCCTTATGAAAGATTTGATTTGAGTTCTTCTTGGGAACTTTTAATTAATGGATATAAGTCACAAGAATTCCTAAGTTCATTGCACGCGGAGTTTTCCTACACTTATTCCTCGAAGGAAAGTTAATTTACTTTTAAGGCGATCGGGTGAATGTTTGTAGATGTGCAGTAGAATATTAAAGAAATTCCTCAAAATACAGTGCAAAAAATTGTAAGGAATTATCGGTAAGTAGTCTCAAGAATATTGGATTATATCTGTCTGACTGTGTACGTTACTGCTGTCCAATCCGTTTGCAGCTACCGAACTACTTGTGGAATGTTTATAAATATTTACATGATAAACATTTAAAAATAAAAGTCTACTTAATTTCCACTGAATTACTGACTACGTTAGCCGCATTAAATTAAAATGTAAAAACTTGGAAATATCCTATTTATTATTCGCACTAAGTTTTCGATTTTATAAATTTTAAGTAGAAATTTACTTTATAATTTTGGGTCGGAAATCACAGTCTAAAGCTAGCTATAGTAAACAAACATATTTTCACCATCAACATAAACTTTAGTTTCATGAAACAGCATGACATCTGGCTTGCAGGAATGTGTTAACACATCCACGACGCAGACATGAAGCAGAAATACCGAGTTGCTTATAATCAGCACTAAACGTTTTACTGCCAACAGAAGGCGTAAGCTTTATAAATAAGGCTGCCTGTTATATTATGGTAATTCAAGTTTGAATGTAAGACGTATCGGAAGAATAATGTGAAAAAAAATAAAGCGATATAGAATTAATGTAGCTCTAAATAAGGACGATCTCAAATTCGAATATCGACTCAGAGGTTATCTTGACTGGGATAGTCATGTCTTTCGTCCATCCTCTCTAGAATACGGGAATATTTCACTGAAATACCTTATGACTTCCCATCTGCACACTTGTTCAACTGATTTACCGTAACAATTCATGTCTGACGACGCTAAATATCATTTTGAATTCACAACGCGTTTGGAAAACAAATAAAAGAAGTACAACAACGTTCCAGCAGAAACTACTCATAGGCATTGCCCTTCCCTGACCAAAGGATAAGCAAAAAGGGACGGGAAATCATTGGTGCTCCTTGTTCTTTTATTCTGAAAACACAACCCGACTTTTCCTCGCAAATAGCCGACCGCTTGAGTTGTGTCGATAATACAAGCTACTGTGCGAACCAATAAAAACAGAACAAAATTCCAGAACCAGTTGCGCACCCTTACAAGTGTCAAATGAATCTATCGATGGAATCCTGTTGGAATTACGTACAATGGTATTTGTCCTTTATTCCAAGTCAAAATTACGTAGCTGTGAAATGGAAACTACACTTGCTCCGTTCTAATATCGAGAGCACCTGCTGCAGAAAACATGGTATTACTTTCTCCGTCTTTCTAATGTAAAGGCAGTGAAGAAAAACTGAACTGCAGACATTTATCTTCTCATCTACACTCATTACTTGTTCCTTCCACTTCACCTAATTGGTTTAATCATACAAATATTATAAGGTGAGGGGTACAAATTGTGGAGGGCATCATTATTTAATGTTTTCCAGAGTCATGTGTCTTCTTCCCTTTTGGGTGCAAACATTTTCCTTAGAACTTTGTTCTCAGCGGGATTGAAGTTCGTTTCAAACGGAATTAAATAGAAATGTTAATGGCACTTTTTAACTGCACAACCTTATTTTCAAATGATTCATTATGTAGTCATTTATTACAGCCAGGC
>Ga0123354_10013975_pt1 | contig 12489 bp, 10 predicted proteins | sample TergutLab28metaG_2_FD_97872 | JGI IMG/M metagenome (GOLD analysis project Ga0123354, IMG submission 97872) | Labiotermes labralis P4 segment gut microbial communities from Petit-Saut dam, French Guiana - Lab288 P4 | ecosystem: Host-associated > Arthropoda: Insects > Digestive system > Gut ... | reverse complement strand
GGACGGATGGACGGACGGACAAACACACGGTCAGGAAAGACAAATGTAATATGCGCATAAACATATCTAGTACAGACTTTCAGATTTCTTGCCATATGTGTTGTCTTAAGTTAGGACACCAATAATGAATTAGTTTGCACTGCCAATGCACAAATATCCGTTAACTGCCGAAGTACTACATTTGGAGCACAGCTTTGTGAGGTACAGAAACTTCTGCACTGCGGACAGTACATCAGAAACAACTGGAAATTTCTGAAATTGGTGCTGGATACAGATGGAGATCGGCTGGACCGATCGTGTGAGAAATGAAGAAGCACTACATAGGGTTAAGGAGGCGAAGAATATCCTACATACAATAAAACGAAGGAAGGTTAACTGGTCACATCTTGCGTAAGGACTGCCTTCTAAAACATGGTATTCCAGGAACTATAAAAGTGACGAAAAGACGAGGAAGAAGAGTAAGCAGCTACTGGATAACTTTAGAGAAAAGAGAGGATACAGTAACTTGAAAAAGGAAGCACTAGCACTAGATAGCACTGTGTGGAGAACTCGCTTTGGAGGAAACTATGGACCTGTCGTAAGGCAGACAATGGAATGAAAGAATGAATGATGAATGAAGCTTGCGTTCCTGTAGTACGGGTCAATTACCCACTAGGTATCAGGTAGCACCTACCAGACGTCACAACGTACCGACCAGACGTCAAACAACACCTACCAGACTTCACGTAGCACCTACGGCACGTCACAAAGTACCTTCCGGACGTTACGTAGCACCTAATAGACGTCAAACAGTACCCACCACACGCCACAAAGTACCTACCATACGTCACAATTTACCTAACAGATGTAACAAGGCTGTATTTTGTTAATTATCCAACATATCGACAAATGTTCCAAACAAAACCCGCAGATATTAACCACACCCGATGTCAGGTTACTACACGTCAACTGTGTACGATAGGCCACGGTACAGGCATAGGATGTTTGTTTCAGGCCGGTGTGATATGAGATTAAATTCTCCGAACGGATTTCAGAATTCATTCGGCAGTTTCGGAGAAGTGGCAGGCGAGTACAGCCACGACCACGCCCAAAAGGGCGCACAGCAATACGCACAGCCAGCCGCGACACCCGGCCGCCAGAAGGGAAAATTAAGCGCCATAGATACACGCCACTGCATGACAGCACACTACGCTGTCTTCTTGTCTTAATAATTTCGCTCCAAAGCCTGTTTAGATGTTCATAACTGGCTTTGGTACTCTACTGAATTGCACTGCAGTTCTAAGAACCGTCAGATTGATTCGCTTTTCTTAACTATATCACATTAAAAAAAAAATACAAAGGGATCCATTTCAAACACTATCAGCGTTCAGCTGGAACACGGAGTTTCAATATAATCTTACAAATGAATATGAAATCTAAAAACAACCTTACACGACATAGACAAGAAATTCCCACGTCCCTATTTGGCAAATGTGAAGTTCTCTCCGTAAGCAAGCGGTCGCCCTCACTTGCAGTCCCAATTTACTTCCGTTTTTACGTACCTAAGGCTTGCAAGCGAACCTTCGGTGCACAAAAGTGACGCGCACTTTTCAGAGTGCACGTAAGCAAGTTTTACTATGGCACCAACATGCTCAGTGACGCAAAAATTATACCGGAATTCACGAATATTGTCGTAGTAACAGAGCTCAGTGATTTGACACCGTCAGTATGCTGTCACTAGCAACATCTCTTACACAGTAAACTGCTTTCGGTGAATGAAACAGACTTTCTGGGTTTGCAGTGTCCGCTGCACACAGACACTCCATTTTAATTTCCCAGGGGGACAAAATTCCAGTTTCTCCTAAAAGAAAACTAGAAGCACTGTAGATGAAGAGCCTCGAAGACGCTAGTTCTGAATAAACAGGAAAATGGCGGCTTATAACACACGTTCAAACTCATTTTGCAACTCGCGTTTGTGTTGCCCGTTCCAAGGACTCATAAATACACATCAATGAGGCAAATGGTGATTAATTTTGTTCACGCATCACATCAAGTAAACGTCCACGGATCAATACAGCAACAATTATCACAGGTTACCGTTATCTGGCACGGTATTTTACAAGCACTTAGGTCTATACGCAGATATTACGTGCACTGCTTAAACAAGAAGACACAAAGAAAAATAACGCAGGGAAACGAAGCAGGGAAAAATAAATGGCAAAGCATGTATCTTTAAAGACGAGTATTCTCTGAAGAACAGCTTTACATGACCGGAACATGAAGGCAACCCTCACGCCATTCTGCAAATGAAAAAACATATGCGCTGCCTCATTAATTCGGTAAAGCCTTGCTTTTGTTCTTAAGCACCTTTCAATACACACAAAAAAATGTTACTTCGGTACGAAACACAAACATTTTGTCAGATTTGTAGCGTTCAGCTAAATCCCTGCCACAAACACAAATACAACGAAGCAAAGCTACAGTCCACAATGTGATTTTTTTTCGCTTTACATAAACTATTCCAATACCATTAACTCCCTATACAAAACTAAAAGAGCTGTGAAGCCAGCAGAGGGTCCGGTCCTATGCCCCTCCGCTCCTGTAAACAATGCGGCATTCGCACCCGGTTCCGTCCCTAAAATGTTGTGTATGTGTGTGTGTATATATATATATATATATATATATATATGTATATTGGTGGCAGGCTGTTGAAACACAAGGTCACTACAACAGAAGTTAGTCACCGATCTCTTCGTCAATTACCTCGTTTCATCCAAGCAAGAACCGGCTACGGCACTGCACGGATTTCAACTGTCGCAAGCACAAAACAAATGATCAATATCTGCAACAAACGGCATTGAGTATCTGTCACCCAGTTACAACACGAAACAACAAAATATACATTATGTCTTGAAGCTATGAGGGCACTGGGACCCGCGTCACGTGGTTCAAGCCAACGGACGCTTCGGAGTCCGACCCCGTCTTCGTCGTCACGGTTTTGATGCCAGAATAAAGACGCAGTCTAGTCTGAAAAACGTCTGTTCAACCGAAAAACTTGACACGGCTGTCTGCCCCAAAAGACACTGTACAACAGAAAAAAATCGAGCTCTGTAGAGATGCAATTCGAGGGTTCAGTATTTCGGGGCATCAAGGGTCAGAGACGGGAAGAGGGCAAGTGACAGAGACAAAAAGATATTTACGATCAGGGGATTGAACAGGGTAAGAAAGACCGGCCCGAAACGAGAGACGACACGTGATAGATGCCGAGACAGAAGAGACAAGCAATCAGGCTGCCTGAGGAAGACGTATACGGGACCGATGTAGGGATATACAGATCTGGCGGGGGCACAGGCTAACCCGACTGACGCCCACTCAGTCGAACCAAACGCTACTGGAATTATAAATTCGATACACCTGACAAAACTTACCTTTAAGTAGGCGTGGACCATTACAGCGTTCCTGCAACCAGCCAAATTAATCCCACACCTTCACAGCACAATTCACCCAACGTAAACCTAGTATTATCTTCTCCTCTGCCCCATCACCTTCCAAGCGGCCCCATCCCAAAACGTTTTCCGACCAAAGCTCGCTAAACACCGAGCGCAAAACTTTATTTAACCGAACACACTTCAACCCTTCGCCAAGTCATACAAAATAGCTAAATTCAGTCTAAAAACAGTTTTTGGCACGTGACAATAGAGACATCTAGTTATTTCCAAAAAGTGACGACTCAGAAGATAGCACAGATAGGCTTATGGTGTTCTGTGTAATTTCGTAGGTTACCAGCGTTTCAATGGATACTGGTATCTCCATCTTCAAAGCACAAGTTCGTGAAAATAGTGGCAGAAGGATACTGCACAACGCTCAAAGCAGCCTTCTACGAAACTGAACGACGTCGTAAACCAAATCCGACACTCACAACAGTTTACGGCCAGATTCATATTGTCACCCCTGAAGCAGAACTGAAATACGCCATTCTATTACACACGTGACACTGAGTGTAGACTGAACACAAATTTGGAAAAGTTCAGATAGCGAACTATGGTGCACGGAGTACGCCAATGAAGTACAAGCACGTCAAGTGGCTTTGTCTCCAACACGCTCTGTTGTAAGGTTAAGACCTCACACGTCTTCATGCACAATACGGATCCTCTAAAAGTTGGTTTCCGCGAGACTCTACTAGTAAATGCATTCTGAATTTAAATTCGAAGCACATTTTTAACTTTACCAAAAAACAGCGGTGTGATCGCCGGGCCAGTGATCGTACCCTGATCAGTACCGAAACTGGAGACGCATTTGGATGAACACCGACATCAGGGTCCCTCCTTTCATTTACCAAACACCAAAATAACCAAACGGGGTTTATCACTTTACCTGCATCCACCATCACAGAAAGTAACTCTCTTTTGCTAAGTAACGGGTAAAAGTGTCTTCCCTACTTACAGTTGCCTGCAGTGGCCGTCCTGACGCACCGGAGACGCCTAGACCGAACGGGCGATCCAAAGGTTGAACCGTGCATTGTTATGAGTGACTGCATTGTAAACATTTATCTAGCTCTTGTTAAAATGTTAATAATTGTGCCACAGTGTTTGCGCATTGCTGTACAATTTTGTGCGACAGAGTTTCAACTGAAACTTCTATTACAATGTACGCCTACTGAGTAATTAATTTTCAGCTTTTATCGAAAGACTCCAAAAAAATGCGAAAGCGGAACGCTAAAGCCTGACACATAAGGACAGAGGTCTAAAAGCACTTCCAAGCGGTAGATTCGGTTGGAATGCACCATCTAACACGGCTCGTTACAACTTTTATATTGATAAAGACATTTGAATGGGAAGGAAAGCTGCACAGTGGCACACAGGAAGCGTGGTAGCTACATCGCCGGACAGCAATTAGCTAAACGACTTTTAGAATTCGAACAACGTAGGCTATGCTTAGTATACCCTACCCTGACCTACGGCGCGCGGAATTCAAAATTTCCAAATTAAACCATCTTCCAAACCGATACAATAAAGACAACGTAATCGGCAGAAAGAAGTACTTCTGTGATTCGAGACAACACCCACAACTAAGTCCGAGGCAGATGCCAATGGGTGCTTCAACGTTCAGGGTAACCGGTTTCAGTAACGGCATTGTCAACGAATTCTTCAACGTCCTTCACAGCACTGCAGACGCTACAAACCGTCAAGATAATAAAATTTATAACGCAGACGAACCTGCTTCAACACCAGTTCCGAAGAAATCATACATGGACAGGAAGCTGCTCACATGAAATTGGGGGCAGACATGATTACAAAAGCTATCAGTTGTGTCAGCGCCGACAGCCTCTACGTGCTCCTGTGTTGATGTGGGAACAAGACAAATCAGAGATGGGGCATGACCATGCACTCATTGTGCATTCGACTCAGAGTGTAGCCTTGTCACAAAAGAACTGTTCGTAAGACGTGTAACAGTTACTCAAACTGCAATCCCAGACGACTGTCGGAACCACGAAACGACGAAGCTGTGCAGTCGGTGCGCCACAGTGGTGATATAAACGCCAACTCTTGTCAGGTTACACCACGCATCGGACTCGGCCGTCTGAAAGCCCCTGAACTTCCATTGCACAGAACAACAAAATCAGCAATGATAAACAGCTAATCCTGGGCAATGTATCAGCCAGATAAACGTGACAATGCCTTTACTACAGCGGTCACAGTCATCAGGCCCTCCTACTCTATAGGGATACTCACTCCACGGAGCAGAAACCTTCTTCAGAAGCTAACCGGTTCTCAGTTGGTAGTCAAGATATTCCCCGCATTTATGTGGCCCGAAGGTTTAGTACTGCATTTACAAGAGCCCGCCACCTGTCCCTATCCAAAGCCAGATCAATCCAGTCCGCGCACCCCATCCCACTTCCTGAAGATCCATCTTAATATTATCCTCCCATCTATGCCTGGGTCTTCCAAGTGGTCTCTTTTCTTCATGTTTCTCCACCAAACCTCATGTATACACCTCTCATCTCCCCCATACGTGCTACATGCCCCGACCATCTCATTCTTCTGGATTTCATCACCCGAATAATGTCTGGAAAGGAGAAAACACCATAAAGCTCCTCATACGTAGTTTTCTCCACTCCCCGGTTCCCTCGTCCCTTTTAGGCCCAAATATTCTCCTCGGCATCCTATTCTCAAAAACCCTCAGCCTACGTTCCTCCTTCAATGTAAGCTGCCAAATTTCACACCCATAAAAAACAGGCAATAGTATATAGCGTGCTCTACAGGGACATGGTCAGTAAACACACGCGTACTTCAAAACAACCATCTCGTTCTGCGAACCGTCCTGGAGATGATTTTGTACGGCTCAGCCGCAAGACAAAGCAACAGGTCAAGGGTCTTCCAGACAACAACCGGACGTGTTAATACGTCCTTGATACGTCACGTGCAAAATGTAGACATTGTCTTTTCTAAAACCCGATGCTGTTTTCGGCACTCAGAAGTAAACGAAGGGCTGACGTGCATCGGAAGAGCATCCAACAGTCTTGTTCCCTCACAAACCCGCCATGGAGAGGCCGCTACAAAACGAGATCTTCAAAATCACCATGGAAATTTACGACAGAGGTATGGGGAATGAGCGAAAGGCTCACAGGGATTCCGGACGAAACTTGGGGAAGGAGGGACATGACCTAAAGTATGTCTAGTAAGAAACGGACCCATGATCAGCAAGGTGAGAACCGACAGGAAATTATGCTTCGACTGCAAGCGAAGTGACTTCTTGAATGTAATTTATTTCGCGGCGCATCCATCCCGCACCAATGTTTCTTAATCTACAGGACGAGGAAACTTCTTCGGCAATTACTTCGGAGTGATTAAAGAACTTGTCCCTCACAGCTTGGTCTATAATGTTTGAATCCTGTCAAAGTGTTAAATTACTTCATTGCTCCATTTATCTTAAAACTTCTGCCCAGAAGTTTGACCTTAAACTTGCTGCTGTTGCGCTAATGTTTAAACTTTTCGGGCTGAAAGTCTGCCTTCTGTTCTCCTCAAGACACCTGTTAACAATTCGCAGAGTCACCTTAACGTTGCTCGTGGAGTTCTTTGAATTTCTAATGACACTTTATCTCCACTGCCCGAATTTCCCACTCCACTTTGCCCTCCGCATTACCACCAGATGCAACTGGCCCCACATGTATCTCTATTTTTCAATGTCATCAGTACCTCCATGTATTTGTACACAATTTACGGACCCACAGGCTGCTTTTCTCCGCTCCCTAACACATTACGGCTCCTTCAAAAACGTACGGTCATTTTTCACGACACAATGACACGTCTGTAACCACGTGGCTTCGGTGCGGTTCCGGATGAAGGGTCCGCCAAGTATCTTTCACCTAGCTAGTGCTGGTAGCAGAGATATCCGTGGTTCGAAGCCGGCTGCTGGACTGCTGCGTCTCTCTCGCGTTCGGTGTTGCCTGAGCGCTGTTCCTGCCAGGTCACCTCACCATCAGGCTCTCTCGGCTTCGTTCGGTTGCCTTACCGTCACGCCTTCGTTTGCAACGTGGCCGCGACTGTTGTCCGCCGTCTCTATCAGGCATGCAGTGAAACCTTAATCTTCCACTCACTTCCCGGTTGAAAAGCGCCTCTTTTTTCGGCATTGCGGGCTCACGCTGAAAGATTCCCACTAGCCCCACACTCAAAAGTGTCACTTGTTTTCACTGTCACCGCCCTTTACCTCACCCCTTCATCATTCCTGTTCTTTTACGCTAGGACTGACCTCATATTGGGCTGTAGCAGGTCGGACCTACCTTAATTGGTAGCGCTACCCGCGTTAGCTAATGGATCAGTCTGGAGGGTCAACATGGGAACACCCACCGTCGAGACGAGCTCCACTCAGGATTATCAGGGAAGTGCTCGTGGGAATAGCTTCGACAGGCGCCCTGGCAGCCTTCGTAATAACAAGAGGGTGTTGTTATTCATTTAAGCCGATGGTATTTACTGGACCTTAACACATTTAGAGCTCATAACACTTCCAAGGTAGCTGTTACCAACACACTGCACTAATCTTCCGCATAAACGGCATCAATTTCTTATTAGCACCGAATTAATAACTGGCACTTATACATGTACAGGGCGGGCGAAAAGTCACGCAATTAATTTCTTGAAAATCGATCTATTTGTCACAAAAGTAAGTAACAATAAGAAAGAAAACACGACACTACATTAACCACTCACAATATGACCGCGTTGCCTCTCTAACCTCACGGTTTATGCATAACGGTGAATACTTCCTTCAGTGATGTCCGAAATGCACAGCTGGATATTGTTCCAATTACTGCCATGTGTGCTCCTTGTATTTGTACTCACTTCTTGCATAAATCCCCAAAATGTACATCCAGTGGCGTTAGGACCTGAGCTCAAGGCCCACCAGTTTGCGGCGACAATGTGATCACCCAATAATCCGGACAGTCGAACTTCCTGCGCGTTCGGTGACAGTGTCTTGTTGCAGCCGGCTGTCTGTGTTGTGAAATTTGAATGACGTTCAGTTCGTAACTCATCTTTACAATGCTCTGATCTTGTGGTCCCCGTAAACAAGAAAGGTATCGACTGTGATTTCCAGGTGAGGCCTCCCAGTTGTGTTTTCAATAATTTATATATATATATATATATAAGCCTAACACACCCTTTATTATATAACATAATTAAAAGATCATATCAGCGACATGTGTCGGCTTCTTTATAAAGCCATCTTCAGGCTGCAACTCAAAATGCGTTTTTATATACAACTGAATATGTCCTTAAAATACAAGATCGCAACATTCAACTCCCACAAACTGCTCAACCAAAGACTACGAACATAATCAAACACTATTTTAACATGTTTCCATTAACTTACGTTATTTCATAATTGTATTTCACATTTTTGTATCTCATTTTTATATCTCATTTTCTAGTGTAAACGAGATCTCGTATTTCAAGGACAACGCCAATTGTATATCAACAAAACGCCTTTTAAGTTGCAGTCTGATGGCTTTATAAAAAACCGCAACATGTCCTTAATACGATCTTTTAATTACATTTTATATAAGAAAGGTTGTGTTAGGATGAAAACTTGTACATATTTTATTAGGTACCGACTGTGTTCGGCCAGTAACACCACATCGCATCCACTCGTGATATAAGATGACGGTCATCCACGGACGGTGTGTGCAGTTCCCGCGCCCCAAACTCTGCTATTTTATCTATTAATGTATCCCATTAACGTGAAAGCATGTTTCGTAGACACATACACGTCGGCAAATGCACCCCTACAGTTAATTTGTACTGCCGACTGTTGAAAGGCGGTTAGCGCGAGTCTGTCTCCAAATCACGCGACCTGCGTCTATTCAGCGCTGGTGCAAGCACCGTGACCATTACTCATGTTTGTGCTACGAATTCTGTTGACATGATTCTATTACAGCCATCAACTAATATTTAAATACGTATTGCCTGACTTTTCGATCGCACTATACTTCACTGCACTACTATCCTTTCACACATGGGGCACAAGCCGAAAGTTCGCGGATTCGATTCTCGATGATGACTGGAATTTTTCATTGACATGATCCTTCCTGCGGGGGTCGTGCGGTCGACTCAGCCTCTAACAGAAATGAGTTCCAGGAATATTTCCTGGGGGTGAAGGCGGCCGGTGTGTAGCGCTGACAACCTTACCAAGTGTCTTGAAACCTGGGTGCCTTAACCTCCTGGAACCCTCAGGGCCTGTCCAGGCCTGTAGAGGGATTGCTGTACCTTTACCTTACTTTCCTTTCACACACACACACACACACACACACGGTTTGTCATCTGCCGTTGTTATTGAAATGATTCGGTTTACTTAATACGTACGAATAATTAAGTCGAGCTATTAATTCACTGATCGCTTCCACTGCACTTGACACAGACGTCAAATGATCCTTAGGTTACCGGCGTGGAATTTGTATTAGTCACGGAAGATCCACGTCTGCACCACTTTGTAGCACCAACAAGTTCGAGCGTCTCGAGAGGGTGGAGGGGGGGGGGACGGCGGCGGCTGCGTCACGCAGTGGCTATCGCCTTCGTTCCCAATAATTCTTGATTGAAACCGAAGACCTGATTGGATGGTGCAGCCACAGCCTCGAACACCCTGTACCGTCAGTTAACAGACAGTTGTTTAAATTCATGACCATTTGCGGAATGAACTGGCGGTTCTTGCGCTAGTGACACAAAGCGTTTTGGGGTGGTTACCATCCAAGCACCACACACGTTACGGTCAACTATAACAGTGACAAGGTGGAGCCGGGCCGCCTGTCACCCACACAGATGCCAATTACAAACGCGAACTGTATGACCGACTGTCATGACAAGCCGCGGTGCCGGAGGTGTGCGAACTGATTCTCGAAGCCGAAATAACACAGCCGACATACAGGATTAAACATAATCAGTGACATAAAGGGCCACTTAATTGGGCATCGGCATAGGATAAAAGGGCTGGGATTTGAACTCGAACTGCTCTGTTACAAATATAATCCAACACCACGCCGATGGATACCTAATTACCCAAATGCAGTCAGCTGGAACAGACGTACATAACAGAACTGGCTTCAAACTGAGAATGAGTTAGGCTATATCATCTAACAATCATGGCCAACTGACATGAATGGACCGTAACCCATTACGTGACACAGCACAGACACTTCGTACATGAGATACGATTATATGAGGATCATGGTACAATTGTGTGCATACTGTTGAGTACGCTGCAGCAGTGTTGACACAAATATGCGGTACGGGGGATTCGAACCCAGCATCACGCAATTACGTCCGTTGTGATTACCACGCCGGACATACTTTCAGCTTAGCGCCGTAATGCCTATTTAATGTGGCTGCAATGCCAGATTCATCTCATCTGTATTGCATGACATAAGCACGAATTGTCTCCTCTTTCCTCGCTGTAGCGGACCTACCGGGCATGTGCCGGTGAAATACGACAGCAGCATTCAATCATACGTCAAGGCGACGTACAGCATTTTCTTCCCAAATCGTGACAGTATATGGGCCACCTAACATGGCGTTCAAATAGCTCAGAATATGTGGTGTCGAAGTACCGGATAAGACGACGAAGGAAGCCGCCGTCGCCTGACATAAGGCCCTATCCTCCCGTCTGCCTGAAGGACCAAACGTAAACAAAAATAAGAGACAACAGCGGGTTTCCGGTCTCATATTTCAAATCGTAATATCATGAACACGAAGCCGTCCTAAGAACTCGCTTCACACTGCAAAGGTTCGAGCCTGCCTATGGAGGTACATGTTGGAATTAAACACAGCTGTAACATTTTGCGGGGGGAAACAATGGCAATGGAAACAACTGGGCACACAAAAGGTAAAGGTAAAGAAATCACTATACAGGCCTGTTGCAGGCTGAGGGTTCCAGGAGGATGAGGCTCCCAGATTTCATTACCATCAGCTCATACATGTGCTACGGTTGTCAACACTACGCACCAGCCGCCTTTACCCCCAGGAAATATTCCTGGTACTCATTTCTGTTAGAGGCTGAGTCGACCCCAGGGCCACGATGCAACCGGAAGGATTATGTCAATGAAGAATTCTAGTGACACCATCGGGAATCGAACCCGCGACCTTCCGGATTGTAGTGCAGTTTCTAACATAACAGCGCCACCGTGTGCAGCTGGACATACATGGATGATATTAAAACTTCACGAAAGAAGAGGCGTGGGAATTTGCGGGATGGAAATGATCTGCCCAGGACTGGATGTAATGGCAGGCCTCAGTGAACGGGGTTCTTAACAGCAGATCAACAGCGACTGCATCGCACGATCGTATGCCGAAAAGGACAATTGCTTTTGGGGCTTGCGAGAACACTTCACCGACTGAGCTACAACAACACGTTATGATGGCACAGAGATGCACGCAATACTCGTGACGTGTTCAGTAACGTCATCAGACCACAGTCACTACGTCACGCAAATTCCCCGAATCGATTCTACTCACTTGTGGACGTCACAAAACATTCACGGATTTAAGGAAGGGTGGATCGTCCAACAGCGTGTCGCAGTAAAGTGATTACCATAGCAAATACGTGCGATTCCACGTATCACGTGGAATCGCACCAATATCTGGCGAACTGTAGACGCGGGCAGGCCGACGCGCGTCGGGTTTGCGCGTTTACAGAATGGTCCTGATAGACGCCTGATTTCAACACGTAGTGGTCACGGACGGACTGCTGCAGCACCACAAGGTCACACGATAGACATTCTGACGTCGTGTGTGTATATCAGTGCACCTCTGTAGGCACGCGTTCGGCTACTCTCAACACTGTCCTCAAATGCACAAAACATTCAACACACACTGGTGTGCTGACGGCTATCGCAGTCTTGGCTATAGAAACGCAGTGAGGTCAAACGTTCTTGAGGCAAGGCGTTTAAGTCTTAAGCATCTCGAATGAGACAGGCTCCGACTGTTGCACCTCTGCCCTACTGATTTACAGCGACATTGTCCTAGT
>Ga0123354_10013973_pt1 | contig 12489 bp, 12 predicted proteins | sample TergutLab28metaG_2_FD_97872 | JGI IMG/M metagenome (GOLD analysis project Ga0123354, IMG submission 97872) | Labiotermes labralis P4 segment gut microbial communities from Petit-Saut dam, French Guiana - Lab288 P4 | ecosystem: Host-associated > Arthropoda: Insects > Digestive system > Gut ... | reverse complement strand
TTTTTTCTCACATTCCGGAGAATGCACATGTTTTTGTCATCCAAAATCCTGCTTCGTACCGCTCTTTGCCTGACCCTGATCGCCCCGGTTCCTGTGCTGGCCGGAGAGCAGCCAGCCGCCCCGCCGCAAGAAAAGGCCGACGCCGCGCTCGACGGCGTGACCCTGCAGGGAAACGTCCTTGAGACCATGAACAGCAACGGCTACACCTACCTGCTCCTCGATGCGGCCCAGGGAAAAATCTGGGTCGCCATCCCGGAGACCCAGGTCAAGGCCGGACAGAATCTGACCATCGCGCCGGGCATGACCATGTTCAATTTCACCTCCAAGACCTTGAACCGCACCTTTGACCGCATCGTCTTCGCATCCGGCCCGGACAAGGGATCCCGCCCGGCGACCGCAGGCGAGGCGGCCAAACCTGCCCAGGGATGCGGCTTCGATGCCGCCCTGAGGGCCGAGGCGGCCGGCGCCAGGAATGCCGCCGCCCTACCCGAGGGAGGCGCCGATGCCAACCTGGCCGCCTCGACCGGCAGCGCAGGCGCGGTGGTGCCTTCGTCCGAGGTCAACGTGCATAAGGCCACTGGCCCGAACAGCTACTCGGTGGGCGAGTGTTTCGAACAGGGCAAGGAGTTGAACGGCAAAATGATCCGCGTCCGGGGCAAGGTGATGAAGATCTCGCGGATGATCATGGGCAAGAATTGGCTGCACATCCAAGATGGCACCGGCACCCCGTTGAAAAATCACCACGACCTGGTGGTCACCACCCAAGAGGATCCAGGTGAGGGCAAGGTGATCACCATTGAGGGATCGCTGGCCGCCGACAAGGATTTCGGCGCGGGTTACCGGTATGATGTCCTGATTGAAGATGCCAAGATAATCGAAAAATAGGCCCATGGTCCTGTCCCATGCCCGTCCCCAGGATTCACCCCGCCGAGATCGGCTTTGATTTCGATGGCGTCATCGCCGACACGGTCGAGGCCTTTATCCGCCTTGCCTGCGAACAATACGATTACTGCGGAATCCGCCCGGAACAGATCACCGATTTTTCGGTGGAGGAATGCCTGCCGATAGACGCCGGCCTGGCCGAGGCCATCTTCTTGGACATCCTGCGCGATTCGGTGGGGACGGGCCTGTTGCCCATGCCAGGAGCGGTCGAGGTGTTGGGCGATCTGTCCCGGCACGCCGAGGTAAAGGTGGTCACCGCCCGGCCAGAGGTGAAACCGGTGCATGCCTGGCTGCAGACGGTATTCCCGGAACCCGTCTGGCAGCGCATCCGGGTGGTGGCCATGGGCGATCACGACGACAAGGCCCGGCACGTCAAGGACTTGGGACTCTCCGCCTTCATCGACGACCGGGCCGAAACCTGCATGCAACTGCATCGGGCCGGAATCACGGCCATCGTCTTTAGCCAGCCTTGGAACCGAAACCGCCACACCCTGCCCACGGTTCACACCTGGGCTGAGATCCGCGATCTCTGTTTGTAAACACTTCCGAAAGAGCTTCCCATGCGCTGTCCCGCCTGCGGCACCCAGGTTGTCCCCTTCAAAAATCCGGTCCCCACCGTGGACATCATCATCGAGACCGAGGGCGGCATTGTCCTCATCGAGCGGAAGAACCCTCCCTTCGGCTGGGCCTTGCCAGGAGGTTTCGTCGATTACGACGAATCCTTCGAGGATGCGGCCCGGCGGGAAGCCATGGAGGAAACCGGTCTGGCCGTCACTCTGACCCTCCAATTCCACACCTACTCGGCCCCGGACCGCGATGCCCGCCAGCATACCGCCTCGACCGTCTATCTCGCCACGGCCAACGGACATCCGGTGGCAGCGGACGATGCCCAGCGGGCAGAGGTGTTCCGCAAGGACAATCTGCCGCCCCTGGTCTTTGACCACGAGCGCATCCTGCGGGATTATTTCGCCTTTAAGCAAAGCGGCCAGTGGCCGGATCTCTGACCAAGGCTGCGTTCAGGCCAGTTTTATTTCCGTTTTGACCGCTTGACCTGCAAGGTTCCCAGCTTGAACGTGGGTTGCGGGTCAGTGGCTGGGGGAACAACCGCCTGCTCGGCCAGCGGCTCGGTTTGCGGGGGGGATACAGGGGTCAGTTCCGATTCGGTTGGCGGAGGAGATGCGGCAATCGGTTCCGGATCGGGCGGTGGAGGCGCCGGTTCCTGGGACGGCGAGGGCTGGGGATTGGCAGTCGCGGACACGGGAATTTCCGGAGGCGGGGGCGGCGGAGTGGCCGGTGAGGTGGAATCGCCGGACCTTGCCGGCTCAATCACGATGTCGTGTGCTGACGTTTGCACCGGGGACACCGGCGGAGAGGCGGCCAGTTCTTTCGGACGCGATTGCCAAATCAACAGCAGGGCCAAGGCGATTCCAGCACAACCAGCGACCGCAAGCCACAGGCCGAGAAAACGGCGGGGACGGCGAGCCTGCCGCATAGCCGCCATTTCCGATACTGCCTGCGCAATTGCCTGCTGCCGCTCTTGGGCCGCGGCTGCCGCACCATCCAGCGGCTCGGACTCCCTCACCTCCCGACCAGACGCCTGCAACGGCACATCCATGGGCACAGGCGGGACGGCGCCCAAATCCTGCGCCGAGAGTCGGTAGAACACCGCCTCCGCACCCGCCAGGGCCGCCCGTTCCTCAGGCAGACCAGGCACATCAACCACGAGTTGCTCGATGTCGCGGTACAGCTTTCCCGCCTCCTCTCGCCGTCCTTCGACGGCGGCGGTCCTGGCCTGATGGCGCAAGCGTTCCACCTCGGCTAGCAGCCGCTTCACCTCCTGTTCCAGCGCCTGTCGCTGCCCGGCGTCGATCTCGTCACTGAATTGGCGCAGCAGAAACCGGGCTTCGAGCACCCGCCGCTGCTCAAGTTTCGCTCGGATACGGGCAGCGGGATGTACCGGGGAGAACTCGGCCTTACCAGGCATTGTTACGCACCAGTCAGAAGAGCATCTTGAGGATCGCGTACATAACCAGCCCCGCACCTACGGAGCCATACAGCATCAGTCAGGCGGGGCAATCGACGGACACGCATTTCCGCAAAACAACAAAGGCGGCGATTCCGGTCAGGACAGCCGCCCCGGCCATCAGCAACTCTTTCATGGTACCTCCTTGCCGGGAAATACGCTACCCTCGAATCTTGGCGTCCTTTTTCTTGCGCAACCGAATGGCCTTGGGCGTGATTTCCACCAGCTCGTCGTCATTGATATACGATATGCAATCCTCCAGACTCATGTCAACCGGCGGGGTGAGAATGACCGCGTCGTCGGAGCCCGAGGCGCGGATGTTGGTCAGTTTCTTGCCCTTGGCTGGATTGACGATCAGATCGGCTGGCCGGCAGTGCTCGCCGATGATCATGCCGGGATAGACATCGACACCGGGGCCAAGGAAAAGCTTGCCGCGCTCCTGGAGGTTGAACAGGGCATAGGCCACGGTGGCGCACGATTCCTTGACGAGCATCACCCCGTTGATCCGGTTCTGGATCTCGCCGGCATGAGGCCCCCATTCGGCGAAGATGTAGTTCATCACCCCCATGCCCCGGGTATCGGTCATGAACACCGAACGGTAGCCCAACAGTCCTCGCGTCGGCACCTTGAACTTCATCCGGGTCATCTCCTTCTCGACCTGCATGTCAAGCAGCACCCCCTTCAATTTCCCCAGCTTTTCGATCACCACCCCTTGAAACTGTTCGTCCACGTCCACCGACAACTCTTCGTAGGGTTCAAGCAGCCGGCCGTCAACCTCACGCATGATCACCTGCGGTCGGGTCACCTGGAACTCGTAATCTTCTCGCCGCATTTTCTCAATCAGAATGGAAAGATGGAGTTCGCCCCGGCCGGAAACCCGGTAGCCGATGGACTCGGCGAGCGGCTCGACATGCAGTGCCACATCCGAGAGGGTTTCACGGGCGAGCCGTTCCTCAAGGTGGCGCGAGGTGACATATTTGCCGTCCTGGCCGGCAAAGGGCGAATCGTTGGGGATGAAGTTCATGGAGATAGTCGGCGGGTCGATCTCGATTAGCGGCAGGGGCCGGGGATCGGCGGGGTCGGTGAAGGTGACGCCCACGGTCACGTCCTCCATGCCGGCCACAGCCACGATGTCGCCCACCGAGGCGCTGTCGATCGGCACCTTCTGGCTGCCGCTGAAACCGAAAATCTTGTTGATCCGCACCGGGGTGATCGAGCCGTCGCGCCGGGCCACGGCCAGTGGAGTGCGCAGATCGAGCCGGCCATTGACCAGCTTGCCGATACCCAACCGGCCGAGATAGGGGGAATAATCGATGGTGTTGATCTGGAGTTGCAACGGCGCCTCGGCGCTGCCCGCCGGCGGCGGCACGTGCCTGACAATCATTTCGGACACCGCTTGCATCCCGGTTTCAGGCAAAACCGGCGCATCCGGTTCCGCCAGGGCGTACCCGGCCTTGGCCGAGGCGTAGACCACCGGAAAGTCGAGGATATTATCCGGCGCATCGAGGCGGTCCAACAGGCCGAAGACCTGGTCCACCGCCCAGTCGCAACGGGCAGCCGGTTTGTCGATCTTGTTGATCACCACCAGGATGGGCAGGCCGGCGGCCAGGGCCTTTTTCACCACGAAAAAGGTCTGCGGCATCGGCCCTTCCTGGGCATCAACCAGCAACACCGCCCCGTCGGCCATGCGCAGCACCCGCTCCACCTGGCCGCCGAAATCGGCATGGCCCGGAGTGTCGATAATGTTGATCCGATAGTCGTCGTACAGGTAGGAGCCATTTTTCGAGGCGATGGTGATGCCGCGCTCGCGCTCCAGATCCATGGAATCCATCAACCGTTCCGCCACCTGCTGGTTGTCGCGAAACATGCCGCTGTGGCGGAACAACTGATCGACCAGGGTAGTCTTGCCATGGTCGACATGGGCGATGATGGCGACATTACGAATGAACTTCTGTTCCATACTGCTCCTGCCCATGGGGCGTCTGTGGTGCACGGTGATTGTCCCGGACGACCGGAAGGCAACTACTCGCGGATGGGGAGCCGGCATGATATCCGAAAGAAGAAAACGGACCGGCCACGAAACGAAAAAAAGAGTTTATATACCGGAAGAAGAACAAGAAGACAAGGAGATTGATACGGGGGCTGGTCAGTGGAGTAAAAAAGACGGCTCCTCATCCTTTGGTGCGGATCAGTCGTTTTGATTGGCGTATGAGCCAGACATGGGTTGATAGTGTCACTCCTCCGCAGGCCATTGCAGCTCAGCAGGCAGCTGAAAAACCGCACCTGATTGATCGGCTGAGAGGTTACCCTCTTTTCCCTCATAAATAATGCCAACAAAGAGCGGATGGCGATACTCTTTGCATTGTCCAGGACTTTGACCCATCATATGCCTCCAGGATGCGCCCTTCACGGGCGACCTGCGATATAATTTCCTTGTGCTGGCGCAAGCATGCACAAGGTTAACACGCTGTAATTTCAACAATAATTTAACAGATATTTTGCATTATCAACAGGAAATGGCATGACGCTGCCACAGCACAGGCGCTTTACGCCAACCACCATGAGGATTGCGAACCATGCAAGCGAAAAACATCCGCGATGCGCTGCCTGCCCATCTTGCCCTCGAAGCCTGCGAAGATATTCTCCGCGCCCCTGGGGTGCGAATCGAGCGTATCGTTTCCAAGGGACACGCCTCGCCTGAGTGGTATGATCAGGACGAGGGTGAATGGGTCATGGTAGTGGCAGGCAGGGCGATAATTGAGTTTGCCGACGGTTCCATCTGCACTTTATCGACGGGCGATTACCTCGATATCCCGGCCCATTGCCAGCATAGAGTGGCCTGGACCGACCCAGGCGATCTCACCATTTGGCTGGCGGTGTGGTACAGGTAAGGTATTTTTGCTTCCCGTTCCGTTCCCACACCGGAGCGTGGAAATGCAAGCGTGGCCGAGTTAAGCATTTCCTGTATTTTGGCCTATTGCCGAAAATTTCAGCCTCGGTCTACTGCCGGAAAGGCGTCCTTTTCTTTACTTGCCCTAAGAAAAGGACCAAAAGAAACGGCCGCCGGGCCGGCCTGACAACCCCGGTCAACAAACTCCGCAACCGGCGGGGCAAAAACTCGCTGCGCTCAGACAGATTGCCCCTGCTTCCGGTTGCGGTATGATATTTTCGCCAAAAATATTATACACCAAAGAGCTATCCGAGCCTCCTTTTATTGATCATTTATGGGACAGCACTGACTTGGCGCCAATAGGTCTTGCGCCGCCTTGAAGACTTCCGGAGTCATCAGCGCAAGATAATGCACTTCCCCTGATCGGTTAACGGTTAACCGTGTACCGTGGGACAGATGGTAATGTGCAACCGTTCCTGCATTCAATTACACCCCCTGTCAGCCCCACATGACGCGGCGTTTCAGATTTTCCATTTACTTTACTTCTGCTCGCCACCGATAGCTCGATAGACAATCGCGCCGATCACGGCGCCGACAACGGGCGCCACCCAGAACAGCCAGAGCTGGCCGATAGCCCCGCCACTTGCGAACACGCCGTCAATCACCGCTACACCCGTGCTGCGTGCGGGGTTGACGGAGGTATTGGTGACCGGAATGCTGATAAGGTGGATGAGCGTCAGGCACAGCCCGATGGAGATCGGCGCGAAGCCCTGCGGTGCCCGTTGGTCGGTGGAACCGAGAATGACCAGCAAAAACATCATGGTCATGACCACTTCGGTGATCAGAGCGGCCATCATGCCGTAGCCGCCGGGGGAGTGCTCGTTATAACCGTTTAAGGCGAAACCTTTGGCAAGCTCAAAACCCGGCTTGCCGCTGGCGATGAGGTACAAAATGCAGCCAGCCGCGATGCCTCCCAGGACTTGGGCGATGATATAGGGCACGATGTCCTTGGCCGGAAACCGGCCGCCGGCCCAGAGTCCGATCGTCACGGCTGGGTTGAGATGGCAGCCGGATATGTGGCCGATGGCAAAGGCCATGGTCAGCACCGTCAAGCCGAATGCCAGAGAAACGCCGAGCAGGCCGATGCCGACATCCGGGAAAGCTGCGGATAAGACCGCGCTGCCACATCCGCCGAGGACCAGCCAAAACGTCCCGAAGAATTCTGCCCCAAATTTTTTCATTCTCTTATCTCCTTTACTGTGTTGAAGTGATGTCAGGCAAGTCTTCCCGCCCTGGTTTGCGCATAATTAAATTGTGATGGATCTAATGGTTATCCGTTTGGTGCTGGCTGTAAATGATTTTGTGCGGCGGACTTTTTCCTTTCGGGCCGTTCGTCCAGCAAGGCGCCGCGCGATCAAAATGATAATGATTCTGGTTAAAGAGGAGGGAAAGGTGGCCGCGAATTCAACTGCGGGCAGGTCGGATATTTGAGCTTCCTGCCGCCGCCTGGCGGTCGCTTATAGGTTTTTATCTTCTGTCCGTGGAGAACGCGGGAGCAAGTGCTTAACCAGGGCCCACAACGCATCGGAGATCTTTTATGGTATCGCTCCCCATGAGAGTTTTCAATAGGATACCATGGCAACAAGGGATAAAAAATATTATTTACAGATAAGCCCTGGGCGGGTTAACCTTTCTTTTTACTTTATTTTTAGAATCTCGAAATATACCATTCACCCCAACCAGTCAGTGCTAAGCGGAAAAAATTCAGGGAAAAAATGTCAGCCCAGCAACTGATCCTGACCGTTTTAAGCTCCTTTGCTCCGCTTCCAAGTCACCAGCGGCCATTTTTGCCGCCTTGCCCGCCCCTGGCGCACTTCACCCCTTCGCGGTCAGAAGCATACCCATCCGGTCAATATTGTACGCCAAGTTCCGCAATCCGATCTTGGCCCATACCCGTCTGATGCCAACCGTGCGCAACAGCAAATGCCCGGACCGTTGAACCTGGATGCCAAAGACGTGCTCAACCCGCCAACGAATCCGGGACTTGGTCTTGTTGTCCTCCTGTTCTCTTGGCCTCAATGGATGATTACAGCTCCCCTTGCGGTGGATATGTTCCCGGAAACCATCCGCACAAAGTCGCTCCACCCGCTCCGCCGAGCGATACGCCGAATCCGCCCAAATATCCTTGCTCGCGTCAGCGGAAAGGACTTGCTCAAACACCTTGCCGCCGTGCAGAGCAGCGTCTGTCGCCGCACAGCTTCGAATAAGATAGTGCTTCATATCCACCGGAACGTGGCTCTTGTATTCGTAAAACGACTTGCCATTCTTCTTGATCCAGCAAGCATCCACATCTTTTCTACGCCGTTTGTTTTCAGACCAGTCTTCCGGGATGCCGCCCTCCTGTATCCTGGCGTTTTCTTCCCGGCTGTTCCGTTGCTTGGCCACCTTAACGATGCTGGCATCCACGAGCTGACCTTTCATCGCCATGAAACCATTGGCCCGGAGCTGCGCATCAAAGGCCGCACACAACTCCTCCACGATGCCAGCCTTGATGAAGTCTTCCCGGAAAAGCCAGATCGTGGCGGCGTCAGGGACTTTCTGGCTGATGCGCAGGCCAAGAAAGCGGCCAAAACAGTGGCGATCGAGGATCTGAAACTCCGCAACTGCATCCGACAAATTGTACAGCGACTGCAAGATAAGAATCTTGAACAGCAGGATGACATCATATCCTTTCGGCCCCACACTGGACTTACGCCCTTTGTCCCGAGCCTTTTCCAGCGCCAAACGAAACATCTCCCAGTCGACCGTCTGGTTGATCTTGGTCAGCGGATCATCGTTCTTGTCGATTTTGTGCAATCTGTCCTGCAAACCGAAAAAGCCTGGCTGGATCATGATGGGTCTCCATCGGCATCAGGTGGCAGGGTGGCTCCTCAATACAATGGAAACTAAACATGTTTTAGCAAAATCAAGTTAATATGAAAATGAACGGTGCATTACCACATTAAATTTTCGAGCTACCCTTTTTATAAAGACTCAATGAGTTACAGTTGCCCCCAGTTATCAAAAAAATCGCGATCATTGACAGAAAAGCACGACCCAAAAAGAGTCGCATCGCGATGGGGCGGCATGGCAACTGTTAAGGCTCGCAAGAGAAAAAAGGCGCTTGACGGCTCTGATGCCATGACAACCAAGTTGTTTTAACCATCCTTAACCAAGGAGCGAAACATGAGCCAGGCCGTTTGCACCGTTACCGTTGGTCTCATCCTGTCCCTAGTCCTTGCGGGCTGCGGAACCACACACCGGCAGACTACCGCCGCCGCGGCTGACGGTCAGCAGCCCTTCGAACTGACCGTGCTGCACATCAACGACCACCATTCCCACCTCGATCCAGAACAGACCACCCTGCTGCTGGACACCGGCGGCGGCAAGCGCGAGCCGGTGAATGTCGACCGGGGAGGCTTTGCCAGGGTGGCCGGCGCGATCAAGGCCCTGGAAAAAGAGCCCACCCAGGTGCTCAAAATTCACAGCGGTGATGCCAGTACCGGCGACCTCTATTTCACCCTTACCGAAGGCAAGGCAGACGCCGACCTGATGGAGACAGTCTGTTTCGACACCTTCACCTTGGGCAATCACGAATTCGACAACAGCGACGCCGGCATCAAGAAAATGATCGGTTTTTTGCACGCGGGCAAGTGCGCAACCCCGGTTTTAAGCGCCAACGTTCGTTTCGGTTCCTCTTCGCCGATGCGTGACGCCGGCCCCGCAGAATCCGTTATCCCCTCGATGGTGTTTGAGCGTGGCGGTCAAAAGATCGGCGTCATCGGGCTGACCGTGGCCGGTAAGACCAAGAACTCGTCACGGCCCAATTTTGATACCGTACTGCTAGACGAAGCGACCGTGGCCCAGGCGGAGATCGATCGTCTCAGCAAGCAGGGCGTCAACAAGATCATCCTTGCCACCCATATCGGCTATCAGGCAGACCAGGCCCTGGTCAAGAAGCTCAGTGGCGTCGATGTGGTGATCGGTGGAGATTCGCATTCCCTGCTCGGGCCTGAACAACTCAAGCGTTACGGTTTGACCCCCGAAGGCCCCTATCCGACCCGGAGCTCAGACCGGGATGGCAAGCTGGTGTGCATCGGTCAGGCTTGGCAATATGGCTACGTGGTCGGCGAGATGCGGGTACGCTTCGACGCCAACGGCGAGGTCAGCGACTGCACCGGAACTCCCTGGCTACTGATCGGCGACCAGTTCAGCCGTGGCGGTCAACCGTTGAATCCGAACGAGGTAGCCGCCGTGCGCAGGGACATTGCTGCCAGCGGCGTGTTGCGGATCACCCCGTCCGATCCCCAGGCAGAGTCGCTGCTTGCCCCCTATGCCCAGCAAAAGGAAGCGCTGGGCTCCACCAAGATCGCCACTGCCACGGACAACCTGTGCCTGCGGCGGGTGCCGGGCAACCAGCGCGATATCTCCCGTTCTTCCTTGGGTGATGTCTGCAACGCCAACGAACGGGTCAATGCCCATGGCGGCGACATGCAGCAGCTTATTGCCGAAGCATTCTTGCAGCAAGGCAGGGTCTTTTTCAATGCGGATCTATCGCTGCTGAATGGCGGCGGAGTCCGGACCGATCTAAGCAAGGGTCCGGTCACCGTCAAAGATGTGTACACGGTCCTGCCGTTTAAGAACACCTTGGTGCAGCTCAACGCCACTGGCGCCGAGATCAAGGCGGCACTGGAGGATGCGGTGGAAGGCGTAGCGGGCCCGGCGGGCAACACCGGCTGCTATCCCTATGCCGGCGGTCTGCGTTGGCAGATCGATCTGACCAAACCCAAGGGGGCGCGATTCTCCCACCTGGAAATCCGGTCGACCGATGGCAGCTATCGACCCCTTGATCCCAACGCGCTCTACAAGATGATCACCATCTCCTTCCTTGCCGACGGCAATGATTCCTTCACCACCCTGAAAAGCATCACCGGCGAGCGCCGGATTGAGGTGGGGCTCGATTACGCCGAGGCCTTCCTCCGCTACATCGAAAAGCTGCCGGGCAACCAAAAAGAGCTGCGGACCTTGCCGGTCAAGGAATACAGCACCCAGCGTTTTATCGACAGTTGATGGGTAGCGGCTCCAGGTGGCGGATGATGGGTGGGGCTCGATCAGGATGCTGTCGGGTGTCGATATCGCGAGATGGCCGCCGCCGACAATAGCGGGGCAAGAAAGGCGGTGGCGGGCGGCGACAACTGAGCGGTTTTCAGAGGAAACTTTCTTCGAACTTATCCGCCCAGCCCAGGGCCTTGAAATAGGCATCGATCATGGTTTCCGGGGCGATGCCGAGTTCTTGGAGCAGGTTGGAGCATTCGTGGAATTCGCCCCTTTCGTAGGTAACGACTGCCTCGAGATAGGGCGCCAGTGGCCCGGTGTGCGTATTGAGGGCATTCTTCAGTTCGTCGGTGAGCGGCAGCTTGGAGGTAAGTTCGGTCATGGGCATGTCAAGCATGGCATCAAGCAAAGAGAAAAGGCCAAGTAGGAAAAGTTGGGAATCGCTTACCTGCCCTTGGCGGAGAACGGCCAAAAGCTGGCAGAGCCGCGCTCTGACCATCGACAGCCGCATCAGTTCCGAAGGCTTGCCGGAGGAGAATTCCGAGGTGGCGGCCAGGGAAATAAACTGGCGGACCCCGCTTTCCCCCAGATAGGCCAAGGCGTGGCGAACTGAGGTAACCTTGTTGACCAACGAATAATAGGCGGAGTTGAGATACCGGAAAAGTTTGTAAGAAAGCGAGACGTCCGGCGCGACCAGCCGTTCGATCCTGTCCAGATCGACTTCCGGCAGGCAGACCTCGGTCAACAGATTAAGCAGGACGATCTTCGAGGTGTCGATGGTCTTGTTCTTGAGCACCTCCGGCTTGTCGAGGAAATACCCTTGAAAATAATCGAAGCCGAGTGAGAGCGCGAGCTTGAATTCCTGGTGATTCTCGATTTTTTCGGCAAGCCAGGTAATGTCCGAATATCGCTGCATCCGGGCCATGTTTTCCGCCAGGCGTTCCCGGTCAACCGCCTGAAAGTCGACCTTGACGATGCTGACCAGGGGAATGAACTGTTCGGATTTTTCGTTGAAATCGAAATCGTCCAAGGCTAGGGTATATCCCTGTTCCTTCAATTCTTTGCAGGCCTCGAAGACCTTGGGGGAAGGAAGGATGGATTCGAGAATTTCGACGATGCAACGCTTTTGGGGCAGTTGGACCGGGGTTTTTTGCAGGAGGTGGTTTTCGGTAAAATTGATCAGTGCCCGATGAGGGCCAGTTATCGCATCCAGACCGATGTTGAACAGGACGTGGGCCAGAACGGTATGGGTGGCCTCGTCGCTGTTTATCTCTTGGGGGAAGATGTTGACCATGCTCGACCGAAAGAGCACCTCGTAGGCGAAAAGGCGCTTCTGGCGGTCGAATATAGGCTGCCGTGCAATATAAATATACATCGTCTGTAAGCCCTGTGGTGAAAAGGCAGTCGAACAGCGGAACTGCACACATATCCCGGATTCAATTTTCCGGAACCAGCACCTTTAACGATATCGCAATGTTATCAAAGGAGAAAGCATTTTTCTCCAAAACGGGAAATTTCTTCCCCCCTCTCGGAGACAGGG
>Ga0123354_10013970_pt1 | contig 12490 bp, 15 predicted proteins | sample TergutLab28metaG_2_FD_97872 | JGI IMG/M metagenome (GOLD analysis project Ga0123354, IMG submission 97872) | Labiotermes labralis P4 segment gut microbial communities from Petit-Saut dam, French Guiana - Lab288 P4 | ecosystem: Host-associated > Arthropoda: Insects > Digestive system > Gut ... | reverse complement strand
TTCCACGCAATTTCAGTTGCTTACCTCTATGGTTCATTAGTTACCAAAAAGAGTAAGTTAAACAAAAGTTTTGTCCCAGCATTATTCTCCTCCTTAAAAAAAAAGATCCTATGGCAAAATCCAAAATTCTTTTTCTGTAACCTAACGCCATACAATATTTCAAGATTCAGGGCTACATGCCACTAGTGTTGCTCCAGCGCAGGTCATACAGTCACCATACTGGTATTTACCAAGTACAATAAGCTGATGGTCTCTAGAGGCATGCTGTCTGCATGAGGTTTCATAAAGACTTGTCACAGGCTAATTATTAGGGGAGACAAATACAAGCACATATTGGTACAACAAGCTTAGTATTCCTTACAAAAAACAAGGTAGGGAAGCTAAAAGGAATATTTAAAGATAATGGGCAATGTTTGCAAATATCTTCAAATCAGAAGAGAGGATGGACACTATCATTTTCAAGTTACAAAATGCTGTAAGTAAAACCAGAGCTAAATTCTCACATCAGGTAGTGTACTACATATTACTGGGCCTTGTATTTCATTCTTAATGCACTGCATCATGAAAATCCAGGTACATGCTGGCATATGGTTGCAAAGAGTAGGCACATCCATTGTCAGTACTACTGAACAATGTCCAAATGAAATAATTTGACAACATTGCCTGATCTGTTGCTGCAGTACAGAACTCAAATTACTCATAATATCAATCAGAATTCCATAATCTTGTCACTGCATGCTGTTTGGATACTATTAATACTGAAGTAAGATACCTATGAAGGAGAGAATAAAAAAAAGTCAGAAGTAAATAATGTTACTTGTAATGTCCACCAAACCCACCTTCCCTGCCTCAGAGTTCACTTATGCCAATGAACGCCTACCAGGCAGTGAGGAGAAAAAATGTGGACTATGCAGCAAGTCTCATTACATCACTCTGCTTCAATGTAACTACCTATATAGTTCACACAAATTTACATCATTTTTCCTTCTTTAGCAGTTCACAACACAGTATAAGAATTGAGGTGTCTGTTCCCATAAGAAGTGCCCAGACACATTCAGCATTCACACCACCAAATGCCACCATCAATGCCCCATGCAACATTCATCCTTGATTGCTAGGATGTATCTTACCTACAAACTGTCAATGTCTTCACAGTAGGCTAAACGTATTTACAAGGATCAACTCCGTTACAGTACTAACTGTTAATAAGTTCCCAAATTTAAGGTAACCTGTTTCTACACAGCTACACAGAACAATTCTTATGCAATCAGTCCACTTGGCTTAACATAGTTGGTGTGGGGGCAAACAATGTATGAACAGATTACACGAGATGGGGGATTACTCGTATAACATGGAATTGTCATTTTCAAACATAACTAGCAAAGCTTTATAATACACCAACATATTTAAACATGGTGTGCTTGAACACTGTGGTCTTCTAAATTATAAAACTGTGTAGTGTGGTATATGGGTAACAATGTTTTCAAGAACACAGTCTCCATCTTCTGGGTAGGATTTGCACTTTGACAATGAAGGCAGTATGCAACCCAGAAGACCAAAATGTGAATCTTCACTGCTTATATGTGTTGTGCACACTTTAATTAAACTTTTTTTTTTTAATAAAGAAAGACATGTTACAGTTGCAAATGATTTTGTACTACATTAGCTATATTGCGACAATTAACAGAAGTCCTACATATGATGCAGCTGATGGTGTTTGAGGCTTCCCTCTTTCTGCTACAGCTGTATTCCCCTCAAGTCCTCTCATGTGTGTGTCATTCAGCCTGATGTGCTTATTGCTAGAAAAGGTTATCACTACCAGCATTCCCCTGAAAATACTGGCTGGATGGCACTGCCAAGAAAGTGTAACTGCCTGCACGATATGTGTGTGGGCGGTAAATTCTTTCCATTGCCTCTGCATAGCAGTACAACTAGCAATTTGCCAAAACTTGGAATCAGGTCACTAAATTGACCTCTCTTTTCACATACCTACATGCAGACGTGCTGAATAAGAAAACGTTTTCTCACCTCCTTTACCGCATCATCCAAAGCATTTTTCACAGCAGATCCATCCCATTTATTAATCTTCACCGGTTTATCTTTATCCTGAAAGAACGACATTAACATTTTATCTACAGACGATACCCACATTACGATTACGGTCTCCAGGAATGTGACGCCTTTTAATATACGTGCACACTGCGTTCCAGCCACCCTCTTTAGCAGTATTCGCACATCCCTCAAACATTAATATACTGGACATCCTTGTGGGAATGGTACAACAAGCGTGGCGAAGTTTCATGCCACGTGAAAAAAGGAACTTTATATAGTTCAGGTTAAAGATAGTCTATATGTGTGCTCGAACACATTTTAAATTTCTCCCTCTAATAACGAGTCTTCAGACTCATTACAGTCATCTCAGTACAACAAACGTGACAACTACCTGTACTTGACTGTCCTTCGCCATCTTCCACGCCATGTATACAACTATGACGTGTACGTCTGCACTACCACAGAATATCTAGTTCTTGGGGCGCTGTAACTCAACGTTTCCACGGAGTTGCCAACCTGTACAAGTATTAATCTGTGTTCAACGGACAGTCGTAGTAATCTGTGGTCTTAATAGGGAAATGCGCTTGAGTTGTGTAGTGCATATGTGTGATTTGTAAAAATGGTGGCTCAAGTGAGACCCCAACGTACCAGCAGGGCTTAATGGAGAAGCCGTAAGTTCCCAGATCATATTTCGGGCGTGCCTCGCTTGGAATAGACGGTGATGCGAACCGAAGCTCTTTCTCACATGTCTCTTCATCAACATGGATCTTGGCGTCATGTGAAGGCTTTTCTAAGTCCTTACAACCAAGTGGGACTACATTTACCATCTCGCTCATTACTTGTTCGCGTCGAGGTGCAGGGCAGAGACAGTGCACCAATTCACAAAATTCCTTCACCTCGTTGCCACAACAGATTGGAGCTAATACCCCCTCCCCTCCCCCCCACATCCCTTCGCAGAAACGTTCACCACGTTAGTTACTCTTGGTCAGCGGCCATCTTCAATGGTATCTCCCACAACAGTACACGCGCATGTGAACGGCAGCAGCAAGCCATCCGTGATTGAGATCATTTCGGTGTATTTTCCGCGACCTCCAAACACCACGGATTTACCGTGGGCACGGATGACTACCGGCGCCGGCCGCCATATTTTGCCACACGATTGGAATTTGAAATGTTACGAAAAAGTAAGAAAATTGCTTCAGGAAGAGTTAAGCAACACGGAGCTTCGTACTCAGCTAGACTTAATGAAACAAAAAGAATACTGCGATGGGCAGTTTTAAGATCCAACATCAAAGAACGACTGGATAGAGGTAACTCTGAAAACAATAGAAGTTTGTTACAAGTAATCCGATACGCGGTCAATAAGTTTGAGTGGAGCTACTTACTAACGTCAAAGAAGAAAGGGGAGCTTCAAGTATTTCAAACATGAAAAAAGGAACTTCAAACATAGGAAACCACGAGAAAAAGATAAAGACCCAGTTAGTTTAAAAGGAAAAACATTCAGTATTAATAATTGGTAACAGTCACGGTAGAATTGTGCGACTGTACTGCAAGATAACCTGGTTACAAACTATGAAGTTTCTAGTTTTATGAAACCAGGTGCTCAAATGAATGAAATCACAAAAACTACAAAAGAAGAAATAAAAGCCTTGAAGTGTGAAGATGTAGTGGTTGTATGGGGAGGGGCGAATGATATAAGTAGGAACAACATGAAAGAAGCTTTAAAATATGTGTATACTCGTAATTTGTGAATGAAAACAAAGGACTGAATATTGTGTTAATAAACTCCCCACGTATACATGATCTTACATCCTCACTGAGTGTGAACAAGGAAGTGCTAAAGTTCAACAGACAAGTAAAACCAGAGAATGAAAATTCATTCAAATGTGAAATTGTTAGGTATAGATGTAGACAGGAAACACATTGTTAGGCATGGTCAGCACTTCAATCTGTGTGGTAAATAAATAACTTCCCTAAAATTAGCTATGATTATTGGGCAATACTATAAAAGGAATCAATAATTTTCTATTTATATTCTGTGGAAAGACTCCCCCTTGGATGGAGCTAATTCTGAATCTCAAGATCTAAACACCAAAGATGAAATAACTAAGTTATCTCAATCTCCTAAATGCTGAAGGAATTATCCAGCATTGAGAAATCCTGTTTTTTTTATGGACATAAATATTCTATCCATACAGAAAATAAATCAACCTAAGACATGCAGTGACTACCTTAAAATAGTTCACAAAAATATTAGAAGTTTTGGAAGGAAAGCTTATGAACTGATAAGCCATTTGTATCCAGATTTACCGCACATTTTATGCCTAACCGAACATCATTTGAATAAAATGGGAATGAATCATGTTTATATAGAAAATTATAATATAGGAGCTCACTTGTGTAGAGCTATACATGAAAAAGGGGTAGTAGTTATCTATTTGATGTTTGTTGGACCGTGCATGAATGTGATAACTGAAGAATAAAAACTAACTAGATGCTACTTATTATTTTATTGTACATCTTATAGGCTCAACATGTTTTGGGCACTACTGTGCCCATCATCAGTAGCTTGTGACTATGATGTTGATTACCACATTGGTTGTTTCATTCTGTAAAGATGGAGGGGGGTAGCATTAATATAAAATGATGGTTCTTAGTGGTGTATGTTTGGTGTGAAGTTCTTTGTCTCTTTGTTGTAGCTGGTAACATGTGTCTATTAATTTTAATAGTTGCGGTAAACAACATTATAGTCGCAAGTTCCTGATGATGGGCATAGTAGTGCCTGAAACATGTTGAGCCTATAAGAAGTACAATAAAATAGTGAGTGGCATCTAGTTGGTTTTTTTTCTTCAGTAGTTATCTATGTTCACAATAGTTTAAAATTCTCAAATATTGCTCTGAGTAAACACTGTATTGATATATACACTGTAAAAGTAAATCTTACTTCTACAGCTGTGTGTATAGTAACAATATATTGATCCCCTTGGGCAATTTTAATTACTTTTTACAAAGTTTAGATAATGTTCTTCAATCTTTATATACTCCTGCTTCCCACATTATCATTTGTGGTGATATAAATATTAACTATTTAGTGGAAAGTGAACAGAAGGACCAACTTAATAATTTATTACTTATAACTTAACGAGCATTGTAGATTTTCCACTGAGAATCAAGCATACTTCTGCTACAACTATAGATAACATTAGATTATTCAGATCTATAAATTAAGTAATGAATCTTGGGACAGCATTTTTCATGGTAATGATGTGAATATTATGTTTCTCTTTCTTAAATATCTACCTAAGAATTTTCTACTCTAGTTTCCCTCCCATAAGGACTAAAAGTAGGAATAATAAAAACACCTGGATAACTTTAGGAATTAAAACCTCATGCAAACGCAAAAGAGAAATGTTTCTATTATGCAGAAATAGTAACAATCCAGATTTAAAAGATTATTATAATCCATATTGCAAAATTCTGGCAAATATAATTAAAGAGGCTAAAAGAATTGCCTATATCTAAAGAATTTTAAAATCAAATAATAAATCAAAGGCTACCTGGAACATAATCAATGAATTGTTAGGTAAACAGCAATCTACAAATGATATGCAGAAGCTTACCATTGAAGGTAGTCATCTAACAAATCAACATGATATAGCTGATTCATTCAATAATTATTCACATCTGTAATAGATAAAATAAATAGCAGTAATTTAGATGATTGATATTGATATTTTATTTACGTTCCATGAATCCACCATAAAAACAAATAGGAGTATAAATATTTGGAATCAAAACAAATTGATACCAGGTCAAGTACATGAATGATGTTTAATACAGGCAGGACAAAACCACTGTGTAACAACAAAAGCACAAAAAGATATGGCTTTATTTAACAAGCAGAGAAACAAGTCAAGTACAGACAGCAAATTTATGCATATGAATAACATTAACACAACAATGTTAATTTTTTCTTTTGTGAGACTTGGTGACAAACATAGATTATTAGGACTGTGTTAAGTATATTCATCTTATGAAAGATGTTTAAAGGCACATTATCAACTTGTAATAGATAGTGTGATTCTCTGAATTCAAGGTAAACAGATTTTTGTTTTTAACTACAAAAAGCATAAATAAGAGGATATATTGAGATACAAAAGGTAAAATTTTCAACTTTCTAAACAGATTCCTACATGAAACCCTATTATTTATAACCCATCATAATTCTAACTATTCTTTTTTTCATTCTAAATATTTTCATAGCATGGGGGAGTTGCCCCAAAAAGGAAAACCATGACTTATAATTGTTCAAGTTCAAGTTCTTTATTTTTCCTCTTATCCCATTACAGGCATAACCATCAGGATATGGAAATTGTCACATTAATCTTATGTATCTGTGATATTACAGATGTCACCAATAACAATAATAAAATTAGTATTCATACCCTTTATATAATAATAAATTTTGCTAAAAATGTATATTGATTGTAAACCTTATTGTCTAGATACAATAGAAACCTAATTACATTAAGAACAAATTTACAGATTCTTAAATAAAGTACTCTTATATGAATTCATGAATATTATGATTATAAAGAATTTTATTGAATTTACAGGTATGAAGAGTCTTAAAAGTCTTCCTTCCCGTCGTAATATTCTTGAATAGAATAGTAAGAGTGCCGACATAAGTACCCCTTCATAGTTTTTTTGAACCTTTCAAGGTCCCCCTTTAGGTCTTTTATATATTCCGGAAGGTGATTATAGATCTTAATGGCAGAGAAATGAGGTCCATCCTTGTATCTTTTTAGATTCGCACTTAGTAGATGTAAATCATTATTGTAACGGGTTCTGTACTTATGAATTTCATTGTTGAATTCGTATAAGTGTTGAATCTTAACTGTATGTACCATTAGGGAATAAATGTATTGCGAGTACATCGTCATTATTTCCAAATTTATAAAATGATGCCTACACAACTCTGTTGGTTTCGCATTTGTTATAATTCTAATGCTCTTTTTTTTTGGATCATGAATATCTTTTTAGCATATGAAGAACTGCCCCAAAAAATTATACCATAGCTCAGCAAAGAATGTATGTGCACAAAATAAACTGACTTTAATATATCTCGAGACACGACCTCTCTTATATTCCTTAAAACGTAGCAAGCTGAGCATAACTTGCCAGTTAATAGGTCAATGTGTTTTTTCCAGGACAGTGCCCCATCAAGAATAAGTCCCAGAAAACTAACTTCTATTGCATTGGTCATATAATTTTGATTATAATCTGTCTTGATGCTATCTTTAAATAAATGCTTCGATCTGAACTCTAAAAACTGTGTTTTATTTACATTTGAAGTAAGTCAGTTGCTTTGAAACCACATGTTTATTTTTTGTAAAGTCTGATTTATGCTTTTATCGAAATCTATTTTGTTGGAGCCAATGATTAAGATACTTGTATCATCTGCATATAGCACTGTGTTGGTATTCACATCTAAATCCCCTTGGTAGATCATTTATATACATGAGAAAAAGCAAGGGGCCCAGTATAGAGCCCTGAGGTACACCGTTCTTAATTTGTTTCCAATTAGATGATTTACCACAATGACTAGAATTACCCATTATTACTCTTTGGAACCTCCCAGTTAGATATGATTTTATCAAGGAACTAAATTTCCCCTGTATTCCATAGTATTCTAGTTTATCTATGAGTATCTCATGATTTACGCAGTCAAACGCCTTATGAAGATCACAAAAAATACCCCCCACAACTAATTTATAATTTAGTGCAGTCAGAATACTATTTATCATTATATAGGCAGCTTGATCTGGTGAGGCTCTTGGCCTAAATCCAAATTGTTCGTTGGCCAAAATATTATTTTTATCTAGATGGGAAAACAATCTCTTAAAAATAAGTTTTTCAAAAATTTTGGAGAAAGATGTTAGTAACGAAATAGGTCTGTAATTGTAAGTCTCATGTTTATTACCTTTTTTGTAAATTGGTTTGACTAAGGCATACTTTAGCCTATCAGGAAATATCCCAGTTTTTAAAATCTCATTGCATATACATGTCAGTGGGGATATTATAAACGGTAAACTTGATTATAGTTTTAGTAGAAACTTCATCATACCCATAGTTTAAGGATTTTATAATTTTCTCCATTTCATAGGTAGTGACATATTTCCATTCCATTATATTAAAGGGATTTCTGAAGTAGTTTTGCAGGTAATGCAGTGGTTTCGTATTGTTCTCGTAGTCTTTGTTTTCCTTGTTAAGCAAATCTGCCACAGATAGAAAAAAATTATTAAAAATATTGGCCATATCTTCCTGATTAAAAATTAGCTTATTATTACCTTTCAGGAATTGGGGATGTTGTCTACCTTTATGTTTCCCATTTTCTTCATTTATGATTTTCCATGTACTTTTTATTTTGTTTTCTGAATTACTAATGATTCTGTTAAAGTGGATCCGTTTGGCAGCTATGATCACCTTAGACAAAATTTTACAATATTTCTTGTAATATGTTTTGAAACTTTGATTATTGATAAGTCTGCATAATCGAAAAAGTACCTTTTTCCTATTACAAGAAATTCTTATACCTTTTGTTATCCATTGATTATTTTTGGCTTGTTGTTTTCTTTCTTTTTTTATAAAAGTGGAGTAAAAATATCTTAGATAGCTGTTGAGGAAACTATTAAACATGAGATTTACATCATTACTACTAAACACCTCGTTCCAGCTCTCCCAACTTAGCTGTAGTTGAAATTCGGTTATTGCATTTTTATTAAAAATTCTTACCTAATATGGGTCAGTGGTGATATTTGTTACTGCAGTATTGTGTATGGTAAGAATCTGGGCATCATGATCAGATAATCCATTAATGTATGGTTCTATGGTATAATTCCTAGAGGCGTCAATAAAAATATTATCTATCATAGATATTGAGCTGTTAACGATTCTAGTTGGAAAGTGTACCATACTTATTAAATTATAGATAGCTAGAAGATTGTCTAATGGTTTTCTATTATTACTCGCCTCCATGTAATTAATAATATCTACACAGATAATAAATTCTGTGTTAGGTTTATGTAACAAGTCTTGTATCTTCTCCATTGTATCCAGAAAATTTTTAACGTTTCCCACAGGTGCTCTATAAAGGCATAGTATGATTATATTTTTTAATGGTGTGTGTAGTTTTATCGCACAGATTTCTAGATCTTGATCTTTTGAATATTTTGCGAGGTTAATGTCATAGGTTAATGAGTCTAGTATATATATACATACCCCACCATTCTTTAAGCTTAGCCTACAATATTTTGCTCCTAATTTGTATTTTGGGATACACATCTTATCAATTTCATAATCCGTGAGATGATGTTCAGTGAGGCAAATAACATGAAGTGCCCCATCCAGAAAATGTAACCCCAGTTCATCCATTTTACCCCTTAAACCCCTTATATTCTGATGAAATACCCTGAATGGGTCCCTAATGTCAACACTATTTTTAGAACTATTATTACAGTCCTTTCTTTCAAGGAGATCCTCATTGGAATTAGAGTTATCTCCAATATATGAATTATGGCATTTCAATGATGTATCCTCTAATAGTTTAGTATAAGGTACAGCATGTTTATTATTAATTATACTTTTGGCCATAAAAAATAATTTTTTCTTGTAACCGGTGGTTTTTTCTGTCTAGTTGAACTTCTATTTGTGATTTGGTCAGAACTTTCACTATTACTATTCCTTGATAAGCCCTCAGATACTTGAGCTATTACAGACCTTGTTGTCTCTCCTTTCCAGTTAAGAGTAATTATAAGTTTTACCGTCTCTTCTTCCAAAATAAGCTTGTTTATCAAGTTGGCCATTGATCTAGCTAGTACATCTTTCCCTTTTCTATTAAGGTGCAGGCCGTGATTGGTATAATGTTTCCTATTAAATCAGTTTCTGTCAATGTGACATGACTAAATCTTTGCATCATGTTTTTTGGTTTCATATTAAAATTTCTGAATTGCTACGTTTACTCGTGAGTCATTAACTAAATCGTATCTATGAGGTATACTCATTATCACTATCTTGGTATTATTATATGACTGTGTAAATTTAGTCATCTTTAATAGAACCTCATTGCCTTTTTTACAGTTATTATCAATATCATTAGACCCCCCACTTATTACTATCACATCTTTTTTACTCGGGTCTTTGAGTTCTTTTTCCTGACCTGATAGTATCTGATTAATGGGAGCACCAGGTTTGATAAGACTACATACTGCGACTTTCGTATTTAAAAACTGTTCCATGTTATCAGTATTACTTTTAAGGTGACTATCACCAATGATTAACACTTTGTGTCTCAACTTTAAGTTCTTGTTTCTTGGTGTTCTGTTTGATTTATCTTCAAGTTTTGTACTATTGATAACCTCACTATTCACTATTTTCCCATTCACTATTGTCGGTATTTTGAGACCTTTGCTATTTATGTTAGATTTCTGTCTCCTGCTTACTTGTCTCACTCCATCATTGTCATTTTGTGAACTAACATTTTGCAAACTGTCAGTAACCACTTGATGTTCACCTTGAATCACTGTACTGAAGTCAGATCCATTATTCCCATCATCTTGCAGTATCTGGATAATTTTCCTCGCTGAACTTAACTCTTGAAGAGCACTTTCTAATTCTAATTTCAGACTATGACACATTATACAATCAATTCCTTTTTCTACACCACATATATCGTCAATATTCAATCCCGAGCATGCTTGTCTGCTTAGTACATCTGCCATGTTGATAACATTATGATTGCATTAAAATCAGAATAGTAAACAGTTTTCAAAGTATTGAGAGATGTAAATGGTTTAATACTCCTCATCATGTAACATGCTGAACTCAGTTTTAGGATAATATATTCAATATGGCAACTCCAGTTTATTGTAGTATGTATATATATGCCCAGAAACTTAATAAACTACGAACAATGTTTATGTAAAGTGTGGGCTTGTTTTTGGTCTTAAATTGAATGTAATGGGTTTTGTCACCGTTTATGGAAAATAGATTTACTTTAAACCATTTATTTACACAATTGAAAGATGTAACCATATTAGTTTGAAAATCTTTTGAATTAGGACATTTTGCTATTATATTTGTATCATCGTCGAACAATATAGGTACAGTTTTATCATTTATGATTTTGGGTAAATCATTGCCACATATAAGGAACAGCAGTGGACCTAAGACCGATCCCTGAGGTACACCATCAGTTATTTTTTCCCATGCAGAAGAACTTGTTTGATTCAGTCCTACATCCGAGATTCGAACTCTCATATATCTGTTATTAAGGAATGATTCAAACCATGTTTTAGCTTTGCCATTAACATCATAAAATTGTAGTTTTGACAGCAAAATACTATGATTTAAGCAGTTAAAGGCCTTTTCAAGATAAAAAAAATTCCACCTACTATAAATTTACTATGTAAGGCATTCAGTGTTTCATTAATTAACTTATATATAGCTTTATTTGTTTTAGAATCAGATCTGAACACAAACTGTTCTTCTGCTAGAATACTGTATTTATTCAAATGTTCCTGAAGTTGATTATACATGACTTTTTCAAGTACTTTTGAAAAGGAACTTAAAATAGACATTGGTCTGTAATTTGAGATTTTAGATTTATCACCTTTCTTGAACAAAGGTTTAACTATTGCATATTTCAAGCGGTATGGAAAAATTCCTGAAGATAAGGATTTGTTACATATATGGGTTAATGAAGGCAGAACATATTTTTGTTAGTTTGGTAGATATTCCATCATATCCAGAGGAATTCTTAGGTTTAAGAGATTTTATTATGTTTTCACTTTCCTTAGTTGATATGGATTTTAGATTAATATTTGAGAAAGGATTCTTGAAAGACTGCATTAAATAGTGAAGAGGGGTGGTGTTATCTAAGTTATGGGAACTAGGTTCATTTTGTTTAGTGTTAATACTTTTAACTATATTTAAAAAGTGTTTATTGAATGCATTTGCTGTCTCTTGGCAATCGCTGATTGAGTTCCCATCAAGATTTAAAGTGTCAGTCTTCTCACTATTACCAGTTTTATTGGTTTCTAAGTTTACTATATCCCAAATAGTTTTGTTCTTGTTTAAGGATTTTTTAATTTTCTCTTGTTAATTTAGTTTTTTGCAGTATCTTTTATAGTAATTTATAAGATCTAAAATTGTGCGGGTGATAAAATCAAGAAGAATGAGATGGGCTGAGCATGTGGCACGTATGGGTGAGGAGAGGGGGTGTATAGGGTCTTGGTGGGGAAACTGGAGGGAAAGAACCACTGGGGAGACCTAGGCATAGATGGGTGGATAATATTAGGATGGATCTCCAGGAGGTGGAATGTGGGTATATGGACTGGATTGGGCTGGCCCAGGATAGAGACAGGTGGCAGACGCTTGT
>Ga0123354_10013969_pt1 | contig 12490 bp, 4 predicted proteins | sample TergutLab28metaG_2_FD_97872 | JGI IMG/M metagenome (GOLD analysis project Ga0123354, IMG submission 97872) | Labiotermes labralis P4 segment gut microbial communities from Petit-Saut dam, French Guiana - Lab288 P4 | ecosystem: Host-associated > Arthropoda: Insects > Digestive system > Gut ... | reverse complement strand
TCGCAAAATTATCTATGCGCATTGTCCCAAATCAAGATCCGGACAAGATCAGCGAACTCTTCCAAAAACATTTTGAAGGGATTGCGCCGAAATGCGTAAAGGTAAAGGTAACACCGCATCACGGAGGCAACGCATACGTTTCGCCGATTGATATGCCGGCATACAAGGCAGCCGAAAAAGCATTTGCAGAAACTTATGGAAAAATGCCTATCCCCACCCGCAGCGGCGGCAGTATCCCTATCATAGCCGGTTTCGACAAAATACTTAATACAAAATCATTATTACTTGGTTTTGGATTGGAATCTGACGCGATCCACTCGCCCAACGAAAGTTATAAATTAGAACATTTCTACAAAGGAATTGAGACGATTGTTTGGTTCTACAAATACTTTGGAAATATGTTAAGAAGTTAAGAAGTTAACGTTCACAGTAAAAAAAGGCTCCCCATTCAGAGAGCCTTTCAATTATCAATTGTCAATTATCAATTGCAATTATTGTTTCACGAATTTCTTCACGCTTGCGCCGGTTTCAGAAGTAATGCGAACGAAATAGATGCCATTGGGCAGATTTGATACATCTACATTGGCGCTATTTCCTTCATTAGGTTGAGACATAACGGCTTGTCCTAAGAAGTTTAGCACTTCAATAGTGTTAAAACTATTTGCAGCAGTGATGGTAATATCGTGTGTGGCCGGGTTCGGGCGTACTGCAAACTTGTGACTCAACTCGTTGATTCCTTCACACTCTCCAACGGCTGAAACTTCTACAGGGTCTGATTCGTTTAGTTCACAAACGGTTATAATCGTCCAAGTATAAGTTTTACCATGTTCAAAATCTCCGGTTTCGGTATATTCGTTGGTTTCAACCGTTTCGTCATTTACTTTGTATCCAACTGCGCCCTCAACGGCAGTCCAAGTGATAGTTGCTGTTACACAATCTGTGATTGCTGCTGTTGCGCCGGTTACTATGTCGCAAGGAGGAGGAGGAGGAGCATCGCATGCATCTTTTTCTACTTCAACCAATGCGCCGTCGCCGCCACTTGGGCAAATAACGGCAACACTCCATGTGTAGGGTTTGGTTTTGTCGAATGTGATATCTTCAAAAGTGGTTTCGGTGATAGGTCCTGCAATTTTTTCGCCATCTCTATAAACGTTGTATTTGGTTTCTACCGGACCATTAGGATCATACGGAAAATGTAAACTGGTGATTTCCATATTAGTGTTTGCTTGAATCGAAGTAACTGCTCCGGTTGCAACATCTACTTTGAACCAGTTTGCAATAAGAGTAGTAGGTTGTGCTAACTGCGCCCAATAGAGAGGCATATCGGGATCGTTATAGTCGAACGCCATGCTTTGTGCATAGTTCATATACTGTCCTGTATTTCCAATTAGAGTAGTTGCTCCTGTTGTTTTGTTAATAGAATAAAATTTTGCATCAGGTGCTGAGGGAGATGCTTCCATTCCATACATGTTGCCGTCAAGGTCTATTACCATTGCCAGTATAGAGTTTGTGGTTCCGCTAATAGTAATTACTTGAGTTAGTTCGCCTGTGGCTAAATTCACCGTACACAATATATTCGGAGTACCTCCTCGCATCGCGTACATGGTTTCTGTGGTATAGTCATAACATACAGAGCCAACAACGCTAGCATAAAGTTCCGGTCTTGGAACAGAAGTAATGAGTACGCCTGTTTCAGAATCTATGATTTGGAAGAAACTGGGACCCGTTCCGTTAGACTCACATTCGTAGTTGTACAGTTTCCCCTCAAAATATCCTCCGCCGAAAGCGTGCCATGCGGTAGTAATGACGGTATGACCTATAATATTATCCACATCAAACTCAATATAACCTGCCGATGCCGATGGATAAGCCCTGTAACCGCGCGCTGTATTACCTCTGTTTTTCGACGGAGCATCCCAAGTAATGGTAGCCTTGCCACAATCTTCTGCATAAGCAACTTCCAAATTGGAAACCACGCCATCGCAAGATTGAACGGTAACCGGGGCAGCGTTAACTTTCACGGGAACACAGTCGTTGGCGTAAGTGGCTGCTACTGCGAAGGTATAGGTACCGTTTGCCAGATCGCCCGAAGTCCAGGTGGTAGTTCCGGCAGGAACGGTTGCTTTTTCTACATTGTCTTGATAGATTTTGTAGTTGGCTACATCGCCAGTGGCGGCACTCCAGTTAACAGTTACTTTTTTGCCTTGTGCTGTTGCGGTTACGTTGGAAACGGCAGGGCAGGGATCGCCGCCTTCTCCGCAAGCATAAGGTTCGTTATAGCATACGCCCGGTGTCATTCCGATAGGGGAAGTATAAAGCTCATCACCGTTACCGTTGAATAGTTTAAAACTACATTCATCATCATACTGACCTGCATTCCATGTAAGTTTGAGATCACCGCTCTCGGTAAAATACCTTTTACACCCTCCGGACGCTCCACTCTCTAAAGTAACCGGAGCAAGATTTTGCCCGTCAATAGAAACGGAAATTGAAGCGCCGTTCCAGCCATCCCCATAAGCGTCAACCAATGCAAATCTAATAAAACATCCAAAATGTACTCTATATTTGGCTCTATCGCCTTCTCCTGCGGTAGAAACAGCATAAATAGAATAATTGTAAGATTGGAGTGTAGGTAGATTGTCTGTCCACGTCATGTTACCACCGGGGGTAACCCCACTGGTAATTTCATGTACAGTAACACCGTTTCTTTTAATAACCACTTTCGAAATACTTGTTAAAGCAGTTCCGCCGTAAGTAGTTGTAGGATTTGTCCATGAAAGTACACGAGATGATTCCGTGCTGTAAGCAGGAGTAATTTCAAAATTAGCCGGAGCAGCAGGTACAATATTGTCTGTTAGGGCAAGTTGATAAATCAAAATTTTATTGGGAGTTATTTGTACATTAGCCGCTAACCACAAAAAAGACTCTGTTTCAAATATACATGCACCACCGCCGATACCATGATCTATAAATTCTGAATTCAAATCATACACCGATTCAGTAAGCGTATTGGAGGCGATGTCATATTTTTGAATAGATGCGCCGCCGGCATTTTGCGTGTTTAGCCATAAACAGTGATTGATCCTGTCGTAGGCAGAGCCATAAACACTTGCCACAGTGGCTGTGCTGGTGTTGGGAATTAATACTGTTCCTGTCATGGAGATAGCGGCTAATGTAGTCCAGTCGCCGGTCCAGAATCCGCCTGCGCCGCTGTTCAAAGTAGGGTCATAAGCCAAGTGTCTTGTATTTCCTGCGCCGGAGGTAATAGTTCCGACAAGTGTTTGGTTTGCTAAATCCAACTTATAGATAGTTGAATTTCCGCCATGGCCTCCATAGAAATAGGTGCCATCATAGGTTAAAGATCTGATTACGGCAACTCCCGTAATCGTAAATGTTTGCGGGTTTGAGCCATCCATGTTATACCTGCAAAATGAAGAAACTGCAGCATTCCATGTAGCAGTATAGAAGTGATTTCCATCTGTACCTACGGCAACATGAGCGCCTGCAGGGGCATCAAAAAAAGATTCTAAAGCCCAAATCTCTCTACTTTGAGTAGAGGAAACATGAGTGATTTTGTCGCATCTATCCACATCGGAAGAAACCGTTCTAAGTTCGGTTTGCTGTTTTTTCAATGTTAATTGAGCAACGGATGCGCTTTCTTGAGCATACAAGAAAGCAAAGGATAACAATAATCCTAAAATGAGTAAAATTTTTTTCATAATAACAAAATTAGGTTAATAAATAAAGATTTCAATAAATTTGCAGCAAAAATAGTTTTTTTTTAACACATTGTTGCAATTTGTGTTTTTTTTATCTCTATGAGCAACTTTTTTAGATTATTAACCAATAAAATGGTATCTATTTTTAAATTTTTAAATTGAATATCATTTTGTTTTTTAGAAAGTTCTATTTTCTCTAAAATTGGAATTACCTCATGGGCAACAATTTGCTTGCAGAATGGAAGAATCCTGTGGGCAGTTTGATGAATGAGCATCAGATTTTCTTCGGCTAAGGCTTGTTCAAATAGTTGAATATCATTGGGTAAAGATTGTGCAAATGTGTTCAATAATTCAGAAATCGTTTTTTGGTCATTGTTGAGAAGTTCATTTAATGTACTTAACGAAAATAGATCGGGAGATATCTCCATTTTTTGTTTATGAATTGAACTCAATATTTTTTCTATCTGATTTAATGTAAAAGGTTTCTCTAAAAAGTCATCAAATCCGAGTTGCTGCAGTTCTATTTTAGAAGTGGTAATATTTCCGGAGCAACAGATAACCGGAATATTGAATTGAGATTTTATGGATTGCAAGACTTCATAGCCGTTTAGATCGCCCATCTCCAAATCTGTAAATATGAGGTTGATGTCATGTAGAGACGTTGCGCGCAACGTCTCTACGGTTGTTTCAAACGATTCTTTATTTTGGCTTGTAATTGCGGTGTGCCCCAGTTTTTGCAACATGGAAACAATAACCTGCAATTGCACGGCATCATCTTCAATAACCCAAATATTTAAAGATTGTCGCTGAGGGAGAACGGTTTGAGTATTTTCTAAAACATCCTCGAAGGGAATAGAAAAAGTTACTACAGTGCCTTGATTCTCTTCGGTTTCCACTTTTATTGTTCCTCCCATCACATCAATCAAGCCTTTTACTACAAAGAGTCCGAGTCCGCTGCCTTCAATTCCGGCGCTATTTTTCTCTCCTCTTGTAAAGGGCTCAAAAAGTGTATATAATTTTTCTTTTGGAATCCCTTTGCCGGTGTCGGAGATCGTAACTTTCAGGTGCAAATCGGGTTTACCAATCTCCTCAACGCGTACACTAATTTCTCCCTTAGTAGTATATTTCACGGCGTTCGAGATCAAATTTACTGTAATTTGTTTTAGTTTTAATGAATCTATCAGTATTTGAGGATTCTCTACTATATTTATATTATATGATAACGAATTATTGTTTTCGTTGCACAGGGGTTGAAACATCTCCATAATCTCCATAAAAAACGGTACAATTTCGATGTTTTCTTGTATGATTTGCGTTTTTTTCTGCTCCAAACGAGTAAATTCGAGCAAATTGTTCAATAATGCGAGAATATATTTACCTGAATATTGCATGGTATTTAGTTCTCGAAGTTGTGCAGGCGATAAAGTTTCATCTCCCCATAATTCTAAATACCCTAAAAGTGCATTGAGTGGCGTTTTGATGTCGTGGGAAATTGCCAACAATAATTGATGCCGGTTCTCCATCAACTCTTCCGTTTTTTGCTTCTCCAACCTCAAGGCATCATGAATCTTTCGAATCATCTTAATATTTCTGAAAATAAAAATAATAAATGTTGTAATAAACAGCAAAGCAACAGCCCCCAACACCACACTCCATAGCAATGCCTGTTGAGCATTGCTTTCGTATTCTTCACCCAGCAAAATCACATTCAATAACATCTCTTCGTGAAGTTGCAATAATAGTGAGGTAATCTCTTTGGTAATATACCGGTCGGCAGAAAGAAGTGCATACAATTCAATCTCAATGCGTTCAATTTTGGTAGCATATTGATATTGATAACGATGGGCAAGTTCCTGTAAACTATCTAACAAAGGCGTAGCAAAAAGCGATTCCTGCATGAGGTTATCTTTAATAATTACCGTATTAATAGATGCAATCTCTTTCCCTCTTTTTTTACTGGATTGAAAAGCATCTTTCAAGCGTTGCCCGAAAGTTTTATGCGCCTGCCACACCGTATCTTGCAACATACTCATGTTGTTTTCAATAATGGATTGGGTTTCTTTATTAATCTCTTCCTCAATTTTAGCAGCAAGTTTGTTATAAAGAGAATCTATATCATTTTTGTTCACAAACAAATTTTGCAACTTTTTCAGCAACACTTTTTTCTCATGAAGTAAAGTTAGAATATTCTCAAAATTGATTTCACTATCTTCCTGCATAAGAATTTGAGCAATATAATCTAATTTCTGTTGTAAAGTATCTATTTCTGTTTGATAAATATTCAAATAACGCGCCTCTTTTTGCACCAAAAAGAGATTGGCATATTCTTGAACATTATAAAATTGCGATACTAAATTATTGGTTTCCAATAGAATTTCAGTACTGAAACGATAATGTTCCTTTTGCTTTCTGAAATCGGTAAATAAAGATTTCGACAAGTATGCGAATCCGGCACACAATAATGCAATAATCAGACATACCAAAACAAGGGTTATTTGAATTTTTTTTCCGATTATTGGAATGATTTTTGGTTTCACTTTTATATATTTAAACATTCAATAACGAAATTATTATTCATAATGTTTTTTATATTTTTTTTTTGTGGAAATTTTCCACACTATTCCACAAATAATCCACATTTTTTTAATAATTTTGGTACGGAGTATTATCTTGTAACAATATTATTGTTAATGTTTTATCATTTTTTTGTACAGTTTGGCACACTTTTGGCACATTAATTATATAAAAAAATATTAACCCAAAAATCTATTATTATGAGAAAAATTATTTATCTAATTGCTGTAATTACAGCTACCACCCTTACTACCTATGCTTTTACAACATTAGCAAACTTCAATGCTTCAGTAAACATAGAAGTATCCGGTGATGAGTATGTGGAAGTAGAATTTAAAGATCTACCTACCGAAACTCAAGAAGCATTGCTTGGCGAGTTTGCAGGGTATGAATTTAAATCTATCTCCCAAAATGTAGAAACTAAATTATTAAAAGTTGTGGTTGTGAAAGAGGGAGAAGAGGAAAAGACTTTTATTCAAAACGAAGAAGGCAAGTTTATTGAACAATAATAAGCGTTGCAATTATTTCTGCTGAGAAGGCGACCTTGCAAAGGTTGCCTTTTTTTTTATTTTTGCGCCATGAAAAATAAACCAAAGAAAATACTTATTGTTGAAGATGATCCTACTTTCTCTTTGCTTTTGAAAACGTGGTGTCAAAAGAATGATTACGAGCCGGAGACTGTTTTTAGCATTGAAGCCGCACAACGAGAAGTATTAAAAGAGCATTTTGATTTAATTTTATCAGACTTGCGGCTTCCTGACAGTGATGGTATTATGTTTTTAGCATGGTTAAAGGATCAAAAAATTGAGATACCTTTCATTATGTTAACCAATTTTGCCGATATTCAAACTGCTGTAGCAGCCATGAAGTTGGGTGCAGTTGATTTTATGGAAAAACCTATCAACCATTTAATATTGAAAGAGAAAGTGGAAGCGGCGATGGGCGGGAAGCAGAAAGTAGCGGAGTACGAGGTGCGAGGTACGGGAGAAGTAGCTACAGATATGGTTATTGGCAATTCGGCGAAGGCAAAAGCGATGTACGCCCATATTCAGTTGGTGGCCCCTACCGAATTTTCGGTATTAATTGTTGGAGAAAGCGGAACGGGAAAAGAGCATGTTGCTAAAACAATTCACACGCTCAGTAAAAGAGGAAAATATCCATTTGTTGCGGTGGACTGTGGGGCACTATCAAAGGAGTTAGCGGCAAGTGAGTTTTTCGGACATTTAAAAGGCTCGTTCACTTCAGCTATTTCAGATAAAACGGGTGTTTTTGAAGAAGCCAACGGCGGAACGCTTTTTTTCGATGAAATAGGTAATTTGCAGTACGAAGTTCAGGTGCAGTTGCTTCGCACGTTGCAAGAGAGGAAGATAAGGAAAGTGGGGGGCACGAAAGAGATAGCCGTAGATGTAAGGTTGATCTGCGCTACCAACGAAGATTTGACCCAAGCCATACAAGAAGGACGTTTCCGCGAAGATCTGTATCACCGTTTGCAAGAGTTTGTTATTGAAGTGCCTGCGCTACGCCACAGAGCAGAAGATATGGAACTATTTTGCCATTATTTCAGAGAAGAAGCCAATCGCGAAGTTTCCAAAAACGTAATCTATTTTTCGCAAGAATCATTGGCAATTTTAAAACAGAACCTTTGGAAAGGAAATCTGCGCGAACTGAAAAACACAATAAGAAGAGCGGTGCTTTTTGCTTCCGGAAACACAATACTACCTGAACACTTGCCCATTTTTAAAGAAGAGAGGCTCCCTGAAATTTCGTCTCTGTTTGACGAAAAAGATGAAAAACAACGTATTCTAAATGCTCTGCAAAACTGCGGCGGAAATAAAACGATTGCTGCAAAATTATTGAATATTGACCGTAAAACGCTGTATAATAAGATGCATGCTTATGGGATTGAGATTTGAAAATTTAAAAATTTAAGATTTAAAGATTTAAGATTTAAGTTTTTTTACGTATTTCTTTTTTTAGCTAAAAAAAGTTTTATCACTTTTTAAGAAATCAAAAAAAAATATATTTTCGCCGCCTTATTCAGCAAAGCGCCGCGTTCGTCTAGCTGGCCCAGGACATCAGGTTTTCATCCTGAAGATCAGGGGTTCGAATCCCCTACGCGGTACAAAAGAAAAAGCCAATCGTTTCTGAAAAATGATTGGCTTTTTTTATTATTTACAGAAATAAATAATAAAATTATCATCTCTATTTTCATTTTTTAGCATGGTGTCTATTTTTTTTGTATTATTGCGGATTGAAAAATTTGAATTATTCAAAATCAAAAACATATTAACCAAATCAATTAAACTTCAATGAAAAAACTTCTATTTATTTTAGTTTCAATACTTTTGACACTTTCATTAAGCGCCCAGAGTATTTCGATGTCCGGCGCAAGCAAAGGCATCTCAAAAGGAAATGATCAATTTTCCGGATTTCAAGCCACATTTTCTTTCGATCAAATTGAAAGTGTAACCATCACAGGTACTGAACGGGGAACTTTCTCCGTATTAACCATTGAAGGGGCGCTCCCCGCAGGCGAATTTGGAACTCCCCAGTTGCCCGTTTTCAGAAAAATGATACAAATTCCTGTGGATGCGACTCCAAAAGTGCTCATAAAGAATTTTACAATGACCGAGTATAACCTGAATGAGTATGGCATTCATAAAATTTATCCGCGCCAGCCGAGCGTGAGAAAAGACCAGGATATTAACGATATTCTTTTCGTTTATGATGAAAAAACATACAACAGAGACGATTATAACCAATCTAATCTTGCCGAAGTAAAGATATTGGGAACTATGCGCGGTGTGATTATCGGTGTGGTTGATGTGAATCCTGTACAATATAATCCTGTTTCTCATACTATTATGGTCTATAACAATATTGAGATTGAAGTGGTTTTTGAAAATGCAAACCGTCACAAAACGGAAGAAATACTTGTGGGTACCTTCAGCCCCTATTTTAAAGATATTTATAAAGTTCTATTCAACAATGGAGTAACTAAAGACTTATTTGATGATTATCCCGATTTATATTCTGCTCCGGTTCACATGTTGGTGATTGCCGACCGTATGTTTGAAACTACACTCCAGCCATGGCTTGAATGGAAAACCAAGAAGGGTTTTTATATGGATGTTAATTATACTGATGTAATTGGCACTACAGCTACCGCTATTAAAACCTTCTGCCATAATAAGTACAATCAAGGTATTGGCAACGGTACCGCACCTACTTTTATTGTTATTGTGGGCGACACGCCACAAGTACCTGCCAGCCAAACAGGTGCATCTTCTGCAAAAGCTACCGACTTGTATTATGCTAAAGTAAATACCGATGGAACTTATTTCCCCGATATGTATTATAGCCGTATGTCGGCAGAAACCACGCAACAATTAACCAACATCATAGAGAAAATATTGTATTACGAACAGTATCAATTTGCCGATCCTACCTATTTGGATAATGTATTGCTGATTGCCGGCGCCGATGGCACTTGGAATCCTGTAGCCGGGCAACCTCAAATCAATTATGCTACCACGCATTACTACAACGCAGCAAATGGCTATGCCACCATTCATAAATATTTTAATTCATATTCTCCTGCTGTTAATGATTTTAATAATGTAGGTTTTGCAAACTATACAGCGCACTGTGGGGAAAGTGAATGGTCTTGGAACGGTAGTAGTGGCTATACTAAATCACAAATCGCTTCGCAGACGAATTTGAACAAATATTACGTGGCTATGGGCAATTGCTGTCTGGCTGCCGATTTTGGCTGGACAAATCCGTATGATGCAAATGATAAAGAATGTTTTGGGGAAACCATGATACGTGCCGAAAAGAAAGGTGCTGTGGGTTACATCGGCTCATCGCCCAGCAGTTATTGGCATGATGACCTCCATTTTTCTGTTGGAGCTTATAATGTTCCATTTGGTCCCGGACAACCGGCAAACCCAACCTTGGCAAATACAAAAGATGGATGTTACGATTTGATGTTTCGTGATGCAGATTTTAACACGCTGTGTTCTCATGTTTTTGCCGGAAATCTATCCGTAACTTATGCTATGACTAATACCGGATATAGTACAGACATGACCCCACGCTATTACTGGGAAGCCTACAACGTGCTGGGCGATGGCTCTTTAATGCCTTATAATGGGCAAGCTGCTGTAAATGAGGTTTCTCACATGTCTGTAATTTATATTGGACTGCCAACGTATGAGGTAGAGGCAGCTCCGGGTTCTTATGTAGCTATTTCAAAAGATGGTGAACTGCTCGGCACCGCAATCGCCAATGAATCAGGACTTGCTGTTGTAACACTATCTTCACCCATTGCTTCGGGAGGAGATGTGGATATTGTGGTAACAAGAAACCAATATAAGCCTTATATGACTCAAGTTCCGGCGGTGGCGCAGGAAGGCGCTTATATTGTTACTGCCGGCTACACTGTTCCTAATGAAGATATATTAACCTATATCTCTAATAATACCGGAATTGAAGTTACCTTGAAAAATGTAGGTATTGAATCTACTAATGCGCTTACAGTAACTATCTCTTCCGATGATTCGCAGTTAACTATTAACAATAATACGGCAACCTGCTCAGGAATTGCCCCTGATGAAACGGCTACCGTTAACTTCAATGTTACTGTTGCTAATGATATTCCCGACAATAAAAATTTCTCTGTAAATGTAACCATAACTGAAGACGGTAAAGGAAGTTGGGCGCCAAAAATGACCTTAAAGGCTTATGCCCCTGTTTTTACATTGGAAAAAGTGTTGGTAAATGGTGTAGATGGCGGTAATTTACCAAAAGGAGAGGTTGCTACCATTACTACAGTAGTTAAAAATAAGGGCGGCGCTGACGCTTACGAAGTACAAGGAAGTTTGGATATTCACAGCAATTATATCACCCTCGCTTGCGAAGAACCTGATCGTGCCGGACAAGACCTGCCCGCTGGAGAAAGTATGGAACTATCTTTTATTGTAATTACTGATCCTGAAATGCCTTACGGGCACGAAGCAGATATAGATCTGTTGCTATCAGCCCAATATGGAAGAACGGGTACCGAAAGTTTAAAGGTGTCTAATTCCGGATCGGCTACTTACTGCTCAAATGGAAGTCAAGACTGTTCAGATGGCGATAAATTTACATCTGTTATTCTCTATAAAACATCTGAACCCTCCGTTCTTTTAATTAACAACCAAAACGGAACATGTGCTTCAGGCGGTTATCAAGACTTTTCCAATATCTCATTTCCGTTGGAGCCCGGACAACAATATACCATCAAGGTAAAAACAGGCTATAGCAATAACCAAGTAAGAGGTTGGTTTGATATGAATAGCAACAATACTTTTGACGCTAACGAGCAGTTAATCAGCCTCACGTGCAGCTCTGCAAATGTTGAAGCCACCCAAAACTTTACCATTCCTTCGGATTTTGCACCCGGAACATCGCGTTTCAGATTGGTTACGAAATACAGCTCTGCGCCCGCGGCATGCGCTAATAGCAGTTACGGACAAACGCACGACTATACTATCTTACTTCCCGAACTCTATCCTCGCGTTCAAAATGTAGAAGCGGTGTTAACTACCAAAACCATCATTACCGTAACCTGGGATGCACCCGAAGAAGGAACCCCTACCGGTTTCAACATCTATCGAAATGGCAATAAACTTAATACAACGCTTCATACTGTAACTACTTTTATAGAAGAAAATATTACAGAAGGTGTTTACGCTTATAATGTAACCGCTGTGTATGAAGGAAATAAAGAATCTTTTTCGCAAATGTCGAATATTATATGCAACTTTATCCCTTGTTTGAAGCCTGTGGATGTGGAAGCTGTTCCTGAAATTCAGAGCGTTAAAATTACATGGAATGACGATGAAGAGATGGAAGGAACTCTATTAGGCTACAATATTCAACGTAATGGAATAACGATTAATGAAATCTTAATTACAGATAAGGAATATCTTGATGAAAACCTTATATCCGGAACTTATATCTACAAAGTAAATGCTAAATATGAACATTGCGAATCGGATTGGACTGAACCGGTTGAAGTAATCATTGACCCGATCTACTGCGATAAACCGGAAAATCCTTCAGTTACTCTTGAAGACGACGATGCGGTTATTACTTGGGATATACCGGAACAGATTGACGGTATCTTTTCGGGATACAATATCTATCGCGAT
>Ga0123354_10013967_pt1 | contig 12490 bp, 7 predicted proteins | sample TergutLab28metaG_2_FD_97872 | JGI IMG/M metagenome (GOLD analysis project Ga0123354, IMG submission 97872) | Labiotermes labralis P4 segment gut microbial communities from Petit-Saut dam, French Guiana - Lab288 P4 | ecosystem: Host-associated > Arthropoda: Insects > Digestive system > Gut ... | reverse complement strand
GGGGACGCAGGTAAAAATAGGTAAAGTGCACCCTTGTACAGGCACTGTGGCTCTGTACAGGCTGTACGGCTAATAGGGGGAGTAGAGGTATAGCTGTACTCTTTCTTGACCTAGGCACTAGAGGGAGTGAGGGGTCAGCGTCACGCCTCGTCCGCTCTTTACCCCCGGGAAAGACCCGGTACCCATTGTACAGGAGGCTGGTTGGGCCCCTTGGACCGGTCTGTACAGGTGCGGAAAATCTCGCCTCCACCGGTATTCGATCCCCGGACCGTCCAGCCCGAAGTCAGTCGCTATACCGACTACGCTACCCGGCCCACCGGGAGGGGGGGGGGGACACAGGGTGACCTTTAATTTGTCATTTGTGTGTAATATCTGTACTTTCAATTCTTTCAATATATTGAGCTGTCGCAATATTACAGCTGTACGATGGGAGAGCTTCTTTTCTGGTATGAACCTCCCTTGAAGACACGTCACGTGCGTGAATAAAGGGAGGCTGTTGGAGTTTGGAGGTAAGAGGGAAAAAGAATCACGGCACATAGAAGTTCCCTTCTACTCCGTGCAATTTTGTAGACCTAAGGGATTCTTTTCTACTCATTACTCTGAAGCATTTGCTTCGCTGGCCTTTTCAAAGCAGAATCTTAGTACACTCTGTGCAACAGAAATTAAGCCCCCCCACCCAAAAAAAAATGTATTTCCGGAAACGGAAGTGACGTAACCATGCAGCTGGGGTCGTAACTCCACACCTTTTTATAATACCCACACCTGTGTCGGTTAGGTGTTTTTTTTTCACTTCACGTTAATTGAAATGAGTTGCACCAGACATCTGTTGAGCGAACACCGATATGCCAGCCTAATTTGATGACAAATATATAGATTAATGTAGGGGTGCACAAACACTAGGCGCCAGGTAACTCAGCCGATTGGAGTTTGTGCGGTGGCGCCTTAATATTTGTGGGCCCACAGTATGGGACTTGCTGCTTGTCACCTGTCTGGCGCCAAGAATTTTGAGGTGGCTTCTAGACTTTTGGAAAATTTGTGGACTCTTGGATTCATGATTGTACGAGAAGTGTGACCAGTTCCATTGACAAAATGAGAATATTGCGCTTCGTTGGAACATACATAGTTGGTTGTAGACAGGTTGGTAGGAGACTTACATGGACGCGAAGGAAAGATACCTGTGCGTGCTGTAAAGCCGGCGTAAGCTTTTGCCCTTTGTTTAGCTCACATACTCTTTAACTCCGCAGTCCTGTTGTTCGTGTGTGTGTTTGAAGAGGAAAGCTGACACTACCTGTTTTTTATTTATTTATTTATTTATTTATTTATTATTGGCATTCCCATCTACACGACCACCCTTCGTAACTTTGTTGTCCCGACGCGCTCAGTCTGGTAGGTGATCCTCTTTCGGGAAACAGGCGTGGTTCACCGAATCCCATGTAGTTTTAATTATTTATTTTTTTACTTGTTTTATTTAATTAATTTATTTTTGATATAAAATAATGGAGCGCTATATCCAGTAAAACAATTAGATCATTTCTAAGAAACTAAGACAGTCACTTCTCTATACTCCCACCTACAACACACTCGTATGCGACTGAATTCGCACTGGATTGCCAGCGTCCGTTATCAGCTCATAACTTTTTCGGCATTTAAATCTGTCCCCTCCTACTTGTCACCAGCGGTCCTCAATATACGTTGACAGATTAACCTTTTGACGCCTAATGTCGACTATAGTGGTCGTACCGCACCTCTAACCTCTAAAGTCGCATTTTATATATTTATTCATCAAATATAGGTACTGAATATTTTAAACATGGTATATACTCTCCGTTTTTTTTTCTTTCAAAATGCAGTTTGTTTCATAATTATAACATATTTGGTTGTTGTATTATTCACATTTTATATACAGGATGTGCTAAAATTAAACAAATAATTCTGGCGCCAAAAGGTTAACTTACAACGCATGCCTTGAACCGTTCGTAACTGACGCCAGCAATCCTAAGAAACAACTATACTAAAAATGATCGCCAACACCCTCTTATTAGGCCTATGTTCGAAGCATATAAACATGAAGATCCAATAGACTCAGTGCAAGCCCTTCCATACTGTTTCTTTTGATATTTTTTTTTTACTGCCTTCCCCTCTGCGCCGATATCTTCCTAGTTTTCTCTCTACTGGTGTGACTGTATATTGGATAAGGAAAATAAATACAAAGTTTAGGGTGGTAAACCCGAAGGAAAGAGCAACTTGAAAGACGTAGGTGTAGATGGTAATATGGTCTGAAAGTGGGGTCTTAAAAATACGGTGGGACACGTAAAATGGGCTAATGTGGCTCAGGACAGTGACATGCGCGGGCTGTTGTGAAAACTGTAATGAACACTGAGATTGCATATAATTCGGTGAAGTTTTTGACGAGGCGAGAAAATGTTATTTTCACAAGAAGTTTTCTCTTTCATGGAATTATTTAAAATGGTCTGCTGTGATTATCCAGTCTCTTGATGAAAAACCTACACATAACAGTAAGTTTTGATTGTTAGGCACGTCGGTTACCTGGTAATTTTAATGACAGTTTAATGTTACTTGAATTGTGTGAGCTGAATGCTGTACACAATTTGTAGGGGGGGGGGGGTTAGATTAGTAATAGACTGAAAATAATTTGTTTCGCCACGTATGTCCCGCAGTTTTTGCTTTACATTCCTGGTACTTGAATTTTCCCAGTTTGTCATTTTGGGATCGTTCTAATTTCGATATTCATACTTGTTGTACGTACGTGTTCTAATTGCCCCTTTAGTGATCTTATTTACGGTCGTGAGTCATAAAAGCAGCAGCAAAGAAACCTCAAACAATAATTTAACAATATCGTAAGATAGACAGAAAAATTAAGCAATGACTATTGAAGGAAATATAAGGAAAGGAATAACAAAGATGAAAATATGGAAGTAGTCGAATGTCAGAAAGTGGACATGGAAAATTAATACATAAATTGACACATGAATAAATAAATGTGTTTGTTTTAGTGTGGCGTAAACATTTGATACAGTGTCTTGTGATGTTGTTACACATTACAGTTCCTGAAATCCGCCTGAACCAGCGTATGTGAAAGAACTCACTATAAATGGAGGTTCCTGTTATGCATTGGGAGAGGTCGTAAGTTCATATCTGTAACTGTGATAAACTTTGTATTGTGACAGTGCATTAAAACGTCGTAGTCTAGTGGTTATCACTTCTACTTTCTATCCGAGAGGTCCTTATTCCCGTGGTTTTTATAAATATAATAATAAAAGTGCAAAAACTGGATAGGAAAACGAGGAACTTGCCAAACATTTATGGACAGCGTCACCCTAAGGCAGACGTGGATCTCTTGTATGTTTCCAGAATACAGGGAAGAAGAGGCCTGATGTAGTTAGAAGAAGCCTACGCAGTAGAAATGACAAAACTGGTGGAATATGTAGACAACAAGGAAGATCCACTAGTACGGAATGTTAGAACGCACCAACACAACATCAACTCAACAATATTACGGACAGGTAGACAACTTAAGACAGAACTACAGAGGGGAACAGGACGAATAAAGGAGAGGATAGCAGAGAAAACAAAAGAAAGATGGCGAAGGGAAGAGGATGAATGAAACATTCCCACGTAACTTAGAAGAAAAACTGGTGGATACTGAAGATTCATGTCGATTGCTAAAATTTGGAGACTTTAAAGGAGAAGCAGAGAGCACAATAGTGTTAGCTCAAGACCAAGCAATTAGTAGAGGCCAGTTGAAATGTGGTGGCACACACGCAGAAACCAGATTTCGTATTTCGGCGAAACGGACGAGTCCATTTAAATCGGTGGGGGCGTCAGTTCAGTCGACTACTGGCAGCCAGCCTAGGTGAGCGTACAAGCGGTAGTAATGCTGGATACACCGTGTTCCTAAGTAGTGTGAAGAGTACTGGCTACCCACTCCATTCGCTACTTTCCCCTTCACTTCCCCTCCCGTGCGTCACCGTGTGCCATCATATTTCAAGTATTTAAAAAAAATTTTTTTTGAAGGAAGAAATTGACAGTAAATGTCGGTTATGCAAACAACGTGAAGAAACTATTGACCATCTAACCTCACGATGCCTGCCTTGGCGAAGAATGAGTACTTAATGAGACGTGACAGAGTATGTGTACATTTGCATTACTCAATATCCAAAGCCCTAGGCTTCAAAACGACAGACAAATTGTACATACATACATACACACACACACACACACACACCCAAACCAGTATGTGAACAAGATGATACAGTGTTATGGTATCAAGGGGTACACACAGACAGATAAGTTCAGCAAATAGGCCAGATATAGTAATTAAAAAAAAAGAGAGAGAGAAATCGTGCGTACTGATAGATGTGGCAGTTGACCCGCGGACAGAAATGTAATGCGAAAGGAAGCAGAAAAAATACAAGAGTTTATGTATAGGAATACAACGAATGTGGGACATGAAATGTATACCGGTAATAATTCGAGACACCGGTATAGTAATCAAAGGTTTAAAGAAAAATTTGGAAGCTGTACCAGGAAAACATTCGATAGATTCACTACAAAAGACAGCTATACTTGGAACATCACACATAATACGGAAAGTACTGCAGTGTGAAGCTTGAAGCCTGAGCGGTTGGGATCACCGCTGGTTCAAGAGAAGTACCGGGAAGAAAAGGCCTGTGACAGGAGACAACATGATGGTGGTGGTGGTGGTGGTGATGATGATGATGATAAAGGAACCTGTGTGGTAATAGATGTTGCAGTTTCAGGAGACAGAAATGTGATAAAGAAAGAAGCCGAGAAGATTCTAAAATACAAAGACCTTACGACAGAAATACAGCGCATGTGGAGTATAAAATAAAAAATGATACCTGTATTAACTGGGTCGACTGGAACCATCTCAAAATAATTAAGAAAATATCCGAACAACATACCGAGAAAGCGCGAAATCAAAGAACTACATAAAACAGCCATATTGGGTGCTGCACACACAATTCGTTAGGTACTTAGTATAAATCATTCAACATGGGAAATAACTTTATACATAGCATAAAAACTGTAACTACAGAATAGCTGCAACAATATATACCCTATAAACATGGTTTGTTTCAGGTACGTAAGTGTGAACGTATAAAGGTTATAAGATGATGATGATGATGATAATAATAATAATAATAATAATAATAATATAATTAACCAAGACCTTTACTTTCCACATCGTCTCCAATTCTTGTTTTGTATAAATGAACCTATCACTTGACGCAATTGAAAGTGCCGTTTAAAGTACAGTAGTATCAGCGCCGATAGTGAGCAATCGAAAACAGGTAGAGTCCAGATGAAATGTGATGGCACACAGTGACGCACGGGAGGGGAAGTGAAGGGGAAACTGGCGAACGGAGTGGGTAACCAGTACGCTTCACACTACCTCGGAACATGGTGTATCCAGCATTACTACCGCTGATGAGCACACCTCGGCTGCCAGTAGTTGACTGAACTGACGCCCCCCGCCGATTTAAACGGACTCGGCCGTTTCGCCGAAAGACGAAATCTGGTTTCTGCCTTTCAAACGCAGTCTAGGAAATAATCATCCAACTCCACGGCGCAGGGACTTTCTTGAGGAGCCATTTTTATTGTATATTCAAGAGGTTCCCCACATTTGTGCTACCCTCAGGTACATACCTGTTGACAAAAGCTCACAACTTGTACATTTCTGGAATGAATCCCGTCCACACCATCCCAATGTTGGCGTTTGGTTCTTAGGTTTGTTTTCTTTAGATTAAGTTTACCCTAGAGAGGGCCACGAAGGCCCAGAGGGGGAATAGAGGTATAGCCGTACTCTTTCCTTAACCTCGGCGCTAGATGGAGATGGGTGGTCAACGCCGCGCCCCGTCCATGTTACCTCCGGGGAAGACCCGGTACCCATTGTATAGGAGGCTGGGTGGGCCCCAGGGCCGGTCTGGACGAGTGCGGAAAATCTTGCCTCCACCGGGATTCGATCCCCGGAGCTATACCGACTGAGCCACTGTTTTCTTCAGATTACTTCCACGAAACCTTGCAAGCATTTCTCTTACACGACATTAAATGCGCGGTTATACTGCGGTGTGGCGCGTCGTAAGGTTGCGGATGGACGATGCCACCTAGTGGTGCAGTGAATAGCTGCGGTTGTACTGAATAGGTAGTGCCGGACAGCCGACAGTGGCGGTCCTCCGGTTTGGAGCGTGTGCGAGGGGACAGTGCTGTATCGTAAAACAGAACACAATTTCACGATATATTACACAAGAATCTTATACTTTACAGTAATTCTCCGGACCGGAAACATTTACAATAACAGCAGAAGAACAAACGAATATAAAGAACAGGAAAGGGAACAATAAGAACGATAATAGGCTCAATACCACCTAGTCGTGGATAGAGATTGAAAGGAAACCACATTTTAAGTATTAGGGCGATAATCAGAATTTCAGTGCCGAGAAGACTGGAGTTTACGAACTTGGTAGAAAAAAAGTTGAAACTGAGATACGAGTGGCTTAGCACGAGCAGCGTGGGACTGGAGACGAGGACACTAATGAAATTCTGTTGGAGTGGTTGGTAAGTGCTAGATCAAGGGAGATTCCTGTGTCACGTGGTACATAAATGACGGAAGTCGTTGAGTCAGTATGGTTACAGCTTCAGACGAATGGGCCGAAAGTTAAAAGATATAATGTTTGAAGAGACTTTACTGGAATAGCAGGTGAGCTGGAAGCCGTGGGTGTTTTTTTTATACTGATCTTCAGTAAATATGTGTTTCGTGTTTTGGGGCAGTAAGCATACAAACACAAACTAAAAAAATGAATCTAAAAAGTTTTGCCATCCACACGGCATTATCCCAGACATACCCCATGATGATTATGATGATGAAGAATTGGACTTGTCATATCTGGACAGAGATCAGGCCGACTAATGACTGCTACCTGAATGGTTCAGTTGATATTTGGTGTTTTTGTGCTAACAACACTTTTTCCACTCTGGGTAAATGACCAACTTGATGCACAATTACGTTGTATAAAACGATTTATTGTTATAATCCTCTACATGTTTCGAGCAACACTGTGCTCATCATCAGGAGGTCAAATTGTATTAATACAGCATCTGGTATAGTATTCTCTGTAAGGGACCGTCCGGTGTGCAGGTTGAGAAGGAACTCTAAGGGATTGGGGGGGGGGGATTGTTTTTCCACTTTAGAATTTATGCATTGTTCTTGTGCTAAGGAAAGATGACTAGGGACGAGGGTATGTAAGGATTTGAAAGCAGACGTTAGTGGTAAGAGAAAGAGCATTGTTTATTTGACGACCTTGACAGTTGCTAAATCTATGTAGCATCGAGGTTAGATCAGGGGTACACTGTGGCCCAGTTGATTCAGGCACATCTCTACAAGTCGGCAAGTCGTGGGTTCGATTCTCGATGGAGACACTGGGATTTTTTATGGACTTAATCCTTTCGGCCACACTATGGCCCTAGGGTTGACTTAGCCTCCCACAGAAATGAGTACCAGGGTTATTTCCTGATGGGTAAATACGGCCGGTACGTGGAGATGACAACCGTATAATCTTCATGTGTTAATTGTCTAGAAATTCTGGGATCCTCGTCCTCCTGGAGCCTTAAGGGCGTCTCCAGGCCTGTTGTGCGGTAGTTTTACCTTCACCGATGGTAGGCCAGTGAAATATGAGTACGGAGCAGTAGTTGAATGGTCTGACAGGGGAAAACAGAAGTACTGTGAGATAAACATGTCCCAGTGGCAGGCCTTCCGCAAAAAAAATCCCAGGCTTAGGATCGAAGCCCGACCTTTTGAGGGCAGTGGTAGCACCTTTGACAGTATTTTGCACGTGTGTCATGGAGACGCTGAAATATATGACACACACGGTTTCATTAACTGCTGTGTTTTCATTGGCGTATCTCTTACATTAAAACATAGCTTTTAGAGTGCTATTTGTAACGTGGGTTCTAATTTTCATTATTGTACCTGGTGTCACATTCTAATGAAATCGGAACCCGTGAGGTGAGTGTAGGTAAAGTACGATGATTAATTGGGGTTATATAGCGCCGAAGCATCCAATTAAAATTTGCTTAATTAATTTGCTGCCAAATTCCAATTTGATGTCAATTGTGATTTTCTATTCGGCTACAGTAAGCTCCAGTTTCACGATATTAAAACGATTTGTTGAAACGAATCAATTATGATTGTACTCTGGTTGCGATCCACATTCTCTCTAACTATTGGTTTGTTATGAAACAAGTTAGTTAGTGTGAAATGAACGTTCCTTGCATTCCGGCAACCATATTGCAGACCCACGCGATATTTATTGTTATTATTTTTTGGTATCGTCGGAAAGGGAATAATATAATAATAAGATAGTTGCAAATGATGCGTCATGGCTGGTAGTACTCCGCAAGATCGTTAGAATTGGATGAATAAAGAAAAAAGGAAAAAAATTTTGTCTTATTCTCGCAGTTACAGCTAATGTTTTCCATGGATTCAGCTGCTTGCATGTGTGGCTTAAACGCCGAAGCTTTGTGTGTGCCTGGTTCGAGAAACGAGTAGATGCGTCGCTTGGCTAAGGTCCCAGACCTGTACTTCGGTGCATGCTTAGCAGAAACAAACGGTTCCGTCAGTTCTGTAGTTGGCGCCGTTGCATTTCAGTGTTACATATTTGTTAACTGCAATTGGGTAGCCACCCGGTGGCGGTAGTACAGTACACATTTGCACGCAAACAATACACAGAACGACACAAAAGAAACTAACGACACAAAACAAACCGTTACCAACATACGACAATGTACGCCACTGTAAGAGATGCTTACTTGTAATGACCTAGCTCGTTCTTACTCCATTCAGCTTCGAACCCACAACCTACAGCGCTGCAGTTTATTGTTATCGGCAACGTTTGATTTAGTGTTGTTGCTGTTATGTTATTCGTGGTGATTTTCGTTACCTGGATACAGGCTTCAGCCTGCATTCGGATACCACACCACACCACACCATACCACACCACACCACACCACACCACCCCAACCAAACCAAAACGTAACACCAACACGCATCGAACCAGAGCAATACAACCCATGAAATAACTCAACAAATATGTCGCGAGCTCCTGAGGATGGATGTATTAACATCCGAAACATGTTGAGCATCAAATAATGAAATAAAAAAGCAAGTGACATCAAGTTGGCCTCTCTTTATTCAACTAGCAAGTTGAGGTCTTTAGTAAGTCCGAATAAGTCGTTACGTTTAATTGGAAATATGAACTCGCCCAAAAAGATCGAACTAGATAAGCTGTTCGTGGATGTGCGGGACGTTTTCCCCGAGATTAAGCAGCCGGCATGTGAGGCTGTTCACAAACCTCTTTTCGTCGTTCTGTATTCTGTCTTACGACAGGTCCACAGCCTCTTCCAAAGCGAGTTCTCCACAGTATGCGATCTAGTGCTTCATGTTTCAATTTCCGGTAAAGGTAAAGGTAACATGTAACGAAGGCCCAGAGATGGAGTAGAGGTATAGCTCTACTTTTTCCTAAACTTCGGCGCTATATGGGGGTGGTAGACAACGCCACATCCCGGCCGCTTTACCCCCGGGAAAGACCCGGTACGCATTGTATAGGAGGGTGGGTGGGCCCCAGGGCCGGTCTGGACGGGTGCGTAAAATCTCTCCCCCACCGGAATTCGATCCCCGGACCGTCCAGCCCGTAGTTTCAATTTCCAATATCCTCTCTTTTTTTTACATAAGGTCATCCTATAGCGTCTTATGTCGTCATCCTCGTCTTCCCGTAACTCAAATCCTTCCCTCTCTTCATATGCGTAACTTGGCTAATAACATATGGTGCAGGAGGGGGGGGGGGCAAAATCGGCCATGGGTAACAGGAACTTTACGAAGTAGTGAAGTTTGAAAGAGGAGGAAGATAGGTTTCAACCCGTCGTTAATATTCCTACGCCCCTTCCCCCCCCCCTCCCCTCTCATACCAGTTTTTTTTTTTTTTTGCACCTCTTGAACTCAATAGGCAAAAACTACTTGGGGGGGGGGCATTTGCCCATCCCAGTTCGCTTATGTCTCTATCTTTCCTTCAGTAACGTGTTTTAGACGGCAGTTTCTTCGTAAGGTCTGACCAATAGCCTTTCTTCTCTTTCTTGTTTGTAGTATAGTCCTCTCCTCCTTGACTCATAGTAATACTTGTTTGTTTACCATTGATCTCTGTCTAGTGTCATAGTTATGAATTGGTGGAGTTATATCTCCATTCCTGTATATTACTCAATGGCGTGTGCAGGGACAAGCTAAGTTGTTAACTCTTCTGTAAGCTTTAACCCTTTAAACGCCGAGTTAAATCCCATCTGCCATCTGCTGGCATTATTAGCTCACCATATTCTCCACGTTAGCAGGATAGGGGTTAATATAAAGAAATCGGAAATGCTTAAGTAACAGGAATGACCCCGTCCCCGGAAGTTAAGAAATTTATCCAGCAATTTTTCCATCTGCACTTAGTTTATTTGTTGCTAAATAACAGAGATACATTACTTGTTGTGTACTGACTGCGGAGCGCCCTAATTTATGAGCGGCTTTACCAGTTTCGCATTACGGTACCTGTGGCCTGAAGGGCTAGAACGCCACTGATGCGGTGTAAGTGGAGGGGGAAGTAAACTGATGCTTTCTTTCCGCACGACTGCCCTTCCGGGAAAGGTAGAGATCAAAATCTCTTGCTCTGAAAGGTACGCCTGAATAATTGGAATGTTTCTGTGTGACGTGGATTCTGGCGGATTGTCTTCCGGATATTTTTCAACGTACGCCTGCTTGCTGTATTGTGATATATCGAACAATGAAGTTCTGTATTGTGTATTTGCATATTCTGGAGGCTTGTGTATGTCATAATTTGACATCTCAGAAAAATATCGTATTTTTATCCACACTTTATCATTTTTTCCACCTTGTCCCTGTCTTTTTCTTTCGTCTTGTTTCCTCCTTTCTTTCATATTCACTCCATACATCCTTTCCTTCATTTCTTTTTCTCTTTCTTCCAATCTCTCGTTATGACTTCCTTCTTCCCCTTTTCCTCTCTTTCTCTTTGTCTTCCTTGTCACTTCTGTATTTGCATTTCTCTTATTTCTGTCATTTCTCCCTTCTTATGTCTGTATGACCTTGCGATGTGTGACTCCGGTCACCCGACGTTGCTTTCAGGTGGTTAGCGTTTGTGCGTCTACTCGGTGTTGTGTCCCTGGTTCAAATCTCGACCTACCAATACCATTTGTGTAGTTCTGTCTGTGGTCGCATTCAAATTCTCAGGTAGTCAAACTAGGTTACCATGACTTCCTTCCACTTCATTTGCATTTCACTGTCCACCGATCATTCTACTGCTCGACGCTAGCAACCTCAGGTACCGTTAAGCGTTGTTAAATAAACCACATATTAATGAAATTAATTAATATGGTGGGGTAGATGGTTGGATAAGTCATCGTTACTTGTTACATTTGGAGACCACGCGTGTTGTATATTTTGTAGGTGGTCGAATGTCATTTACAGAATTGCACGTGAGATTGTACGTTGCGTGGTTCTTGTACAGACACTTCCCGACTTACGCAACAGTTTCAGAAGGTCCGGCGCAGTTCGGAATTCAGTATACGTGGGGTCAACCGTACCTGCATATAAAAGGGAGTCCAGGTGATATCCATGCTCCAGCGCACTGGAACCCGATCGGCTGCAACGTGAGCGCCGTGCCGCCTCTTTTATCGCCCAGCAGTATTCTTCTACCACCTTCTTCTCACTGCGCTTTCAGCAACGGAAGGAAAAATTTGGCTCACTTTTAAAAATGTTATTTCTTTTTCTTCCACTTTCTTAAAACAGCTTAAGAGTGTAGCACAGTAACTCGAAGTTTGGTACGTCAGGGAGTGTATGTAAGTGTATTTGTGTACTGCTACTGACGTTGCAGAACTGGCGTCTTCCAGTCGAAATGTGTGTGTAAATAGGGCATGATGAGAGGAGTAGAAGAGATGGACAGGATTCAAGGTAAAGCGTGACAGGCCTGTTCAGGCGGCCCTGCGTGGTACTACTTGAGCCTTATGCAAAGTAATCAAAGTAGTTACTGTGTATGGATGGAGGAGCAGTGAACTGTGAATTGTTTACATTTATTGCCGTGTCTGCCCACATTTACTGGACGTACTGTGAAATGCTTGGCGCGAGATGACAACGCAGGTGGTGACTAATATTGAAATCCTGAGAGTTCCCCCTCCTTCCCCCTCCCTCCGGAGGAGTAATTTGAAAAAATCGTTTCTACGCATTTAAAATTAGCCGTAATATTAATGGCGTAGATATGCGGCCGCTCGTCTACTGAGGTTGTGGGTTCGAATCCCACCGGGGGCATGGATGTCTTTTTTTTTTTGTGACTGTTGTGTGTTGTCAGGTAGAGGTCTCTGGGACGCACTGATCACGCGTCCAGAGTGGTCCTGCCGACTGTGATGC
>Ga0123354_10013965_pt1 | contig 12491 bp, 7 predicted proteins | sample TergutLab28metaG_2_FD_97872 | JGI IMG/M metagenome (GOLD analysis project Ga0123354, IMG submission 97872) | Labiotermes labralis P4 segment gut microbial communities from Petit-Saut dam, French Guiana - Lab288 P4 | ecosystem: Host-associated > Arthropoda: Insects > Digestive system > Gut ... | reverse complement strand
ATATATATATATATATGTATGTGTGTGTGTGTATGTTTATCATATCATATTTCCCCTAGTTTGGCTATGACAGCTGAACAAACGCATGGTTAATTAATTGTTTGTTTCATGTTTTTGCAAACTTTAACCAGTTTATAAATTTAACATAGTACCTCAAATGGGAATGACAAACACTATTTAGACAGAGATCCAAATAACTTATACCATCTGAAAGCAGGAGTCAATAACGTTACATATTGCTGAGTATTGAAATCTTTTAGTAGGTTTCAATTCAGTACAGTGTATGTAACTAACAAGGTAAGTCTTTGGTATGGGTTTCAAACAAATTTAAATCTAATTAGTATTTAAAACTTGGTATATGATGTGATGTTTTGCTTTGGCTTTGGGGGCATTGGAGGAAAATTACCTATCATAAATTCAGGAAGGGAGGAGAAAGTGAAGGAGTTTTGTTTTTTAGACCATCCTGTGTTGAAATGTTTTTGATCTTGTATGAGAGTATTAGTGGACATTTACATCTGTAATAATTTATAAGCCTTTTCTGTGTATTGCATAGCCAAATCAAAATTTTGAGCTTAATCCAGTTTGAAGTCTTTAGTACACCAGTTCTGGGAAACTACATGGGACAGTGAAAGTATAAGAGTGATGATATCTGAAATGTATTGTACTTCATGTAAATCTGCATTTGAATTAATTATTATGTAATATATATGAGAAGTGGTATGTTATGAATGAAATAAATTATTGATATTTTAGAACCATGTTTTTTTGTGACTTATTTCCTTTCATTAAACATGAAATGACTGTATTGATACATTTCCTTATTATTTTTAGAAATATTTGGTCAATTTATCTCATAAATGAATACAAGTTTGTGGTTTCAGCATATATCTGTACTTGGGTGTGTTTTGTGTTGTTCCCACTAATTACTTTACATGAAGTTTAGTGCAAATTCTTGGCCTGTCTTGTTGGTGTAAGTTCCTCTGTTACTTTCCTCCATTAATGGCTTCTTAGCAGTCCTGCCATTGTGAAGCAACCATTGATTTCAGACCAGAATATTCTGTTGTGCATTTAAGAGTGTGTCTACTTATTTCATTGTTTAGTGGGATTATTCTCTTTTTGGGCATTGTTAATGCATTGACATAGCAATGAATAACAAGTTATTAGTAATTATAAAAATAACAAATCATCTGTTTTTGAATATTAGATTCTTCTGGGTTGATACACTGTGTTGTGAGGTGTGTCTTTAACTACTTAACAACACATGGTAAAATCCGAGAAGACTGCAGAAAAACTTCTGTGAGAACATGAAACCTTGCATTACATTTTTGTGAGAGTTGCTCTGGCTGGCTCTGGGGCCCACCTAACCTCCTATTCAGTGGGTACTGAGGTTATTTTCTGGAGGGTGAAGCACAGAGTTTATGACTGCCATTTGCTTTCATGGCATGGACAGGAACAACTTCAGCTTTTACCTTCTCTAATTTATATGATATCCTCCACAATTCATGCAAGTAGTCTGCCAGCATGTGCAAGTCCTTCTTGAGCTGACTTAAATTTTTTCTTTTGCTATAAGTTATGAACAGGAATAAGCTTATATGTTAAATGCCTCACAAATTTAAAATATAATACTGTTATAAATTTCTATCAGTGGAATTTTAATAATTTGTAGAAGCATTTTGCAGTGCATTTGTATTCTATAATCAAGTCGTTATCACACTAGGTATATGCTTCTGGATTAAAAGAGGAGGACTGGTTTTAGATCCATTGCAATGGAGGCAACAGGTTGTAAACAGACCCGTCGTTAAGAAAAATGATACCCTCGGGGGAACAAAAATCAGCCCTCCCTTCACATGAGACCAATTATGCAATGTTAACATTTTTAAGTAATTCACTAAAACCACTGTGCAATAATGATATAATGATAATGCTGGAATAATAATTCATTGCTTTACATCAAGTTGTGAAGTTTTCACTGGCACTCTTCTTACACTCTGGTCAGTAGCTGAAGATGTAATGGATGATTTTGAGAGGTGATGGGAAAAGAATTAAGAAAAAAACAAAAACAAAGACAAATAAACCCCCCCCCCCCCCACTTCCACGCAGTTTAGATTCTGTGCCCTTCTGAATATGAAGTTTCTGAAAGTCACAAAATTAAATGTCATTTTAACATATTTTAATATTGTGCCATTAAGGACAATACAAATCTCATCTCAAACTATACGAAGCACAACCAAGACATTGTGCTATTTTTCATGTGGCATAATGAGTAATATAACTGACGACCACTCTTGAATTCCAATATTCTATAAGTTTGTAAATGTCGAAATTGTGTTTAGTTAACTATATCTGTAAGTGTCTATGATAAGTGGGTCCCTGTCACCACAGCATGGCACACCCTCAGGTTGCGGATGGAGGAATGGCCTCCAATATGGAGGGTAGCAGCGAATATATTGAAAAAGCAGTCATGGAGGTCCAACGAGGGATGGTCCTCCAGCTTGGGGGTTGGGCGGAGTGTTAACAATTCCTCACTGTAAAAACGTATCCTGTTATGAACCCTTTAAAAAAAGCCTCAGATATGGACTGATACTGTGGTACGACCTAAGCGACGGAAAAGAGACATGAGATTTTGTACTTGGAATGTTCGGAGAGGGCAGGTTCACATACAGCAGCAGCCAGGGAATTAGCAAGATATAAATGAGATTTACTGGGTGTGCAGGAGGTTAGGTGGGACAAAAGGGGCACGGTAAGAGCGGGGATTAAGATTTTTTGTATGGAAAAGTAAATGAAAATCATCAATTGAAAACATGATTTTTTGTACACCACAGAATATTATGAGCATTTAAGAGAATAGAGTTTGTTAATGATAGGATGTCATATGTAGTTCTGAGAGGTCGCTGGTGTAATATCATTGTTCTGAATGTGCATGCACCAAGTGAGGTGAAAAGTAATGATTCAAAGACAGTTTTTATGAGGAATTAGAGCAGGTTTTTGATCATTTTCCTAAGTGCCATGTGAAAATTCTATTAGGAGATTTTAATGCAAAAGTGGGGAGAGAGAATATTTTCAAACCAACAATTGGGAATGAGAGTCTACCTCAGGATAGTAATGATAATGGTGTTAGAATAGTAAACTTTGCCACATCATAAAATCTAGTTGTTAAGAGTACAATGTTCCTGCACCAAAACGTTCAAAAGTACACCTGGACCTCTGCTAATGTGAAGACTAACAACCAGACTGATCACATATTGATAGGAGATGGCATTCAAGTATACTAGATGTATGAAGTTTTAGGGCAGCTGCCTGTGGTACTGATCACTGTCTGGTGGTTGCAAAATTTAGGGAAAGATTGGCAGTAAGTAAACAGGCAGCACAGAAATTGGATGGGGAAAGATTTAATCTCAGGATGAGCTAGAGGTTAGGAAACAGTATTAGATTGAGATTTCAAATAGATTTGTAGCTTTGGAGAACATAAGTGATGGCAAGGACATAAACAGGGCTTGGGAAAACATTATAGAGAATATAAAAATCTCAGCTAAAGAGAATCTAGGTCTGCAGGAAATGAAGCAGCATAAACCATGTTGTGATGAATGTTACATTTTTTAGATCAAAGGAATCAGGCTAAAATGCAGTTGATGCAGGATCCAAGCCAAAGTAATGTAGATAATCTAAACAATGTAAGACGTGAAACTAGCATACATTTTGCGGGGGGGGGGATGAGGAATATCTGAAAGCTAAAAGTGAGTGCATATGCTTGAGGGTAGACACATACATAAATGCATAATACCTACACACACACACACACACACACACACACACACACACACATATATATATATATAACTATTCATTCACAGATCCATCATCTGCACAAGTCAGATTGAATGCTGAATTCATCACAAAAAGAGCTAAATTGTAATATGCAATCAAGTCAATAAATAAGTTACAAATTATGTAAAATTATAAGAACATGATAAATTGAAAAGAAAACACCATAAATACACACAATTATAAAACAAGTTAAATATGAAGGTTTATATGTCTACATTATTATGACCAGCAGATAGAAATTCCTCAATGGGATAAACGGCATTTTAACAAGGCATTCTCTTAACAGTCTTAAAGGCATGTATGATGTTACAATATTTGAATATATTTTGTGGTAGCTGGCTGAATATTTTAACAGATGAATAGTAGACACCTCTCTGTATTGAGGAAAGTCTTACCAAAGGTATGTGCAGTTTATTTTGCTGCCTTGTATTCACACAATGAACAGAGAAGTTACTTTGATAAATATTAAGATTTTTAACAGCAAATAACGTCAAGGCATAAATGTATAATCAAGGAACTGTAAGTATATCCAATTTTTTGAAACCCTTTCTGTAAGAACTCTGTGGACCCATAATCCTAACTGCTCTTTTTTGAATTATGGAAACATTTCTCATTGATGAAGATGAACCCCAGAAAATTATACCATAACTGATATGTGAATGGAAATGTGCAAAATAAACCATATGTAACATTTTTACATTACTGCCCTGCAGTCACTCAAACATGTGAAATAACTTCGTAAATGGGCTATAATTTGAATATTAGTTAACACCTTAAAACTGTGGTTAAATTTTCTCATTGCATGTTGCGCAAGATAATACACTGGGAACAGAATAAGCGAATAACAAAACATTACCGCCCTAGCTATTGTTTCGACAAATCAAATGTGGCGTTTATATGCGTGTTCGGTTCGTGTGTCGTGTGATTCATATGGTAGTATCACAGAATGACCCTAGATGGCAGAACGTACGTAACATGTCGTAAACTGCACTCTGGTGACCAAATTGGGAAAACAGGAAAGAAAGCGCGGCAGTGGCAGATGTGATGTATACTTAATTAGCCGTTGTGGTGTTACGCCCAAAGTAACGTAATTCTGTCTTTGAATAGAGCAAGTGATATGGATTGATGGATATGGTGTTTCAAGATATCACAAACGTGTGAAGAATAGGGAGAGAAAGGGAACGGTATAACACGACCGGTATCTTTATTGCCTCTCACTTTGCAGCATTTTACTGGCAAGTGAGCGATACATGTCACTGATTTCGATGTACATTTTACGTTAGATTAAATTTAATCGGCTAATATTTAGAATACGGTGACATATGTTCTTAACACGTTGTTGCTGTGAGACTAAACCAGGGGTGATATGTGGGAGTATTTCCATAATTTTGATGACTCTTGGTGTTGGGTGAAAGTTAGAGAATGGGAATTTTTTTTATTAGTATCATTAGGTAAATAATTTAGTCAGGGTTTTAGTATGTTACAACAAAATTGGTTTACATGAAATGTGGATGAGATGAATTTAGTTTTCAGGGGCCAAAAGGCAGTAAGTGGTCTCAGGGTTGTCTCACTGCTGTAGGTAAGGTACTAGGAAAACCTGAGAAATCCATGTATTCCTGCCAGTTCCGATGTATGTCTGTCCTCACAACCCCCAGACAACGTGTATGACACAGCTAAGTCATACAAGGGTGAAGAGCGAGTTCCTGATGCTATAATTGGGACCTTACAGCTAAGGGAGTAAACCATAACAGAGAATCCTAGATCCCCCAAAGTAGCGGGGTTTGGGCACTAGGCCAGTCCCTAGTCATATAAAGATTGACTGCTAAATTATTTCAACAAGGAGAAGCCAGATGGATTATTGGATGCAGACCAGAGTGAGTACGAAGGACTAAGATGAATATTATCTGTATCGGAACCTGTAAGATATTGACTGTATTAAAACCAGGCAAAATGCAAGAATTGGCAGAACAGAAAGTGAATACCCAATTAGAAACAGTTGCAATGCAAGAAACAAGATCTAGTGGAAATTGCCTAAACATTGGAATAATTATTCATAATACTGCACTGGGTCTAATAAACAGGCCAGGCTGGTACTGGCTTTATAGTTATGAAGAAAGTATGAAGCATATTTTAGGATTTGAACCATATAATGAATGAATATGTAAATTAAGGATCATACACTGCATATTAACAACATACTACTCACAGAACAGTACAGTTTTAGGTAAGGGATATAAAGTGAAGGTGCAGCCTTCAGAGGTAGTGAATTCAAATGTATTAAATAAACAATGCATGTTGGAAGAATTTTCTGTGCTTTGGCAAAGGCTTTTGAGTGTGTGAATCATGCCGTTGTGTTAGGTAAATTACATTTGTATGGAATTCAAGGAATATCTGAAGATTGGTTCAAGTCCTGTTTAACTAACAGAAGACAGAAAGTTGAAGTAAACTCGCCCAGTGCAACTCAAAATGTTTTCTCTTACTAGGATACATTGAAACATGCAGTTCCTCGAAGATCAATTCTAAGGCCCCTCTTGTTCGTAATACATATAAATGACCTTCCCATGAGAATATGAGTAAATGATGTATCAGAACCAATATTATGTGCTGATGATACAAGTGTCATAATTTTAAGCAGGAATTTCAAAGTTTGCACTTTAGTGTCAAATATAGTTCTCTCCCACATGATTAAATGGTTTGCTGCTACTAATTTAGTTATAAATTTAGATAAAATGAACATAATGAAATTCATAACAAAGAATTCAGTACATTCTACATTATATATTGGTTATAAAGAGGAGTATATAGAAGAGAGAGGGAATACAAAATTTCTTGGTTTACAAACTGGTAACCACATAAATTGTAAGAACCATACTGAGGAAATGATTCCTAAGTTAAGTGGAGCATGCTTTGCTATTAGATCGATGGTCTCTGTCTGTAACATTAACACTCAAATGAATTTACTATACATCCCTTTATTCTATTATAAAATGTGGAATCTACCGGGGTAAGTCTTCCAACATGGGGAAGATTTTCACTTTACAAAAGAAAAACATCAGAATTATGGCTGGTGCACAACCCAGAACCTCTTGTAGAAGTCTGTGTAAACAACTAGAGTTTCTACATGTTCCATGTCAGTATATTTTCATTAATGAACTTCATTGACAATAATCAGGAAATTTTTAAAAATATTCATCCATGCACAATATTAATACAAGGAATAAGCATCATCTTCGTAGACCAAATGCCGAATTATCATGTTTTCAAAAATATACATTCTATACTGGCATAAAAATTCTCAACATTTACCACCAAGTGTGACAATCCTCAAAAATGACTATACAAAGTTTAAAGCATCCTGAAGAAAATACCTACATACACATTCCTTTTACTCTGTAGATGAATTTTTTATGTGTAAAGATGATTTATAATACTGTTTTTGTAAAATGTTTGTATTATTTTACACTGTAAATTTGTATATTTGTGTATTTATGACTAGTTTCACATCCTGCTGTCTTTATGACACACTTATGGATCCATGGAATGTATATATGCATGTATGTATAACACCCATTAATGTATATGTACCCCAGAGGGTAAAATAGACTAAGATAAAGAAGAGTTTTATGACGATTTACAACTGTAGTTGATAAAGTTCCAAAAAGAGATATAGTATTTATACTTGGTGACCTAAATGCAAAATTAGGGAAAGAATGAGTATATAGTAATGTAACTGGTAAACATACTGTACATGAGGAAACATATGGTGAAATGTCATGTGAATTTGCTTTTGCATATAATATGATAATAATGAATACATACTCAATTCCAACATAAACAAATACATAAAACAGCCCGGATGTCTCTGGATCAAACTACCATCAACCAAATTGATCATGTATTAGTAAATGCCAATAAAAGGAAATAATTCAAAATATAAGATCCACGAGAGACACTCATATTGATTCAGACCGTTTCCTTCGAAAAGTGATAAGTAAACAAAAATTGTTAACAATAAGTAGAAATATACCCTTACAATGAAAAAATTGCAGTAAAGCAAATCTACAACACCTAATAAAACTTAGTACAGAAAACTACTATATAATAGATTGAAAAATATAGCAGATCAACAAGAAATTAATGAAGAATGGGAATATATAAAAACAGCAATGACAGGTTCTGCACAAGAAACAGTTCAATTGCAAGAAAAGTCTCCAAAAAATGAATGGTGGGATGAAGAGTGGAGACAGGCTTTAAACGAAGAATATAGCAAGAATTAAATGCCTTCAACAAAAGCAAATCAAGAACATTATATAGAAAGGGGGGGAGGGGAGGAGAAGGCAAATTATTATCAAAGAAGGCCAAATTAAAGTCATATTGGACTATAATAAGACCTGTGATAACATATACCAGCGAAACATGGGTACTAAAAGGATCTATGAAACGAAAACTATTAATAATTGAAAGATATTAAGAAGAATTTTCAGACCTGCAAAGGACTGAGATGGCACCTGGAGAATTGAAACAAATGATTAATTAAATGATCCAATTAGAAAAAGAATAAAATTAACTACGTTAAGACCCAAAGATTAAGCTGGTTGGGCCACACTGAATAACAAACGATAGGCTGGTAAAAAAATTATGCAGCTGGAAACCGACATTCATAAAAGAGGCAGGAAAACCAAAGATTAGATGGCAAACGATATAACAGAAGATTTAAGACTTATAAAATGATTAATTAGACAAAATGCATCCATTATTGGGTTAAATGGAAGGAAGTAGCTGAGGAGGCCAGGCTTTCAAACAATGAAGTAGTAGCGCCTGTAGAAGAAGAAGAGTTTAGTTTTCGTAATGTTACGATAGGTTAGTGTTTAATTTTGGTTTGGTATGGTGCAGGGATGTGGTATAAAGGCTTAATGACCTTGAACTGATGAACATACTGCCCGGTGCGTTTTGTTCCTGTGGCAAAACTTTGTTACTTCTTCCTCTTTGAAATTTGCAGTAGGGACCTGCCTAGCGTCGTCAGCATAGTGACGACGCTAGGGCTTAACGTTCCGGTGCTTGGATGCTGTCAGGGCCAGAGATTTATCTCTTCTCCAGGGCGTCCAGGTCGGCTCTATAAAATCTGGAAATTTGTATCGTCATATTTCAGAGTAATAATATGTTATTTACATATGTTACCATGTGCTGAAGTTTTGCCACCTAATCAATGGGGATGAGTTCATAGTTTGACCAACTGTCACACAGTTTCAAAATTTGGGGTGCGTATGTAACCATGGTTCGGTATGAATAATTTAGAATTGTGCACGAGGTTGTGGATACAATTAATTATTTTCATTAAGAGTCTCCGCATTACTCGCGAGTTTTGCTCACTGTGCCACTTGTTTCCCCGCTGCCACGTAACATAACCTTCAGGATGATACAATTTCAATCAGCTGTTGCATACAAAGTGCACAAGAGCCATAGTGATTACGTCACATTCTTTCTACCTCCCCCAACGTGTGCTTAGTGTGCTTTCGTGTGTGCTGTTGCCGCGACGAAAAATGGCTGGCAGTGCTGTGATTTGCTATATTCGGGATTTGTGCTCGTGTTTATGATGTGAAATGCCGTTAGTACATTTTGTGAAGTGATGTGATGTTTTAATGTATTTCGTCATTTTACGGTGTTGTATCAGTATCGGTCAAATAATTGTATACAGACATATAGTGCTACAGAATATTCTGCGGAGTAGACTGTGCTGACGTGAGTGTTTAAGAAATGTGCAGTCTTGAATACATCTGCTCGAGGCAAGAATAATAGCATATGTAAGTAACACGCATTTGACTTTATAAATTCATTTTTAAGTTACCTGTTACATAAACTATAGATAAGTGCGTCTTAAAATATGAATGGTGCATATAAAGTACTGACCCGTCGTGTTGGGGAGTTTAAGTGGTTGGTGTAAGGGGTATTAACCCACAATTAGCGGCAGGTTAGGAGAGTTTGTGTTGGGCTAAAAAAACTGTAAAGTTCAAAGTTAGCAAAAATTATAGGGCCCACATGGTTGTGTACCATACCGTGAAGCTGTTTCGTACGGAATCCAAGGTGTAAAGGAATTATAGATTTTACTGCCAAAGGTGAAGGTGCCCCTGTGCTTGATTAAGCACCATGCTATTAAGACATAAGCGAAAGTGAAGGTATAGCGTCAGATATCTTACTCTTTGTACTAGATGAAGGTAATTGATAAGCTTCACAACTCGTGCGCTTTAGCCCCGAAGAGAAGTGTCTGGAGCCCATTAGGTAGGAGATGAATCAATGTATCCGCTGATGTATGAAACTCAATTTTATCATAGTCACTGAGATGATTGGGCTACTCCATTTTCTGAAGCTCGCCAATACTGCTGTTAAACACATGCGCATAAAATATTATAGATATTTAAATCTACTAGGCATTAATTTTCCGTAATTTCATACTCTGTTAAGCTGAAAATTAATTTTCAAGAAAAAGGACGGGATGGCATGGACTGGATTAATCTGACTGAGGACGGGAGCAACTGGCTTGATCTTGGAAGCACGGTCAGTAATCTTTGGGTTCCATTCAATGCGAGCAACTCGTGACTGGCCAACAACCATAGCTGCTCAAAATTCTGCTCCATCGATTATTTACATACGAGTTCCTTCGATGTGTTTTTGTCTTCTATGGGAGTTAGGTACGACGTTCAGTTTTTTCTGACTTCATCATTAGTAGCCTGATTTCTGAATTTGTTCTTTAGCTCAATCGTGAACGTTATCTGGTCCCACTGAGTTGCACTAATTTTCCTTTTAGTATTGTTAACAGGTAGTTTATCACGTGGCGCTTTTAGGCACCTTGCAAAATTACGAAAAGCAAATATTAACTTCGTCATGTCTGTTCGTCCGTCCGTCCGTATGGAACAACTCGGCTCCCACCGAACAGATTCAATGCAAATTGATATTTGAGTATTTTTCGAAAATCTATCGACAGAATTCAAGTTTTATTAAAATGTGACAAGAATAACGGGTACTTGACATGAAGACCTTTTGCACATTTATTATTATGTGTACCTTAATTCTTCTTAGAATGAGAAATATTTCGGAGAAATGTTGTGGAGAAAATCAAGCCATACTTTTATATTCAGTAAATTTTCCCCCCGAAAATTTTTCCGTTTATGAGATAATGTGGAATAAAATGGTAGAGCCAAACAAGCCACAGATGACAGCATCGTTTCGCATGATGGATGAATAAGGCTACACACGCACTCAGAATGTGTAATACTTATTGCTTTTTGGATGGCAAGGATGGTTACGCGAACGCCTCACTTCACCTTATAAGTACATTGCCTGTCTTGTAATGATGTTTTAATGGTAACTGCATCTTTTTGTATAAAGAATTGTACCGTCAGCTTTAAACTGCCCGGCGCACTGTTACTGAATTGCTGTCTACTCATCGGGCTAGAGGAGACGTCCCTAAGTAATATTTACTGGGGAATGTCAAGCCGATTGTGTAGCCAAAAATCTGTGCTTATAATAACACAGCTTGGATTTTATTGCGGTTTATTAACAATATTCTTGCAACGGGATATAGCATAGTCACCGATTAAATAGGTTTAGGAGAACGCTGATCGACGCAAACGAGTCCTGAAGATGGTCCTAATACAAAGGAAGAGCAACGGCGAACAAGAATGGACCGTGCGCTGCCAAATCTGTATCTGTAAAAATATTCATGTGAAGACCAAAATCGTCACGGTTTTTCGAATATTCTAGAAACCAAGAACCACTTACCTGCCCACAACTACCCAATCGCTGGAACAAGTGAAGAGATTGTACGCTCTTAATATAAATTATATTTGTAAGAACCTGTACCCATCTTGGTGACATGCGTGTCGTAAATGCGGGCAGCAGTTGCAGAATTGGACTGCGAAATATCACTGCACTTTATATATTTTTTATAGTGGTATTCTGATTTAGTTTCGATGTTATTGTTTAAATGGGATAATAGTTAAATCACCATTATTTCGTCTTATTTTTGGAAGCTGTGTCCGAGGCTTGAACTGGGTACCTTGGCCTGCTAGAAAATCCTTTCATTATTGATAACGTCGCGATGGATAGAGCAATGAAGAAAGTTATTGACAACCGAATGGAACACATGAAATCAGTGAAACAGAACAGCTCTTCTGTTACGCTAGAAACGGAAAAAGAGCAATAAAATCCGAAGTCCAGTCAAATAAACCTACAACAACAGTAACGACAGGACCCTAGAAGTTTCAGTACGACCGCTAAATTCAATTTCCTTGACCAAGACCAAAGTTCACTGTTCCGTAGGCTCTAGAAATCATAAGCCTCTTACGGAAAGGGATGTTGTTGACCTAAGGACATCTGCAGTTTCTGAAGTATATCTCTTTATTCTGTTACAGACCGAGCTATTTTTTTATTGGTATTGTAAAGGCAAAAACAGTCAGTATTCCCCTTTTTTCGACCGCCTCTGTGGTCTAGTGGTCAGAGTTTCTGGCTACAGATAGAGATGTCCCGTGTTCGATCCCCGGCGCTATCAGATTTTCTGAGTAGTAGTGGGTCTGGAACGGGGTCCACTCAGCCTCGTGAGCCTTGTGAGGTCAATTGAGGAGCTACTTGAATGAAAAAAGTAGCGGCTCCAGGTCTAGAAAACAGAGATT
>Ga0123354_10013963_pt1 | contig 12491 bp, 8 predicted proteins | sample TergutLab28metaG_2_FD_97872 | JGI IMG/M metagenome (GOLD analysis project Ga0123354, IMG submission 97872) | Labiotermes labralis P4 segment gut microbial communities from Petit-Saut dam, French Guiana - Lab288 P4 | ecosystem: Host-associated > Arthropoda: Insects > Digestive system > Gut ... | reverse complement strand
GCGGGTGATAAAATCGAGAAGAATGAGATGGGCTGGGCATGTGGCGCGTAGGGGAGAGGAGAGGGGGTGTATAGGGTCTTGGTGAGGAAACCGGAGGGAAAGAGACCACTGGGGAGACCTAGGAGTAGATGAGTGGATAGGATAATATTAGGACGGATCTCCAGGAGGTGGGATGTGGGTATATGGACTGGACTGGGCTGGCCCAGGATAGAGACAGGTGGCGGAGGCTTGTGAGTGCTGTAATGAACCTTCGGAACCCGTGAAATGCGGGGAATTTCTTGACTAGCTACAAACCAGTTAGCTTCTCAAGAATGACTCTTCACCATGGAGTAAGTAAGTAAGTAAGTAATTAAGTATAGACAGGGGAAGAGAACTAAGAAGGGAACTTAAGAAGAAAAAAGATAAAGATTAAAATTACGTGAAACTACGAACCGGAAAAGAAAACAATACCAAGCAACATTAGAAATTCTATAAGAAGACGAAAGATCTCTCCGATTGATGTGGAAGCTGAATACGTCACCTTCTTGTGATTGGGCAGTAAAACTCTCATAAATATACTCAGACGATTTGACCTAAAATTAGTTTACGGGCTTCTTTCGTTGTCTTTTATTCAGCCAATAGAACAATATTTTGGCGAGTCAAATTTTCCTGCCCTTAATTTAACGGAACGTTACAGACATAGTTTGTTTCAACAGAAAACGAAAAGTCACTTTTAGTTCTTCACCGATCGTCACAGAATGCTTTATCAGCTTGTCTTCAGCATTCGCAGAATTTCGAAAAGCGATTGTTAGCTTCGGCATGTCTGTCTGTCTGTCCGCACGACACAACTCAGTTCCCATTGGACGGAGCTTCATTAAATTTGACATTTTGGACAATTTTCTTAATTCCGTCAAGTTAATTCAAGTTTCATTACAATATGACAAGAATAACGGGTACTTTACATGAAGAACGATATAATGTTTTGATCATATCTCGTTCAGTTCTTCTTAGAATGAGAAACGTTTCAGATACACAGTGCAGAGAAAATGAAAACGCGTTTTATATTCAAGAATTTTTTTTTCGAAAAATTTATCGATTATGAGATATGTGGAAAAATATATTAGAGACGGGCAGGTCACAGATGGCAATATGGCACACACGCATTGAATGTTGGATACCTGAGGCAAGAGACTCACACTCAGAATACGTAATACTTATTGCTTTTCCACTGCAATAATGCCTGGGCGAAAGCATCTCAATGTTACGTCATATGTACATTGCGTGTCTTGTTGTCGTTGCCTACGGTTGAAAGAAAATTGATCATAATTGTATAGAAGTCATACATAGGAGTAGGTACATCGCATACGTTGCCCAGGGATTATGAAATGCTTTGTCCGGAGGACATTTTTGTGTAGGTTCCTCCCCAATACTTCTCAACTCTAGAAGGAAGTACGCCCCATTTCGACAATTTTGCTCCTTTTTCTTTTAATGCACTAAGATGGACACAGGACGGGTAGTTCGAAATCCGAAGTGTAATATGCTCTCACCAGAAACGTTAAAAATTAATTTTGACTTTTTGTTGACCGTTCATCTCAGAAAATTACTTCAGTATTTAACCAAATTGATGCACAAAATTTGTTTCACAGTAAGTTTTATTTCAGGCCTCTACATGTTTCGAGCACATGTGCTCATCATCAGAAGGTCAAAATTGCATTAAACAGCCTCCGGTATCATCAAACCTATAGGTGTGATGATACCGACGGCTGTGCAATACAATTATGACCTCCTGATGATGAGCACATGTGCTCGAAACATGTAGAGGCATGAAAAAAACTTACTGTGAAACAAATTTTGTGCATCAAGTTGGTTAAATACGCAGTTAAAAATGTAGTTATTCTTCAGCAGTGCACGTTCCGATTTTGGCCATCCCAATCTAAGACAGTCTTCAAGGCTCCATATCATGTACACTTAACAAGCAGTTACAAGTGTAGATTTGTCAACACGATAAATATGAGGACGTGGAAAAAAGAAATGAATTCTGCTACAAAATCGGCTGCTGCGGCTGGACAGAACCGTATAAAAGATTTCTTTATTCGTGTTGAAACCAGTAGAAAATACAAAGAGGACGTGGTCCGCACATTTATGGGGAACTAACTCCAAATTACCGCGAATCTTCAGGTAATGTCTCAGCCTGTTTGAGAGAATTTTGTCTATTTAAACGAGATCGACTTTTAAACGCACTGCAAATTACTAGACATTTACATATGCTCTCTGAAGTGTCTAAGAAGATTTTCAAAAATAGATGTAATTCTGCTGCTAATAAAAGAATAAATATATAAAGCACACTTTATTCTTTACTTCGTTCCTTCACTGTGCATTTTCGTAGTATGATCGAACTGAAAGTGCTCCTTTATTATGTACGTGTTAAAATTACTGATGTATTTAAGCAGTACTCTACACTTACTTACTTACGTACTTACTTACTTACTTATTTCCTCCATGGTGCAGAGTCCTTCTTGAGAAGCTAACTGGTTTGCAGCTAGTCAAGAAATTCACCGCATTTCGCGGAACCCGAAGGTTCATTACCGCACTCACAAGCGTCCGCCACCTGTCTCTATCCTGGGCCAGCCCAATCCAGTCCATATACCCACATCCTACCTCCTGGAGATCCTTTCTAATATTATCCACACTTCTATGCCTAGGTCTCCCTAGTGGTCTCTTTCCCTCCGGTTTCTCCACCAACAACCTATACACCCCCCTCTCCTCACCCATACGCGCCACATGCCCAGCCCATCTCATTAAGCAGTACACTATAGTAATTGAATAAACGGTTTGTCAATCTTGTCACCGGCTATCCTGACTGAGGCTATCATGGAATTCTTAAGTTACTGCGGAAAGTTATTTGGTTATAATTTCAAGTTAGGCCATGTCATTTCTTTCAAACTATTCAACCTCTTACCTTATATCAACTTTTACATTCAGGCCTATACTTTGTGAGATACTGGCACTGCCTTCTATTATAATAATTAAAAATACAAAACTTAAAAGTTGAATTCTTATAATTAAACCAATGAGAAGCACTAATTTCTCAAACATATTTTTGTAATAGGACCCTACAAGCAGTCAGCATAACCTGTATGACCAATGCCTATTGCTGTGTGTACGGTGCTAGACTTCGGATGATGTACAGAGGTGCTGTCCGAAATATGTAGATTGCTATTCCAAAAATAAATTTGAGAAATTAGTGCTTCTCGTTAGTTTTATTATAAGAATATATCACGATGCACAGTCCTCAGAATGTTAAATAAATTTGAAATTTTTACAACTCCTGTTAGAAAGCGCTAGTTATGGGCTTCGGTGAAACCTGCAGCAAGAAATGCTACATTGTGCTCAACCATACACCTACAGAACCGTTAGGCACCTCCGTTAACTCAACTTAACGCGCGAGGGCATGAAGAAAGAAGAAGAAAAATCGAGGAAACTTACCAAGTTCAAGACATTACAAATTATTAGTTAATGTGAAAGATATTCAGGGGCTGGGAAATGCTCATTAACATGGGTGAACACTTAAATTGCCTGTAGGTTTTTCCTCTCGGTGAAATTTCGTGAGAAAGAAAGTTTCCAATAATGAAATTACATACTTCAGTTGCATACTTCAATTGAGGGTTGAAGATATTTATGTAAAGGATCACATGTCTTTCAGGCCTCTGTAGTGGAGGGATTTATTTCGACCAATTTCATTTGGGATGGGAGCATGAGGAATGGGCATAGCGAACTGTGAACTGAGAATAATTTCAGCATTTGTTTAATGAGGAGTAGAAATCAAGAATATACGTGAAAAACACCTTCTTCTGTACAACTTGGCCTTCTTAGCAAGTTTTCAGTTTGCATGTTTGGTCGTCACCGGAGGATCAGTGTCTTTGATTTTATGGATCAGTTACATTTTGCAAGCCTCTAATACCAGTAATGTAGGCAGCAAATTTTTAAACCGCAGCTTGGACGTAGATTACCCAGTTACGAACTACGACATGTGACAAGTTCCTTTGAACTCCGTAAACACGATATCCTTACGTGCCAAAAATTTTGCTTTCAATAAATTTCAGCTTAATCGCTCTTCAAACTTTATTATTTTCTTTAAACGAATGAGAAATCGATTTGACACTTGGATGGTCTTCTCTTTATTACGTCGAAAACTTTTTGAATGGTTATAATAAACTTTGGACTCGATGCAACACACGCATGATATAGCCAATTTTATACGGAATTTAAGACATCTTGTCGACTGCACAAAGTACACTGTTTGCCTCTCACTGAGAAAATGGCGAACGTGGGAGGTTCACGTACGTAACAATTTAGAATAGACAAAGTTTTTGCGTGATACATACTTAAAAATACCCCCCCCCCCATGTTTTATGTGCCTCAAAAAAGTTAAATATTCAACTTTGAAAGAAGGGAGCTGTTTTTAAGGTAATCCTGTATAATCCCCAAATTACTGAAATATGATTTTTAAAATATCAGCTTGCAAGTAGGTATGAAGTCAATAACACAACTATTGTTTAATTAGTTGTTATATTCTAGGCCAAAAGACTACATGTTTCGACCGGTAGTGGCCATCATCAGGTCTTTTCATTCGACAAACTTACGATTCAGAGTTAAAATATCAGCTTGTTTTGCTGCTGGTGTCATCTTTCTTAGCAAACTTAACTACGGTATTGGCGTCACAGGCGACATTCGTAAACCTAGAATAGTATTCTAAATGCTGTATTATAATTTTGACCTGTGTTGGACCGTGCATCATTGTGATAACTGAAGAATAAGAAAAAAATTAGATGCTACTTATTATTACTAAACCACAACCTCAATAAAATAAACTCACCACACACAAGAGAACACTACGATTACTACACACAAAGGATCGCAACTATTAAAATTAATAGAAACACGTTACCAGGTACAACCGAGCGACAAACAACTTCACACTGAATATATTCCACTAAGAACCATACGTTTACATTAACACTACCTATTCCATCTTTACAGAACAAGACGACCGATATGGTAATCAACATTATAGTCGTGAGCCCCTGACGATGGGCATAGTAGTGCCCGAAACATATTGAGCTTATAAGAAGTACAATAAAATAATAAGTGGCATCTAGTTGGTTCTTATACTTCAGCTGTATTATAACTTAGGAATTCTAGAGCAGGCTTTGCAGCTTGGCAGAGTAAAATTTTACATACTCTTATTTTTAGGAATATGTCTTTACATTTCTTCCTAACTTTCTCGGATTTTCTTACTACTTCATGGAATCTTACGTTTCATATTCCAGGAAAAATAATCACCGACCAACTTATAAATATCTTCATGATATTGGTTTGGGATTAACGACAGGTGAGATGTCCTGTTTTCTGTCAAGCTTTGTGTTCTTTTAAAATGTCAACACGATAATTCATGGGTTTGCTGGATGAGAACAAGAAACATCCAGAAACTGAAGGAAAGTCTGCAGCTTCTCCCGGCGGTTGGGTGTTTGAAATACAAGACTCTCCGTGCAGAAGTAGAAAGGAGAATACATAGTAGGAAGAATTCGTGATGTAACTTCTCGCAAAGAGCTGCCATCTTTGAGCAGTGTATGAAAGCTGATATAAATTTTGTCCTCTTCTTTGTTTCTCTTTTATTCCACCATTTCAGTTAATGGTGTAGAGAATTCTCTTCTACTTGATCTATTACACACTCTTAGGACTCCTTTGGGACCTATCCATCGCTCGAAGAAGCTACACAGCCATTGCCTATAGATAAGCGAGTATCTGACTGGCAGAAACACTTATATCCCATTTTCCATGAATTGAGTCACGTATTGGAAACTGTACAGAATGTGGGTCTGTATTGGTACCAATCAGAACTATTGTAGTCAAAATTAGTTGCGGAATTCAAGATAAGATAAATTCTTTTAAGCCACATTTCTATTTTACTTTCCGTCTCGAGTAATAAGAACAAATTTCTTGTCCACAGCAAACATATGTGTTCTGAAAACATTATCCTACCAAATAGACATTCTTATGTATTACAAGGAGGACAGCAAACCATAATCAAATTATGATGTTTTGCTTACTGTGCATCTCAGTACAATCTTAGTAATTAACCAATTTAATGCAGAAATCTTTGTTTTATAATAATTTTATTGTATACCTCTACATGTTTCGAGCACTGTATGCTCATCATCAGGGGGTCGAAATTATATTATACAACATCTGGTATCGTCACACCTGTAGGTGGCCGTCCGGTGCACAAGTTGAGACAGGACTGTACACCGGACGGCCACCTACAGGTGTGATGATAATAGATGCTGTATAATATAATTTTGACCTGCTGATGATGAGCACAATAGTGCTCGAAACATATAGAGGCATATAATATAATTACTATAAAACAAGGATTTGTGCATTAAGTTGGTTAATTACTAAGATTATAATCAAATTAATAATGTGCTGTATCTTCGGCACATTGCAGCTCTTTCTTACGTAAAAATATTCTAAGTCATTTAAACACTAACTTCTTAAGTCCCTATGTTATTAAAAATGTATACAAATTTTCAGTCTAACACAAGCTTTATTACATAAAAATAATTAAAAGATAATTAAGTTAACAACATGTTTCGGCTTCTTTATACACCGATCTTCAGGCCGTAATTCAAAAGACGTGTTTTTGATATGTAATTAGCAATATCTGTAAAATACGAGACCTCATTTACATCAGAAGAAGAAAAACAAAAATGACATATAAAAAATGTGAAATATAATAATAAAATATAATAATTTAGATTACTCACAACGACTTTAAGATATACTCGGGAAGAAAGGAGTAGCTCGATGAATGTTTGAATTCGGCGCTGATTAAATCATTTGACTCTACACAGAAGGGAACAATTTTTGCCGCTGTCTGGGATCTAACCCGAATACCGTTTTCATCCACCTCGTAACCTCGTTAATCTAGTGACTCGCCTCTTCCAGTTCGCCTGCCTTAGCTGCTTTTAAAACTCTACTATTTTATATTTCAATTTAAATATCAGAATTTTAAACTTCGTGAAATTGTTGAGTAAAATAAAGCAAGTTACGAACAGGGTTTTATTGAGCAATGTTAATAACTTGTAATGGAAATTTCTCTGTTCATGAGATTTACATAAAACGGATGGGTAAGTATAAGTTTTTCACGAGAACGAAACGCAATAGGAATATTTTTTACTTCTATCAGCGACTTGGGGGCCGAAAGATGAAAAGGCAAATGTTAAGTGTTGAAATATGAGCAAACCATCTGCAGGGTGTAAATGTCTGAGCAGAATGGCTTTAAAAGACGCCGAAGAAAAAACGTGTTGAAAGTTAATGATGCGTCTCTTAAAATCCGAAACGCCTTTTAACCACAATAAAACCGATTCTCTTTGAGCAGTTGCTCTTCTTCGTATGGAAGTGAATTCGTTATATACGGCCCTTGGAATTTAACTGTAGGTTAAACCTTAAATATATACACGTATAACAGCAATAAATAAGTTACAATTCAAAGCGCGGCTTAGCAGCAAAAATGAAATTAGAATTTCTTTGTATATTGTCACTACCAGACAAGAATTCGGACTTTTTCGGTACTAAATTAAAGGCAGATTATCGACGTAACACAAAATATTGATTGGATATAAGTAATATTTATCTGTGTGTGTGTGTCGGGGGGGGGGAGGTGTAAAATTAGTAACTGGAATTTTCGGGCACGAATGGTTTCAGAGTTAATTATAAGAACTGAAACCCAAGTCTATTGTCACCATTTTACGAGTAATAAAGCCAAAACAGAATCTGCTAGCAAACATAACCTACTCTTAAATGCCAATCGAAGGTATACTTACAAAGCGCTACAACCTATATAAGTCTCTGGCTTGCTTAAACACTTTCTTCCAACTATCTCTATTCTGTGCTACTTTCTTCCAATTGCCTATGTTTATGCTCTTTTTATCTTCCAAAACGGCATCTTCCCAACGTGTTTTAGGTCTTCCAATTGGTCTTTTAGACATGGGTTTCCATCTCTTAATCTTCTGCACAATATTATCCTCAGCCATGCGTTCAACATGGCCTAACCAATTTAATTTTTGTTTTTTAATAAACCCAATTATATTTTTCCTTTTAATATATCATTTATTTCTTGATCAGTTTTAATCCTCCAGTAGCCATCATCTGTTCTTGTAGGACCAAATATTTTTGCTCATGATCTTTCTTTCAAAAGTCATCAGTTTATTTGTCATATTTTCCTAAAGTACACATGTTTCGGAGGATCGAACATATATATCAATATCAATATTGTCGCCGTAAATAAACGGAAAGGCCCGATTTCGACCTCGACTGGGATTTGTGGTAGACAAAATGACATTGCAGCAGCCTTCACTGACTAATTTAGTTTTCCAATATTAATATCATTCCACCAATATCCGTAATCATATTTGAGTCTTTAACATCGACCTTATTTAATCTTAGCAATTGGCAAATTTGAAATGCCTGACCCTCTACCCCTTGAACAAATAGACGTTATATTTTTTCGACATATCTGGAGGAACTCTGACATGGACAATGAATATTGCTTCAGAATAAAAAAATCCGCAAATGTGAAATTTTCTTCCTCTCTTTCTCGGGTGTTAAACTGTAATCACAATGTCAATTTAAAGGTATTTGAGTTGTTAGTTGGCAACGTTCCTGTTTTTTAAAATGGCCCTGCAGGGACCTTCACTTTCTTGGGCGCTATCATGGCCAGTATATAGCAACTACTGAGACAGTGGGTAACCTTATGACTGGCGGAAATGGGAAAAAATGATAAGCCCTTTCCTGTACAATTCCATTTTACAGATAGCTGTAACCCTTTGAGTAAAGTCGAATGAGAGAATTAACAGAGAATAAATATTACGTTAAAACGTATATTCCTCGCTCGTCTACATTATAAATCCTCAACACAGGTTATTAAATTGTCTTTCTTACTTGTTGGCTATTTAACGACATTGAGACTGCATAGCTTGAAAGCCTGGATCATCTGTATGCAAATTACGAATTTGAAATCATTCGGAAGGACGCAGCAGCAGGGTATTTTAAGGCACTATTTTTGCAATTTACTGAAAAGACTGAGAGCAACCGTTAAGGAAATTATTTAAGTTAAGTCTCCAGGTAGTAATTTTAACCACGATCTTTCCATTATGGATAAAATTCTTGACAAATAAGCTGCATCTGTATTCATAATTGTCCAACGAGATGCATCACAAAGCAGTCTATTTATTATTCTGCAAGTTCACTCTGTTTGTTTCGGGTGTCAACCACACCAATCATCAGTAGTACACAAAACTGTAACCGCAGCCTCCGTTGCTGGTCATATTTCTTGTACAGCTACCTCCCTCCAGCGTGGCCAAGATAGCTTGGCCACGTTACAGTTTTGTGTACTCCTGATGATGGGCGTGGTTGACACCAGAAACATGCAGAATGAACTTGCAGAATAATAAATAGATTGCTTTGTGTTGCATCTCGTTGGACAATTATTAATACAGATCAGGGAAGCACAGAACCATAGACATAAACATAAAAAGTGCATCTGTAACAAAGTTACCTTCTACTAATTCTAGGTGTAATATCTCTGATTTGGGACCGCGGTGGTACCATTGTTAAGGTGTTGTGTTACAAATTGGAAGGTCGCTGGTTCGATCCCAACTAGTGTCAGTGGATTTTTTTATGAACGTAAAATCCTTCCGATCGCACTATGGAGCGTTTCCTTGGGGTAAAGGTGGCCGGTGCGTAAGGCTGACAACCTTACCACCATCCTGTGCCATTGTCATGAAATCTGGGAACCTTTATTTCCTGAAACCCTCTGGGTCACTCCGGGCCTGTAACGGGACTGCTTTATCTCTAATACCTCTGATTTGGAGGAAATTCTCCCACAAAGCACTGTTATCTCTCGTTAACACCAAAAAACGTCAACTCCATTTAATGTATTATATTTCAGTTTATTTCTGATTTCAATTTTAAACATTCTACGCAACATGTATTTAGAATTAGGTTATTATTTTATTAAATTTATGATCTTAGTTCCGAAAAACTTTCTCCAACCTGTTCCTTTTATGTACGTAAAAATTCGTTAAGAGTTTCTGGGTTTTACAAGAAGAATGTAAAACTTCTGTAAATGTTTTTGTTTTCAGAGACCTTAGTAATTAATAGTTATTACAACAGATTCGTTTACAGAATAAAACAACTCTTGAGGACTTCAAAGTTGTCAAATGGGAGCACTTTGTAAAACACCGCATCGGTTACAGACATAAAAGAACTGACGAAGTCAATTAACTGCGACCAAAATGGTTCTTTTATTTGGCCTTACAATTATTATTAAATAAATGTTAGGCAATCCATAAAGCCAGGGAGATACAAATGTGAAGCTCACAATGAAAATATTCGTACTACCTACTGGTCTGAATGCTATTCTATGTCAGATTTCATCCCTCTCACCTCACCATTCTTTAGGTTAGTAGAGTGCTTGTGAAAAGAGAATATTTAAGGGCCCCCGTGGTGAGAAGAATTGAAGTGGGTTTGTTAGTGTATGTAGGGATGCAGGTTCTAAGACCCGGGGGGTAACATTCTGAGTTTAGTGGGCAGGTGTCGCCATCACCCGGCACGCACCCCGCCACGAAATTCCCATTCAACTAAGATAGGGGGAAGTTCGACGCACACTGCAAGTGCTGTTTTTAATATTGATTATAGATTGCAATGAATATGTACTGCACATCTGAAGGAAATTCTATTTCCAGGGGACACCAAATTTGTATGCATATAATTGTAGGTGTTATTAAAGAATTAAATATTTGCTCTGAAATTTGATCTTACATCCTTAGAGAAAATCTGGGCGAAGATATAGCATCGTATTTCTGAAAGTGGTAATAAAGGTATTTACTTACTTGCTTACTCCATGGTGCAGAGTCCTTCTTGAGAAGCTAACTGGTTTGCAGCTAGTCAAGAAATTCCCCGCATTTCACGGAACCGGAAGGTTCATTACCGCACTCACAAATGACCGCCACCTGTCTCTATCCTGTGCCAGCCTAATCCAGTCCATATACCCACAACCCACCTCCTAGAGAACCATCCTAATATTAACCACCCATTTACGCCTAGGTCTCCCCAGTGGTCTCTTTCCCTCCGGTTTCTCCACCAAGACCCTATATCTAACACACTTACTTACTTACTTACTCCATGGTGCAGAGTCCTTCTTGATAAGCTAACTGGTTTGCAGCTAGTCAAGAAACTCCCCGCTTTTCACGGAACCCGAATGTTCATTACCGCACTCACAGGCGTCCGCCACCTGTCTCTATCCTGTGCCAGCCCAATCCAGTCCATATATCCACATCCCACCTCCTAGAGATCAATCCTAATATTAACCACCTATATACGCCTAGGTCTCCCCAGTGGTCTCTTTCCCTCCGGTTTCCCCATCAAGACCCTATACACCCCCCTCTCCTCACCCATACGCGCCACATGCCCAGCCCATCTCATTCTTTTCGATTTTATCACCCGCACAATATTGGGTGAGGTGCACAAATCATTTAGCTCCTCGTTATGCAATCTCCTCCATTCCCCCGTTACGTCGTCCCTCCTAGGTCCAAATATTCTCCTCAACACCATGTTCTCAAACACCCTCAATTTCCTTTCCTCCCGCAATATCAGCGACCAAGTTTCACACCCATACAAAACAACAGGAAAAATTATAGTTCTATATATCTTAATATTTAAATTTTTGGATAGCAACCTGGAAGACGCGTAGCTTTGCGCATTTGGTGTACCTACAGATACATTTGGTGTAGCTACAGATACATTTGGTGTAGCTACAGATACACCAAGTGCACCAAGCTACGCGCAAAAACAAACACACACACACACACACACACACACACACACAATGGATACCTGAGGCCAAAAAAACCCACCGAGGCAAACAACACCGAAGAGAACCCAGAAGACGTCAAACATACTAACCCTCTAACCACGCACCCCCAACCCAATTGAATACCATAGACAACACAACCTATTATCACGGCCCCCAAACCCCCCCCCCCCAATACCTACCAATAAACTTACACGCTACCAGTCATTGACCATTAGACTTCGCACTAAATAAACTGATTGTAACGCGTAACGATGATGAGATCTCAGCATCACCTCGCAATATATATATATATATATATATATGATAATCTTTGAGAAAAATTGTAATAACCTGAAGATGGCCGCTATTAGCCGAAACATGTAGTTATTTTTTGCTATTAAATACCTTCATAAATCCATACTACCATAGTTGTGGTTTCATGATTCATATTTACCTTACTATTAGTCTTTTCTAAACACAACACGGATGACGAACCGCAGAAAGCAACTATTGTTACATGTGTTGCTCCACACACTGCTCGCGGAATACACTTAGCGGGTCCAGTTATAAACACAACACGGATGACGAACCGCAG
>Ga0123354_10013962_pt1 | contig 12492 bp, 9 predicted proteins | sample TergutLab28metaG_2_FD_97872 | JGI IMG/M metagenome (GOLD analysis project Ga0123354, IMG submission 97872) | Labiotermes labralis P4 segment gut microbial communities from Petit-Saut dam, French Guiana - Lab288 P4 | ecosystem: Host-associated > Arthropoda: Insects > Digestive system > Gut ... | reverse complement strand
TTGCGTTTACCAACCTAACGTCGTTATGGGAAGGCAGAACTTCTTTATTACTAAGGTGTAAAGTACAGATCGAAACTATTCTTACTTTCAAAATACACACACACACACACACACACACACGTATATATATATATATATATAAAAGTGCACTATTGAATAAAATATAGTTATTTATCAGTTAGCGGAAAACTTATTCAGAATTATGTAAAATGGTTTAAAATAACAAAAGGGAAGCTTAATTTTCTCCGCGTTTAAATTAAGATTTGTTTTAAATTTGGACACCCCGGTTAGTTCTCGTATAATCAATTAATAAGTAGAAACTTATTAACTTAAAGCGTATATTTGATTTCTTTATTTATACCATATTTAATTTGGCTCTTGGTTTTCTTACTTATATTTTAAGTCAAACTCGTGCTAACTTTTTGAATGACCACTAAAAAAGAAATAAGTAAAATATTAAGAAAGGAATATAGTTATTTCAAAGTACCAAATTACATTACATTTATATGCCAGGTGATAATAAATTACAATGACGATTTGTATGAGATAAAACTGTGAGATTTACATTGCTGCCGTGTTGCGGAACAGATATGCTGAGCTGTCCATGTTTAGTAACAACTTTTTGGATACATCTGCTTGCACAATTTAACCGTGCCCTTACAGAAAAAATGGCGCAATTTTATATTCTTACTTGAGAAAAAAACAGAAGAGTTTAGAATAGGGAGAAAAATATCAAAATATTGAAAGGTTCTCTGTGAAAGATTTGGCAGTGAATAATAACTTGTATGGGGTAAATTATTGCCCTGATTGATTGTGAAAATGGAAAAGCATAAGTTGAGAATTCCTTTGTCTAGTTCATCTTTTTTTGTGTTGAAAATGAGAAAGACAAACATGCAACCCCAGTGATGTTGATAATAGTTCAAGTGTTGAAGGAATCACACCATGTCAATTGGTTGACAGTTAACAACCTCTCGTGGGAGCTTGCTGCCTACATAGTCAGGTGTGTGGTCAGATCTACTAGGCAACAAGATGATTGGTATGTAAACAGAAAGGGTCCCCAATCTAATATTAGGCGCAAAATCAATTATCTGTTTATTCCGCAGACGCTCTTTGCTTTCAACTTGTCTATAATGATAACGCCCTTCACACAACTAGGGAAGTTGCAGTGTGTTGGAATCTAGGGGAAATGGACACACATACTGAGGTGGTAGCTAAGTCTGTATAGAGACTCTGTCATCGCTGGAAAATATGTCAACACTTCACAGTTTTCTTACTGGTTCCTGAATGAACCTAACTCCGTATCGTATGAGAAGAGGGGTTGTTTCGCCGGCGGTTAAGTGACCCGATCAAGAAACTTAGGAAGTGGTGCTTCTAAATTGTTGTATGGATAAAAGAAGCGTGGGGATTACTTCTACTGTCTGATGTGCTTCAGAGGATGATTCTTAGGTACAAGGAAAAAGTTGCTTTTTTGCCTATAACTGCTTCGGAATAGGCCCAAAAAGACATTCTTGAAGAGTTTGATACTGAATCCGTAATATTTCATGGAAGATGTGTACAATGAAGTGATTATTATGGGAACATTATAACTTTTCTTATTTCAGGAGATGGGTTAAAAATACGCGGGAATATATTTGTTCTTCACATAGTTCGCTTTTGCAGGACACGCGTGTCTCATTATTGCCATAACTCACTTCACGACTTGGGTTTCCGAAACAAAAGATAACAAAAATAGAGAAACTATCGCCCGGTTTAGTTTCCCTCATGCTTTTGCTCCCAAATCTCCCCTTCCCCCTTCTCTCTCGCTCCCTTCTTCGGTTTTTATTTATTCGAATGTTTGTCACGTCTCTGGCATTTCAGCGTGTCCATCTCCCTGTCCGTACATCACACAGGTACACACACAGCCACAGCTGTACCATGATTAAGACATGGTCCTTTGGCAGATAGGGGGACTTTTTTCACATATATCTTCTTTTCTTACTTCAAACGTAGTCTGGAAATTATGTACGTACCATCCATTGTTTTAGGTACAGACACTATGTTATAAAAACGGTCCACATTTCCATTAACAAACGAACAATAGTGTATCTGATGCTTATTGGGCCGTGCATCATTGTGATAACTGAAGAATAAAAAACCAACTAGATGCCACTTAACATTTTATTTTACTTCTTATAGGTTCAACATGTTTCGGGCATTACTTTGCCCATCATCAGGAGCTCGCGACTATGATGTTGATTACCACATTGGTCATTTCGTTCTTGGTTTGCTGTATGTTGGAGGTTAGGTGCGGTTATGCTAGAGTAGTGTCCGACCTGCAGGCTAAAGCAAAATTACAACATCATAGTCGCGAGCTCCTGATGATGGGCAAAGTAATTCCCGAAACATGTTGAGCCTATAAGAAGTAAAATAAAATAATAAGTGGCATGTAGTTGGTTTTTTATTCTTCAGTTGGAACAATAGTGTGTAAGTCGGGTGAGTAAACAGTAAATAAATACGTTTTAAATACTGCACATTCGACACAAATTTATTGTCTTTTTACATATTTTAAATAAATGTAGAATTTGACGGTTCTTTACTGTGATTAATTCACAGACAATTCTGATCGTCTGCTTCAAATATAGGTCCGATGCGGCAGCACAGACTAGAAAATAGCTCAACGAAAGCGTATAATAATTTTAGTACATTTCACTAACTACAAGTACGTTATGCGGAACAAGAATTGTAATAAGCCTTGTATATTTTAATAAACAAATTACATAATAATACGCATAAAACTTTTAGTTTTATAAATGTAAATGACGATGGTTGATTTACTGTAAGAACACTAACAAAAAGTCCGTTGAAACTGCAATGGAAAATTTGTGATATTCGTCTCCTTTATTTTTTATTTCTATAAATCAACTATCAGCCGAGCAATTCTTACCTATTATAGTTCTAGAGGGAAGCTGTGCAATCAGAAAATGATTAAATACTCAAGCCAAAAATTTTAACTTTTCTTTCTAGACAAACTTAATACATATTTATGTAATAAGAACCAACAAAATGCACACATTTTACATTAATGTTTTAATTTAATTATAGTGACTACTACATGTTTCGAAGATCCAAGTGTTCATGTTTGAATGTTCGAAAAATTTCGAAGACACTCTAATTAAATTAAAAATTTAATGCGAAAAGTGTGTTTTTTGTTGTTTATTATTGCATAGGTTTATCACAAAGCACGGTTCAAAAAACATAAAGTTTAATGCATGTTATCGGCAAAGTACGATGCTGAAATACCGACCGAAGCATTTTTACCACTTGACTGCTTGATAACTCAGTACAGTTTCTCTGAATATTCAAGCTATGAATTCGTAAATTTTTTGAGAGCCAGTTTGATAGATTTTACAGGTAAACTAAGGCACTGCAGTGCTGCCCAAAGCTCAAGTACCCCTTGACATCTTTATAATGACAAAATATTTTCGTGAAACGCTGTCATCTGGCGTAAGTTTCCTGAAACTATAAGAATAACCTGTATGTGACTTATGAACCAGGCATATATTATAATGGATTTTTAGACAGTATTCATAATCTGAGGTATAATTTATGTAGGAAACACAATATTTCGGAAAATAACACTGCTTCCATCATAAGACAAAAGCAGTGAGAGCAAAAGGGATCTTTAAGAAATAAACTGGCTAAGGATGATTTATGTGTTTAGGACAGTAAATCCTTGTTATCCATAAGAATATTTGGGAATTTCATCAGTTGATCCATAATGAACGTCTCAATAAAACCCACTACTGCTGAGATCTAGTATGCATCTACATTTAAAGACTACTAAATAATATGATGGTGCTTTTTTGTCCACTGCTCCCATATCCAACAGAACACCTTTTTATAAGGTTCCAAATCTTAGCCCACTTGTCGTGATCAGAGTTATATGAAGGTAATGATGAATGGGAGAAATCTAATGTGGAATGGTACTGACTGGCGAAACGGAAGTACACGGAGTGTAACTTGTCCCATTGCCACTTCGTCTGCTACAGATTTCACACGGTCTGGCCCGAGAGTGAACCCGAGCCTTTGCGGTAATTGAAGACTACAATTAATTCCGTGATAAGTGGGTCCCTGTTACCACACCATTGCGCGTTCTCAGGTTGCGTATGGAGGAACGGCCCCCTATATGTGTGTAGCTGTGTATATATTGAATAAGCAGTTGCGGACAGCCGGCAAGGGGTGGTCCCTCAGATTTGGGGTTGGGCGAGCTTTTAACAACTCCTCGCCGTAAAAAAAATCTGTCGTGTTACGAAATGTTCACAGTTGCCTCAGGCGTGGGCTGAATATGGATGGGTGGCGGGCTTTTGTGAAAGCGGAAACGGAACTACGGTTTCTGTGAAATGCCGGGAAATTTTTTGACCAGCTGAGAACCTGTTAGCTTCTCAAGAAGGACTCTGTTCCATGGAATTAGTTAGTCTATTAGTTAAAATTAGTCTGCGTTATAGGCTGTATGTAACTACATCTCGTACCTCACAGAGAACACAGTCCGTGTTCATTGTAACTACCGGTCGGTCAAAAATACGGGAAATATGCTGTCTATTTAAGTATTATATGAAACTCATAAATGCAGTATGTGGTCAAACTGTACGGTCTTTGTTGTTAAATCAGGCGGTAGATATACTAACCACTAAGGGCTAAAACGGAAAAAGTACCTACAATTTCTCACATCTACCAACTTCTGAACACTGTGCTGTGTCTTACGATTAAACAAACCTGCAATAGAGCATTGTGAAGAGAACTGGTGTTTGTTTAGTCAGAGGTAAGGGTAAATTGTGTGTGTGTGTGTGGGGGGGGGGGATGAGGTTCGTGATTTAGTTCGGATTTGTTAGTGTGCTTTCATGTCGTTCTGTGTATTTATTTCTATCCTTCCCTCTTTCTCCTCTTTCTGCCTTCGCAATTCCTGGAACGAGGTACGAACCACGTTTCCTTGTTTGTATTTAGCTTCTTTTTTACTTTTGGTGTGTTTTTCCTGTTGGTTTTTTCCTATTCTCTCCCCACTCCCATCGAATACCCTCTTCCTATGCATTTAGAGCCGTTTCCGGGCAACGGAAATGGTGAGGAGAAAGAGTTTTAGGGGTGTGGGTATTACTGTTGTAGTACTCAGTTTAGGGAAAGGGACTCAGGTCAACTCAAGCATCCATTCCCATAGATAGAAAGAGGGCGGGGAAAGGGGGCTTAAAATAAATAAAAACAAGAGCCATAGTTGGTAACATTTCTGGCGGCTTCCTCACTCTGGCTAAACGCCGCAAATAGGAAATACTCTAGTATGTCCATCTCTCTCTTATACTCTGTTCATCCCTCTACTATCTCCGGCGTGACGTCAGTTCCTCTGGACCACTGAGCCACTTACTGGACGCGGTCGCCTCGATATCACCCTACGAAAGCAACAATGGCACATATAGTCACCGTTTGTAGACCTATTGTAATGGTTCACCAAAATACTAATTAACGTTCTGAGTCTGAAATCGGTAGTCAGTCGTCTTCCCGCATTGATTACACGGAGGGTGTGGGCTGGACGGAATATGTGACACCCATAAGAAAGTGAGAAGATTATGCGCCGTTTAGTCAGACATTCTGAACGACCACTTGAGAGACATGGGAGTAGATGAAAGGTAAAGGTTAAAAAGGTAAAAGCACCCCTGTTTTCACTTTAAGTTATGTGGGCAGAGTACAGATTTTGCTGCACTCATTCTTTACATCATCACCAGGTGCATGTGAGAATGTAGCATGATGCTCCGGCCGCCTTATGCATTGCAAATAGCACTCGATTCTCTTTGAATAGGATGTATACATAGGCCACAGAAACGGTATGAACGTGATGGTAAGATAATTTTAAAATGATTCTTACAGCACGACGTCCCACGTGTACCCGACTTTCTTTTCTCAATAATACGTTTCATTGTGGGGTGTTGTGTATGGGGTAACGAAATTCCTGTTCTCATAAAAGGTTTGGTATATGTTGGACAGCTAAGCAACTGTTAGATTCTTAAAATTACCGGCTCTATGAAAGTGATTATGTTCAGAATGCAACCTACGGTGACTTGTAACAACACTGCAGGTGTATTACGCTGTCACGCCTTCATGAACACAATTTGAATCCAAGTTTCAAGACGGTACAACTAAAGATGGGTTAGCCATTACACGTAGCGAAAGCATAAAAGAGTGTAGCTCAATGCATTCTTTACTTTGACACTAAGTAGAGGTGGGGGCCGATATAGCGTAGTCAGTATGGCGACTCGCTATGTTCCGGACGGCCCGGGGATATTTTCCCGGTGGTGGCCAGGTTTTCCGCACCCATTGAGACCAATCCTCGGGCCCACCCTGTCTCGTATAATAATGGCACCGGATCTCTTTCCTGGTGTTAAAGCGGTCGGGGTGGGGCAATAACCACGGACCCTCATCTAGCGCCCAGTTTCAAGAAAGAGTAGTGTTATATTCTACTCCATCTCTCGGTCTTCATGGCCTGTTCTAGTGTGAACTTTACCTTTTTATCAGTTGCAGGTGTGAAGCCAGCTTCATACCTCAGCCACTTTACCACATTATAAAGAACCCGCTGTAACCATTGTACACGAGACTGGGAGGGGTCGCTGTTCCTCTCTTCCGGTTGTGGGTAAGAGAGAAATCTCTTTTCCCTGACTGTAAACGAACCAAGATTCCTCGGTCTTCCTGCCCGTAGGCTAGTCACAGTGTCGACTGACATATCTTGAGTCCTTCACACAGCGTAACAAGTGTTGAAAGGTACATTATAGCCTCTTGCTGAGCAGAATATGATGTTGAATTTTATGCAACATAATTTGTTCACTCTGACAATAATTAAGTTTTTACGTAGGTTTTTCGGAAAGTAAGAATCGTCTGCGCATATCTCTTGCGCATCATCGAGACTGTCACTTTGCGCATGTGCAGTGACTTCCTCTATCAATTGAGAAGTCACAGACACCATTTCGTGAAATTCGTGTTATGTTTATGTTTATTCCTGTGCGTTAAACCTGTTTAAGACAATTGAATGGGCCGCCGATTGTGAAATACGGTCTCTAATTCGTTTTTTGAACGCTAGGAATGTGCCACCAAGTGAGACTCATCACCAGATCTGTCAAGTGTATGGTGACAATGCGATGAGTGATGGCATGGTTAGGAAATGAGTTCGGATGTTCAACGAAGGACGAGAGAACGTGCACAATAAGACGCGAAGTGGGCGTCCATCCTTGGTGAATGATGATTTGGTGCGTAAGGTCAAAGAAAGAGTGCGTGGCGACAGACGTTTCACAATTTCTGATCTGTCTCTGCACTTTCCTCAGACTTCAAGGGCTCTATGACTTTGTCAGTAGCGGCTAATATCGCAGGCGGCCGCATCCTATGAGGAGGGTATACAAAAACTTGTGCCCTGCTACGATAAGTGCCTCATTAATGGCGGTGAATATGTGGAAAAATAGTTTGAAGAATGTAGAATCTGATAACAATAAAATTTTATACGAAAACTCATTCGAGTTTTTTACAGCGAAATTGTACTTATTTTCTGAATAAGCCTCGTATTAAACAACCTGATGGATAAACCGTTGTTTTAAAAAGAAGAAATTTTCTAATATCGTGTACCGGAACTAAGTGACCTTTAACCAGAACTTACATACCCAGTACTTGAGTTTCGTATTGTGCTGTTTTCTATATACAACTTCATTTCTGAAGAGGAGATTTTTTAAATTTAACCCCTTCTTACACTTTCTTACAGAAAGGCACATTCATTTATAATGGCATAATTTGGAATTGTAGAAATTAAGCATAGAATTTTATTTTCGATGCAACTTTTTCTGTTTATGCTCTGGTGTCAAATTAGTCTGGTACTTTCAGCTTGAGGTGGTGGTGGTTGGAGATTTGAAGAAGGTTTACAATCTGCTGTCCAGGATTCACGGATCTCCAAAACGATTATACGTCTTAATAAAGTGGTGCTCTGCAACAAGAATAACTTCGTGTTTGTCCTCAGAATAGGCCCGCCGAACCCCTAACCCGCGGGCAATATGTTGCTCACGACACAGTAATATTTCCCACGCATACTTTCAAAATGAGAAAAAATTTTAATCCTTTAGCTGCCAAAGCCGAGACAGAAGGCCGAAAAGTGTTTGGAAATAATTTATATATATTATTTATGATTTGTTTATGTATGTACATAAATATTACGTTCACTTCTATTATCAACAAACAACTGCATTTATATAGCTTTCACATAAAACACTTTTAAAACGCTTAAAATCACTCCGACATCTTTCGATCTTGTCAGATCATCATCAGGGATCGTAATGAGGGACTCATTACGTAGTATACGATGCACACCTAGCCAACTGCTCTCTCTACAACACATTCCTACACAACATGATATGCTGCCACAACACCTTGTTTGCAAAAACGAATTAAGTGGTGAATATTGTAATATAACTTTAGCAAGGGACAAAAAGCTCCCTGACGATGATCTTACAAGATCGAAACATGTCGGAGCGATTTTAAGTGTTTTATGTGAAAGTTATGTAAGTGCAGTTGTTGGTTGATAATAGAAGTGATACTATAAAAATGCACGGTGCAACAATAAGATTTATAAATATTACGTTATTAAAATTAATTTTGTGGTATTGTGCGAAAATTACCGACACCGTAGGTTATGCAGGAAATTGCATTTTTTATTAATTTTTTCCAATTAACGTCAGAAAATTATACCTTTAATTGTATATGACGTACAGTCAAAAGCACAGGCAAAACTATACACTAAATTATTTATACGTAATTTTTTATTCCTCATTTTGGTAGCCGAATTTCTTGTGGCTCGCATGCAAACCAAATTTTGCCAAAGATATCCACATAACACGAAAAGGATGAACAACCCTGCTGTAGCGAGAGGATCAGATCCACGGAACAACGCGCAACAAATTACTGCCATACAGTTCTCAAGGGACACTGTCGTCAATTGTCAACGAACAGTGTATTTCACAGCATATTGTGTTTCTGCACTTTCTCAGTAGCATGGAATATGGAAGGGAACAGAATTTCCGAAATTATATCTGGAAAAGTGGCCCAATGGTTCATTTATGGATATTGACTCCTAACGAAACAAACTAGGTAGGAAAAAGAGATCCATTTTCCGAAATGTTGTTTTCTAAGATCTGCCCTCTTCTGGAATAGTAAGCAGCGTTCAGTGGTAATTCCATACTGATGTTTCGGGACAACTCATCTTCACGGTTCAAGAAGTTCAAGACTTGGATTTGGCCGTATAATCTTGGACTTTTTGACCCTTGGAAATAGGATAGATAGGCTTCCCGAAACGTCGGTACTGAATTACCACACTACGATGCATTACATCCAAGAAAAACTCAGATCTCATCTAGATCGCGTCGAAAACCTGTCACCACGCACACTGTGTTCTGTTCGGAACACTAGGCGGGCTAAAGTCTATACAGTCGACAATGATAAGGATGTTACTAGCTGACTGGTTCACTGTCAAGGACGTTGGGTTTTCTTCTGAGGTTACCGAAGGTGTTGATCAAAATCTCCTAAGACCAGAGCCAGTACTAGAACAGCTCCGTGTGCCTGCTACTTTTAATAACAACTGTCCTAAAGTCAGTAACCTATGAAGGGATATCGTCTTCCGCGATGTGACGGCGTTTAGACTTGCAGAACTTTCTTCAGCTTCCGGAGGATTATTCTGCCCCTGTCTTTACATAGATAAGTGAATTTCTCAGAAATTTATCGCATGTCTGTCACAATACAGAACGTCAAATGCCAGAACAGCCTATTCTTTGTAGCCACTATTGTGAGAAACATCTATGTTACCACCTGCTTGGAAAAAAGTCGTTCTTACGGAGCAGATAGTTGTTATCATGTACACCCCATCCGCCGCTATTATGAAGCATGATGCTTTATCGCCTTCAGGTTTAAGGTTCTTATTTTTAGGACAATACAGGCTACTTCCCTCTGGTAATAACTGGTAGAACACTTAACAACTCTTCGGAGGAACCTACTATTTCTTCTGAGTCCAAGTTAAACGCAGCAAGTTTCTTCGAACAGTTGTTAACATTCTACTCGACTACACTACGTCATATCTCACGCGACAGGAATTTTCGTTTATTACAGTATGTGCAAGAGGGATCCATTTTTGCCCTAGCTTGAGCATGATCAATCGTAACTGCGCTACACATTATTCCTTGAATAACGTTTCTAATGATATTCTCCCACTCGCGACTAAATTTCCTAATTTTTCCCCTCTCTCAGAGTCCACTACTAAATCTCTCGCATTGTCTCCCATCCTTAAGAGATTTTAGTGAAAACTTTCATAGAGTTTTTAATATTTTTTGTGCATGCTATGTGTTCCGCGTAACACACAACTTTGTTCGTTTAACCTAAAAATATTTTCTAAAGAGGACAAGTTATGAACTGCTTCGATCATGTCCTCTCTCAAAGACCTAGTAGGCTGTTCTCATCACGTTACATATGAAAATTTTATGGATATATATTATGTCCGTTATACAGGGTAGATACTAATTTTCTCAGCAATGCAAGATAAGGAATATTGTTACAGTGGTATAAAAGATATACTGATTTTTGTCGTTATATTAAGCTGTTCGGAGAAAAAATGGACGCTATAAATAAAAGGGAAGAAGCTCGATTAGGCATTAATGGGAATATTTGTGTAAAAAATTAGCTGTGTCAGATAAAGTCATGGTAAACCAATTTCCCGTTAGTGAGGGATTTTGCTGAAAGAGTAATTTCTTATTTAACTTTTTTTGGGGGAGGGGGTTGGGGGTGTGATGCTACTTTAGGACATCAAGATAAATAGTCTCAAAACGGAATGACGTTGCAATGAACACAACGTTACATTGAAGCAAGTTATAACGCAAATATAAATATAAATACCGTGGTATTAATGGAAGATTCTTTTCTAGAAAGCTGAAGGATACGCACCTGTCAACTCCAAAATCCAAGAAGCAATTCTGCTTGTAAACTCGTGACTTAATATTTGGAATAAAGCGTCCAGATATACGCTTATAAACAAATCTTTAGTCACTTACCTGTTGCATATTTATGTTCTCGGAACAGAATATCATAGGGAAGACAACAGTTTATAGATGCTCCCATTCCTCAAAAGAAGAGCAGATTACTTGTTGCGGAACGTTACGAATGTCATTCTACTCTTTCACCCACTTGGTATAATAAGTGATTTTCCTTAATTCCTTCTGTGCCGCAACAACACAGTCAGGGCCTAGACGGTTCATATTTGAGGTTTCCCAGGAATCACCCGGCTCCAGACCGCACGGCAAACGGGATGGGCAATAAGTCGGTTTAGGTAAATTTATTCACAATATATGTTAATGAAATATTTAAATGCACCACAACGTATTAATTGTTGTACAAAAAAATAAATTATTTTCCATTTGATCTGTTGATGACTTAGAGCCATGGAAGTGGTTAATGCTTCGGTCACAGAAGTCATAGAAATTGACTCGTTTGAGATACTATTTAGAATTTAGGTAAAAGTACTGAGAAAAGCCACGCAACATTTCATTCATCTGGCAGTGATTTGAAGTGCTGCGATATTATAAGGGTCAAGTAACAGCCCATTAACCCTTATTCTGCTAACGTGGAGAATGTGGCGAGCTCCTAATAATGACAGCAAATGGCAGATGGGATTTAACTGGGCGTTTAAAGGGTTAATTGTCACACCGTCACAGTAGTTACCAGGAATGGTCAGATGGTCGATTACGTTATCGGTAACATAGGAATATTTTCTATGCATGATTTATGGTCTGTATCCGAAGGGTAAGATGAATTGTTTATGGGGCTGACTTACGTCATTTATGCATTGGAAACTTGAAATTTCCGGAGCGACTGGAGAGGTCCGGCTTAGGTCCGGTTTCCCATTCCCAATCCCGGACTGGCGGGGGAATGTAAAGGGTGGACAGTGGAGAGGTAACTTCCGGAACCTGAGAGATGCACGCCACCGTCTCTCTCTTTAGGTTTTAGTATTGTGGTATTTAGAGACGGTAATCCTTTTCCGACCCAACCACACATGTACCGTCCTGCACCTTGTCATGTGCTGTATATCCATAGGTCGTGTCTGTGTGCACGATATGTGTATCTGTCACCATAGAGATTTAAAAACTCGTGCATGTTAATTAAACTACTAAAAGCTTGAGAAACTGAGATTTTATCCAAGGACTTTTATATCTACCAAAACTAACCGAGTATTTAGGAAGATTTTTACAAACGTAAAATAAATAAATAAATAAGTACTAAACAAGTATTAGATGAAGAATAAAAAGCCAACTAGATGTCACGTGTTATATTTACTTTACATCTTAGATACTCAACATGTTTCGGGCATTAATATGTCCATCCTCAGGAGTTTGCGACTATGTTGTTGAAATACCACATTGGCTGTATTGTTCTTGGATTGCTGTGTGTTGGAGTCAGGGTGCG
>Ga0123354_10013960_pt1 | contig 12493 bp, 5 predicted proteins | sample TergutLab28metaG_2_FD_97872 | JGI IMG/M metagenome (GOLD analysis project Ga0123354, IMG submission 97872) | Labiotermes labralis P4 segment gut microbial communities from Petit-Saut dam, French Guiana - Lab288 P4 | ecosystem: Host-associated > Arthropoda: Insects > Digestive system > Gut ... | reverse complement strand
TGGCGGTGGCGGTGGTGGCGGCGTAGGAATTGTTGTTCTTGTTGGTGACGACGATGACGATAGCCTAGTGGAAATGAGAGGCAGTTTTGTCAGCAGCAACACTTAACTACTATCAACTTGTAGTTATTCTTGACGGCTAATTATACTTCGCACAACTAGTCACTTCATTTCCATTTTTTTAATGACATGATTCATTATCGCCACAACAACAGCCCAACACTGGACCCCAAATCTTGAGACAGTCCGCATCTCCTTATTTCCCCTATACTCTTCACCGTGTGCAGTCCAGACTACCTCCTCTGCACTGCTGCGTGTATATTCAACGGGCAGCCGCCATGCTGCAAGTCAGTATCAACACATCAGTCGTTCTGTGGCTATTCGAGACGTAACAAAAAAAAAAAAACCGCACGTTTCTCCGAAAGCTTGGTTCAGTCTAATCGATCTAAATGCAGCCATATGCAAGAAGACTGGGAGCTACGTCATCACCACTGTGGCAACCCCAAATCTCGGGTAAACCCTAAATCTGTCACATAAAAATTCATCGTTATCTTTCATCCAGCATTATCACAAATACTGGCCCACTACTGACCAATTTGCTACATTAATGACTGGAACTGGAGTTCCCTTCGTTATTTTTGTGAATTATATTCCATCAGTGTGTTTGGTTACAAAGCGTAAACAAAGATTCAATGGGAGAAGTCAAGAAAGTGACAAAGGTAATAACCATCAACGGCATACTGCTGCCAGCAAACAACCACACGGCAAACCCCTACTCAAAATGTACACAGAGAAAAGGATTGAAAATAACACGTGGGAATGCTGCTTTTAATTGCAAAAACTGGAATGAAAAAGAGTGAATCCCCAGCGTGCGATCAAGTACCCAGAACATACGGCAACACAACCACTGTTATTTCGTAACCTCGTAACGCTGCCTTTTTATTACAATAAACTCTGTGCCCTCGGGTACGGTATTAAGACAGAGGGGCTCAACTGCATTTTTACCTGGAAGGGCAGGGTGATTATGTTTTTAAGAAACATGACGGCACAACAACAAAAAAAAAAACCTGTTAAATACACTACCGGTAATTAATTAGAAGAGGATATTCTGCACCCTGCTTCGTGTTCTCAATGGTAAGACACGCATTATTCCAAATTTATTATGGGTCCCATTCGACTTCCTCAAGCCTCCCTTTCAGCGTTGAGCATCAAAACAATATATACATTGAATATTAAATTTCCGCCAACATCCAAAATTGAATTTCTATTTTCTGGAGTTCGTGATTACAGTACGTTCTTGCGCTGCATATAGGAAATTAAAAATTAAAAGGTGGATCGTATTATTTATGTAAGAGATATTGCCGCGGCTCCCAGTTGGTCAGCCTCCGCTTCAAATAACGAGAACACACAAGATAATCTGCACCCTTCGAGCAAAAGAATATTCTGTGTTGCCTAATCTTAGAACTCTTGGTACGGCTACACGATGTTCTACTTCTTTACGTGATATTACAAACGCAGGTAAGGTAAGAACAAGGTAGGCAATGTGCGTACAACGTAACATTGAGGCGCGTTCGCCTAACCATTCTTGCAGTGACACAGCAATAAGTATTACATATTCTGAGTTTGTGTTTGTAGACTTAGGTATCCAACATGTAGTGCACATGCGCAATTTTGTCATCAGTGGCCTGTCCGGCTCTACAATACTTTCCACATTACCTCATAAACGACAAAACTTTCGGAAAAAAGTTATCGATCATAAAATGTGTGTTTTAATTTTTTCTACAGCTTTTGTCTGAAACATTGTTCATTCTAAGAAAAACTGAGCGAGTACGATAAAAAAAAGTACATTGGTCTTCAAGTAACGAACGCGTCATTCTTGTCAGATTTTAATGAAACTTGAATTTTATGCACCGATTTTCGAAAAATGCTCGAATATGAAATTTCATGAACATTAATCCAGTGGAAGCCGAGTTGTTCTATGCGGACGGACGGACGGACTGACAGACAGACATGACGAAGCTGAAAGTCGATTATCGCAATTTTGCGAACGCGCGTATCAACGCACAAAAGCGATAAGCATTCTCGATTACCTCGGCTGTATAGACTCAGTACTATGGAAAAGAACAACTTTCTGAGAACGAGCTCGCCGATTATGGCTTTGGAGTTCGTTACCGGATCACCCTTCACACAGAATGTCCAATTTTTACCTTTGTGACAGTTAAAAAAAAGTTGCCTACGGTCCGGGGTTCGAGTCCTGACAGAGACAAGGGAATTTTGCTCTTCTCCAAAACATCCAGACCAGCTCTGGGGCCCAACCAGCTCCCCATTCAATTCATTGCCGGGGTCCTATCCTGGGGATAAGGCTGCCGGGGGGTTTGGCCACTCACCTCCACCTAATGTCCAGGTTACGAATGAGTGGAGCTATACCTCTCCTCCCCCTATACGTATACAATGCATGGACTGGGAGGACTCTTTACCGGAGTTCTGTTACATATTTTTTAAATTCCGAGCATTCTGACTCAGGTTTGTTTTTCTCAGTCTCTGTGCATAAAATGTGAGATGTTAACCCAAACAGAGTAAGAGCGTTATAGGCTAATCGCTATAGCTGAAAAACACGTCAATAACAGTCCACGAATTAATCTATCAAAGAAATTACGTCTGACATCATTGGGTTCTGGTTCAGCTGCGTACTTACACCGCAGTTTTTATGTTCAGAAATACAGCAACTTCACGGTTTATTAACTTTCCAGTCCGCAATCTGAAATAAATAGCAGCTTCAAGGAGCAAGTCTGTCGTGGTGATAATTTATCTCACGAAACTCGACAGCGCCGTTCCAAAGAACGCTGTTTCGTGCTTTGAAATTCGCCGTTCGACATACAAATGTGTGCGGATGAATAACAACTCTAAGACAATATTTATTTCACTTACGCCTTGCGACGTTCCAAAAGATAAAGAAATAAGCAGAAATTCTCAAACAGCACAGTACAAAAAAATTATCGCTAATATACCGGTTTGTAATTAAACGGGGATTGACCTCCGGTAATGGAGGTGGCCATTCTCTCCGCTATCATACAGCGTCACCTCTGGGGCTTACACGGCATCTTAGACGACAGACATTGAAGCTTTCTTTTGTAGTGAAGGCAGAAGGAGCGTGAAACTGACCATCCACGCCCATATAGTCCAAAGGTTAAGAACACGTTCAGCGTTATTCCAAACGACACGCTCTTTGTCACAGTATGAGCCTAAGCAAGGATACAATCGTTGACCTTTCACCCTTCAACTTTTATGTTATTTTATTTCATTTTATTCAATCACCGAGCTGTGGTTCGTTCTTTACATGAATTCGTGCCCAAGTAAGATCGGATTTTCCTTCAGTTATACTCGATGTTCATTTCACAAATTAACACTAGTAATTACAGCGTTCTGCACTTGTATGTTAGTCTTACAATTGGCCCTGGTCATACTGTATGCTTCATCATCATCATCATCGTCATCATCGTCGTCGTCGTTGTCACCCCTCCCGTTCAACTTTGCTTTCATCCACGTTTTCTTCAGTCTAGATTTTTTTATGTCATATCTACATAAATCCATACATTCATAACGCCATGCAATAGTGTCCTTGTATCTTATGGGACCCGAGGGTTCATTACCGTTTTCACAACAGCCTACCATATTCTGTGCTAGATCAATCCTGTCGACGCTCACATATCGCATTTCTTTAAGATCCATTTTCATATTATCCTCTCATCTAAGTCCCGATCTTAATTCAGTGCATGTTAAAAATGAACATGACAGGCAATGTACGTTTAACGTAACATGGAGACGCGTTCGTGCAAATACTGTTGCAGTGGGAAAGCAATGAGGCTTACACAACCAGAGTGTACGTACTTGCAGCCTTAGGTATCCAGCACGCAATGCTCATGCGCTATTTGTCATCTGTGGCATGCCCCGCTCCACAATATTTTTTCACATTATCTCATAAACGGCATGATTTTCAAAAAACGTTACCGAACATAAAATACATGTTTTGATTTTCTCTACAACTTCTGACTGAAACATTTTTCATTCTAAGAAGAAATGGGCGATATATGATCAAATATTTTTTCGGGTCTTCATATAAAGTACCTGTTATTCTTGTCCTATTTTAATGAAACTTGAATTTTCGTTGCAGATTTTCGAAGAATTCTCAAATATCAAATTTCATGAAAATCCGTCCAGTGGGAGCCGTGTTGTTCCATGCGGGCGGGCGGACGGACAGACGGACATGACGAGATAATAGTCGCTTTTCGCAATATTGCGAACGCGCCTAAAAACAACCAATTTTCCTAGAAGCCCATGAAGTACAGATTAGCAAGTTATTAAACATGCGCAAAGCATATGAATTCAGGCGCTTTCGATCTGTTATTACCTCTAGGGATGTTCGGTTTGTGTATAGTAAACTCAGACGCTCTCTTAAACTGGATAAAACAGGCGAAGTTAACGAGCGGTAGGAAAATCAACCTCCAGCGGTTTTTAGGCGCGTTCGCAAAACTGCGAAAATCTCCTATTAACTTCGTCATGTCTGTCTCTCAGTCCGTCCGTCCGCTTGGAACAACTCGATTCTCAATGCATTGATCTTCACTAAATTTCATATCTGAGTAGTTCTCGAAAATCTGTCGAGAAATTCTACTTTCGTTAAAATCTGGCGAGAATAACTGGTAGTTTATATGAAGAACAAATTATATTTTTGTTCATATTTCTCTCAATTCCTATAAGAATGGAAACGTTTCAGACAGAAGTTGTAGAAAATCTAAACACACATCTTATGTTCAATTACTCTTTTTTTTTTTTGAAATCGTGCTGTTTATGTGATAAAACGGAAAAATACTGTAGAGGCGGACAGGCCACAGGTGATAGTATGGCGCATGGACTTTGCATGCTGGAAACCTAAGTTTTAAAAAAAATCTTATTGCTTTTCCATTGCAACAATGGTTAGGCGAACGCATTTCAATGTTAAGTTATACGTCGTGTTACGACACAATAAAAACAGCCTTTCCGAAACTATGTCAAAAATCTAAGTCACAGCAAAAGTGTAGTGTAAGCAAGTGTTTCACTTTTCCAGCACAACGATATTACTGCTATTTCGCCCTGACAAATATTTATGCACTGTTGCTCCAGAAGAGAGCAGAAATGGATACGTCGACCATACAAATTGTCCGTAATTGTTGTATAACCAAAACTTAAATACGTCGACAAATTTTGGCAGACTCATCGACAAAACGAAGTTCATGAATATACCTTATAGGTGGACAGGCAGACAGACAAGGAAAATTTAACAGGTCCCCTTCAAAACGTTTCTTTGCAAACGCGCCAAAATAAAAGAAGAATAAGACCAGAATTCGCAAATAACATCTGCATCTTATCCGAAAAAACACACAATAAGTACGGAGCGAGATACAAAACTCTGAGAGCGAGGACTATCAAAATTCTCCGGGATGTGACACTGTAGGTTCACAGATTAAGTATCAACGTTCTAAACGAAACTGTTGCCTCCACGTCCAGTATAAACCTACCGTGAAGATGGAATAGCAGGTTCCTTCGAAAAGTTTGTATCTATCTGTAACATTACACGGCCTCGTATCGCAGACAACAATAAACCTGAATAAGTGGGGCGGTATTTTTGAATGACGACACGATGTGATTTCCTACGCATCTGGCCTTATGACACAAAAAAGTGAGAAATAAAAGAACAAATACACTTCAAACGTTACTGCTCTGACAGCATGATCACTTTTTCTGAGGATTTATGGTACATTTAAAGCCACAACCAGTTAGAAAAAGCAAAAGGGACAACATTATGTATACAACACTGACATGAGTATAACACCTGCATATCGTATATAACTTGCAAATTAGTACATACAGTTATGTGAATAGTCGCTGTAGTTCCTGGATCTTCCTATACAAGCAGCACCGTCTACGTACCAAAATTCACTCTATGCCGTCGGCAGAAAGTTGCTGAAGCATGTCTCAAAAGTTCAAGACGTATTCAAGACACTAGAATTATTCTGCCGTAATTAGTTTGTATGCGGCATGCTGGAAGAGGCTACTAGTAGTCCAATCATGTGGGAACGGCACGAACACGCTTAGAAACTACTATGTTGATAATAAATTAAATACAAAGGGCAGAGACCTTCTTGAGAAGTTGCTAGTCCCCAGCTGGTTAAGAAAATGCCCGCCTTTCATACAGGAAATTAAAAAAAAAAAACCCAAACCAGAAGCATGGCAAGCTTTAAATCCCTTACATTGCCACATATACCGTATATTCTCGAATCCAATCCGCACCCGAATCTAATATGTACTAGTTTTTCCCGATTTCTTAAACGAAAAAAAAAGTTAGTTCGCGGTTCTAATCCGCACCTTTCCTTCAACCGCCCCTTGCCTACAAGGCAGACTGATTGAATAATATTGGATGTTACCAATAATAATAAATTACAAATATTATATAATATTATAAATAATAAATAAAATAAATTATTGTATTGTATTGTTCTTACGTCATGTACAGCGGCTCTATCATTTTTCCAAAATCCAGCTCACGACCGCGATTCTAATCCGCATCTGATTTTTTAGCCCTCTTGAAACTGTAAAAAGGGTGCGGATTAGATTCGAGAATATACGATAATATACGAGTATATTTGTCGCACGTGAGACTAGGTGTCTCAGGTTATGTGTCACATAACCGTCGCCCTTACATTTACTGATATAATATACTCTCTATATACAATATTACAAATATTACGTCAGGAAATGTAAAGCTGTTAAGTTTGCAGTGTGTCTGAGTTCGGTTTTCAACTGAACACCCTGCAGAACCCTACCGTTCACCGCCGTGCTCGCAACATCCTACAGCCGGTCCCTAACCCGAGTCAGCTGAAATCAGTCCACTTGTTCACACACTATTTACCGAAAACCTATTCTAACACTAACATTCCACGTAGGACTGTCTTTCCAAAACACTGTCTGCCTTCTGGCTCTAGCGATGCAAGCATGGACTACAACAGTTTCCTGCACGTATAAGATGTACGGCAGAAATCTGCTGCCATATTTCTAGACAGCGTCCTTTACATTACATTACATTATATCTCCATAACAAAACACAACAATATCTGAAGTTAAACGGTTACGAAAATAATGGCCAGATAACTTTTAAAGAATGCGAACTCTTATATATTTTTTTGGGCGCTGCGGCCCAAAGCGGGCCAAGGCCTCCTCATTCACGAGGTTTCTAGATTACACACGACGACGCGCCACAGTCGGTAGGACTCCTCTGGACGAGTGACCAGCTCGTCGCAGAAAACTATACCTGACAGAACACAACACTCACAACAGACAGACATCCTTGTCCTCGGCGGGATTCGAATCCATAACCTTAGCAGGCGAGCTGCCGCAGACCTATGCCTTAGACCGCGCGGCGACTGGGGCTGGCCTCTTATAAATTTATTGATTACCAAACAATATTAAAACGAGAAGGAATTTGTAGTTCATGTAAAATTAACACCTGTACTTAATCCCAAATAGGCCTACCACCTACATAACACAAAGACATCAATTACGCAATAAAAGTTCGCAACATTTTCACAAAACTCGTACTTAGGTTTCCAAATACTTTACACAACACACTCGCCTCCATAAGTCTTGGCTCGGATATTGGCTCAAGGACGTAACTACGCGGTGGACAGTAACACACCACGTTAAACAAGTACTGACTGCACAGCACACGTGGAACGGCACGTAAAACCACATTTTTCTCGCGTCATAATCTCCGTAACCGTTCAACTTCGGGTCACACTGATGTACTTTACGTAACCTAAAGAACGTTCTCCCTAACTAAAGAAGATTCCTCCTCAAACACCCTGTATAACACACACCTGTCATTTCCGGCTGCTTGCCACTGACGACAGACAGGCCTACAGCTCGTAGGTCAAATATCCAACAGAGCCTGCTATCTCAGTCCCTCATAAAGTCGTATTAAAAGGACATGGGCGTGTCAGGTCCTTAGCCGCGTTTATCTAAACTTCGTTTTGATATCTCTCATCCAAGACCGCTTTTGGAGAGCAGCTTTTAGGGCTCAAACCCAAAATTTATGTCAGAAGCTTGACTGGCGGTTCTGTATTACGAAATGCAGTTTGCTGAAGATCTTAAAGTAATACTGCCGCTGCTGGTCTAGCACGGCATGGGAACGTGAAGGAACAAGGCAAGAAAGGAAGACGGCACACAGAGGGATAGTACGAAGACATACAGAGAAAGACGAAAGAAGAAAGAAGAGACAAAGAATGTGAACGAACTGAGAGAAGGTAACAAGTAATTGGTCTCCATCGTCATAGGTGGGTTCCGATTTAAAACTCTTTAAAATAAAAGCCTACAAGAAGAGTCAGGAGCTACTCTGCATGTTCCGCATGGCTTCCGGTGCTTCACACTCACTACCGTTTCGACTTTGTGACCTAGCATCTGCACTGTACGGGCTGGCTCGTATTGCTACTGTACTCTGGGTAAATGCGATTCGTCGCCATGGCAACGTGGTGGTGGTGCAGCAGCAACAGCATCCCGAACACGTTCACACACACACTCATCCATTATTGTAGTAGCTCGTTGGCCAGCGGACGAGCGAGAGCAGATTCAGATGACGCAACAAGTAGCAGCAAGCAACTGTTTCGTGAGACGACGCCACTCAACAGTCCTGCCCAGCTCAGTACTCACAGGAACCAAGAACTTTAACTTTTTAAATAGCGTCCCACACTCGGGCAAACGCTTAATTTCTATAAGTCGCAATACTTTACAGCACCTCTGCTTCTCATTGACGTGTCTCACAGATCCCACGTTTTAATTAACTAACTTATTTTCACACAAATTAAAACAAATTACACCTTTTTAGGAAGAAGCCCCTAATTGACTGATTTATCTCCTACATGTTCGGCCCCTCGTAGGCCACAATCAACGAGCTTCAAGTAATTACTAAGATAAGTGTATACAGACACAATACTGCATATATCAACAAACCAATCATGCGCACACATATGCGAATACAAATAGACAAAACGTTAAGAATATAAGACATTAAAATGGTCAATAGTTGATTAAAATATGTATATCTGTATCTTTCAGAATCAAATTCAACCACTTTTTAATTAACCGTTCCATGGTGGAATGGCTGCGTCATGTAAAATTACTACGCACTTTCACACGCAGTACTTCGGACGTACTGGAGTCAGGCCTACACAAATGATATGCACGAACAATATTGAATTACAAATACGGTGTCCAAACATCTACCGATGAAACATCATGTTTAAACGTATACATACACATTTTCATCACAAGTCGCGTAGTACAGGTGTTATCACTACGCGCAATTCTATGGTTTTAACGTCTGCGATTTAATCAAGAAATACACGGTAATATGCAAAGCTCTATATATAATACAAATTCTTCCCATTTATGATTATCTTCACATACTGAGTGCAAATATAAGCTTTACACACACAAACAAATATGTGGGATTAAACCAGGGCCCCAGAAATCCATGGCGCCTAGAATTTCCCAGAATAGATTAAGTAGCATTTCATGTATAATGTGCAGGAATGGTTATGGCGCATCAACGAACCAGTGGTTCATTAGCGATCGCCATTAAACCCAAAGCTATATAAAATTTCCGCACGGCCTGTGTTGCTATTTCACATTCTACAACCGTATTACGTTAACACAGGTAGACTATTTTTCCAACGTGTATCACCATACATAATTTCAGGATCTACATGCCGCTACTGTCGCTGTCGTCTGACGTGTTCTTTCGTTCGCCATGTTGTCCTTACCGTCTGCAGTACGGCGCTGCGGTGGCCTCCAACTGCATGACGTTCAACACCACGTTCCATAAAAATAGGTCAGCTGCTTGAAACGTCTAAATGCGGGCACGCACGCATGTACGCACGCACACACACGTCATTGTAATCTCGCGACCCCACTTTCTTCCCATTTAGGAAGGAAAGGAGGCTCACACAAGAAGTCACTGGAGAACTACTTTCCCCTGCAGTCCTATATAGCTCCAGCTGTAAAGTACAATTATGAGCCAACAATAAAATGGGGGATATCGTAAGTTAGCGTGTTGACCTAGCGCAGGGATGGCCGTAACAGACAGTTACACTAAGATTAAAATTTACTTACTGCTTGCTGTAACAAAACTATCATCATCATCATCATTATCATCGATACTGACAGTGCCATAGTTATTATCACAATCGTATAATAGAACTTTTTACTTTAGCACTGAGTTTGTTTATGTTAAATATGGCAGACATTAAGTCAGAATTTGACATTCACAGGACAGTGCATCGTGATGTATTCTTATAATGAAAGCCAACGAGATGAACTATTTCCCAAATTTATTTGATAAAGTTAAATATGGCAGACATTAAGCCAGTATTTGACATTCAGAGGACCGTGCATCGTGATGTATTCTTATGATGAGAGCCAACGAGATGCAGTATTTCTCAAATTTATTTGATAAAGTATTTTACATGTTTCGGACAAGTCCACTGTCCATCATCAGGAGTAACTCAACACTGTATACACGCAACAGGTATTTGTCATGCTAGTTTTGTTAGCGTCTGCTAGCGTGGTCCTGACTACGCTAGCATTATAAGAATTAAGCCAGAAGTTCACATCACTGTCATAATTGAAACAGCCGACGGAAGTTATTTCACACAGGATTTATGGGTACGTTTATGATTCATCGCCACACCAGACCTGACATGCCTAGCTCCAATGGTTCATTAGTTACAGCTACAAAATTCAGAGATATATTTAAATTTCATGCAGTCAGTCTGTTGCCATTTACAGTCTATAAAAAACAAAACCTTAAAGCATGTGGCATATGGCAGAAACACAGTACGTACCAGCAGATACCAAGAAGTCTCCATAATTGGAAGACTCTCGTCAAATATCCTGTTAAGGCCTAAAACATGTTTGTTTCAAGAAACGCTCACTATGTCCCATAAAGGCATATGGTGAAGTGAAGTATAGCTCCACTCATTCATAACTTCGGCGCTAGATGGGGACGAGTGGTTGGCTTCATGTCTCGGCCGCTTTCACACCGAGGAAAGAGCCCCCGGTACCGCTTAAATAGAAGTGAGCCCCGGAGATGGTCCGGACATTTTGGCGAAGAGAACAAGATGCCACTGCAACAATTGCGACCGCCTCTCAAGCACCGTATACAGCGAAACATCGATAACGCCCCCCCCCCCCCAAAATAAAAAGGGGTTGACAGTCCTCCCTCGTCTGGTCAAGAAAACAGCTGCATTTCAAGGGACCCGAATGACCGTGTTTATAACAGCCAACCAACGAAGCATACCTTGAGGAAGATGAATCCAATCACCATACATCCCACTGCTGCTGTATCCATATCATTCTCTAATCAATGCCTAGATGTCCGAAGTAATCTATTTTTGCAGGTTTTCTAACCAAAATTTTGTATGCATTCGTCCCGTGTCGCATGCGTGCTACATGTCCCATTCATTTCCTCCTCCTTAAGTCACCCTAAAATATCACCGATAAGCACTAATTATGAAACACCTTAGTTCTTAATATCATACATCAAAATGAAGAATAGCAGTTGTGTTCGACGGACAGTATGCGATTTGTTTTTGAACGCAGTTATTATCTCTACTCCTGTTACCTCTTCCCCCTCTCTGTCTGTCTGTCTATCAGCTTCAACTATGCTCCTCAGTATCATGTTCTAAAATACACTCACTTCTCAAACACAAGGGTTTCTAATAAGGCAAAATATTTTCTATGGGAAACCTCTCCAGGTGCACTGTTCTTTAGCCGTCCCCTTACAGCACACATAATGGCCCATTCAACGCGCATATATCAGTAAGTTACGCAATGTGAAGATAACTGCCTTTTGATACGTGAGGCCGCGCGTTATGCGGAGTTGCCGACGTACCGGACGAAACCACCAAACTACACGGCGTCACATCCCAGGTGACAGTAATCTTCACAGCCACTGCCGTAAGAATGTGAAATAACTAACCACTGCCCTAATGAGTGCTGAAGGTGGATGGTGGCGTTGAGTGGGAAACAGAAATTTCGCGCTAGTTAGGATATTTAGGTTCGTACAGTAGGGGGCGCTACTGTCTGCCTTCAGAATTCAGAACTGTGACCTGTGATGGCTAAACAGCCACGAGTATCATGGAACTTTAGCTTTATTGGATTTGCGGCGGAGATACAGTCTACAACACATAAAAGACCAAACCGGCGCGTCATTCAATATCATACCACTTCGTGACTGCGCCTAAAAAGGATCCCCTTCTTGCAGCTGCCGAAGTTTAGAGTCACTCAACTCATTTACCCTATCTCTACGCGAATTCATGAAATGAAGAGAGAGACAATTAATTGGCCACGCTAACATTTACATTCACCGCTGTCTTTTGAGAACTTCAATTATTTAGGACAAACTTTCACT
>Ga0123354_10013959_pt1 | contig 12494 bp, 8 predicted proteins | sample TergutLab28metaG_2_FD_97872 | JGI IMG/M metagenome (GOLD analysis project Ga0123354, IMG submission 97872) | Labiotermes labralis P4 segment gut microbial communities from Petit-Saut dam, French Guiana - Lab288 P4 | ecosystem: Host-associated > Arthropoda: Insects > Digestive system > Gut ... | reverse complement strand
GGATTGGGCTGGCCCAGGATAGAGACAGTTGGCGGACGCTTGTGAGTGCGGTAATGAACCTTCGGGTTCCGTGAAATGCGGGGAATTTCTTGACTAGCTGCAAACCAGTTAGCTGCTCAAGAAACACTCTGCATCATGGAGTAAGTAAGTATCAATTCAAAGAGCTTCTTCTGGCCTGAATTAAGGGGCCTATTTTTTTCACGTTCATACCCTGCATTTTTATATTAATCAACATTGTATTTATTCAACAACTGGTGCACTAGTTTATTGATGTTGATATAGTTCGGTTTCGGATGTTTAATTTTACACATTCTATTAAACCATATTGCGGTACTTGATTTTAGTAACTTCAGTTTAGTGTTCTTATAGCTGTTACACAAACCTGCCTGTTGGGCCTCGATAATTTTTACGATCGTACCGTGCATCAGTTGGTGAATAAATAAAACTTTTATTAAGGGCCCTATGTTAACACAAATATATAAAAAAAAGGTAAAGTGACCCCGTTACAGGCCAGGTGTGGCCCAGAGGGTGGGTAGAGGTATAGCTCTACTATTCTATGACCGCGGCACTAGAAAGGAGTGAGTGGTCAGCAGCACGCCCCGGCCGCACTTTACCCCCAGGAAAGACCCGGTACCAATTTTACAGGAGTCTGGGTGGGCCCCAGGGCCGGTCTGGACGGGCGGAAAATCTCGTCCCCAAAGGGATTCGATTCCGGACCGTCCAGCCCGTAGTCAATCGCTATACCGTCTGAGCTACCCGGTCCACTACTACAAGTATATATCTGATTAAAATATAGTTGAATGTGTTATGAAATTTGGTTACTTAACAAAATTTAAAATCTGTGCCTTAATGACAAACAACCATAGCAAACGCGTTAGAAAATTCACGCTCTACCTGTAATTTTCCATCTTTCTGAGTGACGTTATTTACTGCTATAAAACTGACGCAATTTATATCTCAATACACATCGGTCAAATTCGTCTACAACGGTAAGAGTCTTGTCGTGTTTTACCAGGGGATTAAACCTTTGCAGTTCGCGTGAAATCACGTAATTTAACTTCCCTTACAATTCATTGCACTCTTCAAAGTCCCAATCGTCAAGCCTTCGTTGTCCGCTCTACACACTTTGAAACACCATAATACGATCTGCTTCTGCTTGTTTTACGCTCCGCAGAACCATGCAACTTTAAAAACTTCCTCTTGCTTGTTTTTGTAGCAGCGGCCCCTTGGTTTGCTGGTTTTCAGTTCTCAATTTTAGGACTCGGTTGATAATCACTGACGCTATACAACTCACTGGCCACATCAACCTAATTTGCGACATGCAACACAAAGCACATTGACATAGCACGTGACAATCCTTGCCACTGAGCACCCGGTCACCGCGCCAACATATTGTGCCTTTCACATTACAGCACAACGCAATATCGCGTCAAGTAAAATTCAGACTTCTATACTACATATTAACCTTTTGGCGCCGGAAATATTTTTTAAATTTTAGCACACCTGTATATAAAATGTGAATAATACAGGAACCAAATACGTTAGATTTATGAAACAAACTGCATTTTGAAGAGAGAAAAACGGAGAGTATATACCATGTTTAAAATATTCAGTACATATATTTGTTGAATAAATATATAAAAAGCAACTTTAGAGGTTAGCGGTGCGGTACGACCACTATAGTTGACATTAGGCGTCTAAAGGTTAAATCATACTTTCAGTTTTCCAATCTATAATTTGTAGTCCATTGCCGAATATACTTGTAACCGGCTTTACAGCTTGTACCATTTTTCGTAGAGATTTTTCCTTCCTCCGTAAAGCTTTAAGCTACGAAGCGTGTTTTGTGTGTGTGTTACACCAGAGAAACACCGAACTGTGCAGACGAAAGAGCTGTCACTGCAGCAGAATAAGAAAACGCATAAATATCTTTGAAATAACACGTACAGAGTGTAACTAGATGGATAGGAAAATGTCAGGACTAAACGTAGGAGGACATACGAACCAAGAGATAACTCACTTAACCCAGAATAATGTTTTAATATTCATAACGTGGAAAGTTTTGAAATATGTAAAGAAAACATTCACATACATACGGGCTTCGTAGATCGTGACCAGGAAGTAAACATCAGGGCAAGGTTCAGGACCATTGAAACATTCTCACACATAAAAAATAACGTCTCGTCCATAAATTTCGTCCCTTTCCGAAATAACAGTGTACCTCAGTGACGTGTACAAATTGCCTCGATTTTATTGTTTGTTATTGCTATTTCCCTTAGAAAGCTTGAGTTTGCACGAAAGGAGACGTCAGCCTCTACTTCTGTTTTATTACTAGGGCCTAACGTCCCGGAAGTGGGAGTGAAAGTAATAATGTTGCTACAAATATCTTGGTTGCATAAGTATGTCTTGTGTGACTACGTGATTTGAGGTACTGAGAACGGTGCCGTTGAATGTTAAGTCGTCTGGGAGTTAGGTTGGGTCACCCGTCAATGTTTATCGAGGTACTGCCTGCGTATTAAGGATCAAAGGGTCTAAGAAGAATCTTATGTTTATTGGACCGTGCATCAACTTGATAGTTGAATAAAGATAGACAAACTTGATGTCACTTGCTTTATTTCATTATTCAATGCTCAACATGTTTCGAATGTTAGTACATCCATCCTCAGGAGCTTGCGACTTATTTGTTGAGTTATTTCATGGGTTGTATTGATCTGGTTCGATGTGTGTTGGTGTTACGGTGTGGTAGCCCTAACGTAACACCAACACACATCGAACCAGAGCAATACAACCCATGAAATAAATCAACAAATAAGTCTCAAGCTCCTGAGGATGGATGTACTAACATTCGAAACACGTAGAGCATTGAATAATGAAATAAAGTAAGTGACATCAAGTTGGTCTATCTTTATTCAACAGTCTAAGAAGAATATGATCTACTTACCCAGCGTATAAAAGCACTAAAGTCCACAACCTCGGCAAACATCTGCAACTACCTCAAACTGGGAAGCTCCCATAGGTCCCTCTCTTCTCATTTGACCATTTATCACCGTATCTATCCACTCGAATGCAGTGTTTTCTCCATGCCCCGCTCTTATTTAGCGACACTGTTATGACAACATGTTATTTGGGCTAAAACTAGTGATGTAAAGATTTCTGCAACAATGAACTTTTTTAGGGTAAATTGTGAGTTTTCTCGTACTTTCTCAAAGAAATCATTACACTACTCTATATACCCATATTTCTTTAATGTATAATTTAATAAAACTTTCATCTTTAAATGTTCCCCTCTTTTCACGTGTCCCACGCAGGTTGAAAAGGCACCGATATCGTACCATCAATCATGACGTACCTCCCATTTAATTCAGCCACCACAATTGACATTAAAATTTTTCCTTTTTTTCGTGTGGTATCGCATAATATTAACCCTTAGCCCCCTAACGTGGAAAATATGGTGAGCTCCTAATAATGCCAGCAGATGGCAGATGGGATTTACCTCGGCGTTTAAAGTGTTAATCGTAATTTAGGATCCTACAGCAAAACCCACAACAGATGTACTCGAATTGACATGCCATTTCTTGATTTCATGCTGTTTATCTTGTACAAGGACTGATGATGGATTAATTAGTTATTTCTAAAGAAAAAGCCACCATTTCTGAATGAAATATATGTTGGGTTTGACTGAAAAATTTGTAATTTTACTCGATTAAAATGTAAAGAACGGGATGTATTTCATTAAATTTTATTGTTTATGTTGGAAGCCAGATGTTGGGTTGCTTATTACCACTCCTACTTCGTATCAGAGACCACGGTTTCGAATCTGTGTCCAGGGACCAGTTAAAATTACTGACGTTTTTCGTGGTTTTTTATGTCGCCCAGACACTACTACTGAAGACAGATCATAGCAACTTCCTTCCAACTATTCATCTACCCTTCACCAACAATCATTCTATCATTCTACTCCTTGTAATGTATGTAGTTCATACAGCCGATTATGATGTTTTGATGACAATGAAAATAATTAATAAGAATAATAATAATAATAGATGCAGCAACAATAATATGACAATTATCGCACGAAAGATTAGAAGTATGAAACAGGGGCAGTATGTGCCTACGCACGGTGACGACACACATATCTGAGGCAGGCATACAGACAAGAATTAACGCGTTTAAAATGACTGAAATCCTTATGGGAGAGCTTGTTCTTCTCTGGAATGTTTAATATACCCAACATTCGGAAGGGCTAGTCGATTCTGGATCAGGGAGTGGATCTGACCTCTTAGACTAGTGGAACTGCACTAAGGATGGAAGGATTAAATCGGCGGTATGGAGTTAGAGGAAAATATTTTCTGCTTTTATTCTTACCCTTTAGATATTTGTTGGTACAGTCCGAGGAGAACGTTGGTCGCAAGGTCTTGTGTCTTTCAAATACTGGGATCGTGGATTCGAAACCTACTGGTGTCATTCATGAGTTTTTCGTTTTTCTTTTTCCTGTGTACGGTTTTCCTGACTCATGTATACAGGACAGTGAAAGGTTTAGTGCAGCAAAACTCAGGTTGCTTCTTAACCAGTTATGTGCATGTTCCATCCTCAATAAGTGTTCTGTTGCGTGTCGTTGTTCAGTTATTTAGTTAGATATTGAACTGCTTTGTTGACTGCTTGTCATCTGTAAGTAGAGCAATTGAGGTAGAAGGATACACCAGTCAGACGGCGCTAACACGTGTCTGTACGGATTTACATTTTCGTAATTCTGAATCACAGCATCCCGTAGAACGTAATTTGCGACGTCTGAAGAAAGTAATTTAATTTTCCTTACAGGAATAGACTTTCACATAGAAATAATACGTACCGTATGCTCAAACATAAGAATCCTCTTTGTTTGCAGTAGCAAATAGTACATTCGCTATCTTCCGATGGTAGGTTTCACTGGTAATACTGACTTTTACACGTACCTTTGTTAGCAACGTTCAAACATCCATATCGTTACAGCACACAAGGTAGAGAGAACGACATTTGATTTATTGCACTTTCCTTCGTTGACTTTCCTCAAGGGTATATTAAAGAGTTTCAAGAATGCGACTTGTGGACTTGTTTTTCTGTAGATCATGGAAATAAATATTTGTGGTATAAGAACGGGATGGAAACATTTTTTCCTTATTTATGTACACGTGTACGTGTAATTACCACGCACACAGTTTCTTATAACACTGAATAGTGTGTGAGTACAAAGTAGCTCTTTAATATGTCAAATGTATTTCTCCTTTGGGCGAACAAATTAATAAGAGTTGTGGGTCATAGTGCTTGAATCTAAACATGACATGAACGTACATGAAAAATAAAATACGCATTTTCATCTGTGTAAATTACGAATGTAAACAGGTTCCGTAATAATTTACATTCAACCATATATTTGCCGTCTAGTGTTATAAATTGTGATAAATAATTAAATTCAAGGAAGCCTGAAGGTTAAAGTCTTCAGAGATATACCGTCGTATAAACAAAGTAGATGACCAACTATATGCAACAATAAAAATTTATTGGTCTTCAAATTAGCTCAACATGTTTCGGGCAATACTTTTCCCATCCTCAGGAGCGCAAGATTGTGATTTACAGCATGTGGTATAATGTCCTCAGATTTTTGTCGGTCGGAGGCCTGGAGCGCGGCGGTACTGACTGTAAAATTGTTATTGTTGCATCTAGTTGGTCATCTACTATATTTACATCAATGATGCAGGTCAAACACACATCAAATATGCCGTCGTGTCGACTGGTAAATAATGACAAACATCTGAAATGGTTAAAACACTTTATTATCCAACAGATGCCCAAATTTATAATTCGTTGATACAATTAGAATTATTATAAAATATTTAAAATTGCTCCAACATGTTTCGGATCACAAGGGATCCATCATCAGGGAGCTCTATAAAGTGCGTCGCTAAAATTACGGTAAATATTCTACCTTGTCCATTGATATGGACATGGTGTTATGGCAGCATACGAGTATTTGCCCGTGGCGCCTGTGGCTCCTGCACAATCTAGAGAGGTAGTACACACACACGCCACCGGCAAATATGCTGCCATAACACCGACTATATCCATATCAACGGACACGATAGAACCATTACTGTAATTATAGCCAAGCACTGTATAAAGCTCCCTGATGATGGATCCCTTGTGATCCGAAACATTTTGGAGCAATTTTAAATATTTTAAATATTTTATAATAATTCTAGTTGTATCTACGAATTATATATTTGTGCATCTGTTGGATAAGAAAGTGTTTTAATCATCACTGATGCACGGTACAAACACTAATATTTTAAATGGTCGTAGTGCCTTCATCTTCATAGTGAATCAGTCTTAGAAGATGACTGCTCCGCCCTGAAGACCAAAACATCATTACTGTTTGACCGTCGACAGGCAGTAACAACCTTGAAAATTTGAATATTCAGCAGTACCCTTGTGAGGACATCAAATGTCGTGTAAATGTAGTCTCTGTAGTTCATGCAAATATTAATTGTTTTATAGACCGAAACTATCATATCCTTACCAAGTCCAGCTGAGCCAGGTTACTCGTCGATGGGTTTATTTTGTGTAACTGTTTTACCAATTCTTTGAGCAGTTCACAGGCACGTCATTACATCCCGTTTTTGGATACGCAGTTATCGATACACGCGGTGGCGCAGTTGGTCGAGGCACTGCGCTACAAGCCGGAATGCCGCGGGTTCGATTCCCGATGGCGTCATTGGAATTTTTCAATGACATAATCCTTCCAGCCGCACTATGACCCCGGGATTGACTCATCCTCTAACAGAAATGAGTACCAGGAATATTTCCTGGAGGTAAAGGCGGCCGGTACGTAAGGCTGACAACCTTATCACCTTCATGTACCGATTGTCTTGAAATCTGGGAGCCTCAACCTCCTGGAACCTTCTAGGTCTGTCCAGGTCTGTAATGGGATTGCTTTACCTTTACCTTTTAGTTATCGATACAGCTGTGTTTTGAACTGAATACTGTTCTCTGACTCCCACATAAATTACACCGCTCGGTGTCCATGCAGAGTTGCTTATTTATCCAAATATATACTTTCTCGAGTAGACCTACTTTGTAGTGCTAGCTGTCATAGAATGATGGTTTAGGTATATATTATATTGAGAGTTATATTATGGAAGCAAGAGGTAAGGGTGTGAAAAGGATTCTCATGGTGCCCGATAAGGTGCGGGAAATTTTGCGGGAAATTTCTTTGCCAAGGAAAGCGCTCGGCGTTTAAATTCATTAATTACACAGTGCAGGTAGAAACTGTAGGAAGCCAAAACATGCGCGCAATTTCTATTGAATTGTTTACTGCCAGAAGCTTACTACATGTACTGGCATGCAATTATTCTATAGTTCAAACATTAGTGCCGCCATCATTACCACTTCCCTCTCCACCCCCTCGTCCCTCTCCTATATCCACAAAATAGCCGCAGGCTTGTTGCTTGGACTTGCATGAATGCAGCCCGCAATACGCACAGCAGTCACATAATTCAGTTTAATAATGCATAAAGTGAGGAGCTCTTTGTGAAAACAGGATACAAAATGAACGAAAATGTTAAATACCTTCATTTCTCGCCTCGTCCACTAAATTGACTTAATGGGTGAGGATAGGTTTGAGAGTGCGTCTCACTCTAGCGCAAACAGAACCATCATGCATTACATTCACTATTACAAATTTCACTGGAAAAAATTTGAAGTTCACATGGCCGTGCATCCTAATATATTTCTATAATAAAAGCAACGAGATGCACCAATGTCTCAAATTTATTTTATTTTGTCAAACAGATGCTGCTGTGTGCTTGCTAGCAGACAGCAGCATCTGTTTGACATATGCCTGTTGCCGTATGTACTGTCGTGAACTCTTGGTTATGGACGGAAAGACCGTCCGAAACATGTAGAGTTGTTCCAAAATAAAATAAATTTGAGACATTGGTGCATCTGGTTGATTTTACTGTAGAAAGTCACTGGAAAAGTTATTGAATCAGATTAAAGTTGGTATGTATTTTTGTTCGTGTGCAACAAATAATACAAATTATTCTCTTCTCGCATGCTTAAACTCACTGTTTATATATCGCATCATACTGTGTGGGATATGGAATGCATTTACTTTAGGTATAAAATTGGAGCAGGGAAAATTGTAATGTTTTGAAATACTACGACTACCATGTGCCCATCATCAGGAGGTCAAATTGTATTATACAGTCTCTGGTTCATTACACCTATAGGTGGATGTCCCGTGCACAGGACAGCCATCTACAGGTGTGATGATACCAGATGGTGTATAATACAATTTTGACCTCCTGATGATGAGCACATGGTGCTCGAAACATGTAAAGGCATGAAATAAACTCATTGTAAAACAAAATGTTTGTGCATCAAATTGATTAATTACTAAGACAAAACCTTCCTTAATATTAACAAAAACTGCGCATGGCCACATACAAAAATAGCGGTTGCGTACAGTCAAGTATTCAAGTATAGGTGAATGCATTAAGTCTGAAATCAAGGCATATAGTTTATTAAGTAAGTAGGAACGACTAGTAAATGGCAGCCTATCGACGTCACAAGTTACAAGGTAATATTTTGCTTCAGCCTCAACACAAGAACATTTACCTGAACCCATAAAATTCCGAGAAACCATGATAAAAGTAACATCACGCAATGTTTTATTTCACGTCTTCAGGAACATGAACATGCGGCCACACGCACCTCCGAAGTGTAGTATTGATCAGCCTTCTCAAGGGTTAAGAGATAGCACTGTGAGACTTTGTGAATGTGGGAGTATTCTTACACATTAGGCAGTCTGCACCTTCGTTTCTGTTGAACAACTGAGAAAGACACGTTTTAAATATACTAGACAGCGGTACAGGCAATTGTTGCACAAAGAAGCAGGAGACTCGCAGAAACGTGACGGGCAGCCATTGCAAGGTACCTTTGTGTGTTCACCTATTTTCGAGAAATTCCATCGACAGTAACTTCCAGGATATAAAAACAAACAAAAAATTAAAACGTATAATTATTCTATAGTAGGCGATGTTTCTCCCCCCCAAAAAAACCCTCCAACCGTTCCAGCCAGGATTGAGTGGGACAAATAAGTTGCACGTACTATTTCTTTAAATCTGTAAACATACACAGAGTAACAGAGACTCGGCAAATAACATCACAAGATTTATATATTCATACAGCATCTCCTATTGTCTTTCTTATGCACACATTTAAAATATGCTGTCTGTGGGTTGCAAGTTACCATTGTTAAGTATCGATGTCACTTCTTTCATTCCTCGTACGGACACGATAAGTGTACAAACAAACTTACAGACAGAATCTCGTATAGTTTTCAACAGTTACAAGTAATTTAAATTCAGTGACGCAATAATAAAGACATGATGTATGGAAATACAATTTCTTGTATGCCATTACTCTTAGAGTTAATGAAATAATTTTAAATATTTCACTTAACGAGAATCTGCTTTATGAAGTATTGAAAACAACTGCAGAGACGTGTCTAATTTTAAGATCAGTTTAATTTTTCATCTCCCCGTAAAAAGTAACTCTGTATCAGGATGATGAATAGGTTCAGCCCAAATTATTGTATAGTATATACTAATTAAATAGGCCCAAAGTATGTGCACACTACGTAATTATCACATTAAAACATGCTGCACCATTTACACAGTCTGACGATATGTCCAGGTTGTAAAGTCAGAAAAAAAAATTAGAATTCAAGTGGCATATAAGACTGTAAGGGTTTAACTAGCATATCCTAATAAATTATGTTTCCAGTGATTCGACATTTGTACGTTGCGAGGAAAAAGCTTTTCTACTTACGTAGGATTTATTTAATGATTCTGTCAGTGTTGTAGAAAGTGCTGATTCGAAAGACACTATAACTTAAACAGTGAATTGAGAAGGATGTGAAGGGAAGCGGCCTTGTTCTATTTAGAAGTAAAAGGTAAAGTAGTCCCGTTACACGCATGGAGTGGCCCAGAGGGTTCCTGTAAGTTAAGGTTACCAGATTTCATGACAACAGCACAGAACTGTGGTAAGGTTGTCAGCCTTACGCACCCCCCACCTTTACCCCCAGGAAATGCTCCTGGTACTCATTTCTGTTAGAGGCTGAGTCGACCCCAGGGCCATAATGCGATCGGAAGGATTTTATGTCAATAAAAAATTCCAATAACACCAGCTGGGATTGAACCAGCGACCTTCGGATTTGTAGTACAGCACCTTAACCACTCCAAATTAGAAGTACTATCCCGCAATCTGAAATCATGGCAGCCCGTGGTCCAGGTGAGAATTGATTTCCTTTTTTTCAGGTTTTGAAAGTAATTCATTTCAGCAAAATATAATTATACACATGTCATTACAAAGCGACGTAACCAAAAGAAGGAAGGATTTACATAGACCGAACTAAAATAACTACGTTAGGAGCAACAGGCAAAGCGTATTCAAGGTAGCTACACCCTGTCACGTTCTCCTTTAGTTTGGCCCAATCAAAGGAGAAAGAACTTATTTGAACTTTCATTTTATTTCCGTGCAATACAATATCAATACTTGTTTAAAACCACAATACACGTAAAACATTAAAATCACATTTTTAAGTTTCACATTAAAACATATTTATATTCCTCCTACATGTTTCGATCCCCATACGTGATCATCCTCAGGGAATATGCACTATATCGAGAGTGTTTTAGTAACTTCACTCTCGATATAGTGCATACTCCCTGAGGATGATCACGTATGGGGATCGAAACATGTAGGAGGAATATAAATATGTTTTAATGTGAAACTTAAAAATGTGATTTTAATGTTTTACGTATATTGTGCAATTTGTTGGTTTTAAACAATTATTGAACTTATTTGAAGTTTCTTTATCATTTTACCTCGAACTACCGTTGCTACTGAGGTCTAACGGTACACCAGGCTCTTCCCATAAGCCTGCAGTTTTGAACTCTATTGGTAAAATTCCATTTTGACCGTCTCAGGAAATCTATGCAATCGGCAGCTAAAAAGTACTTGTGGTTTTGGATCGTATAATGTGCCATATATGCGCGAAGGTCCATATAGTTGCTTCATGGTTTGGTCTTGGCCACAAGGAAAATGCTGAGAATGTCAAACATTGACTGTGAATATACTAGGAGTCCTTTCTGCTCATCAGTGTTGGCTTAGTGAGTGTCCATCTACATATGTGCATAGGATGGCAAGTGGTGAAGTGTGGTGTCAGTGTCTACGCACTTCATGATGTATTGGTAGCCTGTAGCATGATTTTTCCTTCGCTCATTAGTAGGTACGACGTCGATTGTGATGCGTCTTTGGTTGATACTGGCTCACAAGTTATGTCAGTCTGTGGAGTGCTGTTGTAGGATGTCAAAAAGTACCAACTTGATCAAGTCTTGCACGGATACTACTCTCATTTTAGACTACACAGTTAACACATGAAAGTCGTGTTGGCTGTAGTTTAATACAATTCACGGTTAAAGCTTCTTATGTACTGTAACTCACAACCTGTCACCCGTAGCTTCGGTGGGTTGTCTGTGGTGAGGAAATGCTTCCAAGTAGCAAACACTTCCGCTGTTATTAAACACAGAGTTTCCGTTCGCTTCAAACATCGGGTATGATAGACATTCATTTGGTATGTATATCCTGCAGTTCTATACCGCCCACTCAAGCCGGTAGTTGCTGGTGCGTATGGGGAACACGAAAGATTTCCCCAATCCATAGGTATCATAATATTGCAGTAGAGAATTGATGCAATATGAGGTCACAGGTCTCTGAAGTGCTTCGTCTAACCGAAAGTATATCCTTGTATTTTTGCTTCGAAATACTTGAAGACTCTCGCCTTGGAGCGTGAGGATGCCGTGACCATTCAAAAGACCACAAATACATGCGTAATATAATTCTGCATTTCTGTTGTCAGTTCGATATTTATTTCTCCATTTCTTCATTAAAATACCGTACTTATCTTCTAACAAAATATCCTCGCCAGTTTATCAAGCCTGGGCAATGACCTTGTGTTTTCTCCAGCTGTGTGTTTCCTGTATGAAACGAGTTACTACTTCCTGGACAAAAGGGAATTTTGAGTTTACTGCTCACAGCCCCATCCCCATAGTGTGACTGGGGCATTTAAATGGATCAGCAATACAACGGCAAGATAGTCTGTGAAACGAACAGTAAGAGTTTCTGTGCCATGTTTATAGGTTGGAATTGGCCGTGAAATGTATGATGCACCAAGCGATGTATAATGAGTATACAGGGTGTCCCAGGAGGAATGTGCTAGACTTCGGGAGGCTGTTCCTTATGTTAAAGTATACCGATATAACCCAAAATACCTTTATCCAAAGTTGAACGGTTACGGAGATAATGGCCAGAGAAAAGTGGGGGCTTCTTGCGGTTCCAAATACTGCAACCTGCACAGCTGATACGTCACGTGACAATGCTAGCGTCCTTGAGAGGGG
>Ga0123354_10013958_pt1 | contig 12494 bp, 2 predicted proteins | sample TergutLab28metaG_2_FD_97872 | JGI IMG/M metagenome (GOLD analysis project Ga0123354, IMG submission 97872) | Labiotermes labralis P4 segment gut microbial communities from Petit-Saut dam, French Guiana - Lab288 P4 | ecosystem: Host-associated > Arthropoda: Insects > Digestive system > Gut ... | reverse complement strand
ACCCGTTGCGCTGACCACGTGACACCCCTCTATCCGCAAAAGTTGGCACTAACTTCGCCGACCGGCGGCGGCCGCTCTGTTGGTATAGTTCGCGTGCGGACTAAGGCCACGGAGTTTAGTTTAATATAAGGACGACAACGTTCACGTACGGACGGATTGAGCATAAAGGATCTGTAACAGATCACTGCTACACCCATAGGAATTACTGTAACCGAAAAACATAGAGACAGGAGTTTGTAGTGGGAGGTGGAAGGCTTTTCTTTGTCATAGTCTGTGGCGAATTCTGATTTCCATGCTGGGAAATAATTCACTGCTATTGCCATAAACATAAGAATTTTAAGAGAGAAACCAATTTGCTTATTCTGCGCCTTATGCAGAACCGAGAAGCATAATTTTTCGATACTTAAGGAGTTTGTATTCTGAATTTAGAGATTTTTTTTTAGATTAGGTTTTTCCTATTCCCTCTTATCCCCTTATTACATTGAGGATATTAAATTTTGCCTTCACTGTAATTTCGCGAATTATTTTTCGTCTACGTATATTAGGACTTGGTAAGTAGCATAGACGTGCGTCAGGCATCTGGTTATTTCGATACTTAATTGTGTTCCTGCCATGTATTTAGAAAGTTTTACTTATAAATGTGTCAGTCTTGACATGCTTGCTGGAATGAGGACCGAAATTGTTTCTAAAACTTTTTACTGGACTGAATTCAATTTTGTATGCTTTTTAAACTGTTAATTTTCATTGTGATTTAGGTAAAAAGGATCAGTCGAACACAGCAACTCATTTATTCAGTATCAGCTCAACATGTTCGAAGCAATTCTGCAAGGTGAAGGCCGTGTGATGTAACAGCACACACACACACGCACACACACACGCACACACACACGCACATACACACGCACGCACGCGCACGCACACACTTCTTCCACAACGACGACGACGACAGTAGTCTTTCAAATTTCGTCCAGACCAGACGTGCCACAGAGCTCTATATTATGTTACCGTGTCTCTCGGATTAACAGACCCATAAAGCATACACCAAGTACACCAGCAGTGTGAAAGTCAATTTAATAAATGAATAGGAGAATATTATTATGCAGCTTTAGGTATATAAATTTTCCGATACACGTAAGTTAAAAAAAATTAGATATTTTTCCTTTTATTAACATTTTCGTATTACTTATTTCTTCTACATTGCTTACTGATTTACCGCGTATTATGTGAGGTCGTTTAAAAGCTGTAAGTAGTATATCCACTTAGGTTACATTTATCGAAAAATAGTCAACTTCACGAGAGACCACTACATAAGAAAAGCCGTGTGTAGGAGGGTGCTTAACTTCTGCACCAATTTTTAATTTTTAACTTCCACTTTTGATTTTTAACTTTAAGCATAATTATTATCGACTTTCACAAATTTAGCTCTCAACACTCTAAAACAAAATCACTCGACTCTATTCCGTTACATGCAATATGTGTTAGTGTAAAGAAACGAAATCTCAGTTTCCCTTCTGAACTGTGTGTTTAGTCTTCCATTCTTCTCAACCTGTTGATGATCACTTGGGCTGAAAAATCTTGTTGAGCTGATACTGAATTAAAGAGCTGTCGTGTTCGACTCAATGGACTTGGATTATTCAGACTTTTTTTTTTGTTTACAGCTGTATTAAACTGCGCAGGTTTTATGACTCGGTTATCGGATGTTTATGAATTATGCTGTATTTGCAAGAAAACGGTCGCTCTCTATTTTAGCCACTTTACTGGATCTGTCGGCTAAGACTCCAACTTCATATCTCCTGAATGCAAAGCAGGAATTCTTACCCCATAACCGTGACGTACGGCAGATTCTCATTTAGAGTTCTGAGAACTAAATTGACTTCATGTGCAAATAATGTTGGTACGTTTCGAGGTAGGTAATATTGGCCATGCTTGTGTGTGTATACGTCATATGTATGTACATATGCAAGTATATATGTTATATATCTGTGATATATCCGAGTATTAATGGATAGCTTATAAGGGTGCATATCAGCGTGGGAACTAGAAATGCTGTGATCATGTGTCTCTGGAGTGTCCACAGCCATTGGTTACTTGTTAATTTAATTTCACTTATTTAACCTTTTGGCGCCGGAATTATTTTTTTAATTTTAGCACCTCTGTATATAAAATATGAATAATACAGGAACCAAATACGTTAGAATTATGAAACAAACTGCATTTTGAAGAGAAAAAAAGAAAGCGGAGAGTATACACCATATTTAAAATATTCGGTACCTATATTTGTTGAATAAATATATAAAATGCAACTTTGGAGGTTAGCGGTGCGGTACGTCAACTATATTTGACGTTAGGCGTCTAAAGGCTAAGTACTTATTGTGACGAATTTTTATATTTCGCATTATTATAAGTGTTCTGATTTTTCCTACAAAGAATAAATTTTGTGTCATCTAGATGTGTTTATTTCATTCAATTTATCTTAATGATTTGGGCAGAATTTGACCAATTGTCATGAAACTACACAGTGGCCATTCCTTACACCGATTCGTACCTTACTTGATTTTGTAACCTCTTCGCTATTCCAATCCAACACCGGTAATTATTTCCAAGTAATTTCTCACCTGTGTTAAAATTATACGTTTCAAGAACAAGTCTGCAAGGAAAAATTGCTCTAATGTCACTGCAAATAGCAGACGAATAGAGGAACGACTGAGCCCGGAACCCATTTGTATTCTGTGTTTGATGCAAAATTCTCGCCTACCTTGCGGGTAATGTGCTGTGGTGACCGCGTTACCTGCACTGTCTAAACTGTCAGGACGTTTTTCTAATGTCCCATTTTTAACCAAATTTCATTGCGAACAAAATGACAGTTTACGCATGCCCTAATAATTCTGGTGTTTTCTCCCTTTTGTCTTAGCTACTGTTTATTGTGATATTAACAAGGAAGCAACCATAAACCCGGCGAAGGACAACTACCATTTCCCAATCACGATACGGTCTTAGGCTGAGTGTGTCCAGCATAATACTATACTACCAGCTGGGCTGACAGTAGCAAGGTAAACTGTAATTCACAGTAGGGCATCGATAATGGAATGCGGATACCCTGTATTATACTGAATTCCATATCACCCAGTCCCTTAAAATGAAATGCGTCTTGTAGCAGACCTACAGTAAATCACCAAACATAACATTAATAATCATAACTGCTTACACTGAATAAAATCACCAAGAAATCCGCTCTGTGCTGTAAACATCACGTGCTCATCCTAAAGGCAAACGAAGGCCTTTATCAACGTACGCTGTGTAATTTTGCACTAAATTTTAGATAAGCATGGACACTTTTTCTCCACATTTCTCTCCGGCATTTATTTCATTCTCCGTAAACATTTCACTTGATTGCGTAATGTAAAATAGTCTGAAAGCACTCAGCGGTACCACACTACAACACTGTCTTGCGAAAAAAGTTTTTTTTCGGTCACGTTGCTGAGATTTGACTTTAGTTTAACTAAAATATTGGTCATTCCCTTTGCTGGTTGTGATAGGAAATAGAGATATTCTCACAAAAAGACAAACAGTTCGAAAGCGCAGATATCTAATACATTAGATACATTGTTGGATATAGAGGACAATACGTTTGGTATGGTCGCCTCTCCGATGAGTATACGAACAAGAACACATATCTCTAAAATTATTTTATACTGCAAATATAAAAGCCTTTAGTTCAGTGGTCTCCGTCTCTTCCTATCTGGTTGTTACGCAATATAGCCGGTTTCTTATTGCACAAATATCGATTTATGTCCACCACTATTTATTCCCTTGGCAACCGACATTCAGGGACCGGCAAAAGAGGGCTTGCGCTTTTTATTTCGTCCAGAGAATACATTTCGGTTCCCTGGAAGATGGATTGAGGTTAAAGAAAGGACTGTTCGAATTATGTGTCTGCTGTCTGTGTGCTCGCAACTTACGTTTTGCCCTGAAGATAGAGGAGGGATGTTTTGCCGAAAAGATGGTATGTCTGTACAGAACTACTTGATAATATCTCAGTACACCTTCATAAGCACGTTTTCAAATCTGGCATTTCCTGGTAATTACAAATGAGCACGTTGTAAGGATGAAATCCGAAAAGGGAGAGCACACAGTGTAAAAGTCGGCTTCCACTTATTAAGTGTCATCAGTCCTACGTTATTAATTGACCCAGTTAAGATGACTTCTTTAAAAGCTTAATTTATCTGTGATTATAGATAACTTAAAATTAACTATTTTCTCTACTAAAAGAAAAAAAAAAGAGAAGACATTGGCGCAGACTGTGCTAGAAAGAGGGATGTGCTGGGAGGAGTTGTGCATGTGGCATTATACATATATACATACATACATATAAACACACACAATGCCTTTGCAAATCTTCTTACGTATTCGCTCAGCACTTTTTCTCTTGAGACACTCAAAATGCAATGAGTTTGGCCTGAAACCCGCAGTGAGTGTGATGCGGGGAGGGGGGATTCTTTTGGAAATGCAATGTCGGGACATCTGAAGGGTAAAAGAGACTCGTATTCGATCCAAATCTTACCAATTCATCTCAATCATAAATTAAAGTATGTGATTACGATGTACTGCATAATACGCTGTTATTCATTTCTAAACATATTGAAAGAATACAATTTGGAATCTGATTTTCTTTGCATTTAAGCGCGTTAAAGAAAATACAGAAAACTGTAGTGCCTAATTACTATAATAATTTATAACACGACTCTGGTATAAAAATTATAAGTTTATTCCTACGTCGCAGAAAACACCTTATTGCACTGCACAGGCCTGGAATAATCTTGTTCACGGGAGCGATCGCCCTTTGTTCTGAACGCATAAAGATATTGCTTGGACAAAATGGAAATATTTTAGTGTTAAAACAGGCGATATGTTCAGTAATCACTGCGCTTTGAAGGGTTACAAGTTCACGCCAGCTGGCACATACCAAATCAAAGGCTTGATGCAGTGGAATTTAAATGTTTTTTATTATTCCCCCAAATACCATCTTTGTGAGTTTCAACACAACTCCAAAACTCAAAACCATGGATATAAATTCTATCATGTTGTAAGGTGTTGGGTGTCGAGATGCAGCATTCTCTTGCTGTTCATAGTCATTCACTGGTTAAGCGAGACACATTTTAGTTCACAACAGCCATATTATTTTTCGTTTACAAAAGTGTTAAACTTCTGTCGTTCAGGCCCATAAGCGTCACATTTCTGTTATGAGTATATAAATGACAGACTTTATGATTAATCGGTTTGGAAAATTTAATGGTTTGAAATAACAGTGATGTGCTGTACTTGTATTTGGGACGTTCCTGTTAGAATGTGGGTCAGAATACCAGGTACTCGGAGGAATTAACATCGTGTATCCATACAAATAACCCTGGAAGCCTTAAACCTGTACGACCTATCGTTATTTAATTAAACTAAGCGAGAATTAAGCATTTTCTGTTCTTTAGAACCGTTTGCTTTTGAATCGGTGTACCTCGGGGATTTGTGTGCTACTGCAGTTGTTGAATGCTCTCTGCATTAGACCAAGCCGTGGTCAAGTTGATTTAGACTTGGTGCCGTGATGAAGTCGTATAAATCACGTTCTGTGCTCGTAACTTCAATTACAGCTGCGTGAAAATAGAAGCGTTCAGGGCAGAATCCGATGGTTTAAGCTTGATCACTTCGGTAATCATGATTGGAAGTTGCTCGCCCAACCAGTCGCTTAGTACAGAGGGCACCGGTCTGTGAGTACTTGAACCATTCGTGCCGCTGCAGAAGTGATGTTCGAAGCTTTTTGGAAATGACTATATTCCTCACACAAACATATGATTGAATTTGAACCGCTGCTTTACGTAAATTAATGTTTTAACGCAGAATATGATGTATTCTGGATGGATCGACTGTGTTTCGAAATGCTGAATAATGTCAGAGGTGTGGAAGAGGCGTTCTGGTGGCAAGAGGTTTGCAGAAGTTTGCGGAGATAAGGATGGATTGGCTGTCATGTTTTGTTTGGGAACAGATAAAAACATGTGACGATATTTCATTGCTTCTTTTTCTTCGTGTCAGACTTATTAGTACTGATGATGATGATCATGATGGTAATATAGTTATGCCGAAAACTGAGCTCTAATTTAACGACACTTACTGACAGCTGCACCGTGTTCCACCTATCTTGTCCTTAGGCATGGCAGCTTTATCGCAGAAATCCTGTATCTTCAGCGACATCCTGTAACAGCTGGCGTCCTCAGGTACGTGTACACCATAGAAGGGACGCTGTCTATTATGAATATTTATACTTTTAACCTAAAACGTGGTTTTTATTCTGGCGAGAGGGTGAGGGATGTCAATAAATTCCGATAGAAATCAGAATACGTGCTGACAGCTTGCGAGCAAGCTTTCAGCAAACATGTATGACATATACCATTGCCGTGTGTACACTGAAAAACTCTGGTGATGGACAGAGGAACTGTGCGAAACATGTAGAGTTTTATTCCAAAAATAAATTTGAGAAATTAGTGCATCTAGTTGGTTTTATTATAAGAATCTTGTAAAAGCTTTCAAGCCTAGACTAGTTCATCATTTACGGCGGCCTTTCGCAGCGTCATATAATGGAAATCTTGTTTTATATTTCATTTTGAAGTGAAAATATTTTCAAGGATTTTTTTTTTAAATTTTTGTATGTATTTTAAACCAACATGCCCAGACTGAATGGATGACATTTTTAATTCTGTTTCTGTGACTGTTACTTTTCGCCCTGCTGCAAGTATATTTATAAGTAATATCACATAGTTCGATTTGTATTCAGCGTGCGAACGTTATTCAGTGCGGCAGATGTCTCTTGGGCTGCATGCACGGCAAAATAACAAAAAGAAACAAAAGCCCAGATATATGTGTCGTACTCCTCTATGCGAGACAAGCAGCTGGATTAGCTTCTTCACACTCCCCCCAACGCACATAAAAATCTCTAGAGATATAGATATGAGATTCGTTCGATATATGTAAAAGCGAAGATGCCTTGTTGAGAACAGTCATTCGTCTTGTTGTGTTTGTCTGCCGCTTGAGGACGCTGAAATATTTCAACGCTCCGTGCTGGGGACATTACTTTCTCAAATGTAATTGTCATTTAAATTGTATAGTGCGTCCCATTTGTTATACAAAGCACAAACTGTTTCCATTAATCTCGTAGGAATTTTACCAGCCATTGACGTGGTTACATATTTTAAGCAATGCTTCAGCTATCGTCATGTTGCAAGGGCCAACATCGTGGCGCTCTACAGTACATTTACTCCCGTATACGTCATCGTGGCTTGCACTTTAAGTAACCAGAGAACAACAAAGTATTTGTAACCATTTTTTTTTCATTGTTACACCGTGCATGTTGTCAAGTTACTCAATTATTACACCAACCACTGCACATATATAAAATTTACACATTAAAACATTAAAAACGTTCCTAAATGTTTCGGTCCTAAGACCATCATCAGGGAGCTGTATATTCCTTGCTAGTCACACTAGAAATAGTCACATATTAATTTCGTTGTACCAGTTGGGTGTTGTGGCAGCATGACGTGTTGTGTAATGTTATGTTGCGAAGAGTGCCTTACAGGGCAGGGCACTCTTCGCAACATAACCTTACACAACACGGCATGCTGCCACAACACCCAACTGGTACAACGAAATTAATATGTGACTATTTCTAGTGTGACTTTAGCAAGGAATATATAGCTCCCTGATGATGGTCTTAGGAGCGAAACATGTAGGATCGTTTTTAATGTTATAATGTTGAAATTTTTTTTATATGTACAGTAGCTGGTGTAATAATTGAGTATTTGTAACCAATTTGAAAGTTGCAAGAAAGAACGCCCATAGTGAGACTACATTATTTTTAATGGACTGAGTATTAAGTTCTTTATTTGTCCAACTAATGCACACAATTCTAGTAAAATCCTTAAACTGTTAAAATCATCTAAAATTATAATAGTTGCTCCGACATGTTTCGGTTTACATAAAACATCATCAGGGAGCTCTCAGCCTGTGCTTCGCCAAAGCTACAATGTTGATATCGGTTACATATATCGATATTGGAAGATATCGGTACTGTGGCTGCACATTTTGTTCAGCCTTTCATGCGTGTGGATCATGCACACAGTGCACGATCCAGCTCCCTGATGATGGTTTATGTAAACGAAACATGTCGGAGCAACTATTGTAATTTTGAATGATTTTACAGTTTAATGATTTTATAAGAATTGTGTGTGTTAGTTGGACAAATAAAGAATATAATATTAGCAACATGCACGGTGCAACTACGAAGATAATGGACTGAGTAGTTTATATCTTACATCTGTCACAAAAGAACGGGCCTAACAGCTGTGCATAATTTTAAGCCTAAAATTAAAATGCACTACAGGTGGGATTTATAATGCTGTTGGAAGAAAAGTCATCAAGATAAAACAAAATTTTACCCTATTATTAGACCTACACGTATGTAAGCTAATAACATGTCTCTTTTATCTTAGTCTTGTAGACAGGTAAGACTAAAATAGAGAGAAGGTACAAATTATTATAAAATATTGAATAGAAAATTTAGAGGACGGAACATTTTGACTAGTAGCAAAATACGTATACACTTCTTGGACATGGGCTTTTTGAAATATTACCAAGTTTCGGGCGCTGTTATCCTTGCCAAGAACGTACTACAGTCACTCTTCCCTTCTATCTGTCTGTCTTTCTGTAGCATTTAGGCCCAAGCGCGAGACCCGCTGCACTGATTTTATTTAAATTTAGGCTGGTGAATTTTTAATGAAATTTGTTTTATCAGGTTCAATATTCTTTCAACTCGGACAATGTTAATTAAACTTTACATGAAGATTTCTTAGCATATACGCCCTATTACACGTACTTCGGGGGAAACCTCAGATATCGAGGAATGAAACGCATAGCTAAAGATTATTGCAATAATCTCAGGAAAAAACTAAAATAACGCCTTATATGAGATAGGTGGAAAAACTCGTAAGGACAATTCCAGTCACGGTCGAGTGTAGCGCCTGGCGGTAGGGTGCGGAAAACATATAAACTTCTGAAAGTTGTGAGTTCCTTCTTCGGCCCACAAACTACGTAATCGTATCGGTATATTTGACCGATTCGAAAGAACATTAAAGTTTTGTAACAAAATTTATTGTCGATCCTCAATTACCGAATTTGACATGAACCCGCCGATCATTCTTACGAGATGACTGCAAGTGCCGGACACGTTATCGTGTTCTGGGTCATAACCAAATGTGGTCGGGCAGGTGGATTTCAATATTCCCCCTTCCTTGGAAATTATGCTGCTCACCGCCAGCTTACAGGTTACTGATAACGCAGCAGGCCAATGTCAGGCAGCTCCGCAGAAGGCCTTAAATATTGTACAGGGACAGACTGGAATAAAGGGCTTGTCCTTTACGTTCAGGTTATTTGCGTTCCGGGCGGGAAGGTCGTATGTAAATGGCATTTTCTTCAGTCCTTTATTGAAGCGCTAAAACTTTGCCGGAGTGTCTTATCTGTTACGAAATAGAAGTAAAGAATAATTCATGTCTTTTTAAGTGTAATATTAGTACGATAACTGGCGTTATGAAGTACGTATATATATATATATATATATATATACACACACACATAATAAACATATGTAATTGTGAGCATCAAAGCAACACCATTATCAGCAGATATATAACACACATAAGTAACTTTAGCAGAACTTTGATGCTCCCTGATGATGGTTGAAAAATAGCAACCGAAACATGTAGGAGATTAATGAATGTTTTTGAAGTGTTTTAACCAAATAAGTTTTACAATATTTTAAAGACAAGGTGCAAGTGTTGGTATTTTAAATGAATGTAAATCACTAATTAACATTCAGACTAGGCGTACGTGAAATAATTTAAGAAGTACACCCTTAAAACAGCAAATAATTCACTAACAGACTACGTATTTCAAACTCGAATACACTTTTCACTGTTTTAACAAAGCTTAGTCTCTGTATCTGGAAACTAAGAACACGCGTAGCTTTCCCGACTCTAATACTTTTTTGCCTTGCAGCAAACCACTGTTGTATAGTTGATGGATATTTTTGCCGAGTGGTTGATAGACACTTTTTTTTCTGCAGGATTGTTGTGTGTACTGTATGTAAGTCATAAGCTTATTTCATCATGCGGAGTCCTCGCCTTTCTGTAACTCTTACTATTTGTTTACACTATTATTTCTTAGTAAGCAGACCAGGCATGGGAGGAATGCAGTTTCCTGCCTAAATGATTATCACGCGATCAATGTGTGGGTTGACTTATGTAACAGTAGCTGCCTTGTGCTCCAGTTGCAGTCTGTAGAAGTATCTCGAATGGTGACCAGAAGCATCGAAGGAAGCTGGACGACCAGTGTTAATATTAATGACGGTACGAAAGATCCTGAGAACTGAACTCAATGCAGTTTATTTGTATCGACATTATTGACTGTTTATGCACAATAAACTCCAGTACACTTGACGTGGGAATTATTGCGAGTGTGTGCAGCCTGCCCAACTCCTCGTACCAACCTGAAGTTCCAGCTCCGTCTCTCCTGGAACAACATCCACGATGCGTTTCACACGAGACCGCGCAGGATACAACACGGCAAAATTGGATTCAATTTTCCAGTTACAACACAGAGGCGACGACATACCAATGCATAGCGCAAGTGAGAGCACTGTCTGTTAAGTCTTTAAATAAGAGCAAATGTTGGTGTAAGAGCCATGCCCAGCTACTGCATTTTTATTCAGCTTATGAACATTATTATCAAACATTACCCTAATGGGTTTGGTACTCATGCATCATACTGCTTACTGTGTGTGTGTGTGTGTGGGGGGGACTGAGAAGGTAGTTTGAATTTATTTCATACTGCTGCTTTCGACTGCACTTTACATTACCGAAAGAAATGATAGTGGAATTGCACGATGAGGTGCAGGGGAATTAGTAGATGAGGCAAAATGCATTCAGATTTAATGTCTTGAACCCCATAATTATTAACAAGCTACTTGGTTCAGTTGTTGAAAGACTGGTATTAATGAATGAATCATGCACGTTGATTAGGTCGTGTACCCAGCTGTAGTTGCTGGTTTTGGGCGGAGTTCACATTAAGTTAATTGGAGTTTTTTTTATTATTTAGAACCGCAATGATAATCCAGCGAATTATGTTTTCACTGATATTTCACGGAGTCTGTCATTAGTGAGACCACAGGAGCCCAAAATGTTTATTTTCAAGAAAAGTTAAAAAATGCTAGTGAACACACTATTCTGCTGTTGGTTTATTTTTCCAAGGAATAACCGACAAGTATGTGATTTTTTGATGCAGCTACATTTCAGTAACACATTTTCATTTTAAGAGTTAGAACCTATAGAAATCTTTGCGCTCGTATTGTTTTTACAAGTAATTTGACCCTGGGGCCAGCGAGCCTCCTGTACATTTGGCACAAGGACCCTTTCCCCGGGGGTAAAGCGGCCGGGGCGTGGCGTTGATCACTCCTCCTCCTCCTCTAGCGCCGAAGTTAAAGAAGGTGAAGAGCTATACATCTACTCCCCTTCTGGGCCTTCACGGTCTGTTCTAGGGTGAACTTACCTATTACCTCTTACCACACGATATTTAGGAAACGTTTACCTACACATGTGGCTACACGTCTTCCTTGTTGATATCAGCTGTTCAGTCATGTGGGTTCCAGTAATTTCTTTATGGTCAGATGTCATATTATGTATATTTTTCTTGGGACACCATTCTTTTGCGTCACAATCGTTCCACTTCTTTTTGCCCACCAGCTTTAACTCTTTCGATTTTCACACATATGGCTACTCGGTGGGCTATAAGAGCTAGGAAACACTGTATGGTGTTAGTTTTCTTACATGACCCATAAGCGCCAGACCGATGCTCTAGTGAGTTTTTGTTATACTTTCTAAGAGTATTATCGGGGCACGCGGTGGCGCAGTTGGTCGAGGCACTGCGCTACAAGCCGGAAGTTTGCGGATTCAATAACCAATGGTGTTAATGGAATTTTTCGTTGACATAATCCTTCCGGTCGCACTGTGGCCCTGTGGTTGAATCAGCCTCTAATAGAAATGAGTACCAGGAATATTTCCTTGGGGGTAAAGGCAGCCGGTGCTTAAGCCTGACATCCTTACCACCTTCATATGCCGACTGTCTTGAAATCTGGGATCCTCACGCTCCTGGAAACCTCAGGGCCTGTCCAGGCCTGTAATGGGATTGCTTTACCTTTTAAAGATTATTATCCCTGCGATCGTTTGTCTAGCTCCCGTCATCGGCTGTTAAACCTCCCCGACAAGCGAAATATGACGCTACGCTGGCAGAGCGCGGGGGGGGGGGGGGGGGGTTTGGCCCCAGTTTTTTTGGTTAAAGGGGGATTAACCACCCCTTTTTTTAAAATTTTATTTATACTTTTTTTTTTTTTTTTTAATTATATT
>Ga0123354_10013957_pt1 | contig 12494 bp, 5 predicted proteins | sample TergutLab28metaG_2_FD_97872 | JGI IMG/M metagenome (GOLD analysis project Ga0123354, IMG submission 97872) | Labiotermes labralis P4 segment gut microbial communities from Petit-Saut dam, French Guiana - Lab288 P4 | ecosystem: Host-associated > Arthropoda: Insects > Digestive system > Gut ... | reverse complement strand
TTCTCAAACACTCTCAGCTTCCTTTCCTCCCGCAATGTCAGCGACCAAGTTTCACACCCATACAAAACAACAGGCAAAATTATAGTTCTATATATCTTGATCTTTAAATTTTTGGATAGCAACATATCTGAAGTTACACAAATAAAAATACACCGAATGACCGATAATAAATCCCACTTGGGCTGCACCAATAAGCTGTCCTCAATGCAACTAAATGGAAAATTCAGTTATAATGCAACGGCTTCAATTAAATGACAAAAATATTTATTTCAATACATTGTATTTTTTAAAATATAACTTTATAATTGAGTCTAATGCAACTGTATACGAAGCATGTTCAGTAACTAGTCTGTAACATTTTGCTAATCAAGCATTTAAATTTTAGGCGCGTTTTTGAAATTGCGAGAAGACTCTCAGCTTTGTCGTGTCCGTCCTTCCATCTGTCCGCCTATCCGCACGGAACAACTCCCACTGGACCGATTTTCATATTTGTGCGACGAGAATATTCAAGTTTCATTAAAACCGGAGAAAAATAACGGGTACTTTACGTGAAGACCAATACACAGTTTATATCATATCTCGCTCAGTTCTTCTTGGAATTATAAACGAAAATCAAAACACACATTTCATATTCAGTAACTTTTACGAAAATCGTGCCGTTTATGAGATAATGTGGAAGAGTTTCTAGAGCCGGGCAGGACACATGACAATATGGTGCATGCACGTTTCATGCTGGATGACTAAAACTACAAACACACACTCACGACTTGTAATACTTACTGCTTTTCCACTGCAACAATTGTTGCATGAACGCGCGTCACTGTTAAGTTATACTTACATTGCCTGTCCTGTTTCTTACGAGGTAGCACCTACAACAGGAGTAAAACGCAACAGACTGGTCCAGAGTCCACCAATCAGGTGCCGTTTATAAGATTAGTTCATTTGCAATGACAGCGACATTGGAAACTTGGTGCTGCGAAGACGTTCGATGTGTGATTCGGTTGTTGTGGGCTTCAGACTTGCCCCCATCTAAATTAGCCGCCAGTTCGTAGCGTTGTATGGTGGTGCCGTAATGAGAGAGCAGCATTTCAGCAAACGGTGCACCGGTCGACCTAGCACACCAAGGCGAATATTAAACCAACTAAATTAAAGGAGCTTATCTTGAGTAGACCCGCGCGTCACGATTCGAGACCTATTGGCTGCCGATTCTACAGTAAAGAATACTGTTCGTGAATGTTCGTGATGGACAATTGCAGGTGCCCGATTTATATGACAGCGGAATTTCTGATTCTTGCGAACGTGAGACAAATGCATAAGTATGCTCTGGGAATGTGTTAAGAAAATAATCATAATTCAATGCAATAAACGAAGTAATTACTTTAACGTTTTACTGCTTTCTCTTTTTAAATTGTATGACCTGGGGAACTTCGCTTATTGAACGTGAATATCGATATAGCCTACCGTCTTCAGGCAACTGGTCGATTAGAAATATAATAGGGTCACTGCATATTCTCTTTGTAAAATTGATAAAAGATATTAGCAAAGCATAAAATGGTAAAATATAAGCAAATGTGACACAACACAGAAAGCAACGTTGCTGACAGTCTGCTTCTCCGTAATTAGCTTTCAGTATCGATAAAAGGACACGATTACACGGCAGTGGACCAAAGGAGGCAGTGCTGCGGATGATGGCCTGGAATGATTATTGCAATAGATATCTGAATTACGTAATGAAGGTATATTTCACTCACCGTACGTAATGTACATCAGTCCTCTGTGCTCTAGTTTACTCTAAAAGCAGATGGAACGGCCAGAAGGGTTTCAAAAACGGCGAGAGAACCAGAAATAAGTACATGAAGAATACAAAATCAATCACAAAATTCAGTATGCCCACGATACATTTAAAATCAAAATTCGAATTGGTTATTATGACGACCCCCACCCTACCCGACCATAAAATGTATGTAAAAGTCGTTTTGAAATGTACTCCACCACTGCAAAACTCGGCCATGGAATTTGCGTAGTTGTTGGCAGTGCACTTGTGACCAAAATACTTAGAAGTAGCAAAATCTATTTGGCTTCCCCCCCCACCCCACCTTGTACATATCTGCCCCCTGTATTTATATGCTCCATTCTGGGCATGTTCCATGCATTTATTTGTGAGACACTCGTAGAATACTGTTATTCAACTATACGTAAAAGCATATAATAGATATTAGTGTAAATACATAGCCAGCACTGGAGTCGACAGTAGAAGTATTCCGTAGCAGTAGCAGTTTTGTACATTTTTAGTAGAACCATTTGGCTTTATTTCAGTACCTATTACATAGATTGATTGTATGTACTAACAAAATTTTGTATTTTACTATTTATTAATATGAGGCAGTTCAGTGAACAGTAGTATGGAAAATATTGTGTACTCCTTAATCAGCACGACAATGTATCATTTTGAAATATGTATCAAAATTGTTTTAAGACAAAAGTGAAATATTTGCGTTCTGCAAATCGCCACTTCTTCAAGGATCTTCCACCTGTTTAAAAAGCAATATAAGAATTACACCAAAACGTTTCGAGACCATATTGTAAATTTGATCCACTACACACACACACACACACACACACACACACACGCACACACATACACACACTTGCACAAGACTGTGGAACGTACACTAAAATATCTTTTACCTAAACTATGCATACGGAAACCCATTTATAAATGTCTTCAGTGTGTGGCATACAAAACGCCTGTAAGTATACAGCAAAAAGCTGCAAACTGCCAAATGTTTCAGATTTCAGATCGTATACAGATTTGTTATTTGTTAGGTCATACATCGTCGATATAGCAGCGACGTACTAATTTTCGCCAAATAATACCGACATCTCTCAGATTTACGTAACATTTAGAAGAATGGCTGATCGTGTATATGTATATGTACGCCATATGTTTGCCCTTTGACTTCTATTTCAGTTCCACTAAAAATATAAAATTTCTCTAATATATCAAGATACGGGCCTGCCTTAGAGATGTGTAACATCTTCATTATATATATATAAAGACACAACGCCAGTAATTCTGCCGATAATCTACATCTGCGTAGCGATCATGGCCCTTAGCAGTTACGAACAAGACCTTCAGATATTTTTCCTCTTTTATCCAGTAAATGATTGGACAGAAATTTGTCAGATTTGTTTAACTGTTGTATTCGTAAACAGTGCATAAAACAATGTGTTATAAAAAATGCTGAGCTAGAAGATAGTAGTGAAATAGTACCCACAGAATTTTTAAACTTTAACATGTGGACACATTAGGCCTAGCCTTCCGCCGTGTGGGGACGTTTAAAATTCACTCTTTTAAAATGTTTTTCTCGATTGAAGGAATGTTTAAGATGGCACTGGTCATCTGATATCTATTCTACGTCAAACTGTTTAACTTTAAATAGAAATGTAATTGTGAGCGGGCTAGACTAAAATAAACTCTCGTGTGTGTGTGTGTGTGTGTGTGTGTGTGTGTGCGGACATTACCTAACTTGTTTCTTACAAAACATGCGTGTATCGCTGTTAAGTACTATTGTTTGTATATGAATACCGTCCGTGACTTGTTAATCAAACCGCTTGCTTCTTCTCTGAAAATATATCTATCATGAACGATACGTATCTAATGCTTTTGATTCCCTGTGTCAATAGTAAACTGTTCTAACTAATGACATGCTTGGCAAGAGACTTCATGTCACTCGTAAGAGAGACAAACTTACCAAACACCCTGTGTATGTTATTAATTGAAAAAAATTAATGGTTTGCTTCTGTGGAATTTTTTTATGTTGTTTGAACATATTATGTTACAAATATCTAATAACTTTTAGGTATAATCATTTGAAACAGTTTTTTTCCTCACTAACTTTCCAGAAAATTACAATATGGGAAATTTTTAAGTTTAAACAGGGCTAAGTAGTCAGCATTTTTTATAATGACAGTACGGTGCATCCTCCTTACGTCTCTGCTAAACATATTTATGTGATTTGTTTCTAAGTGTAAGAAGTGCGTCGTTTAAGTAGCACGTATGTATGTATGTATAGAGATATACAGATATATAAGTACTTATATGTCGGCACGGTATTGCTACCATCATTGATTCAAATATATACCTTCCACTGTAAGTGTTTGTAAATGGGTTTCCTGATAATTCCGTAAGCAATTTAATGTGGTTCAACTGCTTAATTGATTTACCGAAGGAGAACATATTGTTTAACTTCGCATGCTTTAGCAATGTCATTCTGTGGTGAAGCACTCTCTCTCTCTCTCTCCGTCCCACTTCCACTTCCTTTGAGTAAGTAAGACGCAATCTCTTCTCACAACGCCGCACATTACTGTAGAGTGGCAGTTATTGACTGAAGCGTTAATTAGTACGCACACATATTCAAACACATGCACACGCTCTGCACTCTACAGGGCTTATAAATGTGTAACACTGAAGAGACAGTAAGAGCTGCATCGTGTTGTGACGTGTTGGAAATATAATAGTTGTGTTTCTGGTATACACCATTCTATGTCAATAACTTTCAGCACATTAGCAATTCAGTCAACGAAGAATCCTTCGATATGTTAATGTATGTACCATGTGTAGTTTTACTTTCTGTATTACTGAAAACCTCAGAACCCTGTTCAGTCCCTCTAAAACATTTTCTTCTGTCCTTCTCTGTTATGCATTCGGCTGAATATACGCGCGCTTTATAATGTCGTATTTTACAATTTGACCTGTCCCCGCTTTATGACAGATTTAAACCAATGAGCTGAAGTTTCAGAACATAAAGTTACACTCTGTTTTAACTTGTGGAGTGTTATTGTCAATACCTACAAATTTTAAAACCAATATTCAGTTTTTGCTTGTGACCAGATTTTAAGACATTTCATTTGTTGTCATCCAGTACAAAGAAATGTTTCATTACGTCAGTAATTTTAATTCTAGGATTTCAGATTACGCCGCGAAGTAGATGAGAACTGCGCTCTTCTGGGTTGCTACGTAGCGAATAGTGGTAATTTCTGACCGGCGTTTCGGGACAACCTATCGTTCCCATCTTCAAGGGTGGGAACGATAGTTAATAACCCAGAAGAACGCAGCTCTCGGCTGTTTTCTTCTCCTAACTTTCAATTAAAGAATCTACTGTTTCCTCTTGACTTTCATTTAATTTATGAACTGTTGGGATAAACATTTAATAATTTACAACAAAATAGCTAACCATTTTATTCACATAAATCGTGCTGCAGTACCAGAAGACTGTCTTGTGAAAACATCGGTTATTTCATGAAGCGACTAGGTTTGAGTGTATCTAATACAGCACATCAAAAACAAACTGCGTAATAAATTTTATGCTGTAATTTCTAAACGTCATAATTTCAGGGCGAAGAAACTCGCGACAGTATTTTCTGTCAAGAAAAGAACTTGTTCCATATTTAGTTTTATGAATCATAAAAATTAGAGTTTTGAGATACAAAATGGAAACGTAAGTCGTAAAATAAGATGAATTTCACCTGCTCAGATATTTAAAATTATGAATGTTATATGTGCAGGTTGAAACTTGTAACTTTACTTCCGGTCAGTACTTTTATTGTGGATGTACCTGAGGTAACGAGCATAAACTCTTGAATCACAGAGCCTGAAATAATCATCATTGCATACACGTAGCAAGAGAAAAACACCACTTCACGAAAACTGTATCTTTTCATGCTGCGTGAATCTTCGGTACTGTGTTCCTGCCTTGGCAGTAGTTTGTTGTGTGTCCGTAATATTTTGCATCACCCTTTGCTCGATCCCAAACCCTCGTTCAGCCAAATCGTCACTGTTGTCAGAAACGTATTTCCAGAAGAATTTCTCCATGTAAATGTGCAATCGTACTCCAGTTTATGAGCCACCTGTAATTGTGCCGGCTTGCTTTGGCATAAATTGTCACGACGTTTCGGCACATAAGTGACGATGCACTACTAGCTTTTCTTCTTCGCGGAAATATCCAACATTTTTATTTGTAGTTCAGGTAAACTACTGTCAGCTGGTGTACTGTAAAGCAGAAAACTATTTTATAAACTGTTTACCATTGATCCATGAAGAAGGTACTTGTGCTCTTAGTTTACAAACACAAAGATCGTTGTACCTGTAGCTGCTTTAACAATTCTTTCTGCATAGAGTCGAGCCATTTCTTCTTAGTCAGCCAGTAAAGCCGTAATGAATATGCAAATGTATTAATTTAAAAATGTACAATAAGTAAGATAACACAAATTTTACAACTCTCTGGAATTTTTAATTTCATTTTGTTTATGTAGTGTAATAAAGAGGATCCTTGGCAGATATGTCGTAAATTTTGTAGAAAGATATGAACAGCAGCCTTGGGCCGTAGCTTATTTTTGTAAATTTAAGAAATTTTCTATTCCATTTTTTATTCTTTTCTTTTCCTCTGTACTTTCGAGGTAAGCCCTTAAATTTTGTTGTGTTCCATCATTTTAGCTGAATGTTAACAGCCATTTCTATTTGTAGTCGTGTCTTTATTTCTGATACCGTGAATTTCGAAATCTCTTCCGTGACAAAAGTAATGAGCTGTGCCCTGTGGGTAGCTGGCTAAGACGTGTTTTTACCCCTTAATTATTAGCTAGCCCCTTAAAATTTTTCATCATTGTGGACCATGGGGAGCACATGTACTGACGCATTTTAGTTACGTTCATTCTTATTTATTAATATTATAATATATAATGTTATTTTAAAAATCATACACTTAACATAGAAAACTATATTAACGGATGCTTAGAATTCCAGGAAAGTAAATATAGTGGATTTCGTATTATTCCTTTGAAACCCACCACGTTTCTTTCATATCATGAAGAACGTCTGTCACCATACCTGACTCCATTAAACAGAGTCTGTTTTCAGAAATTGGTAGCCATAAAAGTTTCTAGCACTTATGGGACCCGAATATCCATTAACTTCACATAAAAGCCATCCAGAGACGAATTTATTCCACATGCTTAAACACAGCATCCATTAGATCCACCTTAACCTCCTTCCGTTATTTACACCCAGGCTTCCAAGCGCCTCTTCTATAATGTTTTCCGTCTACTGATGTGTATGCATTCCTCACTGTCCACATTCAAGCTAGGTTCCCCACATTCCCACCCTTTTTTATTTGCAACACCCTAACATTGTGTTTAAAGCGTACAAATTGTGAATCTTTTCGTCAGTCCATTGTCTTCACTCTCTTGTTACTTTATCACTTTCAGATCAAACATTCTCTTCAGAAACTATTCTCAAAATACGCAATATACCGAGGTGACGAACGAGTTTCACATCCATCTGAAACAGTAGGTGGAATGGTAAATTTCAGTTTTAACAATTGAGATAGGAAAGGAGGATATAAGTTATTGTCAATTGAGTGACCTTAGGAAATTTTTCCCGACGTTAACCTGCTCTTTTTTCCTTCATGGTTGTAGTTTTTGTAGTGTCTTTCACACATACGTATGAACAACAAAACAAGGAATTTATTGTTGCAGACTTGCTGAATACTTGTTTTCAACTTTGCGGTACACCAGTGCAACCTAATGACAAGGAATCTCCGTGAAAAAGAAAAGGCTTACATGCTCTGAATTGAAAGACTAACCACTTCAAATTCGTAACTCTGTTGTTGTTTCTTCATCAGCTTAACTTGAAACTGCGTTTCAGAAGCGCTGGCTAAGAAGCTGGCTTATTAATAACAGTGTTTATTTGTTCTATAATAATATTATTAACTATTACAGTTTTACTTCTCACTGGACCACTTCCTTTGAAAACCATTGTTTTAGATGTGCTCTTTGAAATTTTTAGTCCATATTGGGATGTAACTCTCCCCAGTTTATGTATAGAAATGTGTAGTTTATCTTCTGAATTCGCCATTACAAATTGGTCGTCCGCGAACAAAAGTATCCTAATATCTTCATTTCTTGAAGTTTTGATTCCTTTCATCTCCTCAACTTTCCGGTCTGTAGTAATATGATATATGTATATTTCAAATAAAGTCGGTGAAAGGGGCAGCCTTTTCGAACTCCTTTATTCATTTTTATCTGTTGTGTCGTTGTGGCATCTAATTTTATTTTTATTTCGCTGTTGTCATATATTTTTATCATTTTTAAATTATTGGTTTAGGATTATTTCTGTTTCGTAAAATGCTAAATAGGAATTTTTTTATGTTTTGCTGACCGTGCATCTCAGTATAGACCTAGTAATTAACCAACTTAAAGCACAAATTCTTGTTTTATAATAAGTTTATTATATCCTCTACATGTTTCGAGCACTATGTGCTCATCACCAGGAGGTCAAAATTGTATTATACAGTCATTTTGACCTCCTGATGATCAGCACATAGTGCTCGAAACATGTAGAGGAATATAATAAACTAATTATAAAACAAGAATTTGTGCATTAAGTAGGTCAGTTGCTAAGATTATGCTAAATAGCAGCCGACTTCTTAATTCATCAAAAGCTTTTTCATAATAAAGAAAAGAAAATTTTGAATACTTGCAATTCTCCAGTAATCGCTGTATTTGTGAGAAGTGTATAAAATTCACATACTGTTACGGCAGGTGGTGCATGCAATATCTACTGAAATTTAAATTTTAACAGAAGTAATGTTGAATTGGTCGGTCTTTCAAGTGGCATAGTGACTTTTGGTATGTTTCTTTTTTAAATATGTCTAATATCACTGTTACCTGCATTTTATTTTGCTTGGTGAATCTTTGTAATAATTGTAATGTTCTTAATGTTTGTCATATTAAGTAGAATTAGCTGGCAACATGTTAGATTTGATGAGCAGATGCCTAGATGCGTTGCTCGCTCCCTTTTTGCGAGTTTTGAAATATGTGGTTTGTGTTGCAGTCATCTGCGCTCAGGGTCTGATTGCAAAAGACAAGAGTGGTACTTCAGATCCCTATGTAACGGTTCAGGTGGGTAAAGTGAAGAAGAGGACAAGGACCATGCCGGCAGAACTTAATCCTGTCTGGAACGAGAAGTTTTACTTGTAAGTAAATGCTGAAATTTGGGGTGTGATTTGTGCATAACATTTTGTTAACATAACCTATGTACGTTACTAACCAGTCTTCTTTCCCAAACCATGTACAGCTTACTGTGTCGTGTGTGTGTGTGTGTGTGTGTGCGCGCTGTGTCATCGAACTTATTTCAGTAATAGTATGACGCCATGCTCCTGTGGGGCGCCAAGACGTGTTATATTCTCAGGGTGAATTAAAAGCCTACATACATGGGGAAAATGTTCTCTGTGTTTACAAAAAGTGGTCTATATGGACACCATTACATTGACAGCACATATTTGTATACGTACGCGTCTCTCCCACTCATGGCGAACTCGCTTTAACACATCTGGTGGTATGCGCGCACATGCATCTCTAATGCTTTCTTTTAGGTGGTCCATACTTTGCATCTTCGCCTGGTTTACCATGGCCTTCAAATAACCCCACAAGTAAAAAATGTGTGTGTGTGCGTGCGTGCGTGCGTGCGTGTGCGCGCGCGTGTGTGTGTGTGTCAGATGTAAATAGAGTTCAGACACCGGCATCCAACGCTGCTTACAGCACCGTAGTAAATTGGTAAAGACAAAAATAGAGGAGCCAGACACAATATGGTCTGTTAGGAATGCTTATTGCATGGGCCATTAGCGGGGTTTTACGGATTGCATCATGGTCGTTATGTATGGATGTTCGAAAGTCGATGGTGGCGCGAAGTCCGGCAGAGTCTGTATATGTAGCCTACGTTTACTGCTCGCGCGCGGGAGCGCGTGTGTGTGTGGGTGTGTGTGTGCGTGTGTGTGCGCGCGCGTGCACGTGTACGCACACGTGTGTTATGTTTTCTAGCGGTGAACCATGGCGCTAAACACCGACACCTTTTTCTCTTCAACGAAGGAGAATAAGCTGAAATTGGGTGTAAGCTATCTATTTTCCTTTGTGAGTACGGCCACGTCTTTCTCTAGGAAAATCATTTCGTATATATGCAACGTCTGTATGTATAACATCCTTTTAGTTTTTCCATTGGTCCCCTGTGTCGTCTGATTGCACAGCGATCAGATCCGGTTTTTATAGTACAAAAATATAATTGTGTCTCTCTGTTTCCTTAATTAAGGTCGTGTAATGCATATTCAAAAGTTCCATTGTTACTGTTCTTTCCGTTCGTAACCTAGTGACTGCTCATAAGAACCGAAACATGTTGTTTTGAGTTGACTGTATGTCTGTATGTTATTAATAAAATCAGGTTTGGTATAAAGGACAGCTTACTTGCAGAATTTCATAGTCCCATCAACACAGCGGGATGCAACATGGAGAAATATTAAATAACCAAGTTATTTTGAGAAAATGCGTGCGGAAATTAGAGTCGATGAGAGACCAGTGTTCCGATCCTTTGTTGCATATAGTCAGTCGTGTAGCAAGTATTAACATCTCATAGAATCTCTATCGAGCAAGCTGATCGAAGCGCTAACTTTTGACTTTTACTCGGTAGGTACCTGCTTCGAGCCTCGGCTGGAGTGCAGACTGTTGCGACTGCGAACTTTTGTAGTTTTCTCCAGTCCTTCCAGACCCAGGGCCTGGTTACTTCCTTTAATTACACCACGACCTTTCCTTCAACTTTTTTCCAGTAAATTATTCATAATCATACTGTCTTTCTACACTGAGTCAACTGCATTATTAAAAGTGTCGTCGATCTGCAAGTCGGTAGCATACAGGTGTCAAGTGTTTCAGAAGCGTATATCTGCGGATCCCTTTCTGCCTACAAAACTGTTGACGAAAGAACGAGCAAATTCAGTTAAGTAGGACAGATAGGAAAGTTTTCATGTCACCTTCACTGCAGACAGCGTCTTGACCCACCATCCTATCCACCGGATATTTGGGGAATGTAGGTAGGGTAGGGAAGGGATAAGGAGTCTTTCCCCACTCAGGAAAACATATTGAGTGTGCACAAACAGATCGCTTATGTTTATCCATAGTGTATTATTTTATCTGACAGCTATCAGTTGCCACTTTGTGTTGGCCTAGCGTACTGCCGACCGCCCACACTTGCTGCGGATCAGTGGCGGCAAGTGACAGATGACAGTTGTCAAAACAAAGACTTGAGTACTCAGGTTAAGGATTCGTGGAATCACAGTTGTATTCCCGCCTTCTTCTTACCGCAGTGCCTAATTAAGCAAGCCAGTTACACTGCTTCTTTGATTTTGATTAATTCAGTGATGGTTTATACGTTCTTGTATTCCCTTTAATTTTTTCCTTCTAACTGCCTCTCCCTCGTAATTATGTTTAAATGTCGAAGAGGCCAGTTTTCTTCACTGTTAAGATGGAACTTAAGTTTTAAACAATAGGATTAACGCTGTCTCACATTTCGAGTTATTAATTTAATTATTGCTGAAATACAAGTGCCCTATTGTGATAGTCTATTACAGCAGATTTTACGTCATGAAAACAATGAGTATAAACCTCGGTGCCTCCAGATTACAGAACCGCATAAAACTGGGTAAAATGTTTGAGGATAGTAAACATGAGGACTGCTTTGCATCCAGGCGATATAATCGGATTGTGCTTTGTTGCAAACTAGAAGCAAGACAGCAGAACATATTACACGGGACAAGTTGATACAATGTGTAGCGTGAAGAAATGTATTTAATATTATTTCCTCTAATGGGAAGTCAGAAAGTTTTGTCATTAAGTCAATTTCGGCCCTGGATAAACTATTCGTCCATAAATGTTTTATCGTATATGAGTGACATCTCTCTTGTTGCATCTCCGCTAACACAGAAGTTGTCACAGGGCTCAACCCTGAACCACTAAAGTAAAGCATCTCCTTAGCATCTGTTATGGAATTATCTTTCTATCTAATCTAAACGTTGCTGTTCCAAATGGATACTTGTCTACAAATTATTTTCCATAATTGTATATGTATATATATATATATATATATATATATTCATTTAATTAGCACACCAACTAATGCACGTACATAAAATTTCACATTAAAACTCTTAAAATCGCTCCAACATGTTTCGATCCTAAGATCATCTTCAGGGAGCTACACTGTTCCTTGCTAAAGTCACATTTTTAAAAACACTCACTGATTAATTTCCTAATATTAACAGGTTGCTGTGGCAGCATGTCTCTAAGACATGATGCCACAACACCCTGTTAATGAACTGTATATATATATATATATATATATATATAATGAACTGTATATATATATATATATATGTGTGTGTGTGTGTGTGTGTGTGTGTGTGTGTGTTTGTGTGTGTCTTACAGATATGCAGCCATGTCTGTAAGACATGATGCCACAGCACCCTGTTAATGAACTGTGTGTATATATATATATATATATATATATGTATATATATATGTATATATATACATATATATATATATATGTCTTACAGACATGCTGCCACAGCACCCTGTTAATATTAGGAAATTAATCAGTGAGTGTTTTTAAAAAT
>Ga0123354_10013956_pt1 | contig 12495 bp, 9 predicted proteins | sample TergutLab28metaG_2_FD_97872 | JGI IMG/M metagenome (GOLD analysis project Ga0123354, IMG submission 97872) | Labiotermes labralis P4 segment gut microbial communities from Petit-Saut dam, French Guiana - Lab288 P4 | ecosystem: Host-associated > Arthropoda: Insects > Digestive system > Gut ... | reverse complement strand
CTGCCACAACACCGCGTTTGCAAATACGAATTGAATTGTGAATACTATAATATAATTTTAGCAAGGAACTAAGCTCCCTGATGATGATCTGACAAGATCGAAACATGTCGGAGTGTTTTAAAATGTTTTAAAAGTGTTTTATGTGAAATTATATGTGCATTCGTTGGTTGATAAATTGAAGTGATTCAACAGAGGGAATATTTTGCAAGTCAGCACTATACAATAAACCAAATGGAAAAAGGTAACTTTTCTCAAATGTAAGGAATGAAAATACCAGTTCTTAGATGACCGTTTATAGAAGAGGATTTGTAAGCTTAAATAAGTGAATAACGAAAATAATAATAATAATAATAATAATAATACACAAGGGAGTGGTTTTGACTTCAATAATATAATAATTAGCCTCTATGTTAAGTACAAATCCGTGATAGCAGTAAATAATTCCTTACATTATGATGTTCGTTACAAGATTTGACCCGCAAACCTGAAAACTTTGACCTCGTATTTAAAATCATAATATTGTTGCGTTGAGATTCCTGCGACCTTCCTTATTACAAAAATATAAGAGCACAAAAGAGCCCAAAATGTAGTATTTCTGACACATGATGTAAATAATATAGTCTTAACGTAAGGCAAGTACGTGGGCCCGGTAGCTCAGTCGGTACAGCGACTGACTACGGGCTGGACAGTCCGGGGATCGAATCCCGGTGGGGTCGAGATTTTTCTCACCTGTCCAGACCGGCCCTGGGGCCCACCCAGCCTCCTGTACAATAGGTACCGGGTCTTTCACGGAGGTAAAGAGCGGCCGGGGTGTGACGCTGCCCCTCACCCCCTTCTAGTGCCGCGGTCAAGAAAGAGCAGAGCTATACTTCTACTCCCCCTATGGGCCGTAAGGCCTGTACATAACCTTAGTGCCTGTACAACGGTGCACTTTAACTTTCTACCTTACGGCAAGTACAGAAATTCTTAATACGAGAACTAAAAAAACTAAACTCCGTGGCCTTAGTCCGCACGCGAACTATACCGACAGAGCGGCCGCCGCCGGTCGGCGAAGTTAAGATGTCATAATTAACCACTGAAGCTTTTTAGTTGTACGTACTAATTTTTTTGTAACAATTAAAAGCTGCACTTTGCCCACAAGCAGTAATTATGTATCTCGTCTGATTGTCACAATGATCAAAGATCTTTCCACAAAATAACACCAGTTGGCACGTCTCCATAACGAAGACACAGTGTGCTTCCAGAGTAATACGGCTGAATTTGTGTCATGTTGATACAATGCATGTTTCGATTTACGGTGAATGACAAGTAATGTGGAACGGAGAGTTCTGGGCCAGATTAAAACACTCTCTCGACTGCTGTATCGGCATTCTAAAGTCACGGAACGTTCCAGATAACACATCTAATTCGCCTGAAATGGAATCACGTACAGTCTGTTGTCAGATGCAATACAGTGGAGCCGGCGTCCACAAGGTCACTGACAGACCGTGTTGTCGTGTCTCTGGAATGTGAAGTGCACCGTGGCTGAAAACTTAAAGCCTTAAGTTTCTTGTAAATAAACACTCAAGATAGAGTCGTAAAGGATAAAAATATGGGAAGTGCACGTGTGACGTAACAATGAGACGCTTTCGTGAAACCATTGTAGCAGTGGAAAAGCAATAACTATTACATATTCTGAGAGTTTGTTTGTAGCCTTAGGTATCCAGCATGCAAAGCGCATGCGCCGTGTTATGTCATCTCTGGCCTGTTTTCCTATACAATATATTTCCACATTATCTCATAAACTAAAGGATTTTCGAAAATAAAATATTTGGAGTTTCTCTACCACTTTTTGTATGAAACATTTCTCATTTTAAGAAGAACAGAACGATATAGAGTGAAAAATGCAAATTGGGTTTTTTATGTAGGCTACCCGTTATTTTTGTCAGATCTTAATGTAACTTGAGTTTTCTTGACAAATTTTCGAAAAATTCTAAAAACATACAATTTCATGAAAATCCGTCCAGTGGGAGCCGAGTTGTTCCATGCGGACGGGCATGACGAAGCTAACAGTCTCTTCTCGTAATCCTGCGAAAGTGTCTAAAATAAAAAGAAGGAAAGGCGTAGAGCGATTTCTCTCAACTCTGCCGATTCCGAGATTGCATTCAGGAGAATTACGAAAGTATGTGAATGAAAGCCCATAGAGCAATCCAGGCTGCCCCCACAAGACACTCGATTCGACGCACCATTCGCCTTCCCTACCTCAGGTTTTTCCGTCATTTTCCTCATACGTGCGAGAAATTTCGGTACGGCAAATAAATGGTACAGCCATAACTTCGTACACCTTGAACCAATAACACCGTAATTTATCTCTACCCAACCGCCAACATCCATCCCGACTACAACATTTCTTCCCATAAAGAAGACGCCTATTGCTCATAAAAACATTCCTTATTCCAAAACGTCAAGGTCTCTAGCTAAAGCGGCTAACCTCTTAGCGTAAGCCCAAATTCTTACAACAGAGTATAAGAAAATATTGTCACTTTCCAGCAATATGTTTTGCAAGCAGTCATATTTACCATAACTAAAGATAATATTTTTCGTCCTGTAATTCTCTGTTAGTCTTTCCCTATGGAAAGACACATTCTGCGGTATTATAAGATGTGGTACATACCGCTGAGGCTCAATATCTGTAGCAATCTCTATCCTCACAGATATCTCAGTCATAATTACGTCATTATGAATGTCTGAATTTTTAAATGTTGGCCAATCAACATTCCTGTATATTTCAAGGCCATTTTGTTCAACAGTCCAATAAACATTAAACTACACCAGTCTACTTCCACATTTGGCGCATTATGATGTATCAAAACTCTGCTAACAACAATACATACACAATCCTACAATCAATGTGCATTATTCTTTCTATTACTTAACTACTACGTGTTTCAGCGTTGTCGCCATCTGCAGGGAGCTCTCACCAAAATGTCATTGAAAGATGTAACAATACACTATTATTTATTGCTGTAGGTTTCACCTATTGTAAAGCACTTATGGCTGTAATTTTTAAAGAAATTTCGGTGTAGGCTCGCTGAAGATGGCGAAAACGCCGAAACATGTAGTAGCTAAGTAATGGGAAGAACACTGTACATGGAATGTAGAAATGTTCACGTGTCGGTGCTACCAGAGCCTTGATACACCAGTCTAATTTCTTTATCTCAGTATTTAACCAACTTGACGCACAAAATTTGTAACACAATAGGTTTCATTTCATGCCTCTACATGTTTCGAGTACATGTGCTCGAAACATGTAGAGGCATGAAATAAAACTTATTGTGAAACAAATTTTGTGCATCAAGTTGGTTAAATACTGAGGTAAATATACTGAGATGCGCCGTCAGCAAAACGTCAAAAAAAAGTCTAATTTATGATCTATATTTTGCATATTGTTCTCTGTGGTCTGTCACTTACACAGGAGAATACAACAGAGGCTGTGTCAAACAAAAGGACGCGGAGGAGAATATGTTGACGTCGGTGAGAGAAGAACGGAGAAAATTGGACAGCAAGCAGCTTCATTATTTATACTCTTCTCTGGACTTCATTAGTACGACAAAAGAACAAGAACGAATAAGTCGGGGCATTAATAATGCATGGGATGTGTGAGAAATAAACAAAATATTTTAGCAGACGAATTTAAATCCTCTCACTATTTATGCATCAGAACACTGGAAACTTTCTTGTAGGAAGGAAAGACACTATCTTGCAGGAACCGAAATTCCTCCTACCACTGAACAGTTCGAAATATATTTGAACCCGAGTTAGATATCCGTTTGCAGTCCCGTGTTAATACGATCATTGCCCTATGCCTCTGCAGTTTGGAGTGCCACAGTTCTGTTTATAAATTAGCCTTTGAGTACAAAATGAAAAGTCTGTCAATATGGTGTTGCAACGACCGTTTCACTTCACAAATTTTTTTTGACGTTTCGTCAGACATTACATAATTTCTAATAAATTAATTTTAAAAAAAAATTATAGCAACAAAACTCGCGAGCGATAATTCGAAAGCAGAAGACAAGTTTAAAATTTGTGTGAAGTAATACGTTCAGATATCTCAGTACCAGCTGTACTGTTAGTACGCTGGATGTGAAGTCCAAAACCTACTGCTTTAATTACGGAGCAGAACTGTAGCCGACAACAACATTCGGACAAACAGAAGCAGAAGTTTCCATGTGAAATAAGTGAAAAATCTGTGACTATTACATGAAATGGATTACGGATTCAGTTGTGGATCGGGTTAGCGCAGTGGGTATAGTGACGAGGTTAGGGGCTGGACTGGCAGGTGTTTGAATAAGGGAAGAGAAAAAACTTCCTGAAACATCGAGACCGACTCTGAACTTGAACCATCGACCTGTTGAATGGGTAACCGTTTTATTGCTAGGGGGCAAGGTGGCTGGGGCGTCATGCTGAGCACTCACCGCCATCTAGAGTCTAGGTTAGAAATAAGTGGACTTTTCCTCCATGCCTCTTATGTTATCTCATGTCATGCACAAGACCAACTCAGGAACTATAAAAATTTATTCTTATAATAAAACCAACAGATGCACTAATTTTTCAATTTTATTTTTGGAATAAAAACTCCTGATGATGGACAGAGGAACTGTCCGAAACATGTACAGTTTTATTCCAAAAATAAATTTGAGAAATTAGTGCATTTAGTTGGTTTTATTATAAGAATTTATCACGATGCACGTTCACCTTAAAGTCAAAAGTTTTATTGTAACGGGAGCCATATTTTCTGGGCTGTGACGGGAAGGAATGAAAACTATCTTATTAAATTAATGACATAGTCACGTATTTAGAATTCACATTCAGTGTTGTTCTGAAACTGAACACTAATTGATAGATTTGCAGTTTCGGCAGTCAATCAGTCCAGCTTATCCTTCCATTACCTGATCACCACAAGAGAGACACTAAGCTTCTCAGAACCAACAGCTGCTGTCCAGTCGACATGGCATAAAATATTAGGAGGCTGCAGTCTTCTTAATCGATTATTATTAGCCTGAATATTCCCACTTGGACCGAGAAATGGAAAATCAATGCCTTTTATGTAGATATATTTCTTTTTTTTTTTCAAGCAGTCCTACACAACTCGCAATACAAGGTAAAATACGCTACATGTTTCGGCTTGAATAAGCAGTCATCAAGCGTTATAACTAGAATATTAAAAAGAAAAATTAAAACTGCCAAAATACGTGAAAACCTAAACCTTTGCAGTGCAATGTCACAAGGACAAATGTATCGGAAAAACGATACAGAACTGAGAAGAGGAGAGGAGAAAAGAAAAGAAAAGAAAAGAGAAGAGAAGAGGAGAGGAGAGGAGAGGGGAGAGGTGAGGAGAGGAGAGAAAAGAAGAGAAGAGAAGAGAAGATAAATGCTCTATTTTGGGTTATCACGCAGCCAATTGTGATAATTCCTTACCGACGTTTCAGGACAACCTCTCTACTTCGCGGCAGATTCCTGAAATCACGCTATACAATTATAATGTCTCATGGTGACTTGTGTGTGACAACTTGCAAGATTAATTTATCTGTAAACTGATAACATCACAGGAAGGTCTTACCTTAAAATACTGTGTTTTCTGTTAAGTACATGTAAGATTTTAAATATCATGTAGAAGAAAATCCTGCACAGTGATTTGTCAAACCGCTGGCAAATTACGAGTATGCAGGCAGGATAGTTGCAACTCTCACAGTAAAACAACACGAATTCGTAAATGCTATTTTGCACTGAACCTAGTTTTGCGAGTTTTAGGCTATCCTAGCGGTGCTGTCGCTGTCACCGTTCTCCTGGCACGTGACATCGCCTTACTGGATGATTCTTCTTGAACATTCCGAAGCCTGTATTTGAAACCACTAAGTTATCTGGAACCGTCAAGCACCATTCAGCGTGCGAAAGTAAGCATCTTCCCGGAAGACAATAAATTTTTGAAATTCATTTAATGTCCCTAAGGCTGACCAGATACACTCTAAAATAGTTCTTTAGTGCTTTCATTGATAACCGGAGCATATAAAGTATCCCAATTTCATTCTTGGATAATCTCCAAATGTCCGCAGGTTTAAGGTGCTTCAATAAAGACCCGAGAAAAAAGACAACGTAATATCATCCATTTTTGTTTACTTTAAGTAATCGACTCCATTACCACAGTCTTTGTGAAAGGGTTGTGTTGCAGAAACCATGATAATGCCCGTACTTCCAGAGCAATTTACACCTCACTTTGGAGATCATTCGAGCTCTGAATTGTCAGACGTTCCCATTGGGGCACACGTGCTTGGGAGCAAGAGATGTCTGCGCTAGCTTTTGGCTGTCCTACACAGCCTTCGCTGTTGACATCAGTCCTACACCTCGGATTGCATTCCGCAAGTGAGAAGTAGGCAAGTACATTCAAACGTACTAACATTTGAAGTCGTCAGAGTAAACTGACAGTCGCTGAAGCCAAAAAAAGTATAGCCAAATTGCCTACAAATATTAACGCCACTCGACAAATGGGGACACATATAGGCTCATTCCTCCACAAAATTTTCGTTTTTGAGATTGAGTAGCCTGGGAGTTTGTGTCTTATCATGGGATTGCGTCGGAATGACGTGGGTGAATTTTTCAGGATGAAGGCAACCAAAGCACCACCACCACCACCATTAACGCTGCAGACACCACCACCAACACCACCTCCACCACCGCCACCGCCGCCATCACCACCACCACCACCACCACCAACGCCGCAGCCACCACCACCAACACCACCTCCACCAGCGCCACCGCCGCCATCACCACCACCACCACCACCACTAACGCCGCAGACACCACCACCACCACCACCACCACCACCGCCACCGCCGCCACCACCACCACCGCCACCACCACCACCACCACCAACACCGCTACCGCCGCCACTACCACCACCACCACCACCACCACCACCACCACCACCACAACAACAACAACAACAAGCATTGCGCGTCCCCTAAAGTGGCTAAGCTACGGACTGCCTGATCTGACGTAAGAATTCCGGCAGAGGAAAAGATTTTTCTCCTCAGCAGAACGTCCAAAATGATCCGCTTTCCTCATCCAGTCTCCTACACCAACGGTACGGAGTGTACTTTGCAAGAGGTTAGAGCGGCCGAGGCGTGAATGTGACTAACTAGAACTGAGGGTAATAATGTTGTACCGCTACTGCACTTCTGTGACTTCATGGCCTGCACAGGGGACAGTTTTACTGTACTTCACTTTACAGCAACAAGACCAGGAATAATAATAATAATAATAACACTAATAACAATAACATTAACAATATCTAGGGACAAGCAACAACTCTTAAGCCTACGGTTCATCTTGACAGCATTTACAAATTCTGTTGTTTGCTGCTTGCTCAGATGACGTAAATACAAACACAACAAAGTTTGGGCAGAAACATAATTAATATACATCAGGGGTAAAGGATAAGTAAAATACAACAGCACCGACAGTAGCAGCTCACATTTAGTTACATATTAATGTTACGTCCATCAGACAGTCAGCAAACCTGCCCAAAACACAACATATCTTTGCTTAAGAAATCACTTAGATAGATAAAACGATAACATGCACAAAAAGTTGGGACGTAAAATTTGAAAAAATAGAAGTGTCCATCGTTCCTGACAGCTTCTATTCCCTATTTTGACCCAAAACTCGACATTTTTAAGGAGGGACGTGGTCCACTGATAGAAGCTCGTTCTAAACCGCCCAACAAAGTGTGTGGCCTATCTCTTTACCTGGCTTGAAATACGTGGCATCCATTATCCGAAACGTCGTTTAATTAAGAAAGTACAGGAAAATGTCCAGAACCACAGATAAATTTAATACACATTAGAATAAGCCAACATATTTTCATGTTTATCTGGATAAAGACACTGAAATTTAACAGAAACTGGATTTCGGATAAACCCAATAGTTTTTCAGTTACAGATTTCGAAGTACAGGGTGAGCATAAAGTCTTTCCCTGTTTACAAACATTTATTACAAGAAAATTACTGTGCGTGCATACAACCATTTTTTTTTCAAAATGAAACTCAACAAGTTTTTTACAACACATTAGTACACTTCAACACGTGCTCCTTTCTTTGCACGGAGAACGTCTAATCGACAATCATTTTCTGTCCACGTGTTCTCCAACATGTCTTCAGTTATTGTAGCAAAAGCGTCTGTTATTCTTGTCTTCAAATTTGTAATATCTGGAACTGGTGTCGAAAACACTTTGTCCTTAACATACCCCCATAAACAGAAGTCAAGGGGGGTGATATCCGGCGATCGTGGTGGCCAGGGTGTCGGACCATCTCTCCCAATCCACCTGTTTGGAAATACTGCATCCAAAAACCAAATGTTACAAATGTTACAATAAACACATGACATAACATTTTAGAAACTAACTTAAGTAATGGTAAAAAATATGTTTGTATCCCACGTAGTTTTCTTGTAATAAATATTTGTTATCAGGGAAAGACTTTATGCTCACCCTGTACTGTAATAAACGAAAAGTGAGAACATAACGAAATACGTCCAACCATATAAGAAGAGTAGAAATTAGTGAAATAACGCTTCATGCGAGATTAACCACAGGCAACAACAAACGAGGAGAGCACAAAATACAGTGTATTTTTAAAAACTGCCCACAAACAGGGAGATTTAAGTTAAACACAGCAGACTAAATGATCGTATATAAAATATAAAGACAAAGTGCCTACTGACGGTAGCGTTACATCTGGCTTAAAGTAAGAATAGAAGTGGGAAAATAAATTGCGGAATATAGAATATGGAAACAAAAATGTGATTCAAAATGCACAACTAACAACAGTCCGTAACTTTGCGAACTAATAACAGCATTTCTACAGTAAAACCAACCAGATGCACCAATGTCTCACATTTATTTTATTTTGGAATGACACTGTACATGTTTCGGACTGTCTCTCCGTCCATCATCAAGAGTTCAAGACTGTACATACAGCAACACGCATATGTCAAACAGATACTGCTGACTGCATGCTAGCAAACAGACAGCAGTATCTGTTTGGTTGCTGTATGTGCAATCTTGAACTGCTGATGATGGACGGAAAGACCGTCCGAAACATGTAGAGTGTTACTCCAAATAAAATAAATTTGATACATTGGTGCATCCAGTTGGTTTTACTGTAGAAATACATTATGATGCACGGCTCTATGAATGTCAAATTTGATAACAGCACTCATCACACAACTGTGTCAGGAAAAACGGGAAAAAAATATGCGCTTCGTATATCAGAATAATTAAATCTTATTCAATCTACTCTAACGAGCTGTGAATTGTTTTGCTGTAGTCATTCAACTCTTATAAGCCCGAAAGGACACCAGAAAGTGGAAAGTACTGTGGGAACCATAAACAGGTTTATTTCAGAGACGTTCATCTCGGCGACACTCAATCATTTAGATTCTACCTCAGAGAAAACACAAATAAACATTACTTTATGTTACTTAGACAAAGTCTGTTTGTTGCAACAATCACTACAGCACATAAATGCGCTATGTGGACAAAATGTAATTTGTTCCTAAAATAGGTGGTACATGTAGCAAGCATTGAGTTCAAAGGGTCAAGATTAATCGTTTTTATTCCTACTTTTCTTATCACAAACAAGAAAGAGTGTGTATAACACACAGAGGAATTTACGCATACAATACATTTGTGTAGGTGGATGCACGAGGGCGAGCGCGCGCATATGTGTGTGTGTGTGTGTGTGTGAGTGAGTGTGAGTGTGAGTGAGTGGGTGTGTGTGAGTGAGTGTGCGTGTGTGAGTGAGTGTGTGGGTGTGTGTTTGTGAGTGTGAGTGTGAGTGAGTGAGTGAGTGAGTGAATGGGTGATTGAGTGAGTGAGTGAGTGAGTGAGTGTGTGTGTGTGTGTGTGTGTGTGTGAGAGTGAGTGTGTGTGTGTGTGTGAGTGTGTGTGTGTGTGTGAGTGAGTGAGTGGGTGATTGAGTGAGTAAGCGAGCGAGCGAGTGAGTTAGTGAGTAAGTGAGTGATTGAGAGATTGAGTTTGAGCGAGTGGGTGAGTAAGTGAGTGAGTGAGAAAAACAGAGACACAATTATATACCTAAAATAATACACAACTTGTAAGCTCTCAGAAATGACTTAATTAAATCTGTTGCTAATTTAGGTCTGAAATTCCAAACAGAATCTAGTCACTTTCGTCTTGATGAATCGCTGTTGTAATTGAAGTGTAGCTGTTAAATAATATTGTGAAATCAGCTTTAATCTGTGACACACTTTTGAATTCCGTGACGTTCAGACTTTCTTGTTAATTTGATGAGTTGACAGTCTTTAACACACCGGATCATTACATCATTACAACTTGAACATTTCAATGTACAGCACAAAAGGCTTCTGAGTCTTCCATCAAAATAATTAATTCTCAATTCAGGGCCCCAACTACTGCGGAAGTCTCTGCAGTTGCTCACACTCAGGTGACACTTGTAGAAAAGGAGCCCCCTCTCCTCCCCCTCCCCCTCCCCCCCAAATTGCCACCACAAACTACGAAACTGCTTTATATTCATATAAGAAATTCGCGTTAAACTCTGACGTTTCTTCCTAACCGTAAAAGGATTAACAATTTACAGCACACTGTCTGACTTACGTACAAATGTCTTAGCCTTTCAAGGGACAATTAACGAAACTAATTTTTTTTAAAAAAAACTAGAAATAGGCGCTTCCGTGCCAAATGACGCAGGATGGAACAGTGACTTTAAGTATATCCTTGGATTATTCTTTTACGAAATGATTACGTAAGACAATAAGGCAAATTGGTACACGCAGTAGTCTACAGCGAGGTTTTACACAGTTTAATCTTCAATATGTGAGGTTTACCAAATTCATATTTATTTTAAGTACGCATATACCAGCATTTGGCGCGCATGGTTGAGGAGAAGGGGGTGTATAAGGTCTTGGTGGGGAAATCAGAGGGAAGAAGACCACTGGGGAGACCTAGGCGTAGATGGGTGGATAATATTAGGATGGATCTCCATGAGGTGGGATGTGGGTATATGGACTGGATTGGGCTGGCCCAGGATAGAGACAGGTGGTGGACGCTTATGAGTGCGGTAATGAACTTTCGGGTTCCGTGAAATGCTGGGAGTTTTTGACTAGCTGCAAACCAGTTAGCTGCTCAAGAAGCACTCTGCACCATGGAGTAAGTAAGTATATACCAGCATTAACTTTAAGACATTTGACACTAATAGATTAGATATTTCGTAGCGTCAGCTGAATTTCTTTCTTTAACTTCCTCATAAACATATTTTAATACTTAATTTTCTAAAATCATATTGTATCAATAATACATAAAATATATTTCAGGAAATCATCGTGAAAGTAAAGCAGATACACAGAAACCCTGTTGTGTGACATATGTGAATCAAATTGCATACCCCTCGGGCTCTGGATTGCCTACAACAGTGCATCTGCATTTGATAACATTAACTTCACTATGTTACGGCTAACAATCCCCCCGATATATAAACATTGAAACTACAAAAGCACACAGGAACTCGCACGATATGTTGTACCAGTATAAAAGAGCTCTTACATATGACGCGAAAATGGACGGGCATATGAATTTATTATATGACGGTTGTTTTCATAAAATTTCGTTACAATTTGACCTTCTGAGCTCTTATACCGTTAAGCATAATATATTTATTCGGACGTTTCGGAGAAATGTGTTGCCTCCATCTTCATGGTGATTGACTTTGTTGTAGTTGGATACTGAAACGTCCTAGGAGCGAAAAACATTCACCGCAAAAACCTGACCAGTTTCAACTCAAATCATACCGTACGTAAATGGCTCCAACCCCTTCTCTTTTATGAAGCGAGTAAATTACCAATTCGGCTGTCTTTATTTTTAAAAGCATGTAGCTTCCCGGGAAGTGGCGCGGCTCCTTTTTTCAGCAGGTACACCAATATTTAAGCACCTAAAATTTGGACCCACATGATGCGTTTAAATTACATCCAAAATCACACAATGTATACAGTCAAATACATATTTAACTCCAAATAACCCTTACTTTCTATTCATTTTCTGTCTTCGGTGCGAACAAAATTTTTGTGGCCTCCTAAGGAGAAACAAATGTGCAGAGTTAACCCCTATTTATTATTCAGTAGGCTTACGTTTCTGAATACGTATTATTATTATTATTATTATTATTATTATTATTATGGGTGTGAAGCTTGGTCGCTGATATTGAGGGAGGAAAGGAAGCTGAGGGTGTTTGAGAACATGGTGTTGAGGAGAATATTTGGACCTAGGAGGGACGAGGTAACGGGGGAATGGAGGAGACTGCAAAGCGAGGAGCTAAATGATTTGTACTGCTCACCCAATATTGTGCGGGTGATAAAATCGAGAAGAATGAGATGGGCAGGGCATGTGGCGCGTATGGGTGAGGAGAGGGGGGTGTATAGGGTCTTGGT